>Ga0185299_10002709_pt1 | contig 26182 bp, 21 predicted proteins | sample PaiPotPPA55metaG_FD_128002 | JGI IMG/M metagenome (GOLD analysis project Ga0185299, IMG submission 128002) | Iron sulfur acid spring bacterial and archeal communities from Banff, Canada, to study Microbial Dark Matter (Phase II) - Paint Pots PPA... ...
CTGCTCGTCGCCGACGAAGTGCAATCGGGGATGGGCCGCACCGGCAAGTGGTGGGCATCGGATCACGCTGGAATCGAGCCGGACATCATCACCGTGGCGAAGGGAATCGCTTCCGGGATGCCGTTGAGCGCCATCATTACGCGCGCCAGCGTGATGAACTGGAAGCCCGGCGCGCACGCATCTACCTTCGGCGGGAACCCGGTTTCGATTGCCGCGGCTCTGGCCACGATCGATCTGCTCGAGCGGAGTTACATTTCGAACGCCGCGCGCATGGGGGAATTCATCCTCCAGCAGACCGGCAACTGGCGCGAGCGGCACAAGATCGTCGGCGATATCAGAGGTAAGGGACTAATGATCGGCATTGAATTCGTCCTTGATCAGAAGACGAAGGAAAAGGCGCCCGAGCTTCGGAACCGCATAGTCCAGAAGGCATTCGAAAAGGGCTTGCTGATATTGGGCGCGGGTGAAAATTCAGTCCGGCTCGCTCCGCCGCTGGTGATCGACGAAGAACAGGCCGATGGCGCGATCCGCATTCTCGATAACTGCATCAGCGAAGTCGAACGCTCGATGTAGCTTTGTTAGCAAGTGGCGCGGCTGAGAGCAGAGCACGATCTCAGCCGCGCCACTGCGGTTCCTCGCATGCGAGCCTTCTTTTTAACCTCGACGGAATCCGCGCACATTTTGGGTGACATAACTTAGTACGTTGCAGATAATCCCGAAGCATTCAAACGAGCGGGAGGACGATTGCCGCGCATCCTCGATGTTGGCTGCGGGCCGACAAAATATCCGGGCTCGATTGGCCTGGACATGAATCCGTCGACGGCCGCGGACGTCCTCTGCAATCTCGATCGCGGCGGCTTGCCGTTTCGCGACAACACCTTCGACGAAATCCGGGGCGAACACATCATCGAGCACGTGGCGGATATCATCGCCACGATGGAGGAATTCCATCGCGTAACGAAACCAGGCGGCACAATCTGGCTAGTTACGCCGCACTACACCGATTTCAGTTCGTTTCGCGATCCAACGCATCGCTGGCACTTGAATACTTATTCTTTCCTGTATTTTTATCCTGGCGGCATGCATGGACGCGATATGTGGTACACGAAAGTGCGGATGCGAGAGGCGAAACTCAATGTCAAGCTTCTAAAGCTCTGGCGCGCGTTCGGTTTTGAATTTCTGGTGAACCATAGCCGAATGTTCCGCCAATTCTGGGAACATTATTTGAGTTTTATTATTCGCGGGAAGCTCATGGAGTTCACGTTCGAGGTCATCAAGTAGCGGATGCCGCGAATCCTCGACATCGGTTGCGGCAGAAAGAAATATCCCGGATCGATCGGCATCGATATGAGCGCCGCGGGCCAGGCGGACGTTTTGTGTGATTGGGAGAAAACGCTGCCTTTTGCTGAAAGCAGTTTCGACCAAGTGCGGCTGATCCACATCATCGAAGAAGTGGACAATATTTTTCGAGTGCTGGCTGAAGTCCACCGCGTCGCCAAACCGGGTGCGCGCGTAACGATCATTACGCCGCACTATACCGACCACGCATCCTACTGCAGCCCCGCGCATCGCTGGCACCTTTCCAGTTTTTCCCTGTGGTTCTTCAGCGACGACCCGCAGGAATACGACTATTACGCACCAGCGAATTTTCGCGAACGGCGCGTGCACGTGGAATTGCTGAGGCTCTGGCGCGCATTCGGTTTTCAGTTTCTGATCAATCGCGCTCGCTGGATCCGACGATTCTGGGAGTATTATTTGTCGTTCGTGATTCGCGGAAAGACGGTGGAGTGGGAACTCGAGGTGGTTAAGTAAATTCGAATGCTCGCGCGTTTGATGTTCGCCGCCGTGAATTTCGCCGCTCGCAAGGGCCTGGCGGAGGTGCCTGCGGAGAACGCCGCTAAAGCGCAAGCGCGCCGAACCGGAGTTCGAGGCGAGACGTACGCTTACTGGTATCTGCGCCGCCACGGCTACATTCTGGTTGCGCGAAACTACACGGCGCCGGGGATTAAGGGCGAAATCGATATGGTCGGTTACGACGGCCCGGTTCTCGCGTTCGTGGAAGTGAAAACACGATCTGCATCCGATCCGAATCAGCCGAGAGCTGAGGAAGCCGTAAATTGGGAGAAGCGCCGCAATCTCTCGCGCATGGCGCGGCAATTCCTTCGCGCGCGGCGCGTGGATGAAGCATCGTGCAGGTTCGATGTTCTCGCGATTGAGACGAAGCCTGGAGCGAAGCCCACGATCAGGCTGCACAAGGGCGCGTTCGGTGCGGAAGGGAAGTGACGGCGAGATGAAACCAACTGTGATTCTATTTCTAGCCGCAATCCTGTGTTCGCCCGCATCGCGAGCACAAGACTCGCTCGACAAGCTTGCTTCCGATTTTTGGGCCTGGCGCGTCCAATCTCAGCCATTTAACAATGATGACGTGCCGCGAGTGGAACGCCCTCTCGGACAGAAGCGTACATGGTCGGCCAATTCGGTGACTCGCCAACGCGAAATGCTAGCGGCCTTCGAGACACGGTGGGAACATCTGGATGGTGAGAAGCGGACGACCGCGGAGCAGGTTGACTACCGGTTAATGGGCTCGGCACTTTCACGCGTGCGCTGGGAACTCGATCTCAATCGCCGCTGGCAGCGCGATCCAACTTTTTATCTCGAACAATCGCTCACTCCTGTTCTGACAGTTCTGCTTCCACCCCCGCCATTTGACGGCGCCCGCAGTCACGAATTGATTCTGCGTCTAGGGAACGTGCCCTCCATTCTTGAAGAAGGCAAAGACAATTTGAAGGATTCCGTAGGCCCGTTCGCAAGACTGGCGATCGATTCTCTCGGACGGATTCGCGCCGAGCTGCACGTAGTGGGTCGCAGTGTTACACCATTGTTAACTGGCAGCGATCACGAGGAGTTGGCTCCGGCAATCGATCGCGCAACGGTTGCGCTCGAATCGTTTCGGGCGTGGCTTGAGCAACGTTTGCCGCAGATGACACAGCAAGTGACGGCGGGACGCGACGCTTACGTATATTTTCTAAAGAATGTTGCGCTCTATCCTTTCACGCCCGAGCAACTGCTGGAAATGAGCCACCAGGAGTGGGCGCGAGCCGTGGTCTCGGAGCAATTCGAGCACCAGCGAAACAGAGACGTCGCGCGGCTAAAGAAATTCGCAACCGTGGAAGAACAGATCGAACGAACATCCCAGATGGAAGCGAGCATCCGGTCTCTACTAAGCAGCGAGAGAATTCTAACCGTTCCGTCCAGCTTTCCTCATTACACCGCGCGGCTTGTTCCCGACTATCTCACCGCGCTGGGTGATTTCGGCGAGCTGGACGATTTTACGGGGCCATCGCGCCTCGATCAGAACTGCGTGCGCTGGACTCCGGAGCCTTCCGGCGAGCTCGGATATTTCGCGGACTCCACCGCTCGCGATACTCGACCGATTATTGTCCATGAGGGGGTTCCCGGACATTACATGCAGCTTTGGCTCAGCTGGAATAATCCCGATCCGATTCGACGTCATTACTATGACTCCGGCGCGAACGAGGGGATCGGTTTCTATGCAGAGGAGATGATGCTGCGGGCCGGACTCTTTGACGATTCACCTCGCACGCGCGAAATCATTTTCAATTTCATGCGGCTCCGGGCTTTGCGTGTTGAGGTAGACGTAAAGCTGGCGCTTGGCGAATTCACGGTGGAGCAAGGCGCCAATTACCTGGCGAAAATGGTGCCGATGGATTTACGCACGGCGCAATCGGAAGCTGCATTCTTTGCGACGCAGCCCGGTCTTGCTATCGCATATCAAACGGGAAAACTTCAGATAACGGACTTTTTGGCGGAGGCGCGTCTCCGGTCCGGCGACAAGTTCGACCTGAAAGCGATTCAGGATTTCATCTGGGTCAATGGAAACGTTCCCATTGCGCTGCAAAGAATGGAGTGGTTTGCGGCTCACCCAGCAGGAAATTGACTCTCCAGGCCGGTTCATCCTCTTGTATGGCGTAGTACAATAATGATTCGTTGAGATCGAACTATTTTCCGGCCTCGTTGCGCCGGGCGAGTTGGGTTGCGGGAGGAAAGTTTTGCCGGAACTTCGAAAAGATCCTATCACGGGACGTTGGGTCATTATTTCAACAGACCGGGCCAAGCGGCCCATGGACTTCGTGCGCGAGAGCGTACAGATCAAAGGAAACGGGGCGTGTCCATTCTGCCCGGGCAATGAGGGAAAGACGCCGCCGGAAATTCTGGCCTACGGCCGGAACGGAAGCGGAAAAAATACGCCGGGTTGGACGCTGCGCGTGGTGCCCAACAAGTTCCCCGCGCTCGGAATCGAAGGCGGGCTGGATCGCGAAGGCGAAGGATTGTTCGACCGCATGAATGGAGTGGGCGCTCACGAGGTGATCATCGAGACGCCCGACCATCAGTTGATGCTAGCCGGGTTGCCGGAGAAAGCGGTCGAGGAAGTGCTGTGGGCCTATCGCGACCGCATGCTCGACCTGAAGAATGACCGCCGCTTCCGCTACATCCTGCTTTTCAAAAACCACGGCGAAGCGGCGGGCGCGTCGCTGGAACACACGCACTCGCAATTGATCGCACTTCCTATTGTCCCAAAGCGCGTGCGCGAAGAAGTAGACAACTCCAAGCGCTACTACGATGAAAAAGAGCGCTGCATCTTCTGCGACATGATCCGCCAAGAAATCGAAACGGAAACCCGCCTGATCCTTCAGAACGATTACTTCATCGCCCTTGCGCCATATGCGCCACGTTTTCCGTTTGAGACCTGGATACTTCCGCGGCAGCACAGTTCGGCCTTCGAGAACATGCCGACGCCATACTACGGAAATCTCGCGCGACTTCTGCGTGATTTTCTTGTGCGGCTCGATAACACGCTCGGCTGCCCATCGTACAACTACGTGATCCACACATCACCAATCGGCGAGGAAATCAACGACCACTACCACTGGCACATCGAAATGATGCCGAAGCTCACGAAGGTTGCGGGCTTCGAGTGGGGTACGGGTTTCTACATCAACCCCACGCCACCGGAAGAAGCAGCGCGCTTCCTCCGCGATTCAAAATCGTCCTAGTTTTTCCTTCCGTTGTGAGACGTGCCCAGTAACGGCGGTGATGTGTTTATTTCACGGCGAGGACGACAAGGGTAACGTCGTCGTGGAAGCAGCCATTGCAGTACCTGGAGACTTCCGTGCGGATTTTTTCGAGCAAGTCGGGAGCGCTCAGTGCCACCCACCGTGTCCCTAGCGCGCTCAATCTTGGGACTGTGTATTCTTCGTTCGAGGAATTCGTCGCTTCCGTGACTCCGTCCGTGTAGAGAATCAAGCGATCGCCGGGTTCCAATTGCATTTCCATTTCCGCGAACTTAGCATCGGGGAAAATTCCCAGCGGCGAGCCTCCGTCCTCCAAGAGAATTGCCTTTCCTGACTTGCGGATCAAGATCGGAGCCCAATGCCCGGCATTGGCATAGGACAGCCGCGAACCCGAGGCGTCAATTCGGCAGTAACAAAACGTAATGAATTTATCCGGCGCAATGTTGTTGCAGATGACGTTGTTGAGTTTCTCCATAAGCGTTCCCGTCGGGACATCGTCTGCGGTTAGCGCGCGGACCGACGCCTGAAGATTTGCCATCAGCAAGGCGGCACTGACTCCCTGCCCAACGACATCGCCTATACAGAGTCCAATTTTCCTCTCGCCGAACTTTAGAACGTCAAAATAGTCGCCGCCAACCTCGCGGGCGGGCTGCCAGGTTCCGGCCACTTCGTATCCCCTTATCTGGGGAATTCGACTGGGCAGCAGACCCTCTTGAATCTCCCGCGCTTTTCCAAGTTCCTGCGCTTGCAATTGGGATTGTGTTTGGCCTAGTTCGAGCGTGCGCTGGAGTTCGCGGTTGCGGTACTCGAGGCTCTCGCGCGTTTTGTCGTACGCATGGTAGATGCTGCCGACGATCAACACGGCGAGCACTCCGAGCCGGCCACCGCTCCAGAATTGCGCAGGAAATGACGCAAGCGGAGCGTTGTAAACCGCCATAATCGAAAGCACCGCCAGGGCGGAGCTGGGCACTGCCGCACCGAACAAGCACGCCAGGTAGGCGAGCCAGTCATAGGGGAATGCTCGATGGGAATACAATCCGGACATCGAGCTCATGCCCACCGAGACGAGATTGCCTACCACGAAGGAGTAAAGGAGGACCGAGCCGAAAGTAGCAAACCGGGTGCCGATCAGCCACGCAATCACGAACAAAGCAATTCCGGCGGCGAAGAACATCCATTGCCTCGAGAGCAGGCCGCGAAGTATTCCAGTGAAGGGATGAGGGTTTGTACCGGGCAATGCAGTCACACTCGTAGATGTCGCTGTTTGCGACGCAGAACGCAGAGCATGTTAGGCAGTGGCCGCAGCAAAGTCAACGCGCGTTCGTGAAGATACTCATGTCAGGCGCAGCACGCAGCAGTTGGAGTTTTGTTGATCGGATGCTACTTTGTAGCGACGATTGTTTCACGCAGGAATTTGAAGAAGAGGTGAATCACGATGACCTGGGGCAAGCGACGAGCGATCGTAATCGCAGTCATAGTCCTCTTTTTTATTGGCATTTTTTGGGCGGCATCAAAACCGCCTCGCCTCATGTCGAATTCCGTCCTGGTAATCGACGCGGCGGGCGCGATTGAAGAGCAGCGGCCGAATGACTTCTTCAGCGCTTTGAGCGGGAGCAAGATACCCGTGTTTCACGAGTATCTGGATGCGATCGACCATGCCCGCAGCGACGCTCGTATCGCGGGCCTAGTCGTTCGAATCGGTACGCTCCAGACCGGGTGGGGAAAACTCGAGGAGATTCGATCGCACCTCATCGATTTCCGGAAGAGCGGAAAACCGGAAATCTGTTACCTGGGCCACGACGGAGTCGGGAATCCGGAATACTATCTTGCGAGCGCATGCGACAAAATCTGGCTCGTTCCCACCGACCCCGTTAGCGTGCACGGAATGATGGCCGAAGCACTTTTTCTGCGCGGGACGCTCGACAAACTGAAAGTAGTGCCCGAGTTTTATCACATCGCGGAATTCAAGACGGCGTCGAACTTGTTCACGGAAAAGAAATTCACCCCGGCGCACAAGGAAGAAGTGGAAACGCTGCTGCACAGCGTTTATGGCCAGTATTTGGCGGACGCATCGCGCGCGCGAAACATGGATCTCGCGACGTTTGAATCTTTGCTGAATCGCGGGCCGCTCTCGGCTACCGAAGCCGTGGAGAACAAATTGGTGGATCGGCTGGCGTACTGGGATCAAGTGCAGGCATTCTTCAAAGAGAAAAATGAGTGGAACCCGGTGACGCTCAGCCGCTACCGGACGTTTGTCAGACCGCACATGGGACCGGAAGTCGCGGTCGTAGAAGCGACCGGTCTAATCGTGTCGGGATCGTCTGAAAACACTCCGGGCGGCGGATTCGTGATGGGCGGCGATTCTGTGGCGGCATATCTGCGCCAGGCCCGAGAGGATTCAAGCATCAAGGCCATCGTTCTGCGAATTGATTCGGGTGGCGGCTCGGCGGTGGCGAGCGAAGTGATTCGACGCGAAGTGGAACTGGCAAAAGGAAAGAAACCCGTTGTCGTTTCCATGTCGGATGTGGCGGCCTCGGGCGGTTACTGGATTGCAATGGACGCTAACAAGATTGTCGCTGACGCAAATACGATCACCGGATCGATTGGCGTGTTGATCGGGAAATTCAACGTTTCGGGTCTTTATAGTTTGCTGGGGATGAGCACGGACTACGTCGCCACCAGCGACAACGCGACGCTATATTCCGATCAACAGAACTTTACGCCGGCACAGCGAGCGAACATCGAGAAATCGCTCAACGAAACCTATGCAAGCTTCACGAAAGGCGTCGCCGCGGGGCGAACTGCCGCAGGGCAGAAGATGACTCCAGAAGACGTGGATAAAATCGGCAAAGGACGCGTATGGGCCGGCGCCCGAGCGAAGGAACTGGGCCTGGTGGACGAGATTGGAGGGATCGATCGCGCGATCGAAGTGGCCAAGCAGCTCGCCCATATCCCCGCAAACGATTCGGTTCACATCGTCCGGTTGCCCGAGGAGAAGAATTTCTTTCAGATTTTGCTCGAGCGCGACAAAGATCAATTCACGGACTCGCGATCGCAGGAGACGACGCTCGACGCGACGCTGCGGCGTCTTGTAAGAACCATGGAGCCAGTGCAGGCGCGCCTGCCGTTCGAGCTGCACATTCGGTAGCAGAGGGCAGGACAGTTGTGGTGGCTGCGCCAGAGTGCATCGCCCGCGCCGTCTCGGTCTCTGGGGGGCTGAAACCGCAGCGAACTTTCGATATACTCAACTTTCGGGGCGCGGTACCCAAGTGGTAAGGGAGAGGTCTGCAAAACCTTTATACGTGGGTTCGATTCCCACCCGCGCCTCCAACATATCTCTTCGTGAAAGTCCATCATGTCGCCGGCTTGGTGATTGTTCAAAAGTGTTTGGACGTGCTCGATCCACCAGCGGACTCTTGCGCTTGAGTGAGACTGACCCAGTGCTAAGAATTGCGCGCTATCGTCGCGATATGGTTGGACGTGTGAAATTTGGCTCTGCGAGGCAGCCCAGCTCGCTATGCTAAGCAAACTCGGCAAGTATAAAATCCTCGGCGAACTCGGCAAAGGCGCCATGGGCGTTGTTTATCGGGCCCAGGACCCAAGGCTGGGCAGAATTGTCGCCCTGAAAACCACGAACGCGGAAGTAGCCGGCGATTCTGACCTCCTCCAACGTTTCTACCGCGAAGCCCAAGCGGCTGCCAATCTCACCCATCCCAACATCGTTACCATCTATGACATCGACGAAGCGAATGGCGTGCCGTTCATTGCCATGGAGTATCTCGAAGGAGAAACTCTTCAGAAAATCATCGCCGAGCGCCGCGATGTTCCGATCCTGAAAAAAGTCCAGATCGTCATCGACACTTGCAAGGGCCTTGACTATGCCCACCAGCACGGCATCGTGCACCGCGACGTCAAGCCCGCCAACATCGTCGTGGTCACCAGCGGTCAAGTGAAAATTGTTGATTTCGGGATCGCGCGAGTCGGTGCCTCCTCGATGACGCGCACGGGCGTCGTGCTGGGCACGGTAATGTACATGTCGCCCGAGCAGGTGCACGGCATGACGGCCGACCCTCGCTCCGACGTTTTTTCTCTCGGCGTCGTTCTTTACGAACTCCTCACTTACGCACAGCCATTTACAGGCGACGATGCCAGCGCGATTCTCATCAAGATCATCAACGAACCGCCGCAACCCATCACCAAGTTTATTCCGAACTGTCCTCCAGCTTTGGAACAGATCATCGAACGCGCACTGACGAAGGACCGTGAGAAGCGCTATCAGTCTGCCGAAGATATGGCGTTTGACCTACAACGGATCGCCGACAGTCTGAAGCGCGACACGATCGACGTGTTCCTCGAGCAGGGCCAGAGTTCTCTGCAACACGGCGACTACACGATCGCCAAGGATTCGCTGCAAAAGGTATTGGAGATCGACAGCAGCCACCAGTTGGCGAAGGACCTACTGGCGAAAGTTCGGGACAGCATTCAGTCTCGTCAACGCGAGCAGAAGGTGGAATACGGTCTTGAGCGGGCCGCGGAGGCTCTGGAAGCCGAACAGTTCGAAGATGCACTCGGGTGGGCCAACGAAGTGCTTCAGATGGATCCCGAGAATGAAATAGCCAAACAGTACAAGCAGACCGCCATCGATAAGCGCGACCGCGTCGCGGAAATCCAGCGCCACCTGGACCGCGCGGAACGGCTTGCCGCCGAGAAGGACCTCCCAAGGGCGAAAGCCGAACTGCAAGCCTTGCTGAAAATTGAGCCGGACAATTCCGCCGCGCTCGCCATGATCGATTGGGTGAGCCGGGAGCTTGCCGATACGGAACGGCTTCGCCAGGTCGCCGAACATCTCGATAGTGCCCGCGGTCATTTAGCAAAAAGGAACTACGAAAAAGCCCTCGAGGTTTTGGATCGCGCGCGAGATCCCGGCGTTGTCAACGTCGAGGTCGAGACATTGACACAGCAGGTTCGCGCCGCTCGTGAAAAGGAAGAGAAACACAAGCTTCTCCTCCAGCGCGTGGCTGAAATCGAGGAAGCACTCAGCAAAGGGAAACTGGACGTCGCGCAAAAGGCCTCCGATGAGGCGATGCATGAATTCGAGGATGAGCCTCAGATATTGAAGTTGCGCGCGCAGGTAGTTCGCCTCCTGGAGGCCAACAAGAAGCGCGGCTACGTGGATGAACAATTGCAGTCCGCCCGCGTGCTCGTTCAAAAAGATCTTTTCTCGTCGGCAGCGGCGCTGTTGGAGCGGGCGATCCAGGAGGTCCCGGATGACGCACGGTTAACTTCCTATCTGAAGTCCGTGCAGGAAAGCCACGAGCAACATGCACGCGAAGAGTTACGCCGGGAAGCGATTCGCAAGGCGAACGAACAGATACACGCCAAGAAATTCGACGAGGCGATCGAAATCCTGGAAAAAAGCTTGGCCCAGACCGGGCAGTCTCCCGAGCTGGTCGATTTGCTTCAATTCGTGCGCGATCGCCAGGCGGAACATCAGCGGGAAGAACACACTCACCGGGTGTTGTCGCGCGCGCGCGCGCAGCTGCGCGACCATCAATATGACGAAGCCGTGCAGGTTCTGGAACGGGGTCAACAGGAGTCGAAAAGCAGCGAGATCGATGCCCTGCTCGCGGACGCTCGCCATCAGCGCGAGGAATTCGTAAAGCGGCGCAAAGAGATCGCCTCACACGCTCTTGCGTTCCTTCATTCGGGCGAACCCGCCAAGGCGGTCGCGCTGTTCGAGCCCGCGCCGAAAGCCTACTTCAAAGACGAAGAATTCCAGCGCGTCTTTTCGCAAGCGACGCAAAGTCTCGATCGCGCTCGCTTTTTGCGCAGCGCCATTGACCAGGCCGAGAAGGCGCTGGCCGAGGAAGACCTGGAATCGGCCCACGCTGTGCTCGAGCAAGCGCTAACGCTTTATCCCAGTGAAGGGTCGCTGCTGGCGCTTCAGAAACGGTGGAAGGAAGAGCAAGCTCGGCTGCAACGAGAAGAGCGGGCCAAAGTCCTGGAAGAAGCGAAGGTCGCGGTTGGTCGGATGCAATATGGGGACGCGGTAGGGCTGCTCACGTCGGTCACGTGGGAATCATCTGACTCGCCGGAACAAGCAGCGCAGGCAAAGTCGCTGCTCGAAGAGGCGGAGCGCCGCAGGCGAGAACAAGCCGTCCCGCAAGTGGTGCGCGTTCCGACAAAACGCCCAGACGTCCAGAAGCGCGGACCTGCACCCGAACCAGCGATCAGCAAGAAGCCACTGATCGCTGTCGCTGCGATATTGGTTGTCGCTGCGATTGCCTTCACTGCTTTTTGGACGTCGCACGGACGCGGAAGCAGCGCCTCCGCTTATATTCAGCTGACGGCGGCGCCCTGGGGAGAAGTCGCCAGCGTAAGCAACGAGAAAGGCGAGCACCTGAATATCACCGGCGAGACGCCGCTTCAGGTGGCGCTCCCGCCCGGACGCTACGTCATTGAGTTGAAGAACGGCCAAAACAATTGCAAAGTGGACGCCTCTGTAGAACGAGGGTCCGTGTCCACGTATAGTTGCGTTTTTCCTGAGGTAAAGATTGACGACCTGGTGCAAAGGGCGCTCTCGGCGAACTAAGCTTGTTGGACCCATACTGCTCGGTCTTGTTGCGGCCGTGTCTCTTTTTGCTTACGCCGCATCTGCTCAACAGTCGCTGGAAGGCCGTTATCAGAAGGCGATCCAATCCTACAATGAAGGCAAGATGGAGGACGCCTGCGACGCCTTAAAGCAGATCGAGAGCGAAAAACCGGGTTACAAAGACATCCATAGTTACTTGACTCCCGCGTGCGATGCAGCCAAGGCGAATTACCAGCAGGAAGAGAAGCTGTACAAACAGGGAGTGGACCATTTCAAGCAGGGGCAATTGGATCTCGCCAAGCAAAAATTTACGCAGGCCCGCAGCCTCGTTCTTAACCGTCCCAAGTACCGCATTGAAATCGACGACTATCTAAAGCAAATCGAAGCTCGAGCGAGAGAGGAAAATCTTTACCAACAAGCCGTTCAACAGTTTAACGAAGGACGGGATACCGAAGCGGCAACTCAATTCGGACAAATCGAGCAAGCAAAGGGCGCGCGAGCCGCCGACGCCCACTCTTACCTTCTAGGCATCAAAAAACGTCAGGAGGTCGAGACCAGGAAGAAAACCGAGAGCGATCAACAGGCTTTCGATGCAGCCGTAAAGGAATTTAATGACAAGCACTATCCGGATGCGAAGACTCGCTTCCAGGATCTAATTCAAAAGGGAAGCTCCCATGCCGCGGACGCGCAGTCCTATTTGCCGCGAATCGAAGCGGCCCTCAGGGAAGAGGCCGATCAGCAAGCATTCGATGAAGCCGTCAGGGCCTTTAATGACAAGCGCTATCCAGATGCAAAGACGCGCTTCCAGGCCCTGATTCAAAAGGGAGGCGCCCATGCCGCCGAAGCTCAGTCCTATGTACCACGAATCGACGCGGCCCTCAGGGATGACGCCGCCGCGCGCGAGAAGACGAAGAAAACAATCGCTGATGCCGGAAAAGATCCCAGGCAGGTTGCACAGCAGCTCATCGAAGAAGCTCGCGCGGACATAAGCGGCCTACAGTATGCGGCGGCAGTCGACAAACTGAAGACGGCCGAAATGCTCGATCCGGCGAATCATGAAGTTCCGCCCCTGCTGAAAACGGCACAGGAAATGGCGGACCAAGAGCCGCTGCGCCTTGGGCTCGAAGCCTACTTTGCAGGGAAGTACGATCAGGCGGAGCAGCAGTTTGGCGCGTACCTAACCGCTCACGGGCGCAAGACTGCAACCGCCTACTTCTTCCGCGGAGCCACCCGCGCCTCGCGCTACTTTCTCTCGGGCGAGCAAGATACCCAGCAGAAGGATCTTGCGGTGGCGGACTTTCGCGCCTTGAAGAAAGACTCGCGCCAATTTCAGCCGTCAAAAGAGCTGGTCTCGCCGAAGATTCTGTCTCTATACTCGCAAAGCGTGGGCGGGGGTTCGCCGTAACTCTTCGTTTTGGAAAGTAGATTGGTTTGGCAGTCAATCTCGCTGAGTAGCATTCGTCCACAGGCTGCCGCTTCACCACCAATTACCCGTCTTGTGGATCACCGATCCAGGAAGCTTTGCCTCCGTAGACTCGCCGTTTCGTTTCACGTCGAAGACCTCATAATTCGGGTACTCGGCCCATAGCTCATCATTCGGGCCTAGCGCGTTGGTCCATTTCACCGTGCCGTTGGGGAACCGTTCGTAAACGAACTTACAGATGAAAACCCCGTTGAAGGTAAGCGTTGATTCCGTGAGCCAGCGTTTCTCGTCGTCATACGTGAGCCGCATTTCCTTCGTTCCACGCTCGTCTTTATAAATTCGTTTGGTGCGCAACTCATCGTTGAATTCGTCAGCCGCGAACCAAACGTGCTTGGAATTGTAGGCGTCCGTGCGAACTAGGTTCCCGTCGGCGTTGTACGTGTACGAGATCGCGACCGTGAGTTTTCCATCAATAAATTGCTGGCGGGATTTCGCGAGTCCGGTGCCGTCATCGTATTCCCACTCGGTGCGCCTGCCTGGATCGAAAGGACTGTAGTATTTAACGCTCCGGATGAGCATGTCCTTCGGGGAGTAGTAGAGCATCGAGTACTCACTCTTTTTTCCTTCGATTGTGTAGGAATCTTCTTCCACGTGGTCGGGGCTGTAGGAATACTCCACGTGCTCGGCCACTGTCCCGCCGAGCAAAAGGTGGTCCTCGCGAACCCGGCTTCCCGCATCGTTTCTTTGGATATGCACCACACCTGTCTTTTCGCCCGCTTCAAAGCTTTCGTATTCGTTTGGAACTTTCGCGTTAGCTGCAAAATGAAAAAGTGTCTCGGAAAGTTTTTCGCCGGCGCGCATCACAGCGAACCGCGTTGTCCGCCCCTGGGCATCGCTCTCGACCTCGTAGTGCGTCTGTTTCACGGGAACCGTGGACAAAATCTCCGCCGCAAATTCCGGTTCCTGCGACCGGGCTGACAACTTGTAACGGTAGTTCCGAATGCTCACTTGCGCGCTGGCAGTAGAAGCGGCGATCGCCACCACAAAAGCGGCGAAGAAAATACGAGAAGCGCGTAACCTGCTCATTTCTGTGCCCTTCCGTTATACTTGCCGGCATTGTCGATGGGGTGCAGCGGGAATGTCAAGCTCACGCCCCATCGAGAGACCCTGACAAGTCCTAATGCCTCCGATGCCCAAACCTCAGTAACGCTCAAAGAAACTAGCCAGTTTTCCTCGACGCGACAAATACGGCTCTCCACGCAACTCTTCACGCTCTCTCATCTGCCGACTGAATTCCTGCGATGCCGAGTTTCCGGGCCCAAGCGCCACCGGACGGCTTACAGTCGCGGCCTGTGAACCACTGGACTCCCGCATCGCGGAATCAGATCACGGTTGGTTTTTGGAGGCGGACGCGGAGGCTGTTTCTTTGAGAAGTGAGTCGACGAGGGTGCGAAGGGCGGCTTCGTCTTCAAGCCTGGTGTCGGCGCCGCCGCCTGTGGCGGCCCGTATGAGTCCTTTGCGATCGATGACGACCATCTGGGGGATTTTTAGCTTTTCACTTCCCTCGCGGCCCAAATAGGAGTCCACATCGCCGGAGGTAGAGTAGCCCACAGGGTAACTAAGCGCTAAACGCTCCGCTACATGGCTCACCATGGCCTGGTCGGAGTTCGGGCCAAAAGCGATAGCAATAGACTGATAGCCGCGGGAGCCCAGGTCGCCCTGAACCTTATTCAGCATCTCCGCGAGACGGAGGCAGTGAGGGCTGCCTACGAACATGAATTCAATCACCACGACCTTGCCTTTGAAGCTCGATAGCAATACCTGCTCGCCGGATGTTTTGGTGATGGTCAATTCGGGCGATTTACGCGGGAGGTGAGTCTGGGCGAGCAAGGAGGCGCTCGCAAGCGCCGTGAAAATGAGGACGAAAGCGAATCTATGTACGCTCATGGCTTATCCCCTGGGAGCCGGCGATTGAATCTGATTCCACTTCTCTACGATGTCGGTAACTTCCCGTTGCGCCGCGGCAGCGGCGTCCTGCGCGGTAAGATGGCCCTGAACGACGCTCGCGAACATTCTGGGAATAACGAAACTGTTAAACACTTCCATCCATGCCGGATTGGCGAGCCACGGCGCCCCCAGATTGGGAGTCCAATGCAACGCGTCCTTGAGCGTATTGTACTTGTGAGGTGGATCGGACTGGGAGTCTCTATCGAGACGCACGATCAGATTGGGGACTGTCTTCGGGTAAGCGGGAAAGTTGCAGCTCTGGCTTTTCTCGTAACCGGTGCCGGAACTATCGATGAGGTCCACCAGGAACTGTTTCGCGCCTTCCTTGTTATCGGCGAAATTCCAGATCGAGGAGCAATTGGTTGCGTGCGGGAATGCGGTGACGCCATAGGGACCGAGTAAGGGAGGCTGAAGCCGGATTTTTTTCGCGAGCGCTGGGTTTTCCCTCTCTGCGATGCGCAAGAGACTGATGGAGTTCGTGGTGCATGAAATTTTGCGCGCCAGCATGGCCTGGACGTTGCCCGAAGGACCCCAGGCGAGCTCGTCGGAGCTACCCGCATCCTGATTGAGAGATTTGACGAAGTTCAAGGCGTTCGTGGTGAAAGCGTTTGTACCCAGCACAACATTTCCGCGCGCGTCCAATATCTGCGCGCGAAACGCGTAAAGGAGAGTATGCAAACTGATATTGCCTTCGAGAGTAGGAGTAAGGGCCAAGCCGCATGGGATGCCGAGCTTAGCGCGGATTCTCTGGCCGCCACTGTGCAAGCTGTCGTAAGTGCCCGGGCCGAGAGGCATGCCCGCTTCCGCCCAGTTGTCTTCGAAATAGTGTAGCGGCGAGGGAACCCAGAAGTCGGCAAAAGCGAAGTGTGTTTTCGTTTTGGGACTGAACGTGGACTTATATGAGATTTGCGGGATGCTGCCGTACTTGAAAGAAACGTTTTGATAAATTTCCGCGTGATCGATCGCATGGCGATGGAATTCCGCAGGGGGCCAGGGGAACATAAACAGATCGTGACCCTTACCGGCGGCCACTTCCGCCGCCGCATCGGCGTGGACTCTCTCAACGGGAATGTGATCGACAATTATTTTGGTATCGTTCTTTTCACCCCATTGGCTGGCCAACTCCTTTTCGAACCAGGAGTCATATTCGGGTAGAAAGTGAGCCCACTTGGCGATTCTGAGAGTTTTCTGGCTGGCAAGTGCTCGTTCTGGGAACGAGAAGAAGGGGCCGCTGGCGGCCGCGACCGCTGCCAATCGGATGAACTCACGCCGAGAAACGTGCTTTCCTCTGGCACCGTGCATTGCGACGATGGTCCCCCTGGAGACACAACCGCCCCTGGCAGGGCGACAGACTTGCCAAGGGCGGTAATTCAGATCAGCGGGTTTGCTACTGCGAAGAGCTCGAGCTAGCCGCCGCTGATTGCACTTGTTTCAACTGAGCCGCCGTCAGTTCGTTCGGGAACACCCCAAATATCTGGAGGCTCAGGAAGTTTATCGTAAAGTTGATGTCGAGGGGGAAGCCATTTGGTCTGTGAACCTGATCGAGGAACGCGTCGAGAGAGATGGCTCCGGCTCGCGGATCAGGAATCGCCGGGCAAATCAGCCAAACGGCTCCTCCGTCGGCGCCACCGAAATCTAACTTTCCTTCCTGCCCGCATCCATTTGCTTCAAGTTGCTGGTTGAGCTCGAAAGCAGTCTTGACGATGGGAGTGCCATCGAGGCTGGTACCCTCGACGGCCGCTATATTGGCATAAATCTGCGAACACGGGCCGTTAACACGAGGGTCCTGCGTGAACCACCAGTAGGTGTTGATCCAGATGCCCAACAAATCGTCACAGAAATATCCGAACGGGCTGTTGTTGACGATTACCCCGGTGTTGCCCGAGCCTTGGACGTTGTTGTTATCGCTGCCGTCGATCGCGTTTCGGTTGGTGGCGAACCGCCAGTCTTGCCGGAGCTGAGGTGTAGCAATGCTGGTTACTGGAAAGCAATTGCTTGGCGGATTAAACGGAAGGCCTGGGTTGAGGGTGTTCGGATTATTCGCCAACGTATCGAGCGACCCGCAAGGGACCGGAGCGAATGTCCCGTTGGGCAGCAACTGCTTCAGGGCGGGATAAGCTTCGAAGTTGCTGACGAGGTCAAACATGTCGTCACCGGGCTGGTTTCGTGCGTTCAGAGAGTTGCTGATAACGACGCAGCCAGAATTTGGAAGATTTGGCGGAGTTGGCACGGTGCAATCGGCGCTCGGATCGCCCGAGACGAAATTCTGGAGGAAGAAATTCTGGTTGGTAATGAACGCGATGAGCGAAATGAAATCCGTCGGAGAACCGGTGCCGTCATCAACGTAGCCGCCGGTAGTGGCGAGGATTCGAACATTGTTCCTGATAGCATCTCTAGTGGCGCAAGTGTTGTCGATCACCCAATTAACCTGGCCGGGGAGGAAAGCGGGCGGACCGGTCTGTCGAAATAACCCGAAACGCTGCGCCGGCACCGAATCGACCCCTTGGGCAGTCGCCGCGGTCGATCCCAGGTTACTGGTACTAATTCCGTTATTGTTGTAAAAACCGTCGTTAAAATCGCAAGGCGGAGGATTGAAGTTGTCGTCCGCATCGCCGATAGCGGGAGGCGCGTCGGCTTGTGCGCGCAGCCTCGGAGCAACTATGAAGAGAAGCGCTGCGACCGCCAAGAACTGAACAAACAGCCAAACGAGCTTTCGTCCATTTTTCATCATCGTATCCTCTCTCCGGATTCTGCCCGGCAGCGAGCTGCACGCGAATCCAGAATCGAAATATTGCTTAGAGCAAACAGTCCGTGAATCGGCGCCGGTTTTCATGACTTCTGTACTCGATTGGTTTCGGGGTGCATCATCCAATTGAAGGATTCAACTATCCACGGTGCGTGAGCCATGCCGGGACAAGCGGCCCAAAGCATGAGCGCCTCGTTTCCGTAGCGAACGTTGCCGATATGCTGGGTCTTGTCCTTATCCACGGCTGGTTCGGGATACGTAAAGCCGATGCCCTTGCGGATCTTCTCGATGTCCGCCGTCTTGCCGGTGAAGAAAGTCCAGCCAGGGCCGGCGTGCCAGCTTTCCCGGTAATTCCGAACCACATCGACGTTATCTTCTTCTGGCTTGAGCGTGATCGAGTACATAAAGAACTGCTTGCCGACCTGATCGCCGAGCAGCTTCTGAACTTTTGCCAAGTTGGCGGACACCAGCGGGCAGACTTCGTCGCACTTGGCGTAAAAGAAGTTGAGGCTGACGACCTTGTCCTTGAGCAGGTCATCATAGAACTGCACTACCTTGCCCTCGTGGGAGACTAGCGGGACGTTGGGCAGATGCATTTCCTGGACGCGCTTGCGGGCGAGCGCCTGCGTTTGCTCGACGCTGCGAGGCCTCCCGGGCGCCACTGCCGCCAAACTCAACAGGTTCCTTCTTGAAAGGTCGTGCATGATTGAATAGCCTCCTTTCGACACGCCCGGAGCCGTCTCCAGCCCCGGGGCGCAAATTCCGCTCCGCGCACTCCTACGGCACGTTAATGTTGTCCCCGCCACCAGCCACGACGTGCCACAGCGCCATCATTGCGTGGTCCTCATGTACTACGTTGTGGCAGTGGATTGGATACTTGCCCACCCAGTCGCGGAAGCGGAAGAAAAGCTGCACGCGCTCGTTCTGGTGCAACTGCGTGACGTCTTTACGAGAGCGCTCGACGGCCAGCGGAGGCGGCATCCGGTTACGGGAGAGAATCTGGTGCTCCTCCAGGTGAATGTGGATCGGGTGCGTCCAATCCCCCGATAGGTTCGTGAGCAGCCATTCCTCGACGCTGTTTTGCTGCACTTCGAACCGGAATTGGTTGCAGTCCATGAACTGGCCGTTGATGGACCACTGACCGTTCAAGCGATCGAACTTGAACGTGCGTACAATTCTGGGTTCGGCGTTGGTGCTGGGGAGCTGGTAGAACGTGGGGTTGGTTCTCGGATCCACGCTGCCGTCATTAACTGCCTTGGAGCTGACCACGAACTTCAGCAGAAGATCGCCCGTTCCCGCTGGCTTGATATCCGACAGGATGTTTCCGTTGCCATCGTTGCATTCCACCTGAGGGTTCTGGTTAGCGTTTGCGACCGGGAAATTATTCGGAGGGGCAGGGCCCTGTCCGTTGAACTGGAGCAGCCGGTTTTCCAGGTAAATGGTCTTGCCGGCAAACTGGCTGAAGTCGATGATGATGTCCACACGCTCGGCTGGACCGATGCGCACCGTGGTGACTTCTACCGGATTCGGCAGGAGGTTGCCGTCGTTGGCGATGACCCAGAATTGATTGGTCGCATTCAGGTTGTTCAGCTCCGTCAGGAAATAGGAGTAGAAGCGAGACGGCCCTGTATCGAGCAACCGGAACCGATAGCGGCGAGGCTCGACATTGAAGAAGGGCTGGATCTTGCCGTTGACCAGGAACTTGTCGCCGAGAATGCCGTCCAAAGTGAACAGGTCGAACGCCAAAGTGCCGGTGTCGTCGTAAACCTTATCGGCGAATACCAACGGAATATCGAACTGGGGGAAGCTTGGGAGGTGGAACCCGGTGCTCTCGTCGCCCGTGTCGAACTGGTTGAATAGGCAATAGAAGCCAACCAAGCCTTTATAGGTGTTCTGCGAAGTAAAGTCCACGCGGTGGTCGTGATACCAGAGCGTGCTCAGCGCCTCATTTATATCGCCGTTGGGCGGGTTGGTAGTTGTGAATCCGGCTAGAACGTTGGGGTAGTATTGATCGGCGAAATGCCCTATTCCGTAGAAATCGCAAGGATTGCCGTCGCTCTCGGAAGGGTTGTGCGCGTTGTGTAGGTGCGTTGTCACCGAAGGCATGCCGAATCCGCCGTTTTGCGTTATCGATGGGAGCGAATTGATGTTGCGCGTCATTTGCGGGATTCCGTAGTTCGCATGGTAGGTCGGCCCGGGAGTAAGTGTGCCGTGCGTGCCGTCGTTAAAACCCCAGACGGTTTGCGGTGGCAAGTCGGGCGATTGCCGCAATGTGACGGCCCGCTGGTGCATTTGGTAAACACGCGGAGGGGGAAACGGGAACATGTTGATGTTCAGTTCGGGCCCCTGATGGCAGGCCGCGCGCACTTCTCCTCCGGCGGTGTTCGGGCAGATCGTGGGAGCCGTGGCGACTCCCTGTCCGTTCACTAGCGACCTCAGAGGGGTCTGAGCCGTAACCGGCATAACCGGAAGCGGGTCGACGAACGCTCTGGTAGCCGGGCTAGCCGCTTGGTTGCCGGGCAGGCAATTCTGGTTTGATCCGGAACTCTGACCGTAGGCGCGCGAACTCAAACCGCTCTTCGCGATGAGCATGCCGCCCGCCGTGAGCAATCCCATCTTCATCAAGTCTCGTCGGCTAGTTAAGCCCGCGGCAATCAGTTCGCGGCGATTCTTTGCCGCGTTAACCATCTCTTTATACCGCTTCCGGGAAACCTTCTCACCGAACACGTTAAAGTACATTGCGCCTCCTCTAGAAAATGCGGCCTACCTGTTCGTCGCGACACACCCGTACTAGTCCAAAGGACGAAGCTTGTGGCTGGAAAACCCAAGACTGCCGTCGCTGCATCCTTCTACTCTGCTGCGTCACGCGTTTCAAGCGAAACGTGTTAGCTAAAAACTCTTTTGTTTAGCATTTGCCGCTGGAATCGTCCGGGTGCCTGTTGAAAGACGCGCTCGAACGCCCGAACGAAGCTTGAGGTATGCCGGTACCCAACTGCATACGCAACTTCCTTCACGCTCATGTTGCTCTCGGCCAGCAGATGAGCTGCTCGTTGCAGCCGCAGTTCCGCCAACCATTGCCCTAGGCGAGCACCGGTCCGCTCTTTGAAAAGGTGCTGGAGGCGCGAAGGGCTCAAATCGAATTCAAGCGCGAGTTCGCGCATGGTGCACGGAGACCCAGACTCCGCCCTTTGCAGTATCTTCTGCAACTGGTCTCCGTGCGCCGTGTCAATTAGCATACTCACTCCCCTCAACCGAGAAGGACGATGCTGGGAGTCGTCCGGCATTCAGCATCTCGGGCTGCGGAACTGGAATTTGAATGAACCCTGCCTTTTAGACTTTTTCCAATAAGTACTCGCCATCTATGCATTCCTGCCCATATTACCAAGCAAGAACCTAACTCCTTCGCTCCCGATTCTGTTGCAAGCGCCGTCCTCACGGTAGCTTACGGTCGACAGACCCATAGGGGATCGAATTGCATTCTCGTCGCGAAAATGTGGAAATGCTCTCGCGATAGCAAGCAGCGCTCGCAAGTCTTCGGTTGTAGGCCGCGGACTACATCCCCTCCGTCTGGCCGTCCATTTCGTCTCGTTCAGTTCATTTACAGCAGCAGGACTGGGATTGGGCTGCGAGTAACCGTAGCTATGATACCGATGGGTGCGGAGTGTCGCACCGAGGCGCAGGGCAGTCAAGAACTATTCTTATAACAACTACCGACTACGCGGGCTGAATCCATTTAACCCGTAGTTGACGAATCACGCGCTCCGGAATACTGGGTTCCCTGAGTACCTCAAATCGTCCAGCTCGCATGATGGTTTTCTGGGGGTCGGACACCAGAACTTCGTCCAAAATCCGCTTCAATTCCGCATGTCTGCTGACTTCGTCGGGCAGCGCCGGACGCGTGCTGATGTCGGCCTTCCTTTCGTAGAATGCAACTAACCACCTTCGCCAAATCTCCCAGTCCTCCATGGCCAACTGAAAGGTTTCTGAATCGACCGGCGTAAGCCGAAAGAGCTCAGAGTCTGAGTCATGATCCTTCGCTTTGTTGGAAACGCATTCATAGAGATGCGGTTTACCTTGATAATTTGCGATTCCTTTGCGTGGGCAGTCGAAGTAGTCCGTTACCGTAAAGACGGTTTCATATTCCGAGTTGAAACTTTCACCGTTCATTTTATGAGTACGCCGCTTTGCGGCGTAACTTCTCCGTGTAACTGAACAACCCACAAACCGCAGCGATTCAGGAACGGCACGCCGTCGGAGTTGGCCGGTTTGGTCAACACCAGTGCGATTTTCAATCTCCGTGCCAGCGAGATGCTCCCAAGTGCATTCGGGATAGCAATCTGGCCTCATCTGTTCGTGAAAAGGGGACGCCGTCTTTTAGGGTTGTGAGGTTCGAAATGACTAAGGCTTCGTCCGATGAGCGGACCCCTGAACGGGCGGAAACGTAGATCTACGGCTCAGCGACCGGAGTGCTTAGCTTAGAGGTAGGGAACTGCGCACGGAGGAGCACGGCCTGAGTGGGAAACTGAGAAAGGACTTACCGGAAAACCAGGACTCGAAGGCGGAATCAACCCCGCAGGTGATCGATCGTCCAGTAAATCATTTTCTCCCGCGCAAATACCTGCGCGCGATTGCGGCGGCACACCAGCAGGGACTGTCACCAGGTCCGTCGAGGAATCCAAATTCGTCTGGGAGTCGTTGAGTGATCCAGGGGAAGTTGGGTCGGCGCGCGAAAAATTGCCGTGCCCATCATTAAGAAATATCGCCACGGGTCGTCTGGACCACGCGGTGGCGAAAACCAAGTCAACAGTGTGGTCTCCGTTGACATCGCGCGCCTTGATCACCAGACCGAATGCCGGCGCGATAATTGGAAAAGATCGCGGCCCCGCAGCGACTTGCACGTGAATCCAATACGTGCTCATGCTGCCGATGCTCTGCCCAGATTGAATGCTGGCTCTGTCTGGGCGAAGGTCGCCGTCAAGATCTGCAATCGCGAACTGTGGGCCCGACGCGGCGGAAGCGACCGGCGCATTCGGAATATCTGCGGCCTTCGCGGTGCGGCTGCCCGTCAAACCAAACAGCAACAACAACGGTATCCACAGAATCAAACTGCGCGGTCCCCGGCCGTTCTCCACGGGATCTATTCGAATGGCGGATTTGCGCGGCATCTCAGGCAAAAAGCGCTCCCAGCTACCAGCAGTGTCCGGGACTATACCACTCAGGACCTTACCGGAAAAGGTGCGATTTGAACTCAAGCAGTAGCACCGAAGGACGAAATACCTAAGACGGGCCAGTCGGCGCGGCGGGAAGTTTCTTGCGCAAGTGCACTTCTTTGCCGCCGTTTTCATATCGAACTTCGTCCATGAACGTCTTCATCAGCAGAATTCCGCGGCCGTGTTCCGCCTCGATGTTTTCACCTGCCGTCGGGTCGGCCACTTGCGTGGGATCAAAGCCCGGACCCTCGTCTTTGATAACGAATGAAATTTCCTTGCCAGGATGAAAATGGTAATCAACGTGGACTTGCTTGGCCGGGTCCTGACGGTTGCCGTGGAGGACCGCATTCGCCAAACTTTCGAAAAGTGAAACTTCCAAGTCATTTTGATTGTCGTCAGACACGCAGCCCGAGCTTTTTCCCAAGTCGACGATCGCGTCGACGCAGGGTCCGATTTCCTCCACCCGGCTGTGAATAACGACGTGCCCGCTCAACGCTGCCGAACCGGCAGGCACTCCGTCCTGGTTTTTTCCTGTCACTTTGACGTTCGCCGCCCTCGAATTGGGAGCTGCGCTCTTTTCAGCCGCTTCAGGTCGCAGCGCACTCGCCGTCCGTCGCAATACTCTCATTGCAGAGCGCCGCTTGACAATCACTTGCTCTGCGCAATCGCGCGCCCAAATCCTGCCTTCGCCATCGAAAGTATGCCGTGTGCCGGCCTTCCTTAAGCCGTCCCGCCATCGAGGTCATCAAACGTGCCGGATCGCTTGAACTGTTTCGTCCTCTGTCCTGGGCGGTGCCGCCCCGCCCCTTGAATCGCCCCGCTCCGCGGCGGGCATGAAGGATCTCAGCGTACAAATCAGCCACTCCACTTGGTCTCCGCCACTCCGGATCCGCCACTCGTTTTGAATTCAACTCTGGCCGATAGAGTCTGGTAACATTTTCGCGTGAGACGCGTGGAAGTTTTTGCACAGCGCATATTGTTGATCGCCGCCGCGCTGCTTTGCGCGTTGTACGTCGCTGATTACGTCTGGCTTCGTCACCGCATGAGCGGCGCCGATTCCGGCGCAGCCTTGGGAGCAATTCAAGTCCGGCGTTACTGGGAGATTCCCAACAAGAGTGGAAAATTTGAATACAGCTTTGATCCGCCCGTTATGCAGACCTGTGTCCGCTCGCTGTTCCCGCACCTCGGCTTCAGCCCCTGCTGGTACGTCAACCGGGAAAAATTACAGCGCGTAGCTCAGTTCGACGCGCGCTAGTTCTGGAACGACCGGCTCGTGCTTCGTGTTATTCTCACTGAGGGAGGCGTTAATCGTTGACGGCGCAAGCAACTGTTCCAATTGGGATGATGCGCGATGGAGTGGCGCAGCCGCGCGCCGCGTCCGCAACCACCACGACGATTCCATGGTTCGTGTGGTCCGGATTGGTCGCGGTTTCTTCCATCGCGTTTGGCCTTTACTGGGACATTTCCTGGCACATGACCATCGGGCGCGACACTTTCTGGACGCCCGCTCACCTCGCCATACATTTTGGCGGCATTTTGGCGGCGTTTACTTGCACGTATCTAATTTTCTCCACCACTTTTGGCCACGATCGATTGGCTCGCGACGCATCCGTAAGCGTTTGGGGATTCCGCGGCCCCGTCGGCGCATTCCTCACAGCCTGGGGCGGAGTCACGATGCTCGCTTCCGCGCCGTTCGATAACTGGTGGCACAATTCCTTTGGCCTCGACGTGGAAATTCTCAGTCCGCCGCACGTCGTGTTGGGGCTGGGCATTCTCGCGGTTCAGATCGGCGTTCTTGTGCTGATTGTGGCCGAGAAGAATCGCGCCACCGGCGCGCTGAAACCGAAGCTCACGTTGCTGTTTCTATATCTGGCCGGGCTCGGCTTGTTCCTGCATTCAATGCTTAAGTCGGAGTTTGCGGATGCAAACTTGATGCATAGCGCGATTTTTTATCGCGCCATTTCAATCGGAACGCCCACCGTTCTGATTGCTTACGCTCGAGGCTCGGGACACAAATGGGGTGCGACGATCGTCGCATCGGTCTACACGCTGGTCATGCTCGCGTTTTTGTGGACTTTTCCCATGTTTCCCGCGCATCCCAAACTCGGTCCCGTCTACACCAATGTAACGCACATGGTGCCCATGGAATTTCCGCTTCTGCTGATCGTCCCGGCATTCGCCGTCGACTTGGTGCTGAACCGCTTCTCGAAGCGCGGCGCGTGGTTTCAAGCACTCGCTGCCTGCACAGCGTTTCTCGCTGTGCTGATTGCCGTTCAATGGCCTTTCGGTAGCTTCCTGATTTCGCCGTTGGCGCGAAACGGTATTTTTGGCATGACCAATTTTCCTTACCAGGAACCGCTCGCGATGCACCAGCTCGCTTACCAGTTCCGGCTCGATTCACCGCGCTCCATTTTCTATATGGGTATGGGAGTGGCGTGGATCGCCGCACTTCTCTCCACTCGCGTGGGCCTCGCTTTCGGAAACTGGCTGTTGCGGATTCGTCGCTAACCTGCCGTGTCAATAAATTTTCAAATGAATCTAAAGTTAAATCGCATTCCAGCACTGTTCTTTTCCCTGCTTATCGCCGGATCGTGTCTCGCGCATGTGGGAAGCCCGGACGTGTATTTCCAGGGCGATGCGGGCCCTTACCGTCTGGTCGTGGCGATTCTCACGCCGCAGATGATTCCCGGCGTGGCAGAAATTCAAATCCGCAGCAGCATTCCCGGTGTGCAGCGAATCAAGATTGTGCCGGTTTATATCGTGGGTGAGGCTTCGAAATATCCGCCGCCTCCCGACGTGTTGACACCCTCCAAAGACGACCCGCAATTCTTTTCCGGCAAGCTCTGGCTGATGGCGTCCGGCTCGTGGGAAGTGCGGATCGAAGCGGAGGGAGACAAGGGGTCTGGGACGATTGCCGTTCCCGTTCCAGCGGCGGCGCGCAACACCCTGCCCATGGAAAAAGGACTGGGCGCAGTACTCCTTGGCCTCATGGTTCTATTAGTCGCGGCGATTGTTTCGATCGTGGGCGCTGCGAGGCGCGAAGGGCAACTCGAGCCGGGCGTCCAGACCGGACTTGTTCAGAAGCGCGGCGCCCGGCTTGTGATGGCGATC
>Ga0185299_10002710_pt1 | contig 26172 bp, 21 predicted proteins | sample PaiPotPPA55metaG_FD_128002 | JGI IMG/M metagenome (GOLD analysis project Ga0185299, IMG submission 128002) | Iron sulfur acid spring bacterial and archeal communities from Banff, Canada, to study Microbial Dark Matter (Phase II) - Paint Pots PPA... ...
GATCTGCTCGAGGCACGCGTTGTCGGCGCCGCGTAAACAACTGCACCAAAAGTGAGTCAGAGCCGAAGAGTGACCCCTCCGTCGCTAAGTGGATCAATAGCTTAGCGCGCCGATTCACAAGCAGCTGGAGTTGCGGTTGGACGTCAATAGGATCGAGGTCGGAACCGATACGCAGCATGTGCGGCGCAGATCGTTCCGTCAATGAAGCGGCGCAAAAAGCTTCGGCTTCCTTCGGCCAGCCATAACCATCCGGCAACCTATAGATGCTACGTCACGTTGATCGAAGCCTGCACAGGACTTGTAGGTGGCCCCATGCTTAGATAGGTGGCCCCATGCTTAGAAATGGTAGTTATTCTGCTTGGTTTAGAACTGAGCGTGGAGAAGGAACCGGTATCGTGGAGCTCAACGACGGCAAAGTGACCGGCGGCGATACCATTCTCGCCTACACCGGGTCCTACGTCGAGGACGGAAATGCATTTACGGCTTTGATTGCCACGCAGCGGCACACGCAGGGGCACCCTTCCATTTTTGGCATCGACAATGTCGATTTGATACTTACTGGCAACTCTGCCGGGACTACGGCGGCATCATGCACAGGAACCGTTAAACAGGTGCCGGGTATGACATTCGAAGCCACTCTTATCCCAATAGCAGACCAGCCCAGAGAAACCCCCGCGCGTCAGCGCGTGGGCGTTGCCACTGCGCATGATCTTGCGGCGGGTGCGGCAACGAGTGTTCGTGATCTTCAACCTAATGTGCATGATACGCAGCGCACAACTAATGTGCGCCGTTAGTTCTAAATAAACGGTTGGCCGGCCGACGTCTTCGCCAAGACCGCTCAACCAGTCGCCTGGTGCGACGGATATCTGAATGCAGCGGCCCCAACCACGCTCCCGCATCCCGGGCACGAATGCCTGAGCGAGAGCGACCGCTGGCAGGGTGTTCTGCCGATAGCTGTCGGTCCATTCCTCACCAGTGGTCTCGAACCAGGCACGCGCCGCGTCGCTGCTCGACCCGCTTGTTGACCAGGATGTCGACGCCACCAAAGGCCCTTCCGGTCGCGTCGATCACGGCGGCCTTGCCGTCCTCGGTCATTAAGTCGCCAAGCGCGATCGCAGCTCGACCGCCCGCGTCTTCGATTTGGCGGACCACGGCCTGGGTGCGCTCGACGTTCCGGCCGTGGACGACCACGCCAATGCCTTCAGCTGCCAGCATGCGGACGATCTCGGAGCCGATCCCCGATGAGCTTCCCGTAACTAACGCTCTCTTTCCCGCAAGTTGCAGGTCCATGGCAGTGTCCTTTCCCGTATTGCGAACAGGCTTTGCGCGCAGAGCCGACCGGTACGGCCAGCCGCCGCTCCAACCCGACGGTTGCGCTTCAACTCTACAACCGCGCTTCACGTCGCTCCGGACCGAAGACCTCATTGCCGAAGAAATAGGGTGGCCATTTCGGCTGGGCCTTTAGAGCTGCATCGTCGATCGCAGCCAGGACCTCGGTGGGCAACGGACCTTCGGTCACGGCCGTGAGATTGTGCCGGAGATGCTCCAGTGAAGAGGCGCCGATGATAATGCCATCATTGCGCTCGGCGTTTAGCTGGGAGTGATGAACCAGCCAACGCAGCGCCACGGAGATAGCGTCAAGACCATGGCCTTCACACGATCGGTGAATTTCCGCCAAGGCATCGAGATAGGCGTCGTTCATATAGCGATCGCGATACATTTTGCCTTGAGCAGTTGAGCTGTCGAAACGCGAACCGGCGGCTACCGCAGCGCTATCGGCAAAATTCCTGCTGAAAGCACCGCCGGCCAGCGGATTAAAAGCATGGAAGCGGATGCCATAGTTGCCGAGGCATTTGAACAGTTCCGGTTCAACCGCACGCGTGATCGCGTTGTACATTCCCTGGTAGACGCTCGGCCTTATCCATCCATGGCGCGCGGCTATTTCCGACGTCTCTGCCACGTGCCACGCGCTGAAATTGCTGACGCCGAACTCTTCAAACAGGCTTTCATCATGAAGTTCCTGAACGGCCGACAGCGTCGATTCGATCGGCGTGGCGCTATCGCGCGTCACCAAATAGAAGATCTTGACCTTGTCGGTCTTCAGGCGCGCCAGGGACTCCTTGAAGACTCGCTTCAGGTTCTCAGGTTCGTGGCCGCGAGTGTTTCCGGAAGGAATCCGCGTGGCGATGCCGAACCGTTCGGCGGCGCGGAGATCACCCAACATCTGCTCGCAGGTTCCATCGCCATAGACAGAGCATGTGTCGAGCTGGTCGTGGCCAAACTCCAAGACGGCGCCGAGCATGGCGTCTGCGGTCGCAGCGTCATGAACCCGGGCTCCGTAGCCGCGGTAGCCGAGCGTCATGGTGCCGAAGGTGATGTTGGTGATAGGGGCTTTGGGCATTCCGACCGCCTTACGTCGTTGAGTATGGCTTCTCCTTAACGGGCTTTGATCGTGGTGATAATCGAGATAAACTGCGATGCCGTATCTTGAGAATCGTGACAATGTACAAAACCGGGCTGATGGAACTCGAGGCCGTGATCGCCATCGCCAGGCTCGGAAGCTTCCGTGCGGCGGCCATCGATCTGGATGTGTCGCCGACAGCGATTGGCAACGCCGTCGCCAGTCTCGAGAACCGCCTTGGCGTTCGCCTCTTCAACCGCACGACCCGCAACGTCGCTCTCACCAGTGCTGGCCGTGAATACGTCGAGGCTATCGCGCCAGCTCTGTCGGATATACGCAACGCCGCCCAGGCGGTCGCCGATCACGGCCGCAAACCGACAGGCACGCTACGGTTCAGTTGCTCGCTCGGCGGAGGACGCCAGCTACTGATGCCCTTCGTCTTCGAGTATCTTCGTCGCTATAGCGAGATGAAGGTCGAAATCGTCACCGAGGGGCGACTGATCGACATCATCACGGATGGGTTCGACGCCGGGGTGCGTCTGGCTGAAGCGGTTCCGCAGGACATGATCGCGGTGCCGCTTGGTTCACATGCGCGGCATGTCGTGGTCGGGACGCCAAGTTACTTCGCAAACAGGCCCCGGCCGATCGCGCCGACCGACCTCATGGATCATGAATGCATCCGCGCTCGCTATTCAAGCGGCGCTCTCTACCGCTGGGAGTTTGAACGTCACGGCGAGGCGATGAAGATCGACGTGCCGGGGTCCCTCACACTCGATGAGCCCGAGATGATCGCGCAGGCGAGCAGGGCCGGTCTCGGCCTTGCCTATGTCGGCGAGTGGATGGTGGCTGATGACATCACCTCAGGCAGGCTGGTTGAAGTTCTAAGCGAGTGGACGCCTTCGTATCCCGGATATTGTCTCTACTATCCAGGACGCCGCCACATGGCCGCAAGCCTGCGCGCCTTCGTCGATCTGGCCAAGGAGGTGGTCTATCGGAATCGCGCGAAGGCGTCTTGATGGATATCGGAAGGGCGGTCCGATCGCGCCGCAGGCGCAGCAACCGACCGCGCTAACAAGGTGATCGCCTCGTCGTCTTCGTCCGGCGTGATATCGTCCGCAGCACAACGCCGGTCACCGGGGATACTCACCTCAAACGTCGAAGCCGAACTAATCTTTCTCGCCGGCACCCGGGGTCAGCCGCTGACGCCCGGAGACGTCTTGATCGGGTGGAACGAAGGCGGCCGGCGTCGAGTTGGAAGACGGCATCCGCGCGACCGCGACGTGTCGGGCGTGGTCAACGGCGAGGCACGCTCTGAAGGGGGAGTTCACCCATGGTAAAGCGGCTCTCGGGCGTTGCAATCGTGGTCGCGTCGATTACGACGCTCTCTCTTCATGTTCATGCCCAGGAGCCGGCGATGAAGATCGGTCCCCCCGAGAACATGACGCGCGTCGGTTCTATTGAGGAGCGGTACCAGTCCTACAACATCGAGATGCTGGAAGTCACCGGCGGGATGTTCTGGAAACCATATGATCAGGCTTCGAACGACCGAACGGGCGGAGCTCCGGACAAATCGGGCGTCCCTGCCGGCATGGACTCCGATCTCTATGAATACCGCCCTCCGGTCGATCTTTCGAACGGCAAGCTTCGCAAGCTCGCTGCGGCACTCGGACCGGCGTATGTCCGCGTGAGCGGCACCTGGGCGAACACGACGTACTTCGCGGACTCGGACCCGGCGCCATCGTCGCCACCCTCGGGCTTCGCCGGGGTGCTGAACCGAGATCGCTGGAAGGGCGTCGCCGACTTCGCGGCGGCGACCGACGCCAGGATCGTGACGTCGATGGCGATCGGTCCCGGGGTTCGCGACGCCGCCGGCGCCTGGATGCCCGGACAGGCTAAAGAATTCCTCGATTACACGCGTTCCGTCGGCGGCGACATCGCGGCGGCCGAATTCATGAACGAGCCCACGATGGCGACGATGGGCGGCGCACCGAAAGGCTACGATGCGGTGGCATTCGGTCGCGACTACAAGCTCTTCGTGTCGTTCGCCAGGCAAGCGGCGCCGGGCATGCGCATTCTGGGCCCCGGCTCCGTCGGCGAGACGACCGCTCCGGACGCGATGATACATTACGGGTCTCAGGGCGTGATCGCGACGCCTGACATGCTTCGGCAGATGGGTGTGGACATTGAAGCATTTTCCTACCATCACTATGGGGCGGCCTCGCAACGATGCGCGGGAACGGCCGGCATGCCGCAGACGAGTCCGGATGCGGCACTCTCCGAAGAGTGGCTCGCCCGGACCGACCAGACGCTCGTCTTCTACCGCAATCTTCGTGACCAGTTCGCGTCCGGAAAGCCGATGTGGGTTACCGAGACCGCCGATGCGGCCTGCGGCGGAAATCCTTGGGCTTCCACCTTCCTGGATACCTTCCGCTATCTCGACCAGTTGGGCCGCCTGGCCAAGCAGGGCGTCCAGGTGGTGATCCACAACACGCTGGCGGCGAGCGATTACGGCCAGCTCGACCAGAAGACACTGAAGCCCCGACCCAATTACTGGGGCGCGCTGCTGTGGCGCAGGCTGATGGGAACGACGGTCCTGGATTCCGGTGTCGAGATCGCGGAGGGGCGGCACGTCTACACCCATTGCCTGCGCGGCGCGTCTGGGGGCGTGACGCTTCTTATCATCAATAATTCGCGAACCGAAACCGCCATCGACGTGCCGCTCGAAAGCAAGCGCTACACGTTGTCGGCCGAGCCTTTCCGGCGCAGCGACGTCGAACTGAACGGGGCAACGCTCAACGTCGACGACGCCGGCGATCTTCCGGCGATCGAGGGCGCCGCGACCACCGCGGGATCCGTATCGTTTGCGCCAGGCACGATCACGTTTCTGGCGATCGAGCGGTCCGGAAACTCCGCTTGCCGCGGTTCGTAACAAGACGTTTGGAATGGTTGGGCGGGCACCTCCGTTCAGCGCAGCGGTATCGCAGATACGACCCTATGCGGCCGTCGTGCCGCGCTTCCGTCGCTAATAAAAACGTCGGTTTGCTATGGTTTTATTGGGCTCTATTTGCTTGCGCCCAACAAAGAAAAGGCAAAGGCTTCCTTGCTTAGTCTCGCGATGGAGAGGTCCATGAACACTACTGCGGCGAACTCTTCCGATCCGGCATTACGCAACCTTGACGCGTTGCTTCCCGATCTGGCCGACCTGTACAAGGATGTGCATTCGCACCCCGAGTTGTCGATGCAGGAGACGCGCACGGCGGGACTAGCGGCAGATCATCTTCGCGCTGCAGGTTTTGAAGTCACAACGGGTGTCGGAAAAACCGGCGTGGTCGGCTTGCTTCGAAACGGTGAGGGGCCGACCGTCATGCTGCGCGCCGACATGGACGCGTTGCCCGTCGAGGAAGCGACAGGGCTTCCCTATGCCAGCAAGATCACCGCGAAGGATCAAGACGGAAAGACGGTCCCCGTCGGTCATATGTGCGGCCACGACATGCACGTAACCTGGCTCGTCGGCGCCACCAAATTGCTCGCTGAGGCCAAAACGACGTGGCGCGGGACCATAATGGCAGTCTTTCAGCCCGGCGAGGAGACGGCGGAAGGCGCGCAGGCCATGATCGACGACGGGTTGTTCAAGCGCTTCCCGAAACCGGATGTGGTCCTCGGCCAGCATGTCATGGTGGGGCCGTCGGGTACGGTTGCCGGACGTGCGGGTGCGATCACTTCGGCGGCGGACAGCTTGCGGATCCGCCTGTTCGGTCGCGGCGCGCACGGATCGATGCCGCAGGCGAGCATCGATCCGGTGGTAATGGCGGCCGCTACGGTGATGCGGCTGCAGACCATCGTTTCACGGGAGATCGCCGCGGCGGAGGCGGCTGTCGTAACCATCGGCGTGCTGCAAGCGGGGACGAAAGAAAACGTCATTCCGGACGAGGCCATCATCAAACTGAACGTGCGGACTTTCGACGCCGGCGTCAGGACGCGCGTACTGGCTGCGATCGAGCGGATCGTCAATGCCGAGGCGGCAGCTTCCGGCGCTCCTCGCAGACCTGAGATCACGTCGCTGGATCACTATCCTCTCAACGTCAACGACCGGGAGGCCAGCAAGCGGGTAGTTGACTCGTTCCGGGGGCATTTCGGTGCCGAGCGCGTCCGGGAAACGGGGCCCGCCCCAGCGAGCGAGGACTTCGGATCGTTCGGGACCGAATGGCACGTGCCCTCGGTTTTCTGGTTCGTCGGCGGCACCGATCCGGAGATTTACGCAAAGGCGAAAGCGGCAAACAAGCTCAATGAGCTTCCGGTGAACCACAGCCCGAAATTCGCACCTGTTCTACACCCCACCTTGCAAACCGGTGTGGAAACGCTGGTGGTCGCGACCCGAGCCTGGTTGCCGGCATAGTGCGGGAAAGCGGTATCATGGAAGGGCTTCCGCTTGTGCTTGATCTGACCGGCACCTTCGTCTTCGCGCTGAGCGGGGCGTTGGCGGGGGTCAAGCGCGAACTGGACTTGTTCGGCGTTCTGGTGCTGTCGTTCGCGGCGGCCAATTCCGGAGGTATCACCCGGGATCTCCTGATCGGCGTCGTTCCTCCCGGCGCGGTCGCCGATTGGCGCTATCTCGGCGTGTCGCTCTTCGCCGGCATCATCACCTTCTGCTTCTCGTCCCTGATCGTGCGCCTGTCGAACCCGGTCCTTCTCTTCGACGCGGCGGGTCTCGCGCTGTTCGCCGTCACCGGGGCATCGAAAGCGCTGGCCCACGGACTGAACCCGGTCATGGCGATCGTGCTCGGCATGGTGACCGGAATCGGTGGCGGCATGGTCCGCGATGTGCTGCTGGCCGAGATTCCGACGGTGCTTCGTGCAGAACTATATGCCGTCGCGGCGCTGGCAGCCGCAGCCATCGTGGTGGTCGGACACATGTTGCAGTTGCCGGATGCCCCGGTGATGGCGGTGGCGCTTATTTCATGCTTCACGCTCCGCGTCATGGCGATCAAGTACCGCTGGCGGCTTCCGGTCGCGAAGATCAAGGACGAACGCGATCCCGGTGTCGCAAAAGCGTGTTCGAAAGATCCGGAGAAGTCCTAGCGCTCCGTTCTCGTCCCCTAAAAATCGAGCACCGCCAGTTTCTTGAAATCCTGATGATACTGAACCCTCAAATCGGGAGGCCAAGTTGCGATTCCTCTTGGTCGTCGCCTTGCAATGAAGAAAGAGAAACCCCCAAGAGGCGCACCGGCTTGGGAAGGGGCATCTCGTTCTGCAGCAGCGCGATCGACAACCGTTCGAGGTCGCCGCGGCTCGCTACCGCGACTGGAACGGACCTGCTGCGCGTGATGATCTCGAAATCGTTGAACTTCACCTTCAGCGTCACCGTCCGGCCTCGAGATCCCTTGTCTTCGCAATGGCGCCAGACCTTGTCGATCAGCGGCTGCAGTTCGGCGGCCATGGCGTCGAATTCGGTGAGGTCGCTGGAGAACGTGTTCTCGGCGCCGACGGATTTCCGGATCCGGTTCGCGCGGACCTCCCGATTGTGTCCGGCCCGGAGACATGGGTAACAGGACGTACCTAAGACATGGGTGACAACCTCGTGCCGAACGGGTTGTCGAGGGGTTGCAAGATCAACTCGGCATGTCCTGTCAGCTCACGGCTTTCTTGAATTCATCCGCGAGCTTCGTTGTTTCAATTCAATGAGGAACCGCCGTCAGCCCGGCTTGCGCGATTTGCACGTCATGCTCCGGGGTGTCGAAGCTCGCCCCGACGGCGCCGATCACCTCGCCATCGACGATAATCGGAAGGCCGCCTTGCATCTCGGTAAAGCCCTGCGCCGTGACGGCAGCAACGCGACCGTGGTTGATCGCGTCCTCAAGCGCCTGACTCGGCTTCTTGAATAGCGCGGCTGTTCGGGCCTTGCCGGGCGCAAGCTCCACGCTGGCGAGATAGGCGGCATGGTCCATGCGCTCGATCAGGATCGGCCACCCGCCGTCATCGACCACGGCCACAACCCCGGCCAGGTGATTGCGCGCCGCCTCCGCCTCGGCGGCTGCGACGATCTTTCGCGCAATCTCAAGGGTCAGCACCTTCTTTTCGGCAAATGTTGCAGCCGCGGCCGGCTGGATCAACGCCACAGCTCCGAACACAAGGCCGCACACGATGGCGATGCGCATGGTGAATTCGTTGCGCATGGTGAATTCGTTCCTTAGCGGTTTATATCCCTGGTGCGTCGGTCCATAGAACTGCCCGCCGCCTCATTTCGAAGCGAGGCGTCCGTCGGCGGCAAGCTTCTCGGCGCGATGCAAATGGTCGACGATCTTCGGCAACGTCTTGCGGGCGAACTCCTTGAGGTCGGGGTCGGCGCCGTTCTGGATCTCCTGTTCGAACAGAGCCGAATTTCCCTTTTGATACTCGACCTGGCCGTTCACATAATTCCGATCGAATGCCGCGCCACGGTCCGCCTTGAGCGTGAAGATCATCGAATCATAGGCGCCGTGCAAAAGGGTGTTCGACGGAGTGATATTTTTCTGCTTCAGGATGACGTTCAGCGCATCGACGACCGGAATATGCGTGGTGACCATCAGATGGGCGTAATCGCGAATAGCCGGGGTCGTGGCCTTTGTTTCCGCGAGCCGGCCGGAATCGACCTGGAACGGCGCGCCGAGATTGGCCTGGCCGACAAAATTGAAATCGACGGCGTTGAGAGTCGCCGGCGCCTCGGGCGGTGCGGCGGTCTGTGCAGTGGCGACGGCAGTGCCGGCCGACCACAGCAGAACGCAAGTTAAGCCAAGGCTGGCGATACGACTTCTGGCGATACGACTTGTTGGAGATGTTTGGTTCATTGTGGAAGCACCAATCAATTGTCGCCCCGCAATGGAGCTAGACAGTGGCTGCCGACAATCAAGCCAATGAATCCGAACGCGGGTCGGAATTGCGCAAGATCGCACCAAACTCGGCAAGAACGAACTGATGTAAACGACCTTTGCCGGAACCGCCGGGACGGAGACCATGACGCCAATCAAGCCGTTTTCGACCTGATCCGTTGGATGGGGTGAGGCGGCACCTGCGAGAACAGCGGGCTGAGCCCCTCGGCCATCGTCGGGTGCGCGAAGGCGGCATCAGCAAGCCTCAAATATGAAAGGCCGGCCAACATTGCCGTGTGCACCGCAGCCAGAACTTCCCCCGCCTCGGCGCCTATCATGGCGAAACCGAGAATGCGATCGTCATTCTCGGCGATCAGCGCCTTCATGAAGCCTTGCCTCTCGTCGGTGGCCTGCGCACGCAACACGGAATTCATCGGCATCTTCACGACACGTGCCACGATTCCCCGATGCTCGGCTTCGGCTTCACTAAGCCCCACGCGAGCCAGCGGAGGATCCGTAAACATGCAGTAAGGAACGATTCGATCGCGCGTGCTGCGAGCGTTGCCAGCGAGATTGTCGCGAATGATGCGAAAATCATCTTCGGATATGTGCGTGAATTGCGGGCTGCCCGCGCATTCCCCGATGGCCCAGACATCGGGTGCACTGGTCTCGAGGCGCTCATTGACGCGAACGTAGCCACGATCGTCCAACTCAATCCCTGCCTCCTTGAGTCCGATTCCGCCGGTGTTGGGAATACGCCCGGCCGACACCAGGATATCGCTACCCTCTATGGTTCGTTCGCCGGAACGCGTGCGCACGACAAGACTGACCTTCTCTCCAGATCGCCCACGTACCTGGAGGAGTTCGGCTCCCGCCACGATTTCAATTCCCTCGTCGCTCAGAATCCGCTGCAGCTCCTGCGCAACGTCCAGATCCTCCCGACCCATAATTTTAGGGCCGGACTCAATGACGGTCACGTTGCTGCCAAAGCGCCGGAAAGCCTGCGCAAATTCGAGGCCGGAATAGCCGCCGCCGATGATGAGCAGATGCGACGGCAAATGGTCGAGTTCCAGAGCCTCGACATGCGTCAGCGGCCGGGCGGCATCGAGGCCGGGAACGTTTGGCAGGGCCGCGTGCGTTCCGAGGTTGAGGAAGACTCTGTCCGCCGAAAGCACGCGTGTGGCTCCGTCATTCAGGGTAACCTCAAGCGTTTTCGGCTTCGCGAAACGCCCAGATCCCATGATCAATTCCGCACCACTTGCCTTGTATTTCTGCAGGTGCGCCGCAACCTGTCGGTCAACCATCTCCCGCTTCCGCTTGCGAACCGCACTCATGTCAATCGCTACCGGGCCGGCTGTCGTCCCGAACTGCGCGGCGTGACGCGTCAGGTAGGCAACCCTCGCGCTCGAAATCTCGTTCTTGGTGGGCATGCAGGCGATGTTGGGACAGGAGCCCCCAATCCACCGCCGCTCCACGACGGCCGTCCGTCGTCCTGACTGCGCCATGTGCCACGCCATCAGCTTGCCGCCTGTCCCGCTGCCGACGACGAGAACTTCAAACTGCTCTGCTTGGGGCATAGGCTTTCTCCGCGTTGTTGATTTCGGTGGTGGATTTCGTGGCTTCGGAGCGAACAGCTCAGGAGGCAGCATCGGAAAGGAGCGGCCTTCCCACTACTCTCCGATTTCCAACCAATCTGGTCGCTGCTTTCGGGCCTCTATCTCTCCATCGACGAATACATCAGCGATCGCGACGGAGCGGTTCTCGTCCGGTACCAGGAAGGCCGCGACACTCCCCGCTTCGTGAGCCGGCTGATTCCGCCGAGTGGAATCGTCGGAAAGAAAAATCGACAGCAAATGTGGTTGAACAAAGACGGCGGCGCCGGGAGTTCGGATTCGCAGATTGGCGCAAAGCGGGCGCAACCGCAGCAATAGAAGCAAAGTCATTGCGAAGCGGATGAATACATCTCATCCCGCCCGGTTTCTCGCAAACGCAAGTCTGTCAACAGACGACGTTGCGAAACGGTGACACCGCCCCAGGCGTCATGTTGCCGGGATCTCGATTACTCGACAACAGGAATGACTTCATGGCCAAACGTCCTACACTTACTACCGACAGCGGCATGCCCGTCGCCGACAACCAGAACAGCATCACCGCTGGCCCGCGCGGCCCGGTGCTGATGCAAGACTTCATTCTGTTCGAGAAGCTTGCCCATCAGAATCGCGAGCGGATTCCCGAACGCGGCCAGCACGCCAAGGGCTCGGGTGCCTACGGCACGCTGACCATCACTCACGACATCACCAAATACACAAAGGCCAAGGTGCTGGAAAAGGGCAAAAAGACCGAAGCTTTCCTGCGCTTTTCGACGGTGGCGGGCGAGCGCGGCGCCGCCGACGCCGAGCGCGATGTGCGCGGCTTCGCGCTGCGCTTCTATACCGAAGAAGGCAATTGGGACATGGTCGGCAACAATACGCCGATATTCTTTGTGCGCGATGCGCTGAAATTCCCTGACTTCATCCACACCCAGAAACGCCACCCGAAGACCAACATGCGCTCGCCGACCGCGATGTGGGACTTTTGGTCGCTATCGCCCGAGAGCCTGCACCAGGTCACCATCCTGATGTCCGACCGCGGCCTGCCGCAGAGCTATCGCAATATCGACGGCTTCGGGTCGCATACCTATTCGTTCATCAACGCCAAGAACGAGCGGCATTGGGTCAAGTTTCACTTCAAGACCATGCAGGGCATCAAGAACTGGACCAACGCGGAAGCCGCCCAGAAGGTCGCGCATGACCGCGAGACCCATCAGCGCGATCTCTTCGAGTCGATCGAGCGTGGCGATTTCCCGAAATGGAAATTCTCGGTGCAGATCATGCCGGAGAGCGACGTCGGGAAGCACTGGTACAACCCGTTCGACCTCACCAAGGTCTGGCCGCACAAGGACTATCCGCTGATCGAGGTCGGCATCCTCGAGCTCAACCGCAATCCGGAAAACTATTTTGCCGAGGTCGAGCAGGCCGCGCTCTCACCCGCAAACATTGTGCCCGGCATCAGCCATTCGCCGGACAAGATGCTGCAGGCGCGCATCTTCTCCTACGCGGACGCGCACCGCTACCGTGTCGGCGTTAATGCCGATCAGCTTCCGGTCAACAAGCCGCGCTGCCCGGTGCACACATACAACGCCGATGGTGCCATGCGCCTTGCGGGCAACCCAAATCCCGATGCCTATTACGAGCCGAACTCGTTCAACGGCCCCGCGCAGGACGAGCGTTTCCGCGAGCCGCCGCTGAAAATTTCGGGCGATGCCGATCGCTACAACCACCGCGACGGCAACGACGACTATCGCCAGCCGGGCGACTTGTTCCGGCTCATGACGGCCGGCCAGAAGGACCAGCTCTTCCAGAACTACAAGGCAGCGATGGAAGGCGTGCCGGTCGAGATCGTCAAGCGCCAGATCGTCCACTGCTACAAGGCCGATCCCGAATACGGCGCCGGCGTCGCCAAGGCGATCGGCATCAATTTCACGCCGCAGATGATCGCCGCGGAGTAACGCCGCTCGCATCGCCGGTCGGCGGCCGCTCCTGCCGCCGACCACCCCTGAACAATTCAATATGAGCGGCCAACGCTCTATGAGCGGCCAACGCTCTCTGGAGATCAACAATGTCCAACCGAATCGCACCTAAACTCCTTGCGGAGTTCATCGGCACCTTCTCGTTCGTATTCATCGGCGCCGGCACCGCGGCCGTAGTCGGCGGCGGCGCCGGGCTCAGCGGCATCACCGCGGTTGCCTTCGCCCACGGCTTGACCATCATGGCCTTCGCCTTTGCCTACGGCACGGTGTCGGGCGGGCATATGAACCCCGCCGTCACCGTCGGCGTGCTCGCCGCCGGTGCGATGAGGGTTGGCGAGGCGATTGGCTACATCGTAAGCCAGCTCATCGGCGGCATCGCCGGCGCGCTCTTGCTGCGGGCCGTTCTGGGTGGCGCTGCCACGGGCCTCGGCATGCCTTCACTCGCGCACAATCTCGCTGTGGGCGCCACGTCCCTCACGATAACGCCGGAAGCCGGCTTCATGATCGAGGCTCTGCTTGCCTTTTTCCTGGTCACGGTCGTCCTCAGCACGGCGGTGGCAGGCCGCGCCGGCAGCCTCGCGCCACTGGCGATCGGAATGACGTTGACCCTCAACATCCTGATGGGCGGAGCCCTCACGGGTGCGCCCTTCAACCCGGCGCGGGCGCTGGGCCCGATGGTCGCGACCGGCAATTTCAACGATGCCTGGCTGTACCTGACAGCCCCGATCGTTGGCGCCATCGTCGCTGCCCTCTTGCACACGGGCCTCGCTCGGCTCGCGGAAGAGGGGATGGCGTCGGCCGGATCTGGCAGCGCTGCCCGGACGCCCGCTGAATGAGTCCCATTCGCGACTGATGCTTCAAGGTCAGAACGAAACGGCATTGCTGCCGATCGGCTGCGGCGCGGTCGGCAGTCGTGACGCCAACTCGGAGCAGCAGGCTTGGCCGGTCAGCCAAGCCTGTTGCTCCATCTCCATGCGCGACCGGATCGATTTCAGCCTCGCGAACATTCCGCCGACGCCCTGATCTCCGCGTTCGTCGCCGCCGAGAAGCGGGGTACGCGACTGCCGGCGCTGCTTTCCGTTGCTCCCGGAAGAATCCTGCAACGTGTCCACCGGGTTCCCGAATCGGAACCAAAAAACGCGACTCGTAACTGAGACAAAAGTGAGGCAACATAAGGGCGTGTACACACGGGAGGGGAGCATGGAGGACATCGTTCGTTACCGTGCGTTGGAAGCTTTCTGTAGACAGCGTGCACAAATGGAAGGTGAAGGCTCCGCATTCTGGTTGGCGGAGGCCGATATTCTGGCACAGCTGATCATTAGGGAGAGCCAATTGAAAATCCCGGCGGCATTACACGAGGAAGAACGAAGGCTTCCCAACCCGCGAGCTTGAGTTTCGCCGGTCCTGCGCCAAGCCGATGGTCATGATGCGCTTCGTCACCGCCGGGTCGGCGCGATCCGGTGATGCCTGCTCCAATGTTGAGTCGAAGTAATCGATTTTGAACCACACCTCGCGGTCGCAGCGGTCAAACGAGCCGGAGTAGTGCTCGTCGTGGCGGGTGTGTTTTCCGATGCGAGCTAAAAAGCTCGTCAACGCTCGGAGCGCTTTTAAAAGCAGGGTAGTGCTGACCGCATTCCCGTTTCCTGCTCCACCTGCCCGCTTCTCAACCGGCCTGCTCATCGATGATGCAGTTAATTGTTGCCGATGTGTCACGACCATCTTCAATTCGCCGGGCAGTTGCCGCCGAAGCGACTCCGTCATCCGACCATCATTCGCATGTCATAACTTAAAATATTACTCGCCCGCATCAACTAACGGCGGGTATCGTCATGGCGCTCAAACGAAGGCTTGGCGTTTTTCTGGCGGGCACAATGCTCGGTGCAGCGCACCTGATCGTGCCGGCCCACGCTGACGAGGAACAATTGCAGCGGCAGATCAATGCCATGAAGCGGCAATTGGACGCCATGCAGCGGGAGCTGACGCAATCAAGGAAACAATCGGCTCGGCAACGAGCCGGCGGCACGCCACCGCAGGCTGTCGTGGCGCGTAACGGCAATGAAATTACAATCCCGAGCCCGCCGCCAGCTGGCGGCACGTCGATGCCGACCAAGGCTTTTCCCTCCTGGTTCGACGGTATTCACGTCACGATGGCCGGCTCCTTCGTCGCGATGGAAGGCGCGTGGCGCCAGCATAACGAAGTTGCGAACGGAGCAAGCGATCCGCCGTTCGGCAGCCCGGGAATTCCGCTGCAGAATTCGGCTCTTTACAACGAACGAGAGTTTCGCGCGAGCGTGCAGCAGAGCCGGATTGCCTTGAAGGTGACGGGCGATATTGATCCCGCTCAGCACCTGAAGGGCTATTACGAAATGGACTTTCTCGGTGCCTCGACCGACGCCAACAACCGCGAGAGCAACAGCTTTACTCCTCGCATACGCCAGGCGTTCGGTGAATACGACAACGACATCTATCACTTCCACATAGTTGCCGGTCAGGCCTGGAGCCTCTTGACCCAAAACCGGGTCGGTATGCTGCCGAATAGCGAAAACGTAGTGCAGACCATCGACGCACAGTACGTTGTCGGCTTCGATTGGTTGCGCAACCCGCAAATCCGCTTCGTCCAGGAATGGAATAACATTGCCTCGTTCGGCTTGTCGATAGAGGAGCCGGGGGTGGTGTTTCCGGGCTCGCCGAGCGCGGCCACTGTATCGCCGCCCGCCCCGATCGTTACGAGCATCAACAACACCTGCACCGGTTCGTCACATCTCAACGTCCTAACCACCTGCTCGAACGACATCGCGCCGGACATCATCGAGAAGTTCGCGCTAGATCCGGGCTTCGGCCACTACGAATTGCTGGGATTGCAGCGCTGGATCACCGACCAGGTTGCCAATACAGCCGTTCCCAACAGCTGGTCGCAGCAGGTCACGTTTGGTTGGGGAGTCGGCGGCAGCGTGTTGCTGCCGGCGATCCCGAAATTCCTCGACCTGCAGGGCAGCGTCCTCTACGGCCAGGGGATTGGCCGCTACACCTCAAGCCAATTGCCCGATGCCGTGATCGGGCCAAACGGTGCGCTCAGCCCGATTACCGCACTGAGTTTCCTGGTCGGCGCGGTAGCCCATCCGTTCGCTGGCAACGACGTATATTTGTATTATGGCCAGGATCAAACCTACGCCAATGCGTGGACCGTCGCCGGGACGCAGGGCGGCTGGGGCAATCCCAACTTCGTCAATAACGGATGCGTCAATCAGAGTTTTACTGGCGCCTCGCTCGGCGCCTATAACACGCCAATCGCCGGCTTTACCTGCACGTTCGACGTCCAGAAAGCACAGGAGTTCACGATCGGCGTCTGGCAGGATGCCTATAAGGGCGACATGGGACGGGTCAGGGTCGGCGCTCAATATGAATATGTCAGGCTGACTGCGTTCCCGGGCGTTCCCACTGGCGCCGGCACGCCGAACCAGGGGCTTACCGTCAATAACAACATCGCCTTCTTCTCGCTTCGGTACTATCCGTTCAACTGACCCAGGGAATCAATCTCGCTGTCTACTGGAAGATTGAGGGCCTCCGCGACAGGTCGATTGCCGCGACGACTTGCGCTGACCACTATGCCGCTGAAGTCCCGATCGATCTGCCTGGGAGATAATATTGACCACAATTCGATATTGGAAAGTTTGTTTGCAGCAGCGCATTTGCGTTTCAAGTGGCGTCCGCCACCTTGCAGAAGGAGAAATGCAATGTTCAAAAATCAGCAGTTGACCCGTTTCCGAAGTTCTTTGGCGATTGCCGCTTTGGCGGTCGGCCTTGTTGCCGGTACAAGCCTGCCGGCGGCGGCTAGCCTCCGTGGGCCCACGCAGCCCGGTTGGGCAGGGCGTGAGTACCTGCGGACACACGGCGACCTCAAATACGCGCCGGTTCAGCCTGAACTGACCCACGTGCGCGGCGTACCGCCGGACTACTGCGACTTGCCGAGCGCCGGCTGCGAAAGCTATCTTTCAAACTAGACCCGGTACGCGGAATAAAGCGACTTTGTTGTGCGAAGCTTATCTCAGATAGGGGACGACCAAACCCTCACCATTAAAACTTCGTTTAGGCGCGGCGGAAAAGCCCAAGCTCGTTCAGCAAGCGCGTCGCGTGAAAAGGGCTAGAGCATGATCCGAAAAAGTGGGAGTCAGTCGAGAATTCCATCACGCCGCGCGCACGGTATCGAGGAAGCGTGCGACGTCCGTCTTCAGCCGCTCGGATTGCTTCGATAGCCCGCTGGCTGATTTCAGCACCTGCGTCGCCGCCGCGCCGACCTCGCTCGACGCTTGCGTGACACCGGCGATATTCGACGACACCTTATCGGTCCCTGCGGCCGCCCCGCTCACGTTATTCGCGATCTCTTTGGTCGCAGCGCCTTGCTGCTCGACCGCACACGCAATCGCGGAAGCGATCCCGTTGATCTGCTCGATCGTCCCGCCAATGCTCCGGATCGCCGCGACCGCTTCGCCGGTGTCACTCTGGATCGAGGCTATCTGGTTGGTGATCTCCTCGGTCGCTTTGGCCGTCCGGCTGGCGAGGCTCTTCACCTCGGAGGCGACCACGGCGAAGCCCTTGCCCGCCTCGCCGGCGCGCGCCGCCTCGATCGTGGCGTTCAGCGCGAGCAGGTTGGTCTGGCTGGCGATCTCCTGGATGAGGACCACCACATCGCCGATGGTCTGCGCGCTCCGGGCCAGGCTTTGCACTGTGCCGTTGGTCTGCTGCGCCTGATCGACCGCCTTGACCGCGATCGCCGAGGATTGCGCTACCTGGCGTCCGATTTCGCTGATGGAAGCGGAGAGTTCTTCGGCCGCCGCAGCAACGGTCTGGACATTGCTGGTCGCCTGCATCGCGGCGACCGCGACGGCGGCCGCCTGGCGGTTCGCCTCCTCCGCGGTCGTGCTCAGCGACTGCGCGGCGCCCTGCATCTCGGTCGCGGTGGAGGCGACGGTATCGATGATGCCGCCGACAGTCGCGTCGAAGTCGTCCGCCATCCGGATGAGTGCCGCCTTCTGCTCGGCCGCCGCAAACGCCTTCTGCTGCTCCTGCTCTTCGCGCAGGCGCTCGGCCCCGATCATGCTGTCCTTGAAAATGCCGACCGCGCGGGCCATCTCGCCAACCTCGTCCGTCCGGCCGGTCGCCGGAACCTCCGCCGCGGTATCACCTCCCGCCAGCCTGGTCATTGCGCCGGTGAGCGCCCGGACAGGTTGGACCAAGCCGCGCGCCAGCCACCATGAGCATACGCCGAGCAGCGCGAGGATTGCCCCGACCAGCACCAGCACATTGAAAACGCGGGTCCGGAAGAGCGCGTTGACGTCGTCGATGTAGACGCCGCTACCGACCGCCCATTGCCACTCACCGACCGGCGCCGCATAAGCGAGCTTCGGAGAAGGCGTGTCGCTGCCAGCGCGCGGGAACATGAATTCGGTGAACCCGCCTCCAGCTTGTGCGGCGGCGATCACATCGGCGTTGAGCCGGACACCGTTCGAGTCGATCTGGTCGATGAAGTTCTTACCCTCGCGCTCGGGCTTGAGGCCATGGACGACGTTCATGCCGTCATAGCGGTAAACGAAAAAATATTCGCCTTGGCCGAAACGCATCGAACGCAGCGTCATGCGCGCGCGTTCCTGGGCCTCGGCCTCGGAGAGCCGTCCGGCGGCGGCCTCCGCAGCGAACGCACGGGCGATCGAGACGGCGGTCTGGACCTCGTTGCGGATGGCGGCGTGCCGTTCGTCGAGCAGCGTGGCGCGAATAGTTGAAAGTTGAACGGCAAAACCGCACAGCATGAGGAGGGCGGCGGCACCCACCAGCAACGCCAGCCTGCGGGAGATCGTGAGCCGGAATGAGGGGAAGCGCGGGCCGGGGGCGGAAGTCATGGTTTTTTCTCACATCGGAACTTGCCCGTAGATGTCTATCCTCCATTTCTTTCGAAGGCGTTCACGATGGCTTTGCCGCCGCTGAACAAGATCACGAAATGTGCGGTTGCAGGCTGATCGCCGCACACGTATTGCACGGACCGAGTATCGCCTTCACAAAGACATAAATGCCTTTGACCCCCGGCGAGAAACGGACGCGGGATACTCAGGTCCCCGCAAAACGGCGGGCCCAACGATCGGCGTTGACCGCACCGGTCGGCGCGTTGCCGGCGATGATCGCTTCGACCTGACGAACCGTCTCGAGCGACTGGCTTTCGATCGCGGGCGGAGTCAACCCGCCGATATGCGGGGTGGCGATGACATTCGGAAGCCGCGCCAGATCCAGCGTCGGCATCTGATCGCGGGCGCGGCCCACATCCATCGCCGCACCGGCGATCCGGTTTTCGCGCAATGCCGCGGCCAACGCCGCCTCGTCGACGAGATTGCCGCGGGACAGGTTGATAAAGAATGCGCTGGGCCGCATTCGCGCCAGCGCCGCCGGCCCGATCAGGTTCTCGGTGGCTTCATTGGCGACCGCCAGGCAAACGACGTAGTCGGACCGTTCCAGAAGGTCTTCGAGCGCCACCTGCCCGATGCCTTGCGCGGCCACCGTCGCATGGGGATCGGCGACCAAAATCTCCATGCCCAGCGCTTTGGCGATGTCAGCGAGGTATCGACCGATGCTGCCGTAGCCGATGATGCCGAGAATGCTGCCGGCGAGCTGCCGCCCCATCCTCACCTCCGGCATCTTTCCGCAATGATAATCCGCCGCCGCCCGCGACACCCCGCGCGACAGGTCGACCAGAAAGCCGATCGCGAGTTCCGCCACCGATGGCACGAAGCCCGGCCCGGCCTGCGTCACCAGCACACCCTCCGCGGACGCGGCCTCCACGTCGATATTGCGGATATCGACCGCGCAGCGAACGAAGGCACGCAGATTCGGAAGCCGCGGAAAAATCTCGCCTGGCCCCTCGGTCAAACGGTCGGCCACGACGATATCGACATCGCGCGCGGCCTCGATCAGGCCGGCCGCGTCTAGCGCGGCGCCACCTTCATGCAGGATAACCTGTGCCAGCGCCTGCAGGCCGTTCAGGCTGCGCTCGCCGTAATACTGGCGCCGGGCCTGGGGCGTATGGGTCAGCAAGACTTTCGCCATCGAACAAGCTTTCTCCAAAACACTTTATCAGTAGCCCAAGATCAGTAGCCCAAGGCGCGCGGCAACGCGGTGCTGATGCCGGGCACAAAAGCGATCACCAACAGGCATACGAGCAGCAATCCGAGATAGCCCAGGATCGGCTTGACCGTCTGCTCGATCGGCACGTTGCCGATCAGGCAGGCCCCGTAGAGGCCGAGCCCAAGCGGCGGCGCAAACAGGCCGATCCCCATCGCAATCACCAGCACCACGCCGAAATGCAAGGGATCGATGCCGAGCCTGACCGCCACCGGCAGCAGCAGCGGCCCGAAGATGATCAGCGCCGCGGCGCCTTCGAGCACCGAGCCCATGACGATCAGCACGGCGATCGACAGCAGCATGAACAGCCAGGTGCCGTGGGTGCCCGACAGCGACAGCATCATCTCACCCACCGCATGCGGCACCTGTTGCAGCGTGAGGATGAACGCCAGCGATTGCGCCGCCGCGACGATGAACAACACCAGCCCGGAACGCGTCGCCGCCTGCACGAAACTATGCGCCGCGGTCTTGAGGCCGAGCTCGCGGAACACCAGGCTGCCGACCACCACGGCATAGACCACGGCGAAGGCCGAAATTTCCGTGGCGGTCGCGAACCCGCTCTTGAACCCGGCGAAGATCATGAAGATCAGGCCGAACGAGGCGATCGCGCCACTCCAGAGCCCGGCCATCGCAGGCCGCTGTTCGACCTCGACGAGCGAGGCCCGGCTGTTTGCGAAGATGATCGACACCGCGATCAGCGCCAATGCCATCAGCCCGGCCGGCAACAGGCCGGCGACGAACAATCCGCCGATCGACAAATTGGCCACGAAGCCGAGGATGATCAGATTGATGCAGGGCGGAATGGTTTCCGCCATCACCGCGGAGGCCGCCAGCAGCGCCACCGCGCTGCCCGGACTCTGCCGGGAGCGGCGGGCCGCGGGGATCAGCACGGACCCCACCGCTGCGACGTCGGCCATCTTGGAGCCGGAGATGCCCGAAAACAGCACCATCGACGTCACCATGACGACATTGAGACCGCCGCGCATGCGTCCCACGGCACGCTGCAGCAATTCGATAAGCCGAACCGACATGCCGTTCGCCTCCATCAGATAGCCGACCAGAATGAAGAACGGGATCGCGAGCAGCACAAAATTGTCGATGCCGCGCGCCATCTGCTGCGCGAAGATGACGCCGGGCAGGGTGCCTTCGACCCAGATGAAGGTCAGGGCCGCCAGCGCCAGCGCAAAGCCGATCGGCAGACCGCCGAACAGGGTGACAAAGAAGCCCACCAGCATCAGCGTTCCCGACGACGGCATCGATTCCGGCTCCAGCCGATCCAACGCCAGATAGAGGCCAACGATCAGGCCCGTCACGGCTGCCGCGGCGACCATGTCACGGACCGGACGCCGCTGAAAAAGATCGGCGGCGAAAATCGTCATGAACAGCGCCCCGGCGCCCATCGGATAGAACGTCAGCTCCAAAGGCAGCCCGGAGCCGGAAGTCTGCCCGGTGGTCAGCCGGCCCAGCTTGACGGCGTTGTAGGCCACGTAACCGGCAATGACGGTTACCAGCAGCGCGCCGATGGCATCGACCACGCCTCGCGCGCCGGCCGGCAGCTTGTCGATGAAAAACGCCACGCCGAGATTCTCGCTGCGGGCCAGCGCGCTGGCGGCGCCGAAAAAGCTCGATCCGACCATGAGGCCGCGCGCCACGTCATCGGCCCACTCCACCGGGGCGTTGAACAGGAAGCGCAGCAACACCGAACCGCAGACGACCAGCAGATCAGCGGCCAGCAGAATCGCCGCCGTCGCGTCGCTCAATACCAGCAGCGAGCTTATGAAGCGGTGGGCGCCGCCCAGCGAAAGCGCGGCGCCTGACATGGTCTGTCCCCTCAAGCCTGCGTCGCGCGGATCGTATCCACGACCGGTCTTGCCTCGGGGCGCGCCTTCACGAAATTGTCGGTTTGCGGAAGGACGCGCTTGCGGAACGCCTCCCGGTCGCATTCCACCACCGTCACGCCCTTGTCCGCGAGCAGCGCAAGCGCCTCCTTCTCGACCGCAAGGCCGTGGGCGCGCGTGTCAGCGCCGGCTTTGCTGGCGGCATCGAGAAATCCCTCGCGCTGTTTCGCCTCCATGCGCGTGAACGTGGCTTCGCTGAAATACGTCGCCAGCGGCGAGAAATTATGCTGCGTCAGCGCGTAGTGCTTCGATGTTTCGTAGAATTTGCTGGCGAGGATGGTCGGGGGATCATGCTCAAGCCCGTCGAGCACGCCGGCCTGCAGCGCCGTGTAGATTTCACCGAACGCCAGCGGCGTCGCGGCGGCGCCCATCAGGCGAAGGCATTCGGTGATGACGGGATTTGGCAAGGTTCGTATCTTGAGGCCGGCGAGATCTTCCGGCGTCTTCACCGGCCGCTTCGTCAGCACGCTGCGGGCGCCGAAATTATACGCCCATGAGATGATCCGGATATTGGCGCCCTTGAGCAACGCTGCCTCGACCGGCTTGGCCGCGCCGGCGTCGAACGCCTTGGTCTGTTGCGGAAAGCTCGAGAACAGATACCCAAGATCAAACGTCCCCACGAGGGGAACCAGATTGGCAGAGATCGATGAGCCCGACACCATCAGGTCGATCACCCCCAGTTTGACGGAATTGATGACATCGATTTCCTGACCGAGCTGGTTGTCGGGGAAGAACGTGACTTCAACCGTCTCTCCGAGCCCGTTCGTCTTCAGGTTTTTTACCAGGTTGTCGTAATAAACGCGGCCGTTGGCATATTTGGCGTCGTTGGGGAGCGACGATGACAATTTGAGTTTGGTAGTGGCAGCCTGTGCCCGACCGACGATAGCGGGCGAAAAAACCAGCCACGCGACCGATGCCTTCGACGATCTGAGAAACAGGCGACGGCTGACGGGCAGAGTCTTCATGGGGCTTCCTCCAAGACGTCTTTTGCACCGCTATCGATCGTTGCGGTTGCTTAGTTCTTTGATCGCAAATGTATGACTAAACGGAAGCCCCATGCAAGGGCAGCAAGGTCGTCGAGATCAGGTCGAGTGATGCGTTTCTCGCGCGCGCAAAGCTTTGAGCTATGCCCGGCGACGAGCCACTGTCGTAATAGGCAACCGCCAATTCTCGCGGCTTGGCATCGAGACGTTAGACGGCGTCCGGACCGATCTTTGATACCCAGCGGACAACAGGGTCCGTCCCGAGTTGAGTCAATCACGCCATTCTTACATCGCGCCGATGAAAACAGGCTTGCTCCCGAGCAACACAGGCCTAGTCTTTCGGCGTGAAATCGGGGGGTGTCTCACCACGGAACATATAGCAGGAGAAAAATTGTGAGCAGCCAACTAACCGAACAAGAACTTGCTGCGTTGATGCCATCCGAACTGTGTCAATACCCGACACCGATCCCGACCCAGATCGTGGCCAGCGACGAGTTCTACCCTGATCCGCAGAACGAACGGCAACGCGAAGTGGAGTCACGCTTACTCGCGATGGCCGACGATCTCGGCGGCAAGCAGGGCTTGGACCGCCGCCGGTTTTTCCAGACCGCCGCCGGCATGGCCGCATCCTTTGTGGCGATGAACGAGGTCTATGGGCCGCTGTTCGAGGTGAGCAAGGCGGAAGCTGCGACACCGGCGATGGCCCAGGAGCGCGCCCACGCGCTCAAGGACCAGTTCATCATGGACATGCACACCCACTTCCTGCGCGACGACACCCGCATCACGAGCTTTGTCAATATGCGCAAGGCGGTGGGCAAGGCCGGCTGGAACAAGGAGCTCAACGATCACGAACAGACCATCGAGGACCTGAAGTTCAACAACTATAAAAAAGAGATGTTCCTCGACAGCGACACCAAGATCGCTTTGATTTCTTCGGCGCCTTCCGACATCGAGCAGGACTGGTTCCTGACCAACCAGCAGATGGCGGACGCGCGCAAGCGGGTCAATGAGGAAGCCGGTTCGCGGCGGTTGTTTGCCCATGCGATCTTCACACCGGGACAGCCCGGCTGGCTCGAAAAACTCGACGCCGGCCTCGAGTTGAAACCGGAATCCTGCAAGGGCTACACCATCGGCGACAACACCCATAAAGAGATCAGTCGATATCCGTGGCGGCTCGACGATGAGAAAGTGACCTACAAGGGCTACGAAAAAATGGTGAAAGCCGGCATCAAGAATGTCTGCGTTCACAAGGGACTGTTCCCGCCGGGTGTCGAAAAGCAATTTTCCAATCTGCGCGGCTATGCTGACGCCGCCGACGTCGGTCGGGCGGCCAAGGACTGGCCGCAGCTCAATTTTATCATCTATCACTCTGCTTACCGGCACGTCGGCGGTGATCCGAAAGTGGCGCTGGCGGAATTCGAGCGCACCGGCCGGATTTCCTGGACCAGCGATCTCGCCGAGATCCCGGCGCAGTATGGCGTCAACAATGTCTACGGCGACGTCGGGCAATTGTTCGCAACCACGCTGGTGGCGGAGCCGAATGTCTGCGCCGCCCTGATGGGCACGCTGATCAAGGGACTCGGCGTCGACCATGTCTGCTGGGGCACCGACGCACTATGGACCGGTGCACCGCAATGGCAGATCGAAGGCTTGCGCCGCCTCGAAATTCCGGAAGCCATGCAAAAGAAATTCGGCTTCGCCCCGCTCGGCGCCGCCGACGGTCCGGTCAAGACGGCAATCTTTGGCGACAATAATGCGCGACTTTACAATATCCAGCCGAAACGCGCGATGTTGGAACTGAAAGGTGATCGGCTTGCGATGATGAAGGCGGAATACGAGAAGGCTGGACCTGAGCCGTCCAACACGCGTTACGGTTATGTGGTGCCGAACGGACCGATTGACCATTCCGTGTTTGCCTGAAAGGCGCCGCCGAAATTCCTCAATGGGATTTCAGCGGCGCTTTCATCGTTCTTTCAAGCCTAATCCGCGAGCGCAAAGGCTTTGCACCAGCCGTCTTCGCTGACCTCACCTGCGACCACCTTGCAGGATTTCGGTGGCTCGAACAACGAACACGTAGCACAGCAATAGATGCCCTTTGGCGTGTCCTGATATTCAGCTTGCTGTCGCGTCATTTTTTCTGCCGCTTGCGCCCGGGAAATCCGCAGCAAAAGCCCCGCCGAAACCCCGTTTGCGAGCGCTCGAATTACCTTTCGCCGCGACCTGTCTGTTCGACTTATAGCCATTTGGCCTCCCGCGACGGCCCCGATGCCATCCCAGAACAAAGATTGGCCCAGGAGCGGGCCGTTGCGTACCGATATTGCTTCGGCTCCAGCAGACAATCAACATCGACCGGCGCGTTCGCCGCGTTTCAAGTAAGCGGGCTTTCCTTACACTGTCTTGCTTGGATCGCTGACCGAGCGTTTAACGACAGGCCGTCTGATCGACTCTGGAGTTGCATCATCGCAGCGCTGAACGAGGTCAGCTCCATCGCACAGCGCGAGCGTTGCCGTGAGCCTTGGCCGCGCAAAATCGCAATCGTCCGCTGGTTGGCCGACGAAGCTTCGAGCGTCCCGGTCTTTGCGAGCGGCTGCGGATTTTCACATTGTGGAAACTGTTCGGCTCGGCTTCACCGAAAAGTGGCTGGCGCCACGAGTGAAGCTCAACGCATGGTATACTTTGGTTACGCGCCAAATGCTTGACGGATGCGGCAACGGCAGCTTACTTGGCGCCAACTAAAATTGAGATGGCTTGGTCACGAACCAAGCCCCTGGGGAGAATATTGATGCGCGGCAAATCACTGATGTTTCTGTTGGCCATGGTTGTCCTCGGGACGCCTGTCGCGCATGCGCAATACACGGCAAAGGAATGGCCGGACGGCCCGAGCAAGCAAATCTTCGTCGACACCTGCAACGGCTGCCACGACATCAACCGGGTTCGCGGTGGTTATACCCCGGAAGGGTGGCTGACGGTCGTGCGCATGATGCAAAATATGCACGCACCGGTCCCCGCCGAAGACTGGGGACCTCTGAGCGAATATCTCATCAAGAACTTCCCGGAGCGCAAGCGCCCCGAGGCGGTCATTATCGATGGTCCGGCGAAGATCAATATCGAGATGTGGGACGTGCCGACTCAAGGAGGCCGCCCGCACGATCCATTGGGCGCTCGGGACGGCTCGATCTGGTGGGCGGAGCAACTGGCCAACAAACTTGGCCGGGTCGATCCGAAGACCGGCGCGATCCGGGAATATACCCTGAAGTCGGCGTTTACCGGGCCGCACGGGCTGGTCGACGACAAGGCCGGCAACATCTGGTTC
>Ga0185299_10002711_pt1 | contig 26161 bp, 39 predicted proteins | sample PaiPotPPA55metaG_FD_128002 | JGI IMG/M metagenome (GOLD analysis project Ga0185299, IMG submission 128002) | Iron sulfur acid spring bacterial and archeal communities from Banff, Canada, to study Microbial Dark Matter (Phase II) - Paint Pots PPA... ...
GCCTGCGGCCCGCGCCCCGGAGAAAGCCCAGGTCCAGAGTCGATGCCAAGCGCGAAAATCACTTCCTGCAAGCCTCTTCCCAGTACTGATCCGCTCGGTGCGCATCTGGATTATTTCCGGATTGTTGGCAAGAACGAAGCCGCCCTTCCCTTACCGGATTATGCTCAAACCCGCCTAGTCAACGGATTTGTACCATAGCGAGGCCTTCCGTGTTTCTGAAATCGTTAATTTTCCGGGCTAGGCAAGGTACTGCGCGGAGCCAAGGAAGGCAACGATCCGGGCTTTCTCGATTTACTTGCTGCGGACCAGAAATCCGACAAAACAAATCAATATATTGTAGGTATGTTAGCTTTCTCGCATCAGCCCAAAAACCTTTTTGCGCCGACACCCACTGTGATAAGGTGTGCTCGTTTCGACGGCGATTTCTGCTTGCAGCAGGGCCAAAGGAGCTCAAGCTTGAAACGCGCGTGTTGGATTATTCTCCTCTCGCCGGGTTCTTCGATCCTCTGTGTGTCGCAGTCACCTCCAAGCGGTGACTGGGCTGCACTCTTCAACGGCAAGGACCTTAGAGGGTGGAAGAATAACGGTCAAGAAAAATGGGTCGTCGACGGGGGGACCATCCTGTGTGAAAGCACCGCCAATAAGTACGGCTACCTAACCACCGAAAAGTCCTACCGGGAATTCGATCTTCGCCTCAAGTTCAAGGGCGAAGCTAGCGGCAACAGTGGCGTCTTCCTGCGTTCAAAGATCCTCGGCATTGATCCGGAACATGGACCTGACATTGAAGGCATGCGAGTCGAGGTAGATCCCACGCCCGGGAAACACACCGGCGGGTACGAAAGCGGCGGTCGCGGCTGGGTGAGCATGCCTTCCGGGGATGGCGAGAAAGCGTTGAAGGCCGGCGACTGGAATGACCTGCTGGTCTCGGCTCATGGCAATCACATCGTCACCACGTTGAACGGAGTCAAGACCGTGGACTTCACTGGTCCTTCTCCCAAGTTCACCGAGGGTGTCATCGGTCTCCAGATTCACACTGGCGGGGGAGTTAAGGTCAGGTGAAAGGATCTCTACGTTCGAGAGACCAATTGACTCAAGCACATGCAAAAGCTCCAATGAAATTCTTATGACCGAGCAGAGCCGTCGCAAATTTCTGAAAAATTCCGGTCTGGCGCTCACAGCGGGCCTGGGTTCAGCCTGTGCCACTTTCGGCCGCATTTCCTCCGAGCAGATCTCAAATCAATTCGCTCCGCACGTAGCTTCTAACGATGGCAAGAAACCTCTCCGTCTCGGCCTGATCCTCGGCGTCGAACCTGACCCGGCCGCAGCCATGGCCACGCTTAACAATCTTGGCATCGCGACCTGTCAGGTGTATTTGAACCGCTTCGAACCGGCCTTCGCCGCCCAACTCCGCCAATCGCTTGTTAGAGCCAACATCGAAGCTACCTCGCTGGTCGTCGGTGGCCCGGGCAAGGAAGTGTGGGACTTCTACCAGGGGCCCCTTACGATCGGTCTCGTCCCGCGCGGAACCCGCGAGGCACGCATAGCTCGCATTAAGAACGCCGCCGATTTTGCCGTCCGCTGCGACATTCCCGCCGTGCAGACCCATTGCGGATTCATTCCGGAAAATCCCTCCGATCCTCTGTACAAAGAAACCATAACAGCAATGCGGGAAGTTACGGGCTACTGCAAGCGCTACCACCAGAATTTCCGCTATGAAACCGGACAGGAGACTCCCATCACTCTTGTCCGCGCCATCAACGACGTCGGTCTGGACAACCAGGGCGTCAATTTCGATCTTGCGAATCTCATCCTGTATGGCAAAGCCAATCCCGTTGATGCCATTGAAATCCTAGCTCCCTACATTCAAGGCACCCATGCAAAAGATGGTCTCTGGCCTACCAACCCGAAAGATCTCGGTGTGGAAGTTCCTATTGGGAAAGGCAAGGTAGACTTTCCCCGCATCATCAGACGCTTGAAGGAACTTACCTACGGCGGAGCGGTCACCATCGAACGCGAAATTTCCGGGCCACAACAGCTGGAAGACGTTCGAGCCGCCAAGGATTATTTGCAGGAGCTGATCGGGTAACGTAATTCGCAGCCAGGAGAGAATCATGTCGACCGACGCAACTGAAAACAAAAATTCCGGGGACCAGGTGGACCGGCGGACCTTTATCACCTCTGCTGCCGCCACGGCAGGCTTCATGATCATCAATCCCGATTTGGTTCGGGGCACTGCTGCAAACTCCGCGGTCCGTGTCGGTCTTTTGGGCTGTGGCGGCCGAGGAACCGAAGACGCCACTAGCCTCGTCGACACCGGCGGCGCTCGCGTCGTTGCGCTGGCAGATCTGTTTCAGGATCAACTCGACGCCGCCCGCACGCATTTCAACCAAATCCAGCAAGGCAAAAACTATCCCGATCTCGACACGACTCAGCTTTTTGTCGGACCTGACGCCTATCAGAAAATCGCTGCGTCAAAAGAAGTGGACGCCATCGTCGTTGCAACCCCGCCGTACTTCCACCCCCTACATCTTGAAGCGGCAGTCGGCGGCGCCAAGCACGTCTATCTGGAAAAGCCCGTCGCCGTGGATGTTCCCGGCGCCATGAAAGTGATCGATATCGGCAAACGCGCCGAAGGTAAACTCAGCCTCGATGTTGGGTTCCAGATTCGCGATTGTCCGCCGTTTGTCGAACTTGTTCGTCGGATTCACGCCGGCGCTATCGGAAAAATCATCTGCGGCGTAGCCCACTACCTCACCGGCTACATCGACAGGCCGCAGTGGCCTAATGCTACACCCGAAGAACATCGACTCCGCAATTGGGTCTACGACAAGGTCCTCTCTGGCGACATCATCGTCGAACAGAACATCCACGTCATCGACATCTGCAATTGGGTTCTCGACGCCCACCCGCTCAAAGCCTCCGCAACCGGTGGACGCATGGGACGTCCCGCCACGGACGGCGACGTCTATGGCAACTATCACGTCGTCTTTCAGTATCTGGACGGCGTCGATGTCACTTTCAGCTCCACACAATTCGCTAAAGGCTGGTGGGATGTCACTGAACGTTTCTTCGGCACCAAAGGCACCACGCAATCGCCTTACGTCGGCCCACTCGGCATCTGGGGCGATGAACCCTGGCAGGATCCTAACTCCATCACTCCGAAGGATTCTTCGCAGCCGCCAGCCTTCTCGGTAACCGGAAACTTCCGCTCCAATCTGGAACAAGCTGACCCGCAAAAAAAGAAAGCCTTTGTGGACAGTATCGTGAGCGGCAAATTTCACAATCAAACCCCTGCCGGAGCCGAGTCGGCTCTCTCTTGTATAATGGCGCGCACCGCCGCCTACACAGGTCATGAAGTCACCTGGGAAGACACCCTGAAGTCCACCGAAATCTGGGACGCCAGACTCGACCTCAAAAAGATCCTCGCTAACCAGCCCCAATAGAGAGGCCTGTCATGCCAAAGGAAATGCCGGGAAAGTCGCGCCGTGACTTTCTGAAATCCTCAGCCGCTGCGATTTGTGCGGCGGGAATCTCGCGAAACGCCTTCTCTCCTTCGCCGCTCGCATCGGCGGCCGATTCCGCACTCCCCGCTCCGGATGGGCTTTCCATCAAAAAAGGCCTAGTCCTCAGCATGCTTCCCTCGAAATTGCCAATCGCCGATCGCTTTAAGCTTGCTCGCGACACCGGCTTCGAGGTCATACAGGCTCCGACTACTTCCGATACGAATCGCGCCGACGAAATCAAGGCTGCAGCCGACAGTTCCGGCGTTCGCGTGGACTCCGTCATGAACATGGATCACTGGAAGTATCCTCTGTCTTCCAGCGACCCCTCGGTTGTTGAAACCAGCCTCAAGGGCATGCGCACTTCCCTACACAATGCCAAACTCTGGGGCTCGGACGCAGTGTTGCTCGTGCCGGCTGTCGTGGATCCGCAAACTTCATATAAAGACGCTTGGACTCGCTCGCAGGCGCAGATCCGGTCTCTGCTCCCTCTTGCTGAAGAACTCAAAATCGTCATCGCGATCGAGGAAGTCTGGAACAAATTCCTTCTGAGTCCCCTCGAAATGGTCACCTACATTTCTGAGTTCAAGACGCCATTAATTCGTGCCTGGTTCGATGTCGGCAACGTCGTTCTGTATGGTTACCCGCAGGACTGGATTCACACCCTCGGCAGCAGCATTTTTAAGGTTCATCTCAAAGACTTCAGGCGCAAGGAAGATGGCTACGCCTGGGTCAACCTCGGCGACGGGGACATCGACTGGCCGGAAGTGCGCCAGGCCTTCGCCGACGTCGGCTATCGGGGCAGCGCCATCGCCGAACTCGAACCCGGCGACGAGCCCTACCTCCGCGACGTCAGTCGCCGCATCGACCACCTGCTTCTTGGCAAAAGCTAATCTCCATTAATTGAAATCCTCCCCTCCCTGAAAGGACCCAGAAAGGAGGGGATTCCTGCCGGCACACCCGCTAGGCGGGAATACCTTCGGTGGGTTCCTGACACGACGCCCTTAACATCAGACGAAGGTTGCGAACAGGCTAGCGAGGCGAGACCCGCCTCTCTGATATTTACAGCAGCAACAAAATCCGCATTGGCTGAGAACTCACACTCGACGCAAACGAACTTTGCTTGCGACTTGCGATTCTCTGCCGATACGTGCCCACACTCAGGGCACTTGCGGCTGGTGTTTTGCGGTGGCACCGGAACCAGCAGACCGCCTTGCCATTGGGTTTTGTATTCCAGTTGGCGGCGCAACTCGAACGGGCGGGCGTCCAAGATGGAACGGTTCATCCCAGACTTTTGCGCCACTTTCTTGGTTGCCGACTTGCTGATGTTCTGGACTTGCAGGTCCTCGATACAGACAACGACGTGGTTTTTGCTGATGTGGTTCGAGACCTGGTGTACGAAATCCTTTCTGATGTTGGCGACTTTAGTGTGCAACTTGGTGATACAGGCTTTCGCCTTGCGCCAATTCTTTGAGAACTTTTTCTTGCCAGCCATGCGACGTTGCAACTTCGCTAGTCTGGGCAGGAACTTTTTGGGGGGTTGGCACTGGTCTACGACTTCGCCATCCGACAGCGTTACGAAGTTGACTACGCCCCAGTCCATGCCGACCGCTGATGTGGATGGGTGCTGTGGCCTCTCGGCCTCTCGCTCGGTTTGAACCGAGACCTACCACTTACCACATGATTCGCTGACAGTGACGTTGCTGGCTTCGCCGAGGATGTCTTGAGACTTGCGGTAGCGCATCCAACCGAGTTTTGGCAGTTTGATTCGTCCGTTTTGGTTGTCTATCTCGAAGCCTTGTGGGATGCGAAAACTTTCCCGTTGGCCTTTGTTCTTGAACTTGGGGAAGTCGGCTCTTTTTCGAAAGAAGTTTGTGTAGGCACGTTCGAGATTCTTTAACGATTGCTGCCATGCTTGCGCTGGTACAGCAGACAGAATCCGGATCGTCTGACGGCATACCTCCTCGGGCAGTGGATCGTCTTGTGGCCGCCTCTGGCGGCGCCGCAAAACTCAGCCATCTATAGTAGGCCGTTTTAAAATCACATGTATTTTGAAAACTGAAAGACCAGTTAGCCAGACCTGAAATATCAATCACTTCCAAGCCAGTTCGCTTTCTGGTTTTCTGAACGTCGAATCATCGGCTGGGATTGTAATGGCCAGCGCGTTGCCTGGAGGGTTGTTCTTGGCGGCGCTCTATGGTGGGAAGCCGATGCGTCGCAGCAATTGCTGATAACGCTTGTCTGAGCGCAGGGAATTGAATCGCTGGTCAACATTTATGTGATGCAGCGGGACACTCTGCTCCTCCGCCTGCTCCAGCCAGCCGAGGGCCTGCTCATTTTCACCGAGTCCAGCATAAATTAGTGCGCGGTCAAACGGCGAAACATAGCGATTCTTGGATTGTTGGTGCAGTTCGCGGAGAATCTTGCGGGCTTCAGCTTTCTTCCCCGACGCAGCGTAGGCATGGCCGAGGCTTCCAAGTGCTCCGGCCTTGCCATATACGTCGATCGCGTTCGCATACATCCCCTTGGCTTCGTATACCTCTCCCAGGTTCACAAGCGCCTGGTCGAAGCCGGGATTAAGCTCCAAGGTTTTGAGCTGCTCCTCGATTGCCCGGTCGTACTGGCCAAGGTAGAAGTATGCAGTCCCGACACCAGTGCCGGCGGCAAGGCTGAGCGGGTCCAATTCCTGAGCAAGTTTTCGTTCCGCCAGACTGGCGGATTGCTGACCCAGCGCTTCGAGAAAATAGCCGTGCCAGAGGTGGGCAGGCACGTAGCTGGGGTTGAGTTCGATGGCCCGCTTGAACTCTTGTTCCGCTCCGGCCCAATCGTATTGGTTGAAGCGAACGGCGGCGAGGGCGTTATGCGCCCCAGGAAGCGTTTCATCGAGAGTCAGCGCCTTCGTCGCCATCTCTTTGCTCTTGCGAAAGGCTCCTTAGGAGCGCGATACCCCTGCACCGCCAGCGGTATGTAGGCCTCCGCTTCGGCCGCGTAAGCAAGAGCGAAGTTGGGATCCATCTGAAGCGCGCGATCAAAATGGGAGATGGAACGGTCCAGGGCGTCTTTGTTCCGCTGTTCCCAGAAAAATCTCCCTCGCAGATATTCCCGATAAGCTTCGGGATTTACTTGCCGGAGGTGTGCAGGTCTGCTTAGTTCCCGCGGTATGAAATTCGCTTGGACGGCGTAGGCGATCGTCTGGGCGACTTCCCTCTGCATTGCCAGAGCGTCCCGAAGGTCCCGCTCATAAGACTGAGCCCAGAGATGGCGGTCGGTAGGGGCATAAATCAGTTGCGCGGTGATGGAAACGCGGTCACTTGCGCGCTGTACGGCACCTTCCACGACAGCGTCCACATTGAGCTCGCGCGCGATTTCCGGGATGGCTTTTCTGGTTTGCCGGTACTGCATCGCTGAGGTTCGGGAGATTACTCGAACGACATTGGCCTTCCCGAGCTCCGTGGTCAAAGCGTCAGTCATCTCGTCGACGAAGTAGTCTTGCTCCACATCACCGGTGAGATTAACGAACGGCAACACAACCACTGATTGGATGGGGGGAATGCTGGTTCGTGTAAACAGGCGGTCACGGAAGCCACGGAAACTGACCACCACGATGATCAAGGCAAGCAAAGTGATGATCACAGGAACAGTCCAGGAGCGGAAAAGGCGAATTCTCCTCCCTGGCTCTCTGGCTCATAATTCAGAGTGCTGTTTTGATGGGTGTTGAAAATTCTCGATTATATATGCAGTGTCAACCTCTTACGCCGACCGGGTGTTGATTCGTTCTGATTGCTTGTGCCTATATTTGAACCGAAAACCATGACACTTTTATGACACTCGACGTTACGACAAGCGGAGGCTCTCCAACGGCCTAGTAGGCGCGGACCGCTGTTCCGGGTTCGTATAAGTCGCCGAGGACGGCCTTGCCGAGCGCAGGTCGTGTGGGCTGTTTACAGCACCTTTAAAGGTGCTAATATAGCAATGTGAGGCCCTCATGTTTGACATTAAAAGAGACATTCAGGCGATGACGACATTCCGGCGCAACCCGGGGAAGTTCCTGAAGCATCTCAAGAAGACGAAAAAACCGCTCGTTCTTACAATCAACGGCAAGGCGGAGGCGGTGGTGCAGGATGCCGAAGCTTACCAGCGCCTGCTGGACATCGCCGCTCAAGCCGACGCATCCGAGGGAATCCGGCAGGGTCTTGAGGATAAAAAGAAGGGTCGTATACGTCCGGCGCGTGAAGTTCTAGAAATGTTCCGGCGCATCCATGCAATGCCTCGTTAGCCTGACCGACCGCGCCCTGCGGGATATGGAGCTTATTTACGAATTTGTCCAGGCTGATTCGTCCGAAAAGGCGTTCGCGTGGTTCAGTGATCTTGCCGAAGCGATTTATAGTTTAGAGAGATATCCCGAGCGCGGCGCGGTCACCCCGGAAAGTAAGAAACTGCGCCATTTGCTTTTCGGGAAGAAGCCAACGACCTACAGAGTTATCTACACTGTGGATAAACGCCATGCGGCCGTCAGCATTCTCCACATCCGGCACGGTGCGAGGGCCCCACTGTGGAGCGAGTAAAACGGATCTGCAAGGCTCCACCGATTCAGCTTCGCCTACCTCCAATCCGCAGGCGCCAAAATGGCAGGATATCTACTTCTTGAATGATGGGCCGCGAGTGGAAAAGAGCAAGACACAATCGGGGACTTGAGCTGTTCTGATTTCAGCAGCGTTTTCTGGCGGAGATCGGGATTGGTCCTACGAGGCGAGAACGACTACATTATTACTACACTCGATGTTCGGGGCTCGATACAATATGAAATCGGGTTGTTATCTCTTATCGGGCTCGTAGCTCAGCGGTTAGAGCAGCGGACTCATAATCCGTTGGTCGAAGGTTCAAATCCTTCCGGGCCCACCAACTTTTTTTATCCGCTGATTTTTCAATCAGTTGATTTGTTTGTTCATTTTGCCGTGAGGCAACTTGAGAACATTTGAGAACAAAACCGCAGTACTCGACATTTCAGCAATCACGACGCAGTAGAGGCTAAACGAGCCAGCTATCCAAAATGATTTGGCTGCCAGGACAGCATGCTTGGATCGACATGCCGCGCTGTAACTACTAACAAAACAATGAGATTTTTGTCCGCTGCTCCACTTTGATCGACAACTTGAGAAGAATAAATCAGGCGGGAAGCTCAGTGAGAACGCGTTTCGGAGTAGTTCGGGATGCGCTGTATAGAACAAGCTGCAGTCCAGCGGCACCATCATCATCTTGTGGGGGTTCACGACAATGGAGTCCGCGTGCTCCACGCCGTTGAGGAATGACGGTATTCGGGAACCACGCCAAACGAGCCGCCGTAAGCGCCGTCCACATGTAGCCATAGGCGATATTTCCGGCAGATGTCCGCAATTTCTGATACCGGGTCAACTGCCGTGCTGGAGGTCGTACCAACTGTCGCTACGGCGAAGGATGGCGTGAATCCTCTGTCGAGATCGCCGCGAATCGCTTGCACCAGTGCCTCTGGACGCATGCGGAATTCCTTATCTACCGGGATATTGCGAACATTATCCTGACCGATGCCCGCGGCCATCGCTGCTTTTTCGACCGAGGAATGCGTATGCTGGGACACGTGGGCGACAAGTCGTCCGGAAGTACTCTGGGCTCGACTCTGTGGTTCCGCGCGATGGCGCGCGGCAACGACCGCCTGCAGCACACTATTCGACGCCGAATCAACAATCATCCCAAACCGCTCAGAAGGCAATTGCAGCCAGTCGAGCACCCATGCAGGAGTGACAACTTTTCCAAAGCATCGCATTGGCATCCAACGCGGCGATAAGCATCTCGCCAAGAATCCCCGGAGCCGATGACGAAATTGAAAAATAAGCGTGAAAATGAGGGTGATTCCAAAAAGTCACACGTCCGAAGTCCCGCCAAATTACCTGCATCGACTCGCCATCTTCGGGACCCGAAGCCGGCAGTCTGTCGCGCAAGTCTCCCGGCTGGCATTTTGCCTGAACTTTGTATCGCGGAGGGTCCTTCAGGTAATTTGCAATCCAATAATCAAGCGTCTGCTGTCCGCAACTGCGGAACTCCTCCGTTGGCATGTCTCGTGTCAACGCGAGCGTGTGCTCTGGGCTGATCCGTTCAGTCATGAACCGCGGTGTAGCGGATGCTAAAAACAGCGGATTGCGTTTTGCATTGTTCTTTCGCGACGTTTTGGCATAATATGCCAACATGTAGTGCCCTTTCTTTCGATTATTCTATTTATGGTCCTAGATAAGATAGATCGCCATATTCTCCGCGTCTTACAGCGCGACGCCCGGATCTCAAATCAGGAATTGGCGGACAAGGTAGGGTTGTCCCCCTCTCCTTGCCTTCGCCGCGTCCGCCTTCTGGAGAAGAGCGGCGTCTTGCAGAAATATGTCGCTATTATCGATCCCAAAGCCGTCAACCTCGGATTACAGGCCATCGTCGAGGTCCGTCTCGATCGCCAGACGTTGGCCACGGTGGAAAGCTTCGAAAAGGAAATCCTAAAATTTCCCCAGGTGCTCGAATGTTACTTGATGGCTGGCGACTGGGATTACGTATTGCGCGTAGTCGCGCAGGACTTGGACGATTTCCGGGAGTTTTGTGTGAATTCCCTGGCCAATATCAAGGGAGTCGGGAACGTGAAGTCCAACATCAGTATGAAGCAAGTCAAATGCTCCGTCGCGCTACCTCTGGACTGAGTGCGGCACCAGCGCGCGTCTCTCCCAAGATATGTGAGAAAAGGTGCGGCGATCATCGGCAACCGGCTAGCCGGGTGGCAAGTCATCTAACACGTTAAGCCTTCCGGCTGGCCTACCCTTTGCGATTTCTGCAAAGGGTAGGCCAGCTCTTCGTCTTCAAATATCGTGTCGTCATCAACCGAGAAAAGTTCCTTCGCGTGGACGGCGGCCTGCAGAATCAGGACCATGCGATTTCCATCAAGGCTTCTCACCTCCAGTCGATCTCCACTACCGAAGCGGAAACGTAGTCCCACGATTTTCATTAGAGGATTTCGCTGCGCCTAAGGAGCAGAGCGGAATGCGTTCAGCCGTTTTTCAAGCAAAGCCACCTTTCCAATGCCGGTGCAACATATTCGTTTACTATAGGAATTGATAGGGTGACCCGGAGACCTCAAGGTGATGACAGGACATACCGAAAGTCAGAGAACGGAAAGCAAAAACACGTTCATCGTATTCGAGGACAGGCCGTCCGACTCACCGTTTGTTGAAAAGATCTGGCGTTGCCACAGTGAGCGAGGTGGCGCTTTTAACTCGATCGCCGCATGCCATTTTGAGATGGCCGTGACGCGACTCAAGGGCAAGGTCTTCATCACGCTGCGTGGGCCGGAAACCAAGGCAACGAACATCGACTGTCCCGGTGAAGGTGAGTGGCTCGGCATTCGCTTCAAATTGGGCACTTTCATGCCAAAATTCCTACCAGGAAGTCTCCGTGACCAAAAAGATGTAACGTTGCCGGATGCGACGAGTCGCTCATTCTGGTTGAACGGCTCTGCATGGGAATATCCTGACTTCAATAATGCGGAAACATTTATCAATCGGCTCGCGAAGGCCAGGATCATTTCTCACGAGCCAGCTGTAGACGCCGCATTGCAAGGTCAAGCAGCGAAGCAGTCTTTGCGATCCATACAGCGGCATTTTCTTCGGTCCACGGGCATTACTTATGCCGCTTTTCGTCAAATCGAACGGGCGCGATATGCAACGAACTTGCTGAAGGAGGGAGTCTCCATCCTCGACGCCGTCCATTTGGCTGGCTATTTCGATCAATCGCACCTTACGCGATCGCTTAAATTCCTCATCGGGCAAACACCGGCAAAAATCATTCAAGGCGACAAACAATTGTCGTTTTTATACAAGACCGAACCTCTTCGATGAATCTATATTCCCGCCTAAGCTGGAACATCCAACATCGGCGCGTCAACCGCGCAGCATCAAGGAAAGCATACGGGGGAGAGACTATCTATGGGAGCACCGGTTGTTCATTTCGAAATCATGGGCGGAGGAGATAATGAGCTCGATAAATTTTATAGCGCGCTTTTTGGGTGGAAGATCAACAGCAACAACCCGATGAAGTACGGAATAATTGATACCGGCGGTGGACCAGCAGGCATCAATGGCGGAGTGGGCCCCGCCAGCGACGGCAACCAGCGCGTTTCGATATATGCCCGAGTCAGCGATCTGCAAGCAACGCTGGATCGTGTAGAGAAACTCGGCGGCAAAACGATCCTGCCGCCAACCGAAGTGCCGGGCGGACCCAAGCTGGCGATGTTCGCTGATCCGGCCGGCAATGTCACAGGGCTTCTTCTGGGAAAGCAGGCTGGTTGATGACCGCGCAAACATTTCCAACTGGCAGTCCAGAGAAGAGCGATCAAGTGATCTCAAAAAAACTCATTTGGACCGGCCGCATCTTGAGCGGTTTGGTGGCACTGTTTTTTCTGGTTGACGGCGTAATGAAACTTTTCAAACCGCCTGTCGTTGTGGAAGCAACTCGACAGTTGGGGTATCCCGAGTCCGCCATCATTGGCATCGGCGTCGTATTGCTGACGTGCACGCTGCTCTATCTTTTCCCTCGTACATCGATTCTCGGCGCAATTCTGCTGACTGGTTACATGGGGGGAGCCGTTGCAACCCACGTTCGCGTCGGCGCCGGATTCAACGCGGCGTTTGCCGTAATGTTCGGTGTTCTGGTATGGGCCGGTCTGTGGCTGCGGGAGACTCGTGTTCGAAACCTGCTGTCTTAGCGGACTGGCGTAGGTCGCGCAGCAGAGAATCAGCTGGGAATAGTTTTGTTTACTCGAAAAGCGTCGGCTGTGCAGCTGCATCCTGGGGGTCGTAAAAGTCGCTCAGACCAACACCGATCAGCCGAAAACGTGCTTTGGATTCAAAATCAAACCAGGAGGCTCCATGCAGATCAGGCTAGCCGGCGTCATGCTGGACAATGAAGACAACGCACTCCGCTTCTACACGACTATCCTGGGCTTCGTGAAGGACAAGGACATTCCTATGGGTCCATTCCGTTGGTTGACCGTATCTTCGCCGGAAGGGGCGGAAGGCGTCGAGCTGGTTCTTGAGCCTATGGGCTTTGCGCCTGCTCAAACCTATCAAAAGGCTTTGTTTGCCGCTGGCATTCCAGCCACTGCATTCTTAACGAACGACATCGCCTCTGAGTACAAGCGTCTGAAAACGCTTGGCGTGAACTTCCGTGGAGAACCAAAGAGCATCGGGCCAATTACCGCCGTACTGTTTGAAGACACCTGCGGCAACCTCATTAATCTGGTTCAACCTGCAGCCTAACGCTGCGATCGGTTGGGCACGTCGAACAATCCGTGCCTTTCTCATCCTCCACCTGACGCGCCCCGCAACGTCTTGCTCTATTCCGCTGCGTTTTTGGGTTTCTCTGTTGCGGGCGCGATTGGGCTGACATTATTTTTCCACATCAAAGTCACACGATCCCGCAGGGGAGAAAGCGATGCTCGTCAATTCCTCGCAAGAGGAAGGAGGAGAGCCGGGTGTATGGCTGCGCTTGAGAATCTTGAACTCGCTTGTCTTCAGTTTGAGGACCACAGTTGCGCGCGATCCGCAATTCCTTACGCGACGCGGTCCAAGTCTTCTCCGCGAGACGACGGATCATCGGCTCAATCTCGGTCAGCGGCACATCCTGCTCGACGGTGTCCTCGGCCGACACGGACTGTGTCGGCCGGTCCGGAATGACTTCGCTCTGGTCGACTCCCCGGGCTAGTTCGTAGAGGCGCGTTTCGTAGCGACCGAAGCGGCGTTCGAGCATCGACAAATCCATCTTTCGCAAATCCGCGACCGTTTGTATCTTCAGCTTTTCTTCCGTAACCTTGCCAACTCCGGGCAGCCGGCCCACCGGCAGCGGCACTAAGAAGGAATCAAATCTTCCGGCTGGATGACGAAGAGCCCGTCCGGTTTCTTCCAGTTCGAGGCGATCTTCGCGAGGAATCTGTTCGGGGCGACTCCCGCCGAGGCCGTTAATCCAATTCCACGCGGACCTGTTCACGAATCGTACGCGCCACTTGTGTCGCCGTTGGCAGCCCGGTCTTGTTTTCCGAAACATCGAGGTACGCCTCGTCGAGAGACAGCGGCTCGATCAGATCGGTGTGGCGCTTGAAGATTTCGCGCACCTGACGCGAGACGGCACGGCAGCGTGGGAAATCCGGCGGCAGGAACACGGCGTTGGGCAGAGGTGTTCCGCGCGAACAGCCGGCATTGCGGAGCGCACGCGTGAGGGACAACCAAAGAGGCAAGCCGCTGCCGGACAGCCGGTGGGCGTCTGTCACGGTTCCGGCACTCGTCATGGACGGTTGGGAAAAGCCCGGCATGGATGCGACACGCAAACCAGTCACTCGCGACCGTTTTGCCGAACGCTCAGTACCGCACACTCGAAGGGCAGACACATATGCTGAAGCCGAAAGCGCATGCGCCCGTATTGGTGGAGTTCTTCAAAAATTAGACCGAGGAGAGGAGGAGTTCGAGTCCTGCGTACGGAATCGCCTGTCCAAGTTCCTTTCTAGCCGGCTTGCTGGAGGTTAGGACTTTCAAGACACCTATGGGGTTAATCGGATTCCACTTGATCGGCAAAAGAGAATCTGCGCTTCTACCCAAATTGGCTCTTGTCACGAGGTCAGAAATATCTGAAGTCTTGTGCGGATACAAACGCGGCTTCGCGGGAGCGTTTCTGGTCTCGGCCAAAGAATACCTTCCTGCAATAGTTGGAAGGCTCGGTCGAGGCAATTTCAAACGGGGGCCCGTTGGAAAGTCATCATGTCAGTCCCGTATTACCACGTCGATTCATTCACGGGAGAGCTTTTCACAGGCAATCCGGCCGGGGTATGCATCCTTTCCGCCTTTCTTCCGGACAAGACAATGCAGAAGATTGCGGCCGAAAACAGGCATAGCCAAACTGCTTTTGTAGTGACTCGGGGCGATGGTGGCTTCGACTTGCGTTGGTTCACACCTGAAATCGAAGACGATTTGTGCGGACACGCAACGTTAGCATCGGCTTATGTGCTTGCAAAGCGGGGACAGGAATCCTGGCCGATTCGTTTTTACACGCGAAGTGGAGTGTTGAATGTTTCCCGTGATGGCGAAAGGTTTGAGATGGAGTTTCCCGCTTGGCCGCCGCAGCCCTGCAAACCTCCCGTCGAGCTTTTGCCTGGCTAGGTCTGAAAACCGCTCAGGAAATAATGAAGTCGAGGGACTATCTCGTAGTAGTTGATGGGCCTGACCAAGTGCGAGCGCTCTCCCCGGATATCCAAGCCCTGGCCAAATTGGATGTCGGAATCGGAGGGGTGATTGTCACAGCGCCGGGAAATGGACACGTGGACTATGTGTCGCGATTTTTTGCTCCGGCGGCGGGTATTGACGAGGACCCCCGTCACTGGCTCGATAAACTGCACACTTGTGCCATATTGGGCCGGGCGGTTGGGGAAACAGACATTTCACACAGAACAGTTGAGTGCCCGGGGCGGAAATTTGTACTGCAAGCTTGCTGGCGATCGCGTGAAGATCGCTGGCGAGGCGCGCTTATACCTGCAAGGGACGCTGGAAATTTAGCGGAAGAATCGTCGAAGCGAAAGAGTTCATGTGTGAGCGCGGGGCTGACGACTCTGGTCTATAGACTGGCTTGAGGCGTTTCACTGCCGCGGGCCACAGATTTCCGGGCTCGCACCTCGTGGACCACGGTCCTGCGGTGCGTTGCAGATAGAAGGGAATGAGGAGCAACGTGCCCGCGAGCGCGGTCATGTAGTTGATGGCAAGCGAGAACAGCGGATTGACCTGTGTGGGCAGAGATTTCTGCGCGATGTGGTAGGTGGTCGTGCCAACAATCATCAGGACGATCGGAAGATAGAACGTCATGCGGTTCCCTGCTTTCCTTGAGTTGAAGTTCGGCGAATCCACGTTGTAGGGCATTCTGCCTTAAGCTCCGGCGCTCGACAGCAAACCGCCGAGCGCATATATCTGACCCCGCTCGCTAATGCGTGAAGGGCGGCGCGCCGCGCCGCGCCACAGAAATCGCGCACCCGGAGGACGAAAGGCATCAACTGGGCGAGTGCCGCGGTCGGCATCTCGATCGTCGGTGTCGAGCTGGCTGTCCCGCTCGCTCTACGGCACCGGATGGCGCATCAGGATCCTCTCGGTCGTCGGCAACACCGCCAGCGCCATGCTGCTGTTTGGCGTTGGCCTTGCGTTCTTCCATGAACACATATCCGCGAGAAACGTCGCCGGCATGGTCTTGTGCCTTGTCGGTCTAGCCTTGATCACGCAACACTAGCCAACCGGCCAAGCGGCGTAAGAACAAGCCCACGACGGAAACCGGGGGCGCCTGCCGTCCAGCCAGGCAGTTTTTGGTCCGCGTTGTAGGTGTGGAGTGCAGGGGAAGGGGTGGCTCCAGTTGCCCTGATCCGCCGCTCTTTAGTCACTTGATATGACGTCATCCAATTTGTAAACCTCAGGGTTGTGAAGCTCCATAAAACTCTCTGGGCTGGCGAGTGGTGTAAATCCGTACTTCCGATAGAGCCCGTGGGCATCGTCAGTCACCAAAATCCAGCGTCGCAGGTTCTGCAGATCAGGATGCGAAATGACACAGTCCATCAGCCACTTCGCCAAACCCCGTCCGCGATACTCTGGCAACACAAACACGTCGCCCAAATATGCGATTGTCGCTCGATCAGAAATTACTCGGGCAAATCCAACTTGATCGCGTCCATGGAACAAGCCAAAGCACAATGAATTCCTAACCGACTTTTCGACCGTAGGACGTGTGATGTCTTTGGCCCAGTTCGATTGCAGCGCTAAGAATGCGTGGATTTTGTCAAGATCCAGACGAGCCTGGTCGGTGGTGATCTCAAAGTTCGCTCTTCTCCACTCAGAAGCGTGCATTACCGTTCCTCCGCTACTTTTTGGGCGTATCAATCTCGGATGCACCGTTCGACAAATACGAACAGGCGAGGTTGCGCTCCCGCGGGATCCTCGGAGACATCCACGGGCAAATAGTAAACGAATGCCCGTCGTTGGGATTGCCAAAAGAATGCAGGGCGATCACCAATGCTGAGACACGCGACCTGGGGTTGTGAAATCTCTGGAAGACCTGGCGGCACTCCTCTCCATTCCGACAGGTATCCTTGCCAATGGATCTCCTACCGCGGAGCGCATTTCCTTTCCAGCGTTGGGAAGCCGGATGCCACGGTCACCGGTATTGCTTAGTTCGAAGACGAGAGATTCAACCCAACTCGCCTGATGAAACACGCGAAGGCGGTTCTTGCCGCTGACTTGGTGAAACTTCGTGTATCGGATGCAAAGGAGTATCCAATATCGTTAGTGATTGTCCGCGAATATCTCGCGCCAGCTTTCGATCTCCTTGACAGAGATATATGTTCTGCTGTATATACATGCCTATGCATGTAAGCACTTTTCAAGTTCTGGCTGACCCCATGCGTTTGCGCATCGTTGAGACGCTGCAGGCTGGCGAGCACGCGGTAAATGATCTCGTAGATAAAGTCGATATCCACCAGTCGGGAGTTTCGAGGCATCTCCGCATACTGCACGAGGCGGGTTTCGTCCAAGTTCGTCCAGAGGGGCAGAAGCGGCTTTATTCGCTTCGTCCGGAACCTTTCTGCGAGCTCAACGCCTGGGTCACCAACTATCGACACTTCTGGGAAGCTCGCCTCGACAAATTCGCCGAGGCATTAAGCTACAAACAAAAAGCGACGCCTACTAAACGCAAGGAGATTTCCAAATGAATGGGAGCAAGACAAGACGGAGGATCACGATCGAACGGACCTACAAAGCGTCCGCCGAAGACCTCTGGGATCTGTGGACTACCAAGGACGGTATCGAATCCTGGTGGGGTCCAGATGGATTCACCACGGAGGTTCTGGAGCTTGACCTACGCACGGGCGGGGAGTTGCGCTACGCAATGACCGCGACAGCTCCCGCGCAGGTGGCATTCATGAAGAACGCGGGGCTGCCTCTGACGAACCAAAATCGGATCACCTATACGGAGGTGGTCACTCAGAGGCGGCTCGGATACACACACCTGGCCGATTTTATTCCCGGCATTGAGCCTTATGATGTCGCGACCACCGTGGAGTTTCACTCGCACGGGCAGAGTGTGCGCATGGTTCTGACATTCGATGCTATGCATGACGAGCAATGGACGCGACAGGCTGTCATGGGCCACGAGAGTCAGCTCGGCAAATTGGAGATGGTTATAGAGGGCAAAAGATTATGAAGGAAACGCAGCATTCGCGACGTATTGGTCGAAGCATTGGGGCTCTCCTAATGGGGATCTTCGCGGGTGCAATTCTCTCCTTCGGCACTGACGAGTTGCTGCACAGCGCGGGCATCTTTCCAGCATTGGGCCAGCCGATGAACGACGCGCTACTCCTGCTCGCAACGGCCTATCGTACGGTCTACAGCGTTGTGGGGAGTTACATCGTAGCGCGACTCGCGCCAGATCGACCCATGCAACACGCCATGGCGAGCGGTATCGGGAGCCTTGTCCATAGGGACTGCGGGCACTCTGGCGACGTGGAATCGCGGACTCGGGTCCCACTGGTATTCCCTTGCCATTATCGCACTCGCGATGCCGTGCGCCTGGGCGGGCGGGAGACTTGGCGTGATGCAGTTGCGCGCACGTGTTGATGCCTAAGGGACGAAGTCACTGCAAATGCGAAGAGCAAAACAATATGTCAAATCACACCAAACGATGAGGAAGGAAACCAAATGGCAACATCCACATCACCCCAAGGACATAAAGATCGCGGGATGGATGGCATGGTAGCCAAATATGGTAGCGAAGATCGCTTTCAAACTGGTTATGAAATGACCGCGTAAGACCAGATTCCGAAACAACACCATAAGGAGACTAGCAAATGATTGAGACACCGAAGATAGTGACGTTGAAATCCCAGACCACCGCGAAGATTTATCAGGCTATTCCTCGTTCGCAAATACAACAGGAGATGGGAAAGGCCCTCGGGGAACTAAAAGCGGCGATTCACGCCCAGGGCATCGCCGTGACCGGCCCTTGGTTCACGCATCATTTGCAACCTCCCGGCGAGAACTTCAATTTCGAAGTCTGTTTTCCGGTTGCCGCAGTGGTGAAGTCGAGCGGCCGGGTGCAGCCCGGAGAGTGGCCGGCGATGACAGTTGTGCAGACGACCTATCACGGCGCGTATGAGGGTCTCGGCGGAGCGTGGCGTGAGTTCAAGGAATGGATCGAGAAGAATGACTACAATGTGACGAATGAGATTTGGGAACGGTATCTTCGCGGACCAGAATCAGGTGGCGATGCAACCGCATGGCAAACGGAGTTGAATCGCCCCTTGATCGGAAAACGCACAAACGGCAACGTGAATCCTGTCGAATAGAAAAGGCGTCGCCCGAAGCATCTCGAAACCGTCTTTTTGAACTTGAAGTTTGCTTCGTTACTTGAGCGGCTTTCGGGCCGGGCTGCATAGTTGGCTTGGTGGGAGGCCCGTTAAACCACAAAATTCACTGACACGATGGTTTGTAACAAAAAGGGTCTTGACATTCAATTCTGTTAGTGGCAGCTTACGGTAAGCTGTGGCTTACGCAGATCAAATCCTGGATGCTCTAGGTGATCCGACCCGAAGACTAGTGTTCAGACGCCTGCGCGCTGGCGCACGCTCGGTGGGACAGATCGCGCAGGGGATGGACGTGAGCCGGCCGGCGGTCTCACAACACTTGAGGGTGCTCAAAGCAGCAAACTTGGTGACGGATCGCGCTGAAGGTACGCGACGCCTGTATGCAGTCGACAAGCGAGGCATCGAAGCTCTTCACGGCTGGCTCGATGGATTCTGGGACGAAACGCTCGCCGAGTTTAAAACGGCGGCCGAGCGAGCAGCAATGAAGAGAAAACCATCAAGACAAAGAGAAAAGGACATGACGTGAATGTTGAGTTTCTGAGGCGGTAGGCGTCCCGGAGCTGGGGAAGCATCTGGAGTAAACAGCTTACAGACTGCATTGTGGCTCAGACCTTTTCATTTCACTACACCTCGTCGGTTTCAACCGGCGCACAAGGAGGACGTAAATGTGCAGCAAATCACTGGCAGGGACCCTTGTAGCGCTGCTTTTGGTCACTGGGGCAGCAGCCGCTTCAGCACAAGAAGTGACACTGGCGGAAAGAGACCGCGCGCTGCAATACCTGGAATCCACAAAGAAGAATGTTCTGCAAGCCACGAAAGGCCTTTCGCAAGCGCAGTGGAACTTCAAGCCTGCACCGGACCGCTGGTCCGTGGCCCAGGTAATCGAGCACATCGCTGCGTCGGAGGACTTTATCCGCGACAACTTGCTGAAGGAAAAGGTCATGGTTGCGCCTGCAGGAGAGCCAGGACGCGATGTTAAGCGGATTGACGAAGCGGTCGTGGCGAAGGTTCCCGACCGCACCCACAAGGCCCAGGCACCGGAGCCACTGGTACCCAACAACCGTTTTGGTTCGCCGGATGGCTCGGTCAAACATTTTGTGGAGAGCCGCGCAACGACAGAGCAGTTTCTAAAGACCACAACTGGACTGCGGGATCACGTGATGGACGGTCCTGTGGAGAAGATGGATGGATACGAATTTCTCCTGTTCATTGCGGCGCACTGCGAGCGGCACACCAAGCAGATCAATGAGGTGAAGGGAGACCCAAATTTTCCAAAGAACTAGGGACAAACGGAATAGCGCAAGATCATTTGCAATGGAAACCGGTTTAGGCCACGAAGAGGAGGAGAACTATGTGTGAAGGCATGAGGACAGAGCCGACGATGTCCGCCGGTGCGGACCCCAATAGCGTGCGAAAGGTCGTTAGCGTTCAGGCGCCGCAGGCGGTGGCATGGCGAGTGTTCACCGAGAAGATGGGCACTTGGTGGCCGTTGGCACATTACAAGATCGGCAAGGCCAAGGCCGTGGACGCGATAATCGAGCCGCGCGTCGGGGGCCGGTGGTACGAGCGCGGCGACGACGGAAGCACCTGTGAATGGGGCACAGTCCTGTCGTGGGAACCGCACTCTCGCCTGGTCCTCTCATGGGATATCAACGCCGACTGGCAGTATGATCCAGCGCTGAAGACGGAAATCGAGGTGCGCTTCATTGCAGATGGAAAGGACGGTACCCGCGTCGAGTTGGAACACCGTAAGCTCGAGCGCTACGGCGCACGCCGCGACGAGATGCGGCGCATTTTCGACACCGAAGGCGACTGGGGTCGTCTCCTTGCTGCGTTCGCCAGCGCGGCTGCGGCTTAGACGGACACCCCATGTCGGATATCAGACAGGCACGCAAGGCTCTCGTCGAGCGAATTCTGGAAGGAGACGGCAAGGCTTCGCGCGCCCTGCGCCGCGCGGCGTTCGACAACTTCGGGCTTGCCGACACACTGCGCACGCTGATCGATAAGGTCGCCACGCAGGCCTACAGGATCACTGACAAGGATGTCGCCGCGGTGAGAGCAATGGGCATCGGCGAGGACCAGATCTTCGAGATGGTCGTGTGCGCTGCAATCGGGCAGGCCATGCGCCAGTTCGACACGGCGCTCGTGGCACTCGAGACTGCGAGCGGGAGGAGTGAACATGCGACTCGCGATCCTCGATAGCGGCCACGGATTCGGCACGAAGGCCCTTTTCGCTATAATTCGCGCGATCTCGCGCCAGCCAGTTCTTGACGTCATCAAGCTGGTCAAGTACCGCTCCGACTTTTACGGAGCACCAATGCAGCGGGTCACCCACGAGGCGATGCGCGGACCGTCTCCGTGGTCGGTTGGCGACCGCGAGTTAATGGCTGCGTTTGTCTCGAAATTGAACGAGTGTGACTTTTGAACGAAAGCGCACGCCGCGGTCGCGGCGAAGGCGTATCAGGATGGAGCTAAGGTCTCTGCAGTCCTCTCCGATCTCGACACCGCGAACATTGCTGAGCCGCTGCGGGCAACGTTGCGCATGCTGCGTAAGTTGACGCGTGCGCACGTAGTGGATGCGGACGACATACGTGTTCTGCTCGCTGCTGGCGTCTCGCGCGAACAGATCGAGGACGCGCTCGCCGTCTGTTTCGCTTTCAACATAATCGATCGGCTCGCTGATGCCTTCGGGTTCTTCATACCCGGTCCCGAGGCGTTCGAGGCAGGCGCAAAGTATCTGCTCGCGCGCGGTTACCGTTGAGCAGGTTCACCCCAGGAGGGTGTCACAAGCGCTTGAGGTCGCCCGCAACCTTGACATGAAGATCGAGGATCTCTTGAGACCAGCTGCCGCTTGAGATGTGGGGAAATCAGTTCTGTGCGAGAGGAGACTAAGTGACCGAAAGCGAGGTTCTGAGAATCCACACGGACCTTTTCTATCGCGCACTCAAAAACCAGGCTTACGGTGTGCTCGAGAAGCTGTACTCAGACGACTACCTGCTAGTGCGCCTCGATGGTTCCGTGCTGGATAAACAGGATATCTTGCAAGACCTTCAGACCAATGGCTTGGCGTTTCACTCGATCGAACTTTCTCGGGCCAAGGTACGGGTCTACGGCCCAACTGCGGTGTTGACGGGCGAAGGCAGAACCGTCACCTGGCGGAATGGTGTGGAGGCTCACGCACACTTTCGATTCATATCGCTCTATTCCGGTGCGAGGCAAGCCGCCACGCCTCGCGCCACGATCCCATCGGCTGGCCGAGATCAATGCCGTAAAGCCAAATATCGTGACGGAGCCTCTCGGAATGCGTCGAGCCTGCCTGGCGAGAAGCCCGCACCGTGAAAGCTGCTCGTTAGGAACTTCCAATGTTATATAGTGTGCGGGCGGAAAGCCGGAATGCTAACAGCAAGCCCACAGACCACGCGATCGGGCCTCTCTTGGCCTGTGATTGCCATACCCTTGCTGGTTCTGAGTCTGGCAATCCGTCTCGCGGCCATGCGCCATTGGGGGATTGGCCCCATCGAAAACGAAGGCGCCGAGTACGCGAGAATGGCAGAAAATCTGCGCAACGGCCTCGGCCTCGTCGGAATCGCTTCGCCTGGCAAACAGCTGCTTTTTAACCCGCTCTATCCTCTCCTCATCTCCGGAGTTTCATTCTTGACCAACGACTGCGAGAGAGCTGCGCGACTGATCTCGCTGTTTACGGGAACCCTGCTTCCTCTGGCGGCGCTCGGAATCGGCACCCGTCTTTTTGGCCGCTGCGCGGGGATTACCGCGGCGCTTCTGACCGCAACATTTCCGCTACTGGTGAACTTGTCCTTTACCGCTTATTCGGAAGGAAATTACGCCACCGTCCTTTTCTTTGCGTTCTACCTGGTTCTTCGCGCTTTAAAGCGCGGTTCGTTGCGCAGCTGGTTGCTGGTCGGAGGCGTTTTCGGCCTAGCCTATCTCCTCCGGGCGGAAGCAACCGCTCCGCTGCTGATAGCAGCTCTGTTTGCGTTTGCCATGCCGGCGGATAAACCGGCGCTCAGATACAAACGGGCTGCTGTTGCGATTTGCGGATATCTGGTTCTGGTGCTGCCGCAAGTCATCGTGCTTTATCGATCCACGGGTAAGCTTTTATTCGAAGGGAAAAGTTCCATCTTCTATGCGCTGGGCGTGCGCACGCTCCCGCCGGCGAATTTCTCACTCTCTCAGAATTACGAGGACGTGCTGAATCGGGCCAGTTATGAGGTCCAGCCCGATCTGACGCGAACTGGCGTCTTTATGCGGCCGGCTGCCGACGTGATCCGCGAGGTTCGCATCGATCCGCGAAAACTGGCTCGCATCATCGCTATCGGCGTGCGCCATAACGGGCCGACTCTCTTCCATCGCCTTTCTTCCGACTGGTTCGGCGCTCCGTTCCTCCCGGCTCTTGCGCTCCTGGGTGCCATGCGCCGTCCCTGGCGTCGCCCGCAGCTCGCCGGCAGATTATTTTTCCTCTTCGTAACGGCCACCCCGATTCTGGCCACGTTCACTTTCTTCTGGAACGAACCCAGGTTCTACTTTGTTCTGGTCGCTTTCTTTTTGATTTGGGCTTCCAACGGTCTGATCGAAATGCGGCGTTGGACGCTCGCCACTCTCGCGCCTTTGTGGCCGGGCCGGCCGATTGTCCCGCGCCTGTCCTGGGTCATTCCCGGAGCGTTCGCGCTCGCTACAATCATCTTCCCTATCAAGGGCGTTCGCGCCCTCGATACGTTTACCGACAGCGCTGCTTCCAATCGTGTCGAAAAGGATATCGGTCTGTTGCTCCGTAACCAGCAGAACTATCCCATTCACATCTTGGATATTCCTCTGATCCTTTCCTACCATGCCGGCGCCGAACACGTTTACTTTCCCTACTGCGACGCCCAGACTGCGGTTCGGTTCCTGGATTCCGCTCAGATCGACTACGTCGTGCTTCGTCGCGACCTGAAATTCACTCCGTATTACGATGACTGGCTGGACCATGGAATTCCCGATCCGCGCGCAGAGCGGTTGGACCTCTCGTCGGTCCCCAATTCCGGTAAGTTCGTGATCTTTCGCTGGCGCCGGAAGTAACTGTGTTTTTCTGCCGAATTTTCGTTGAGCTAGTCGCGAGCCTGTGAACTGCTTGACCTGTTCCACTTTGACTCCACCCTCCAGAACTGTGGGCACGTCAATATGTACGAGCTTAAGCATTGGCCGGAAAGTGACGCGATGAACGAAACTGAACTGAGATTTGACCAGGTTCGAACGACCTACCGCTCTTAGGTTCAACGGGGAAGGGTTGCGCGCCTATTCGTGAACAGCGGCGTTACCTATGCCAGTAGGGGTCCTCAGTTCAAACCAAACTGCCGCAACGGAGGCTAGCGAACAAGCCTGTAACAACAACGATACTGGAGCGGATGCTTTCCTCAACTCGCTAACATCGCCTTTTCTGGCGGCCCAATCGGCTGAAGCCAGGATGAACGCCGGGAGTGAGGCCTTGCTCATCCGCAATTCGCTGAAGAAATCCGGTCAGCTGCTCACGCTCGCGCGGAGACAGCGCTGCGCAGAGTGATTCGCTGTGTTCCTGTCCGACGCGACCGATGTCACGGAGTGCCGCCTGCCCCTTATCGGTCAGGTGGAGCTCATATGTGCGCCGATCATCTAGGCGGTCCTGCCGCTTCACAAGCCCACGCTCCTGCAACTCGTCGATGATCGCCACTAAACCGCTCGGGTGCATATGGAGCACCTGAGCCAATCCTTGCTGGCTCAGCCCTCCGGATTTGCGGAGTACCCCGAGTATGCCCGCATGCGGCGGCGAAAGCCGCAAAGGAGCAAGCCGCTCCGCGAATTTGCGAGCAGCGTGTGACCCTACTTGGGCGAGCAGGAAAGCCGCGGAAGAAGGTCGTTGAGTTCCACTAGGGTTTGTCATGGCAGACTACGATTACACATCGCAATCATTTATAATACAAATGATTATACGACGAAATTAGTTCGTGTGCGCCAACGTAGTAGGAGAAGGGAGGCTTAGACTATGACAATCTATTCCACCGTTCTTTTCATTCACGTAGTTTCCGCGATCGGACTGTTCATTGCGTTGGCAGCGGAAGGAGCGATTTTCTTTCGCATTCGCACTGCGCAAAGCGTCGAGGAGGCGCGATTTTTCATTCATGTATTCCAACGCCTTCGCATAGTTGCCATTCCCTCTTTTCTCGGGGTTCTGGTTGGTGGCATGTATTTAGCGTCCAAATGGGGCAGAGGCATTTTCTGGATTCCGTCGGCTCTGGGCGCGACTCTACTGATCATGTTGATCGGAGGATTTCTAACGGGAATACGGATTGCTCGCCTGAGGAAGGTTCTTTCAAGTATAGAAAATGATGTGTCAAACGAAGCGCTATCGGCTATCACAAAAGATACCGCACTTTTGCTGTCGTATGGGCTGCGCGTGGGACTGGGCCTAGGAATCGTATTCCTAATGACAGCAAAACCCGACTTGCTCGGCTCGCTGGGCGCTCTAGCTGCGGGATGCGGTGCGGGGTTGCTCGGTGCTGCGTGGATGCGCCGAGCTTCCAATCGAATCGGAACAGTCCGTTGTCCATGGAGCCAACCGCGAGGGGTTAAGGCGGGACAGAAAACTCGCTTCGAGGAGGCACAATAATGAGCTCCCTGTCAGGCAAGATCGCAATCGTCACCGGCGGATCGCGTGGAATTGGCGCCTCTATCGCAACTCGGCTGGCCGCTGATGGTGCCGCCGTTGCCATGAACTATGCGAGCCATCAGGCGGAGGCCAACGATATGGTCCAAAAGATCGTGCAATCTGGCGGAAAAGGTATCGCTATCCAAGCCGATGTCTCGAAGACCGAGGACGTCCGCCATTTATTCAAAGAGGTAGTCGAATCTGCGCTTAACACGGTCTTCATGCTTGTTTCGAACCTGCGCCGTGTGGTTCATCGCCCAGGGACCGTTCCGACCGTTCCGACCGATCTGACCTCGGTGTTTCTGACGTTGTTCCCAAACAATTACCAAGAAATCACAAGTTCGGGACTCTAAATCTCTGTCCTGCAACTTGAGAACAGAATGATAGAAAGCGTGAAGAAAGCAAAAAGAGACGTGGAATGAACCCTTGAAGTGACACACAAGAATGGGCACAGTTTCCGGGAGAGGAAACGAGAGGATGAAGAGGAAACGATACTCCCGGAAATTTCAGAGGATGGCTGTAGAGCGCATGAAGGCCAGC
>Ga0185299_10002712_pt1 | contig 26158 bp, 23 predicted proteins | sample PaiPotPPA55metaG_FD_128002 | JGI IMG/M metagenome (GOLD analysis project Ga0185299, IMG submission 128002) | Iron sulfur acid spring bacterial and archeal communities from Banff, Canada, to study Microbial Dark Matter (Phase II) - Paint Pots PPA... ...
GGCGTCGCAAAGTAACAGGCCGTTTTCCGGATCGGCCACCGGATTGCGCGTATCGCTGTCGGGCCTGCGTCCGGCATCGGCCAGGAATACCACCGGGAACTCAAGACCTTTCGCCTGATGTACTGTCATCAGACGAACGACATTCTCATTCTCTCCCAGAATCTGCGCCGGCGGCTCGTAAGGCTGCTGTTCGCCTAAGCGGCGCAGGTGGACGACGAAATCGTGAAACGTGAAGAGCCGGCGCGACTCGAAGTCGCGCGCGAGGTTAGCCAGCTTGCGCAAGTTGGCGACGCGCTGAGGCCCCTGCCGAAGCCCGAGCATCACCGCCTCATAGCCCGTCGCCTCGAGCGCATGCTCAACCACCCCGACAATCGTGCCTCGTTGGCGAAGCCTCCGTAACTCGCCAAGGATCCGCCACGCGCGAATGGCGTCATCGCGTCCTGCGGATAGCCAGGAGAAATCAGGGCCGCCGTCCGCGAAGGTGACGCAAAAGGGGCTTGCGGGCGAGAATTCGACACTCGCTTCGACCCGTTCGCTATGAAGTGCGATTTCGGCCAGACAGTCATCGGAAACAGCAAAGAACGGCGAGCGTAACGCGGCCGCCAGCGCCATCGAATCTGCCGGATCCTCGATCGTGGTCAGCAATTCGATGAGATCGAGCACTTCCTGACAAGCGAAGAAGCCCCGCCCCTTGACCGTGTAACAGGGGACGCCCGCATCCACCAGCGCTCCCTCGTAAATCGCGACGTCGGTGAACGCACGCAGCAGGAGCACGATATCGCTGTAGCGGACGGGCCGAAGCTCCGAGGTCGCCGAATCAGTGACCATCTCGTTGCCGACGAGTTGATTGATTCGAGAAGCTATCGCGGACCCTTCGAGCATGCGCTTGCGGCCCGCGTTGAGTCTGCGCGCACTGACGGTTGGAGGCGCCGATTCCATTACACGCCTGCTCGCGAAGGCGGCCGATTCGATAGGACTATCAGGAATTGCCGTAATTATTTCGACCGCCGGCTCTAATGCAGGCGTGCGCAACGCACTGAGTTCATGTTCGGAACTCCATTCAACCCAATACGGTGGCGGTGGCTGCTCGCGTGCATGCATCAGCGACGCACCGATTCCGTTGACGAATGCCACGATGTTCGGCGAAGAGCGCCGATTGCCAAGCAGCGGAAGCTCACGAATTGGTGAAGTCCCTAAGCGCTGTCTAATCCGGCCGAATCCAGCAACGTCAGCGCCACGAAATCGATAGATCGATTGCTTCTCATCGCCAACGAGAAACAACTCCGGCGCTTCGACATCGGTCTCCGGGTCAACCAGCCGGGCCACAATCTCATGTTGAATTGCGTCGGTGTCCTGGAATTCATCGACCAGCAGCGCTCGAATCAGCGCCCGGTAACGAAGCCGCGTGCTGGCACTGCGTTCGAGCAGATCGTTGGTCCGAAATAGCAAGTCGTCAAAGGTAACGACCCGCTCCTCCGCCTTGGCAGCCTCAAGCTTCAGGGCGAGGTCGCGTATCATGGCAGCGATCTCGAGCGCTCTTGGAATCGCCCGGTAGGCGCCATAAGCGGCGATCAATTCGCCGCCGAGTCCAAAGCGGCCATTCCCGGCGCGATTGACGATGTTCTTAATTGACGCTACGCAATCGCGGACGCGTCCTCGCGCGCTGGGAATGAATTCGCAAAATTCGTGGAGAAAGTCGAGCGCCTCAGGCTCAACGTGCGCGTTAATTGCGAGGATTCGCTCCTGGTATTCTTGCCACCGTGTCCGCAACGGCGCAATCGTCTGTTCGGCGAGAGCGCTGAGACTTCCGGCCGCCAGCAGCTCGTCGAGCAGCCTGCTAAGCTCCCCCGCCAGAACCGCGACGCGGCTCGCTTCGGCCTGAATCCGCGCAGCGGCTTCGCACGTAGCATCGTAAAGCCATTGAGGTGTGCGCCCGAGCCGGGCCACCTCGTCGACAATTCGCATCACGATAGCGAGCGCACCTTCGCGCGGGGTTCCAGGGTCAAGGCCGCGCGCCCGCGCCAGATACCAGGCTCCCGGATCCGATTGTCGCACCGCATCTATCAGAACCTGTTTGCAAAGCCGCTCGAGGAACGTTTGGCTTTCGTAATCGTCGAGCACCTCGAAATCGGGATCGAGCGCCGCGTCCAGCGCATTCTCGCGCAGGAGCCGCGCGCAGAAGGCGTGGATCGTGGAGATGCGCGCAAGCGGCAGCATCGCGCGCGCGCGAATCAGATAAGATCGGCGCTCGCCCTGCGCTGGCGACAGAATACGCTCCTCAAGCACGGAAGCGATTCGCACGCGCATGTCATAGGCTGCTTTGTCCGTGAAGGTAATGGCGGCAACTTGCGCCGCGTTAAGCGGCTGACGGCCTTCGATCTCGCCTGCAATCAGCGCGACGAAGCGGCGCGCCAGCACTTCAGTCTTGCCTGAACCTGCCCCCGCCCTCACCAACAAATTGCCCGGCGTCAGAATTGCTTCACGCTGCTCTGCGCTGAGAACTACCGTGGAACTTCTCACGAATGGAACGCGGGCTTGCGATACCGGCAGACCCGGCGGTAAGGGCAATACTCACTGCATTTGAGTGGATCGACCTCGAACCTACCGCCGACAGCGCCGGCAACCAGGTTGAGAATGCGAGCGGCCACCGTCTTCTGTAGGGCTGCTTCGGGCGGCGCGCCCAACAGCGTCAGCGGAATCGGCTGCGGCTCGGTTTCCTTGTCTCTGTTCTTCAGCACGATATAGCTCGCGTCGACACTGGCTTCAGGCGACAATTCAGCGCGAAAATTCTCCGCCGCCCCAAGCGCATAGACCGGCATCTGCAAATCCTCGCAAGCGAAATGATCTGGCTTCAGCAACTCAGCATACTTGCTTATCCGGCGAGAGGTTTTGTAGTCGATCAGTCTGAGACGCCGGATCCGGCCAGCGTCGCGATAGATCTCCAACCGATCGATTTGACCAACCAGTGCGATTTCAAGTGGACCTTCGGCGCCAGTGCTTGCTTTTCCAGAAAGCATAAAATTCAGCGGGAATTCGTGATACATCTCCGTCGCAGACTCGCCCCGAGCTTGGCGTGCGATTTCGTGCTCGATTATTTCATTGACCATTGCCTCGATTGATGTCCATTCGACTTCAAAAAAGGCGGGGTCGCGCACTCGCAAGCGTTCGCGGCGATGCCATTCGTCCAGAACTTGCCGCTCGGATGCTCGCAGTGTGTCCGCATCAGGCGGCTTGGCGTCAGTAAAAATTGCGTGAAGGATTTCGTGGACCAGGGTGCCGGTTTCCAGCGCAGTTTGCTCGTAGTCGGCCTCGTCCTGTTCACGCAACAGCAGGATGCGCCGCGCGAAGAACTTGTAACCGCAGGCCGCAAGTTCGCTCAGTTGCGCGGCACTCCACTCGCGCGGGCCGCCACCTGGCCGCTCGCGCAGAAAACGGTCGAGCGCCGGACCCGCTGTTATCCGCCCGTCGTATGCGCTCGCGCACACCAGCTTTTCGTCATCGGGAGAAAGATCGACACCCAGCCACCGAGCGTCGTTCGGCGCACTTTGCTGGCGTCGCCGATCATCGACTAGTTCTTCCCTGGATGGCAACGCCAGGTACTTCTCACGCCTGCGCTCGACATCCGTTCTACGAAGGATCGACTCAATCTGGATGGTATCGCCCAAATGGGGCCGCCCTGATTGGGGCAGAGCCGCGTCGAGCGCTGCCCTCGCCAGGAACTCGCCCGGCGCGAAACAATTGGTCGCAGGCGGGATGAATTCGTCGGCATTGATGCGTTCGAAGGTTGCGCCGTTCAGGATACGACTCACTTCGGCAACGAACGGCGAAACTGGGAGTTGCTTGCCACGACCATCAGCCGCGGAATACGAGAGAACGACCGAACGCGCCGGCATCGACATTGCGAGAAAGAACAGGAACGGCTCTTCGGCATTTCGGTCACCGTGCGTGCGCAGGATCGGGCCGGGCGCGTCCGGGGCGAACCTCCCCATCCGCTGCCGCAAAGCATCGCGTAGAGGCGCGTTCAATTTTCGGATTGTATCGTCGGGAAATAACGGGTCTTCGGAACGGTAGGTAGGGAAGACCCCATCATTTAACCCGAGGATAAATACCAATTCGAAATCAAGCCCGCGCGCGTCCGCCACCGCCATCGCGCGCACACCTCCCGTCGTGTGGTTCGCCGTGTCTTCAACCGTAGTCTCGTCAAGTACCCGATCGACGATCGAAGCGAACTCGCCAAGTGTGGCCTGGCGCTGGGGGACCACGATTCTCGCTTCATTGGCCAGCATTTCAAAAGCCGACCGCAGCGGCCCGGCAGCCGCTGCCGCAGAATCAATGAGCGAGTCTCTGGCTGGATCAAAACCCAGGTAGCCCAGCACGCCAAGTGTTTTGACAACGTGGTCGGCAAGGGTCGCTGGAGCGTCCAACGTAGCCATCAGGTCGATCAGTTCGCTCCAAGCCTGAGCGGCTCGGTCAAGATGCGCGAGCCGGCGGCGGAAGGGTTCAAGCTGAGCGCGGCCTGTTTTCTGCTCCATTGTAAGAGTCAATTCTGCCCGCCGCGATTCGATACATACCGACAGCGGACGCGTCTTCCGATCGATGTAACCGACCTGCGCGGGTAGCTCGTGGTATCGTGCCGCTGCGAACCGCAAAAACGGCGCCCGGCATAGGCGCAACATACTATCGCGATGATAATCCTGAGTGGGAATTCGGAGGATATCACGAACGACGCGCGCAGGGCCTAACGCTGACAGGGGCCGGCGCCGAAACAGGTTTAAGGGAATGCGGTAGCGGCGAAACGCAGTTTCGAGGTAATCGCTGTAACTTGGCAGGTTGCGCGCGACAATCGCGATACGGTCGAGCGCGATCTGCCCGGCAGCCGGCAATTCCAGCATTCGGCGAATTGCACGGGCGACTTCTTCTGCTTCCCGGCTGGGGTTCGGTGCTTCGATAATCCGCACACTGTCATCCTGCGGCGGCAATTCAAGTCCGCTCGCCGCCAGATCCTGCTTGTCCCTCTGCTGTTCTCTGAACGGAAAGGTAAGCTGAGGATGATCGGTGGGAGAGGAAGCAGGCTGCGCAAAAAGATGGGTGAGCACGAAACCGAGACGCCCCTTGCGCCCACCTCTGCGGACAAAATGCGGTAGAACCTTGTCGCTGATCGATTCCTCGGCCACAAATCGGTTCCAAGTCAGGTCGGCAAATCGGCTGACACGGAGGTCGAATGGTTCGGCTTGGATCGTCAACGTCGCATCGCCAATCAGCCTAATCAAGGAGGAGACCAGCATGAATTGCAGCAGGCTGGGATCGTAAACCTCTGCCACTAGCAGGTGCTCGACCCCATTCAGAAAGCACGGACGCTGATCCGTTTGTTCCATTCGATGAAGCTTTTCAACCACCAGCCGCTCACGATCATGCGCGTCGGCCGTTCCGGCTTCCTCCAGGAGACTATCGTACTCAGCAAAAATCTCGGCAAAGCCCCTGATACGCCGGGCCGCCGTATCGTGTAACCCTGCGCAGGCCTGCCGAAGGTCACTGGCGCCAATCGCTGCACCCTTCAACTCCCGAATAAAACCAAGCAAATGGTTATGTGTTCCCTCTCCGGGCACAAACGCTAAGTCGACGCCACCGGCGCGGACCCGAGTGATGGCTTCCTCAAGCGCGAGCCGTTCGGCCGCGGGTCCGATAGCCGTCCGCATCATGCCGGTTTCGCGCCACAAAGCGTCGGTGACCTGCGGGAATGTCGTCACTCGATGGCCAAGCAGGCATCCCTTTGCCCGACTCTCGCGCTTGAGCAGGTCATCGACCTTGTGCGCGGTAGGGTAAATCGCGAGTAGAGAATGCATTTTTGGCTGCCTGAAATGCGCCTTTTGTTCTTTAGTATTCACCATGCTGTGCGGCTAAACGAAGGCTTCCCCATGGATAGTGAAGTATATCCTCCGCGTGTCGGCCGCGCTTGTGCTTTACTCAAAGCAAATCCACAGCCGGCGATGTATCGCTGCGATAGGTGAGGCGCCCGCTTCGCTTCAACCTGCAATTAATGCGAATGAGGCGAGATCGATCCTGTGCCTGGCCTCGCTGATCTTAACGCCTGTTGCACAATCGATGAATGACTCGATCGGACTCCGCGCGCTCGGCGTTGCGAATACCCTTACGTCCGAATATGCAGCGGCCTCGAAGTACGGCGTGGTAGTCAAATAGACCGCGTTCAAACCCTCGTCTGCTACCAACAACTCGCCGGCGCTTTCGGTCGTAAACACCGTGTCGTATCGGTTTGCGTATTGCCATCCCTGTAGATCTTAGTTGCACGACGGATGATTCGCGGTGCGAACCGCACATTGATCCGCACCAGACCGGCTTCTGGAGAAGATGGTCTTTGCGCTGCTTGTTAAAGCTTAGTTAACGCCCTCTACATTGAGCGATCATATCGTTCTACTAAACGTTTTCCCTCGCACGCTTAATTACGCAGGTCTAAGCAGGGAGGAACAGAATGACTGGAAAGGCAAAAGCGCGGACAATCATTGGCGCCATTTTGTTGGCATCGGTGTCGCTGACATCGGCAGTATCATACGCCAATCCACCCCAAATCGATCGGGTTTTGTTGATTAGCGTCGACGGCATGCACGCCGTGGATTTAGCCAATTGTGCCAGCGGTCTGAGAGTTGTAAACGGTGGCAAACCATATTGTCCCAACCTGGCGGCCCTGTGGGCGACCGGGGTGAACTATGTCGCCACTTCGACTTCAAAACCGTCGGATTCATTTCCAGGCCTGATGACGCTGGTGACGGGGGCTTCCCCGCGCACAATGGGCATCTATTACGACCATGCCTATGATCGGTCGCTAAATCCGCCGATGCAGACGACCGGTAATGGAAATCCTGGCGGAAGTTGCACACCTGGAGCGACTCCGCTCGGTACCCAAGCCGAATACGAGGAGGGTATTAATTTCGACAAAACCAAGCTCAACGGCGGTGCGCCCAGCGGCGACGGCGGAGTGAACTCGATCAATCCTGCTTTCCTGTCGCGCAACGAGAATTGTCATCCGGTCTACCCCTGGAACTATATCCGCACCAACACGATCTACGGCGTTATCCATAAAGCGGGGGGCTATACCGCCTGGTCTGACAAGCATCCCTCATATTCGTCCGTGGGCGGGCCTGATGGCGGTCTCAGCATAGACACTAATGTCGATGACTATTATGGCCCTGAGATCAATTCCAACTCGCAGGACTATTCATCGAGCGACATCAAAGTCGCCGGCTGCAATCCGCTTCCTGACCAGAAGGCAGTAATGGCAGCTGACGACTACACCGGCAGCTTCCTAAACATCAAGTGCTACGATGCCCTCAAGGTGCAGGCTATCATCAATGAGATCGACGGCAAGAAGCACAACGGTACCGGTAGGAAACCAGTGCCGACGATTTTCGGCATGAACTTTCAGGCAGTTAGCGTGGGCCAGAAATTGATTTACGCGCACGGCCCGGTTCCGGATCCGGATCATTACAGCCGAGCCGGCGGCTATCTCAATTCTACCGGGACGCCGTCTCTATCGCTATTCCAGGAGATCGTGTTTGTCGACGAGTCGATCGGAAGGATGGTTGCAGAGCTGCGCAAACATCAGCTCGATGGTTCGACGCTGTTCATCGTGACGGCGAAACACGGTCAGTCACCAATTGATAGCAGCCGCTATATCCCCGACGGATCCAACGACCCAGCGACGATTCTGAGCAGCTTCCTGCCTTCTTCGGAGTCCGGCGGGGTCGGACCGACGGAGGATGACGTCTCGTTGCTGTGGCTGGCCGATTCGTCGCAGACAGCAGCCGCCGTGGCGAAGCTGGAAAGCGTATCTCCAGCGCTACCGCTCGCCGACAACATCGCCGGCATTGGCGAGATTTTCTCGGGCCGCGCCCTTAGCATTCTCTACAACAGGCCGGGATTGCCGCCGAACGGTGATCCGCGCTCGCCGGACATCATTGTTGCGCCTAATGTCGGCGTGACCTATTCGAACAGCACGAAGAAGCTGGCCGAGCACGGTGGCTTCTCTCATGACGACACCAACGTCATTTTGCTGGTGTCGAACCCGAACTTACATAACGCGACGATATCCAGTCCGGTCGAGACTGCTCAGGTCGCTCCGACGATACTGGCGGCTCTAGGGCTTAATCCTTATAGCCTTCAGGCTGTGGTGGAGGAGGGTACGCAAGTTCTGCCGAGACTCCCCTTCTAGGTTTCAACCGATTCGCGCGTGTCAACCCGCCGAAGTGGGCGCCAAATCGCGCCCACTTAATTGTATCGGCGCAAGCCTACGCCACCAAACGTGTCTTCCGACGACAAGCCAGCGCCCGAGTAATCAAAAGACTCGCGGTCATTTTTTTGTTTGGTTAGCCGGCGGAGTCCAATAAAATCAGGACTGTCTGCCAAAGGGTCGCCGTGTCTCTAATTGTCGAGTATCGCTAGCCAGAGGTGGAACCAGTTCACATTGTCGAACTTCAGGAAAAGAGGTGGAACCAGTTCAGATTGTCGAACTTCAGGAAAAGATGATATAGCGGGCCTGAGGCAGTAAGGAGAGGACCATGCACACGCGTCTGTTTTTTGGAGAAATTCAGCAAGGCAAATACGATGAAGCCTGGCAAATTCTGAGCGAATTCGCCCAGCGCGTGAAGCAGCAGAAGGGTTGCATCCTCCAGCAGGTCTTGCGTCATGGCAATGAAGTTATCGGGATCACCACCTGGGAAAACCAGGACGAACTCGCCGCATACGCCAACGGCGAAATCGCGCGTGAGCTGTTCAGGCGTATTACCCCATTGCTAATGGGGGTGCCCAGAGTCCAGACCTTCGAGGTCAAGATGAACCTGTGTGACGCTGCGGCAATGAAGCCGGTTTAGCCTGGATCCTATGCTTGCGCCAGACAGTATCAGCTTTCTGACCGTGCGCCGCCGCGGCAGGAGAGCAGCAGTACATCCAGATTCATGAAAAGAGGTTCGGAAGGAGGACCACCATGTTTCAAATGGCAAAGGTGTGGGTCGATCCGAACGATCGTGTAGACAGCGTCGAAATTCGCTACACCTGGTCCCCAGTTGGGACACCACCGGATTTCACCAACGGCAAGGATGAGGCTGAGGTGATGCAGGTGGTACTCGGGACCAACCCTCGGGTACGCCAGGCCATTATCGAGATTCCGCGTTATCTCGAAGGCAAAGACAATTATTCGCTCCACTACCATTTCAGCGGTGGCGGCGAACATCACGAAGGTTTTACGCAGGTATACACGGAGGAGATAGTTTCGAAAGAAGTCGAGTATATCGATCGTGAGGGCCAGCTGACCGAAGTACGCGTGCTATGGAGTGTCGGCGGCTGGGCGGCACCGAACTGGACGCAGGCGCGACTCGAGGGGCTACCGTTGAAAGTGCCGGTGGACGCGCCCGGACATGATGCCGAAGGCGAGGGCCTGGCCGATGAGGCGATTTACGAATTCGTTCAGACGGTTCCGCTGCCGCGCCGTTTCGTCGCGCGAGTGTGGGGGCCGCGTGGGGGCAAGGTCGAATACTGTTTTCAGTTGCTGCGTAACAACACGCCAATTGAGGGTGACGAGTTTGCTCGCTGGGACAACAACCAAAATCAGAATTTCTCTATTGTCTTGAGCTGACCCGCGCTACAATTCCACCGTGGCGATTCATCCGGAAGGCCGCGGGGGGACGATGCCCAATTCACTTATTAATCGAAAGCTGCTCGTGTGCGGGACCTGCGGTTGGGTCCATTATGCGATGACTGAGGATGAGAAAACGGACCTCGATGGCGCTCTCGTCCGCTATCACCTCAGCGAGCACGAGCGCGAGATCTATGAAGCGGAATTTCGCCAATGTCTTAGATGCGAATCCCCGGTGAGTGCCTTTAAGCAGGCGACCAAAATCGACGTTGACCGCGCTGAAGGCCATATTGTGACCCCGGTTCTGGTCTGAGCTTCGGGGCAAATCAGTCCGTGAGTGAGAAGCCAACTCAGCCTGATGCGCGATGCTTGGCTAAATCTCTAAGCGGCGAGCCCGGAGAGTTGAGAACTCTCCTTGCAACGGTGGTTTCGCGGCGAAACGCTCCTTAGCCGTGCGAATTGCCGTTAAGATTGAACAGCCGGCGAGCATTGTCTCCCATGACCTTACACGCGGTTTCACGGTCGAGCGACTTAACCAACGCTAACAGCCCATCATTGTAAGTTTCGGAACCTTCCACGTTCGGTGGCTGACGATGGTAGTGAGACGGACCATCGATTGAAGCATCTGAGCCAAACAGAATTCGGTCTGCACCTACGCCATCGATAAGCCTTCGCACCATCTGCCATCTGCACCACGAAGTCTCCAGATACAGGTTGGGCTGTTCGAGCGCATGCTCCAATGCGCGCAGCCGACCCTCCTCGGGTCCGAGATAGGTGTGATACAGGATGACCGGGGTTTCGGGGAAACGCTCCGCCAAGCGCCGGATATGGTCCGGGTCCGCATCACCTGGCGCACTGTGGCAGGCGACCGGGCAGCCTGCGCGAGCAGCTACTTCCAGGTAAGGGTCCAGCCGCGCATCGTCTGCGGGATAATCATCGACCGTTGGATGAAGTTTGAGGCCGACCGCGCCGGTGGTCAAGCGCTTTTTCACTTCGGTGATCGCAGTCTCGCTCGGCCGTATCCAAACCAGCGGAAACAGCCTGGCGGCGCTGAGATCTACACGATCGAGCGCCCGATTGTCGATCCATGAACTTACGCCGGCAACGATGCCCGCTGAAGCCATCGCCATGCCGAGGCTGCGAATGCCCAGGGCTCCGGCACCCCCGCCGCTCACGTGCAGATGGGCGTCAAGCGCGTCAAAGCCGATCCATAGTCGATAATCGACCCCTCGATTATTGTCCCATTCGTCGCCGCAGCCCACCGCGCAATCCAGCGCGATGTGACCGTCAAGCTGGTTAATTTCTGCAACCGCGAATCCAGGTTCCACGGTTTCCATGCGGATTTCCTGGATCGGTTCCTGCCATCCGTCGAAGCCGTAATGGAGCCTGACATCTGGTCCTTCAAAAGCGCCACGATAGGCTAGCCAACGCTGAGAACTGTCCGCTCCGCCACCTAGCCAACTGATTCTTCCAGGGTTCACGTCTTCCTCTCCTCCGAACTAGCCGTTATAGGCGCAACATTTGTGCCTCGCGAAATGTAGACGGCTAGCCCCGTTCCGCCTCATCACCCGGCTGAGCAACATCCATACCGGGCCCTGTTGGTCCGGTGACCACTGCTTCGGAATAGAGCGGCGAATACTGACGGTCACCGCCCTGGCAAACCTCGAAATAATAATGCAGCGTGTAGTGCCCGCACAGCCGGCCTTGAGAGTCTGAAACGGATGACGGCAGTCTCAGCTCCTTCATTCGGATCGACCTGCCGACCAGTGGCATATAACGGGTTGCCCGCGCATGGTTCCAGTCGGGCGTTTCCTCGACTGCTGTCAGGACGTAATGGATACTGACTGCTTCTATGTCATCGGTGTAATCGCGAAACCACTTCACCACACGATGAGAGCCCATATTGTTATCCACACCCGCCTAAACAGGCTCGTACCGCCGTTAGCTGATGCGGGCGCCCCCCGCGCAGCTCATAAAGTATGAACTACGTATCCCCAATAATCTTCCCATCTGTCCGCCCGGTTGGGAGTCCACAATCCACCTACATGCCATCGCTGATGGACGTCAGCGCCTTTGGGTCCGCGGATGCGGCCAATGTAGCGGCGCGGCATCGGCAACGCCCTCAGCATTTCAGAGCGGATCCGTGAAAATTCTTCCATGTCTTCACAGCCATAGAACTTGAAGGAACGATAGGGACTGTCCTCGCCGTAGCTCGCGGTGAAATTGCTTTCCTCGGTGGGCTGATATTGCGGCGAATCCCAATCGTAGATGCTCCAGTAAATGCACATGCCGCCGAGGTCGCCACGGTAATCGACGTATTCGACTTCCTTGGTGACAATCTCCTCGGAGAATAAGGGGCTCAATTCGCGTTTGCCACCGCGGAAAATCTCAAAGTAGTGATGAAAGAGGTAAGTGTCGCTGTATTTGCCGGTATCAGGATCAAGGATCTCATTGGGCAGCTTAATAATCTTGCGGCGTATCCCATCATCCGGCAGCTCAATGACGTCCTGCTGCGTCTGCCGCACCTCGCCAGTTTCGTCGATCGTGGTGCCGCCCATGCCCCTGACCAGCGTGCCACCCCGGGGCATTGCGCGGGTCTCGCGATGAGTTTCCCAGTTCGGCATTTGTGCCAGAGGGGTCCACGTATAATGAATGTTCACCAGCTCAATGCCCGGCATCGTATCGACAAAAGTTTTTTTCATGTAGAAGGAAAACATAGCAATGCTCCGTTTTGCCGCAGATAACTCGCCGCTTTCATCGATTCTTCACCAGTTCTGTTATCACGAATCACGTCAACCGCCTAACCATCAGTGCGTCGAAAAGGACGTCGCGCCAGTTCCGCAGAATAGCCGATTAACCTAAACCCGCTCGATCTATGCCGACGCCGCCCAGATCAGATGAAAAGCTGACGGTTTGACGAACGCGCTTTGAAAATCGGGGCTGTGCTGCAACGCCTCATCAGGCGAAATATCTTCGACCCTTGCGGCTCCGGCCAGAAACTGACCCAACGATTGCATCCGGAACGACTGTGCCGCACGCGCATCCTTGTTGATTACTACCAGCGCGCGGTCGCGCCTGTCTCGCGACCACTTGACGAAGGCAAGGATGCGCGGGTTCTCGACTGTGAGGGCATCGACTGGCCCTTCTTCGTTGAACACACGCCGCGACGCTTTGAGCCGATTGACCCGCCCAATATAGTCGCTTAAGTCCCACTGCGGCTTTTCCCAGTCCGCCGGGCGGGTCTCCACCACGTTCAGGCGCCTGCTAAACCCATATTCGAAACCCATCGGCATCATCAGCCCGGTTGAGAATACGGCAGAAAAGCCATAGCGCATCTTGACCGCTTCGCGGTCGCCCTTGAGATCAGCGGCAAGCCGCACGGTGTCATGCGATTCAGGAAAACTGATCGACGGAACGAGCGGCGCGGTCTGGCGGTATTGCTCCAGGCACCAGGGAGCCGCAAAGTCCCACCATTTCGAACTATTGAAAATAAAATCGAAGCCGCAACCCGCGAGCCGTACCGTCTCGGAGAAGGGACAACCGAGCGATTCAGCTAAAAAGACCGCATCTGGGTGCGCCCCTTTCAGACGCCCAATCAGCGTCCGCCACAGTTCCGACGGCAGCTTGTAGGCAGCGTCGCAGCGGAAGCCGCGGATTCCCATCGACGCATAATGTTCTGCCAGATCTGCCCAATAGGTCCAAAGGCCGTCGTGGTCTTTACTATTGTCGATTTCGAACAGGTCGCCCCACGTGATCACACGCTCATCTTCGCGCGCGCTCGGATGAACGGGCTTGCCATCCGGGCCGTGCTTGTACCAGGAAGGATGCTGCGCCAGCAGTGACGAATCGAATGCCGTATGATTAATGACCAAGTCCATTATCACTCTCAGACCAAGCCGGTGAGCGGTCTCCAGCATCTGGCGGAATTGCGTCTCCGGCGGCCCGGCGGAAGGATTAATCAACCGCCGATCAAACTCGTAGTAATCTGCGATGGAATAGAGACTGCCTGAGTATCCGGCCTGGTGAAATGGATTGAGAAAAACCCAATCGAACTCCATCCCGCGGGCCCGTTCCAAATGTTCTTTCCAGCACGGAAATGCTCCAGCCAGCAGTGGAAAGAGATTGTAGATACGTGGTCCAGTCCGCCAGGAGTCCGACGTGCTCATGGTTATTCGCTCCGCTTAAGCTCCGCTGCGCTCGTCGCTAAGCTCTTTTAATTGTGCGCACCTCGCAGACTGGTTTGCTCGTCTCATTTTCGTTCCGCTGGTGAACTCGGCTCAGTTTCCGTCCGCCGAGTGCGGTAATCCTCATTTGCCACGTCGCCGCGGCGGGCGGGGCTTCGGCGGAAGGCGTCGCGGGCGCGGAGGCTTCCATAAGAATACCAATAAATCTTTGAGATGGGCGCGCCAACTGGTCCAGTTATGGCCACCGGGCAGTTCCTGATAAAGGGTCGGCCATCGTTTCTTCTTCAACAACCCAATCAGTCTTTCATGCGGCGGTATGAAGCGAGGCTCGTATTTTCCTACGTCAAAGTAAAACCGAAAGCTTGCGCCCCCGGTGTGCTGCACCATCGAGGCCAGCCGCTCCGCTTCAATCATTAATGCACTGGATTGGCCGCCGACGAGTGAGAACAAAGCTGGGCGTGAAAGGGCCGCGTAGACCGAAATGAGCCCACCCAGCGAAGCGCCCATGATACCGCGCGCTTTGCGATCAGGTTCTGTCCGATACCGCTGCTCTATTTCTGGCAGTAGCTCGCTGCACAGGAACTCCAGATAGCGGTCATTGGCCCAATACTCTTGCATCCGGTTCACGGGATCGACCATGACCGTCACCAGCGCTGGAATCTGGCCTTCAGCAGTCAGGTTGTCCAGCACATTTTCCATCTTCGCACGTTCGAGGTATTCGCCGCCGTCGTGCACATAGAGCGAGCCAAAGCGCCGGCCCCGATCGTTGTCGTAAGCCGCCGGCAGGTAGACGTAAACCCGGCGAGTATTATCCAGGAGCTTGCTGCTGAATTCGAATTGCTCAACCCGTCCGTGGGGAATGTTGTCCACCCATTGCAATTCCGGTGGTTCATGAAAGTCGCCGACAATGAAGTAGGAGTTCGAGTCGCCGAGTCCATTGTCGATTCGATTTGGGCAAAACGGATCGGGCTGCCACTCACCATCAACAATAAACTTGTATTCAAGCCGGGCGGGTTCAGTTAATTGCAAGGTATGGTAGAACAACCCACTGGCATCGAGCGGGGCCATCGGGATGGCCTGTCCACCGCGGCCCCATTGATTGAACTCCCCTGTAAGCCCGACGTGCCTTGCCTGCGGGCCATAGTAAATAAAATTGACTTGCGGCCCTTCGATCATCGGCGTACCCAGAGTCTTCAGGATCTGGAGAAATCGCGATACTTCTTGTTCAAGCTGGGGGCCTTCTGCTCCTTCCAGCCGGGCTTTCCAGTTGGGAAATGTAGGGGCGGCTTCTTCCCGAGTGGCTGACATGTGATTCCCGTTTTAGCTTCGCCTCCGGGATAGTTCGCTATACTCCGATCTGATGGCAACTTAGTTATCAGCGATTCGGGCGGCCTGCGGTTCGTGATTTCCCTTGACTTGTTTTTGGGTGGGTGCGGCTGACCCGATCCTGATGACGCACGGTCGCTTTTGCGGGGCCTGGAGGCTTGCGATTCGCAAGGTTTACGGGTGCGGACATCAGATAACCATCCCACAGAATTGCAGCGAGTTCATCCCAATCGACACTCGAGTCCAGACGCACGCCCACCCATCCTTTGACACCGACATAAGGAGGGTTGAAAAATCTCTTGGGCATCGAACGTATCAAAGTTTCCTGCACAGTAGGCGGAGCCATTACCCACACCGCGAGGTGACCGCTCTTGTGATGATCGCTGTCAGTCATCGCGAACATCTTGCCGCCGGTGACGCGAAAAGTGCATTCACCCCACGCTTCTTTCTCCACCACCGCGGGAAAGGCAAGGCAGATCTCCCGCAACTGCTTTATCAGCTCGTTCGACTCGTCATACATCCGTGGATGCGTCACCGTTCCTCTCCCTTGAGAGATGAGCTGTTGTCCCCGGTTCGCCACGACTCGTTGCGTTTCACCACAAGTAAGGAATCAAACGGTACCGGGTACGCTCCGTGTATGCTTTGTACCCATCGAGTTGTTGCCGCAGAAATCGCTCTTCAATCTGGATCCGGAGAGCAATCGCGCCAATCGGGACGGTCGCCAGCAGAGCCGCCGCGTATGACCCCAGCCATAGACAGGTGCCGATAATGAACGGAACGGCCCCCGCATACATCGGGTGCCGCACCTTGGAGTACACTCCGCTGTCGATCACCCGTTGATGCCTCTCTTCCTGATACTTGACCACCGGCGCAGCAAAAGCGTTCTCATGCAGCGCGAGTGCGATCAGCCACCATCCGGCAACGACTAACCCGAGCCCCAGCATGGAGACCAACATGCCCGGTCCAGCCATGAGATGAAAGCGGAAGACATCCAGCGGAATAGAGATAATCACGCCGCAAAAGGTCACCAGGAAAAGGTTCAGCACAATCTTATCCACCAGCGGCTGACCTTTTTGAAGCGGTCCCTTGAGCCGCTCATTGATTAAGCCTTCGTTATTGCGCAGATAGAGCATCGTCGCCACCGTTGCCACCATGATGCCCCCGATAAAAACCCATGCGCGCGCCCAAGCCAGCGTCCGCGCCGGAACAAACAGCAACAGCCCAAACAGCGCGCCCTGTATTACAATGCTGTAAATCAATTTGAGTGCGAACATCGCTTTTCATTCCTCGTTGGAGCGACGACCGTTCGCCTCGGTGTTGTGAGCGCGATATCGAAAAGCGGTTTTCAAGCCGAGAAAGTCTTAGCGCGCGGCGGGCCAATGTTGCGCGGCGCCCAGACCTTCGAGTGCGAGTCCGTAGCCGAGATTATCGAGCATCAGGCGCTTGATCACCTGCGTTATTGCTACTCGCGCGTACCTGACCGCGAGCGATGGCCGCGCCGCGATTTGCTCCGCCAGTTCCCACGCACGCGGTAGGAGCCGCTCTCGCGGCAGAACTTCGTTCACCACTCCGAGCTTGAGTGCTTCCTGAGCTGAGAGCTTCTGGCCGGTCAGGAGGAAATAGCGTCCGCGATTTGGCCCCAGCACCATCGGCCACGCCACATGCACACCATCGCCGGGTACGGTCCCATTGGGAAAATGGGCCGAATCCTGGAAAGTTACGTGCTCTGCCGCGAGGACAATGTCGCACAGGATCGCGATTTCCGCGTGCCGATGGGCGGGACCGTTAACCGCCGCAATCATCGGCACTTCGATACTCAGGTGATTCATCAGCAGATGCTTGCCTTCATTATAGACTCGGTCCCACGCGTCGGAGCCGATACTGCTTGAGCCCTGCGGCGGAGGATTGGCGCAGAAGGATTCTCCGGTGCCGGTCAAAATGACTACTTTATTTTCAAAATCCCGCGCGATATCGGCGAACAAAAATGACAGGTCCTCGTGCGGTCCGAGACCCCATTCCATCTCATGGCCATCGCTATGGCAGGTTACCTGCAAAATCCCGTTGCGTCGCTCCAGTTTCGCGTGCCGGTACTTGTTTGCATAATCGTCGAATTTGATTGCCATTTTATCGGCCTCGCCGCTGAACTGCGGAACGTAATGGCGCGCGCTATTCAGGCCAGAATTGCTCGTCCATGACCTGTTCGAAAGTCCACGGGCTCGATATGGATGGCTGTGGTTCCGAGCTACGTAAAAACCGCGTGGTGAGATCGACGCGAGCCCCCTTGTAAGCCTGCGCCAGAACATCGGGAATGGACGCCTTCAGCCCAGGATTTTCGTCCAGGTGTTCCCGAATCTTCAGACGCTGGACAGCGATAGTTGCTCTCCAGCTGCGGCTCCGACGGGTAGCTTGGAACTGCCATTTCAATAGATGCTCAAGCAGCACCTCCAGCCGACTTCGAAGCTCTCTGCGCTCGGTCTTGGCCAAGCCCTCCACCTCGTCCGCCAGGTTTTCCCAATCAAGTTCCTCCAGCCGGTGTTCTTTGAGCGCACGGGCCTGCCGCAGCGCCCACGTGTAATAGTCACGCTCGTAAAGGCTCTGCTTGTCTCCAGTCGGTTCCGTAGACACTAGATCATTAGCCATTGCCATTACTTCAACTGTAAATCAAATATAGCTCATGCGGCTTTGCGGGCGCGCCGCAGTTGTGGCGCGGTTAACAACTCATGCCACCGCCGCCAAAACGTGCGGATTTGCAACTCGTCTGAGATCGATGGATGCTCGCGCAGCATGCCCCGCGAGATATCAGACCAGACGACCTCGCGATTGGCGAAACCACGCTGACATGCTTCGAGCATTTCGACATCGTCCGGAGTGGCGAACCCGCCTGGTCCAAGAAAGGTAAGAAAATTATCCAACCGAAGCTCGGAATCTTCTATGTCTTCCTCTGCTGGCCCCAGATTCCACGCATTGACTTCCATGTAGTCAGGCGAGATTGGGAAGAAAGTGCGGACGGTAATCGCCATGATGTCGTTGATAATCAGGTTAGGGAAAATCAGCAGGTTCCGGCCGGTTTGTGCGATGCGGAACGCGCGTTCAGCCCCGAATCGATCCTCGAGGCGGCGCTGCTTTTCCTCGATACGCGCCTTCGCCAGTTCGCCAAAGCTCGGCACCCAGCGTGCTATCGGGCGGCCAAAGGGCGCTATAAATTCGATGGCAGCATGGCCATTTCCGAGGTCGAGTGCTTTCTGATGAGGGCCGTCCAAGCCCCCGCGGAGGTCGGCGCCGGTATCGGCCAGGAACGTAAAGTACCGCTGATGGGTGGGCAGGCCATGATATCCGTCGATACTGTTCTCGACCAGCAGCTTCCAGTTCGCGCGAATACTATAGGCCTGTGCTCCTTCTGAAATCTTCATTCTGGTCTCCGACTGGTCGCAGACCAGATCCAAATACTCCTTGGCGCCAGCCAGATAGTCACTCAGGTCGGGAGCGGCACGGTCGAAGCTGACGAAGATGAACCCCCGGTAGATATTCATTCGGGCCGGACGGCCAAGCGCAAATTCGGCTCGGTCAAATGCCTCGCTATAGGAACTTTCGCCCGGGACGCCGATCAGATCACCGCGGCAACTGAATGTCCACGCATGGTAGGGGCACTGAAAACTCCGGGCATTCCCGCGCGGCTGGCGGCATACAAGCGAACCGCGATGAGTACAGGTGTTGAAGAGGACCCGGACGACGCCGTCATCGCCGCGAACAATGATCAGCGATCGGCCGGCGACGCGGCGCGAGCGGAAATCGCCCGGCTCGGGAATTTCCGATTCGTGCCCGGCATAAATCCAGCATTTACCGAAAACCCGAGCGTGTTCGAGTTCGAGATATTCGGTTTCGGTAAAAGCCCGCCGGTTAACGCGGAAAATGCCTGCCTTCTGATCGTCGATAATCAGGTTGTCAAGCGCCGTATCCTTCATGTCTTCTCTCCGTCGCCTTCGGACCGGCCCATCATCCGCCGGTACAAGGACAAAGTCTGGAAAGGCCGTCCCACATATCAAGACCTACCCTGCCCTTGCGGCTCGCCCAGCCCTTTTGGTTCAGTTACTTCGCGCCTTCTGCTGGATCCCATGCCCAATAACGCGCCACGGTCCCGGCGTCGACCCGCAGATCCATCCCGGTCATCATCTCCGAGTCATCGGAGGCGAGAAACACCGCTGCGCGCCCATAATGTTGCGGGCTGGGCAGTTTCTGCATCGGCGTCCGCTTGCGAAAGGGCTCGAAGCCCTGCCTAATCCGGTCAGCATTCGTGACCTTTCTGCCCCATCGCACGGCTCGTTCAAGTCCCTCCGATGGATCGGTGGCAGTTGGCGTCAAACTGTTGACCCGAATCCCGTATGGTGCCAGTTCCATCGCGACCGACCGCGTAAAATTGAGCAGTCCGCATTTGCTGGTACAGTAGGCAACGTTATTGGGCTGCCCCTGATGGCCGGCACTGGAGATGATATTGATCATCGCCCCCTTGCGCTTTTGCTCGACCATCGATTGCGCCACGTACTTGGTAAATAAGAAAGTGCCGGTGAGGATAATGGCAATCTGCCGCTCCCATTCAGCAAGCGACATATCAAGGACGCCCTTTTGATTGAAGATCGCAGCGCCGTTCACAAGGACATCGATACCGCGATGGGTTTCGCAGGCTCTGGCAACCACCGATTTGACCTGCGCTTCATTGGTTACGTCGCATGAGGCGGCCATGGCACGGCCACCCGCCTGCTCGATCGCGCCAGCACAATCGGCGGCGTTCTCAGGTTTAATATCGACGCAGACTATGGTTGCTCCCTCAGTGGCCATCACCTCAGCGATGCCGCCGCCGATATTAGAGCTGGTGCCGGTGATAACCGCCACTTTTCCGTTGAGTTTCACGTCCTAAAGCTCCCCCTTTGACGAGATTACGGCTGCCCGGCTCAAACGATGTGCGTTGCAGTCTGGTAAAATCCCCCGCCCGCTCGTTTGCGGGAGGCCAGGCTGAGGGTTCTGTCTACGCGATCAGAAAACACTTGTTCGAATTCAGCACCCAGGTCGTGATGAAATCGATCTCCGCCGGCTTGCGATTAAGATAAGAAAGCGCACCTGCCAGGCACATCCAGTTAAGTACTTCCTGCTGTCCGCTCTCTTCGATCGCCGACAGCGGATAGTTTCTCCACCGATCGTAGTTGCCTGCCCGCAATGCATCATAAAGTGCACGGTCCGCGGGGATATCGGGATAGAGAAAATAGTTCTTCGCCGTGAGAAACGCATGCGACCAACTCGACGAGGCCATCAGCACGACGCGCCAGTCGCTGTGTGACAGAACCTTTGCCGTAGCCGCGCCCAGATCGAACAGCCGCTGCGGCCGCGGCGACGGCGGATCCAATTGCGCTTCGGTGGGCGGGTTCTTGAATATCGGCAAGCCGCCCTTTTGCGCGACCACCCGGCGCCCATAGCAATTTATCGCGAATGGGATCACTGGATGTGGAAAGCCGTTGCGTTCGTAGTCGAGATAGAGAATCGCATTGCCGAATGCATGACCCAATGGCTCGTGGAGCGGCCGATAAGCGTATGCGGTGTCGAAGCCCGAATCGAGAAGGCCGGCCGCCAGAAACTTGGCGGCGGCGGGATGTCCGGTAACGTGGTATTTCTGCTCGGCAGTTTCGTTCCAGATATTACCCGCGGGCGGACTGAAATCGACGCTATCATAAGCGCAGACGCAGTATGGGGGGATCACGTCCTCTTTGAAATTTTCGTATTGATCGTCGCCCCAAATCAGTACGAAATCAGGCTTGAACTCATCGATTACGGCTCGCTGACGGCGAAACCATTGCAACAGGTCGGCGCGATGGCGCGCCGCGGTAGCGGTGGCGTGATCCGTCCCCCACTCTTCGCGCATCGGAGGGGGCCAGCCCTCAGGGCTTCGAAATTTTTCCGGAAGCCCCGGATTCTGTAGCATCCGGTCCATGATCATGGCCATGTTCTCGTCGCGCCAGGCGAGCGGCGGATAATGAGTGAGGCCGATTGCGAGTATTTCACCCATCTCGCTTCCTCCATCCGGAGAATTCGTGTTGCCTGATCCTTATATACCAGAAGCAGTGAAGACTGTGGACGGCTGGAAAATGCCTGATTTGCCAGCGGCCACGATGTTCATCCATACTCCAGGCCTGTGAGCGCGGCCGACGACGCTCTGCAGTTACATACTGGGAGAAGCTAGAAAGTGTATTACGACCCGAGGCATAAACCGATTCCTCTTTCTCATGATCCTTTGACCGCGCTGGTGGTGCCCAGACCTATCGGATGGATTTCGACGCTCGGGCGCGATGGTATCGTCAATCTGGCGCCGTACAGCTTCTTCAACGCGGTCGCCAGCAGTCCGCCGTTCGTGATGTTCTCCAGCGCGGGGATTAAGCATTCTCAGCTCAATGCGGAACAGACCGGGGAATTCGTCGCCAGCCTTGCCACCTACGAGTTACGCGAGGAGCTGAACATCACTTCGGCGATGGTGGGAGCTGAGGTCAGCGAGCCGGAACTCGCGCGGCTCGAAATGGCGCCCTCAATTGCAGTGAAGCCGCCGCGGGTGAAGAAATCGCCAACCGCACTCGAATGCAGGTATGTCAAAACTGTCGAGCTACCCGGCCCCGATGGCAAGCCGCACAACTTCTCAATCGTTATAGGCGAGGTAGTCGGCATCTATATTGACGACCGTGTGATCGTAAACGGAATGGTCGATCTGTCGCGGGTTCGTCCTATAGCGCGTCTTGGCTATCTCGATCAGTACACAGTAGTTGACACAATTTTCAAAATGACAAGACCCTGATGAACGGAGTAGAGCTCGGAACAGGTCGGCAATGCCCTGGCGGTCGTGTTCGCTCTCGATCAATTCGCGGGCGCGGTCAATCTGCTGCGGCGCGAGTTCCGGCTTGCGTCCGAATTTCACGCCCGGCGCGTTGCGGCTTTCACCCGGCGCGGGTGCGTTCATTTATCAGGCTGCGCTCAAGTTCGGCCAGGAGGCCAGGCATCTGCCACATGGCGCGACGGTCCGCGTGTCGGTGTCGATTTGCTCAGTGAGTGATCGGGATTTCATCTCGCGGCGCTTCAGGTCATCGAGGATGTTTTATGAAGTCGCGCAAGCTGCGGCCTCTAGCCTGTCCAGCTTCCGCGCGCTCTACCTCACTTTCAATTGCCACCTCTTTGCTGATGTCACGTAGATGCCGGTTGGCGTCGCGTGTCTGCCGTGTTGAGAAATCGATTTCCCACACGGAAAGATAAAGGTCTCGGGCTTTGTTGAGTAGCGCCCGGCTGGCTTGCTCCAATCTTAAAACCGTTCTTCCCAGGTCATTAGCATTAGCGAAGGAGCCCAAGTCTCTTGAGGTCTTCCTCGCTCCAGTGCGCCTGCTGCTCAATCATTGTTTTGAGGGTTTTGGTGTTGAAGGTCTCTCCCGATTTGTGGAAGGACAATGTTACTCGGCGGCGGTTGACGGGATGGTAGTAGAGTTGATGGGAACCGCGCTGCCGGTCAAATTCAAAACCCGTCTCGGAGGAGGGCGGAAATTATTTCGCGCGCGGTGAGATTGCGGAGGTTGGCATAGTTGATAGGCATGGGTCATACGGTCACTGCCACCTCCGGAACGTTCGAAATGTGTACTTGGTCGCTTGGCTCTTCCGGTATCGGCTCCCCATGCTCGCGCAAGCTGTCCACCACCATCTCAACCACTTCCCGGATGTTCTTCATCGCTTCGTCGCGAGTTGCACCGTGCGTAGCCGCACCTTGCTCAACAAGGGCGGGGCAATACGCGTGCCAGCGGTCATCGTCGGGCTCGATGATTACTTTGAAAGTGTACGTTTTCATCTATTGCGAGATTTGGCCATTACGCTTTGATTGTGAGGCACGGTTGCTGGGCGTCAAGTTCGCGTTCTCTCTCCGAAAGTCATTACGGGCCGGCTGCCACCGACGGAGTTGAGCTAAGCCGGCTATCTATCGCGATGTTTCTTACCTTGTTCTAATTTCAACCATGCGAACGTGATGCAAGGGACTCGGACAAAAGCTCGAGCGCTTTTGCTGCGAACGCCCACATGTTTGCAACTCGATCGGAGTTGCCGGTGCGTACTATCAACGCACGTTCGGTCGGCCCGGCCACGGCGATGCAACTGGTGCCCGGCGGATCGCCGTAGCGGCTGCCGGTCGGGCCGGCCGCGCCCACTTCGGAAATGGCCCAGGTGGTGGCGAAGCGCTGCCGGGCGCCGCGAGCCAGGACCAGCGCCAATTCTTCGGTTAGTCCGCGCAACCCTGCGAATGCCGAATCAGGCAGATCAAGCAGCGACCGCCTGGATTGCAGCGTGTAGACCACTGCGCCGCCGAGATAATAGGCAGAAGCGCCCGGAACTGACAGCAGGACAGCCGAAATCAGCCCGCCCGACGAAGATTCAGCAACTCCGATCGTCTCGCGCCTGGTCTTGAGTATATCGCCGATTTTTTCTGCAAGCGGCAGTAGTTCCTGCATACGACGAGGGCCTCCTTGTGATCAAATCAACCCATACGCGCGGGCGACATTTTCGCCCAGGATGCCGCGCCGGCCGGTATCGGTCATCGGCTGGACCATTTCGGCCAGTTCTTCGAGGTAGTTGCCAGGGTGGTCTGGATGGGGATAATCGCTCGCCCAGAAAAACTTATCTTCGCCCACGTGCGCCATCATCGCGGCAATAGTCCGTTCGTCAGGATCGGCCGAAATATAGCAGCGGTCCTTAAAGTAGTATGAAGGCTTCTCCTTCAAACGCACGGTCTGCGCAATCGTGGTGCCGGTGAAAATCGCATCGGCGCGGTCGAGAAAATATCCAATCCATCCGGCACCCGATTCCAGCACCACCACCTTCAAACCCGGAAACCGATCAAACACGCCCAACTGGAAAAACGTTGCGAAGGCATGCTGGACCCCATGACCGGCGAACAAGTCGAAGTACCACGCGGCCCATCCAAAGTGGTCATAACGATGGAAGACTCCCCAGGCCGGCGGCTCGATTGTCGGATGGATCGCCAGCGGCAGCCCGCAATCCTGCGCGGCTGCGAAGACGCGATCGTGCACGAGATCGCCATGCGGACGCCGCGTAATTGTGAAAGGCGCCACGAAGGCGCCTTTACAGCCATCCTTAGCCGCACGTTGAAGCTCGCGGGCGGCCTCGTCAGGGTCGCCGAGTGAGAGATGGGCGATCGGAACCAGCCGCCCTCCGGATTCACGGCAGAAATCAGCAATCCAGCGATTGTAGGCGCGGCAATAGGCTCCCGATAAATCCGGATCCATGGTCTCGCATTCCCAAAGCAGTCCGAGGGTCGGGTACAAGATCGCTTTAGCCAATCCCTCGCGGTCGAGCAGTTGAATGCGTTCCCGCATGTCCATCGTGCCGAATGCTGCACCCTTGAGATAGGTATCTTCGGGCATTGGCTTACGGAAGCGCAATTGCTCGGCTCGGCCGGTCGTGACGAATTCCTCTCGGCGGCGGCGTGCTTCTTCGATTTCCAGCTGCTTGCCCATGCCGCCGAGCGTGCCGAGGGCGCCCGCACGCGTCATCGCCGCCCGCTTCCCGGCGACTTCGAGATATTCGTAACCGTCGTCGCCAACTTTGATGCGAATTGCTTGCGAACGATATTTCGCCTCGAGATACGTCTCCCAGAGATCAGGCGGTTCGAGGATGTGCCCGTCGGCATCGATTACAAGTGCTTCAACTCTCATTGAGCGATGCTCCAATCAGAACAAGGCTAGCGGATTGACCGGCGAGGCGGTGCCTTGCGTCAATATCAGCGGTGCCATGATGAAATGAAATTCGTAGCGGCCGTTGCGCGCGCAGGTGGCCGACAAGGCATCGAGGTCAGCGTTATCGATCAGATGCACGCCCATGTAAACCAGCGTACAACTGTGAATCGGCAGGGCCAGTTCCTGGTATCCACTAGGCACCGCATCGCTGACCCCGTCGGAGCCGAGCACCGCGATCTTGCGTTGATGAAGCCATGGCAGGCAATTCGGGTCGAGTCCCGCCAGTCCACCCTGAAAGGCGTCCCAAGGGCCCTTGGCCTTGCGCTGGCGTGCGCGGCCAGTGCGCACGAACAGCACATCGCCTTCCTCGACCGTCACGCGATGATCCTTCTCGGCGGCGTCGAGATCGTCGGCAGTAATCCTGACATTGTTCTCCAACCATTCGGCGCGCTTGATCTTGGGAATATCGAGCAGGACGCCGCGGCTGATGACCCCCTCTTTGGCGACATCGATCGCACATTTCTTGGCGCCATGGGAACCGACCTCGGCCGCGTCAAACCCGTTGTACATTTTACCTTTATGGAAGACATGACAGAGCGCATCGAGATGTGTGTTGGCCAGCCCATGCGGCGCTATCGCGAAATAGTCACCCACGTATGGCAACAGCTCCACCTCATGCGCATCGAAGCCGGTCTGCTGCATCAGATGCATTACCGGAGTGGGATTGTCCGGTGCGGGGACGGTCGCCAGCGGCAGCGCCAATGAGACCGTCTCGCCCGTCTGCACGAGCCTGGCGGCGGCCGCCCGCTTCTTATCGGTGATGAAATTCAGCGCGCCACGCTGGTCATCCTTACCCCAGCGCCCCCAGTTGCTGCATTTTTCGAGTACGCCGTTCACTTCCTGCTCTGAAAGCCTGGTCGCCATGATGTCCACCCTCTTGCCCTTCGAATAAATCGTCAAAGCCGCAGATCACTCGACCGTATTGTGCTGGTTCACATTAGAATAATGCCAGCGGATTGACCGGCGAGGCCGTCCCTCGCTCGAGGATCAGGGGCGCCATCGAAAAGAGGAACTCGTAACGCCGATGTTTCTCGCAAGCCACCGCCAGCGCCTCAAGGTCCGCATTATCAATCAGGTGAATACCCTGGATCACGAGCGTGCCGACGTGGATCGGCAGGCCCATCTCGGCGCCATACGGACTGGGCGCGATATCACTGACCGCATCGCATCCCAGCACTGCAATCTTA
>Ga0185299_10002713_pt1:2500-26157 | contig 26157 bp, 27 predicted proteins | sample PaiPotPPA55metaG_FD_128002 | JGI IMG/M metagenome (GOLD analysis project Ga0185299, IMG submission 128002) | Iron sulfur acid spring bacterial and archeal communities from Banff, Canada, to study Microbial Dark Matter (Phase II) - Paint Pots PPA... ...
GCTCCTGAAGAGACACATTCTGGGCAAAAGGCAGTCGGTCACCGCCAGTGGCCGTCATGCCAAACCCAGCCGCGGCCGCGTCTGACCCAGTGACCCGCCACCCACACGGCGCCGGGATAAGGGGCCACCGTGTATACCCCGGGCACCCAGACATATTTGGTGCCGTCCCAGGCCCAATAGCCCGGCTGCCAGACATTCCCGGGTGGCGGCGGAGGAGGGGGGACCGTCTCGACCACGGGCGCGGGGGGCGCGATCCCGACGACTATGCCGACCTTGGCGATGCTCGAGACTGGGGCGAGGATCAGTGCCGCGAATAGAAACAGGATAGGAAGAATTGCTCGCATGCTCATGGGTTCCTCCAGCTAAGGGCCGAGCAGGTTGGGGCCGAGAAGGATCAGAGCTAGCTTTGGTGCACTGTGATTGTAGCGGGCGCTGAACCTAGCCGCTACGGCCGTGCGTCCTGAGCAGCCAGGCCGTCCTGAGCAACCGGGCAACTGAGGCAAGAGTTTCGCTTGTCGTTTGCGCATGACGGCGATACAGATGGTTTTGATCTCCAACGCCCGGCGCGCACTCTTATCGAGGCGCGCCGATTTTTTCGAATCATCGGAGGAACTAAACCAATGGCATCGTCATCTGCGAAGGCTCCCCTGGATTCGCCCCGCGAAAAAGTTCGCGCCACGGTCCCCAAGCTCATCGATCTCACGGACAAGGTCGTCTTCGGCGACGTGTGGGAGCGGACCGAGCTTTCCAAGCGCGACCGCAGTCTAATCACGGTCGCGGCCCTGGTCGCGCTGTATCGTCCGGAGCAGCTTCGCCTGCATATCGAGCGCGCGCTCGGCAACGGCGTCACCAAAACCGAGATCTCCGAAATCATCACTCACATGGCCTTTTATTCCGGATGGCCGACAGCGATGACCGCCGCGTTCGTGGCGAAAGAGGTTTTCGAGAAGCAGGCGTAGTCACGGAAAGGGAGTAAAGATTGTTTTCTTCCCTCTCGCGCACCTCGTTGCGGCCTTCATGGGTCGGGATGAGTCCCTCCCCGTTGCGGCGTTGAGGACGCGTCTGGTCCGCGGCGCAGCCACGTCATCGCGCAAAACGCGCCGATCCATGACCCGCTCGCGGCGAAGATCACATAGCCCGCATTGTGCGTATAGCTGATGACGGCAAATGCCGACAGCAGATACCAAATGCTGCTCCACGTTGCGGCTTGGAGTCGACGGCGTTGCGCGACAGCCGCGTTGAAAAGCACGTACACCGCATCCGTCAGCGCGGTGGAGGCGAGTACGCCTACGGCAACCAGCGGTTCTAGTTTCATCATCCGTTTACACTATCGTGGCAGCAGCGATTGGCCATCGCATCGGAAGATCCGGAAAGCCCTACCCTTGGCGATTTTGCGTCGCAGCGAGCGGGAAAAAAGGAAAGATTGTTTGCTTCCCTCCGCTGCGCGAAAGGGAGTAAGAAGAATTCTGTTTAAAGGAGGAATTACCTTTGGCTTTGGACGCTACTCAGAAAGAAAAACTCGCTGCGCTGCTCGCGCAGGAACATGTGGCCGTACTCGTCACCCAGGGCGAGAAGTGGCCGACCGCCAACCTGCAGGCGTTTGCCGAGACGCCGGAATTTGATCTGTTGTTCATCATGGGCGGCAATGCCGACAAGTATCAGAACCTGCTCAGGCATCCCGAGGCGACCGTGCTGGTCGACAATCGTGACGTCGGCAAGGTGCCGACATTTGAAATCGTGCGGGCCTGGATGCAGGGGATCGCGAGCGACGTGGCGCGCGGGAGCGCCGAGTGGGAATCGCTCAAGGCGATCTTCCTCAAGAAGAATCCGTTCGAGGAGCCGTTCTTCAAAAACGACGGGCTCAGGATGATCCGCATCAGGCCCAGTCGAGTTTCCTACGCGAGCGGCCTGCGCGACACCTTCAAGGCGGAACTTTGAGGGTCGGACGAATACTCAATCGCTGTCGCAGACGCACCCAATCGCCTCGAGGTGGCCGAGTGGTTCATCCGCCCGTACGACGGCCACTACTCACTGGCCTTGGTATGTGCGTATCTCGGCTTCGACCCCGAATTCTGGCGCTTTTGGGTGCAGCGTTATCTCTGGAATCCGCATCGCCGACCCGCTTTTTGGCCGGGGATGAGAAAATTAAATGGCGAAGACGCCGACACCATCCGCAAACTGCTTCGGGCCGGCGAGCGAACGAGCGTACTGGCGCAGCAGTACAGGGTGGATGGCAGTACTATCAGGAAGATCAGACTTCGGCAGCGCTGGAAGAAAAGCAACAGGAGAAGTAGCTAATGGCCTCGTGGAATCTCACCGTCGGACCGATCACCAAAGTAGCAATGGCGGGAGCGCTGGCCTCGGCAACGCCCAGTCAGGCAACCGGCTACGACCCTGGCAGTCCATTAAACACCAGTGAAAGCGTGCTGGTCTCTCACTTTGCGGCCGCGATCGCCGCCGCACAGCAGGCGCTCGCAAGCCTCGTTGCCCCCGCCACGCGGGCGCGGGTGACCATCCAGGGGTATCGCGATTTCGTGTCCGCCGCGCCCTGGCCCGGCGCTGCGTCAAGTACAATCAAGATCACGGTGGTCGAGGTTTTTTGAGAGTTAGGGGGCCTCGGCTGACCGAGCAACCCCGCATCGGAATTCCGCGAATAGCGCCGGAGCCCCCAGCCGGCCGGAAGGGGGGACGACCATACCAACAGCAGCGGCAATCCGTACGACGCCGCGTCCAAGGTGACCATCCTAGTTGAGGAAGTGTGGTGAAAGAAAAAAGGGGTAATCGCCCGGTTGTCTGCTATTTTTGATTGCAATGTCTCGGACTCTTGTACGAATGGGCTGTTTGCGTGATCTGCGTGAAAATGCACTGGTCCAACCACACTCGGTCCCATTCGTAGCTAAAGTAGTTTTCGTGGAACGTTCCGAGGACGTCGACGAATTGGAGTCTTCCCCAGAAACCGAATCGCAAATTGCCAGAGCGAAGCCTATCGAAAGCGGCTTCAGGGGTCAGATCGGAGATTATGTGATAAGCGATTGCAACCTTAAGCACTTCACGCACGGTTGGCGTCGTTCCGCTGGGCAATGACTCATTAGCGCTCAAGGTTGTCGCGCGCGTTGTATCGAAATTTGGGGCTGGCGGATTGTCGCTCGGGAGAATTCCCAGCGAGAAAGCCTGACGGAAATTATCAGCGCGGGTTCTGCCGAAGTTTCGGTAGTGCAAAGTCAAACGAGTATCAAGAGCGAAGGCTTTGGTGGAACATTCTTCGGCCTCAAGCTGTACGTCGGCAGTTTCAGTCAACTCCAGCGCTCTGCGTCCAGTCTCGGCTTGGATAGTAGCGGCTTTAGCGGCTCGGCGCGCAGCGTCAGCGCTCTTTTTGGTTTGACAAAACAATCCGATGGAGACGGCGGAATAGACTGCGGTGAACGCAACCAGCCAAAAATTAAAATTGCTATAAAATGGCTTGTGGTAGTCGCATTGTTCATTGTCGGGCTGGTCTGCGCCGCTATCCCGTCTTCTCAGCTGAGTCCTAAGTCTGAGTGGCTGGGTTTTATTTGGATCGTTCTGATGTTCGCTTGTCTCCATAGGGCCGCGTATCTCGCAGCGTCAGACCCTAGCACCGGGCACCGGCGACCCCCAAAGGCGCGCCTTGACGCACACCGCTCGACGGCCCTACGCTCCGTCCCATGAAGCTCCGCCACGCCGCCGCGCTTGCGCTTGCGGGCTGGTATCTGATGATTCCGCCGAAACGTTGGTTGGCTGGTGCTGACATCCCTCTCTCAAAATGGATAATCCTGAACTCCTTCGATTCTGCGGATGAGTGTGAGGCTTCCGCAGTCAGCTTGATGGACAAAGAAAAGAAAAAGAACAAACCCAATCCGGGTATGGAGACTTGGAGAGCTGCGACGTGCATCGCTACCGATGACCCTCGCCTCAGGGAAAAATAGGACGCGAAGCAGGCCGAGCGCGCGCGGCAGGAGTTCTTGGAATTCAGATCTCATTCGTGGTGCGACCGCAAATCCGTGACTTTCTCCGGCGACCGCGAGCCCTGCTGGCGGAAGGCATCGGCAGGCTTTTCGTTTCGTGACGAAACGTAACCGGGCATGTCGATGTCTCCGAGCAATGTTCTGACTGTAGTGATTTCGGCCCTTGTCTCCGTGATCCTCTCAACAACGGCGACGTGGTTTCTCGGACCTCGGGAAACCATCCGGCAGGATGTTGCTCGCCGCAACCTGGAGCTACGCCGGCGGCTAAGGCGAATTCTCGAACAACTCAAGCGTCACCTCAGCAATGAGGTATTGCGTCGCAGGGCCTTGGAAGCTGGCAAACAAGCTGCTTTTCGCACGAAGATTCGAGACTACGAGAGGCTATTGTGGCCCGCAGTTCGCGCTTTGGACGATCCCGACCTTGGTCGTCATATGGCCGATGAACTAAGAATCGGTCTTCGCGATTTGCTTGGCTCATGGCCTCTCGAGTACCTGTCCATATGTGAAACCGACGAGCTGGAGAACATATTTGATCGGTTTGCTACCCAGCCGCTCGAACCTCGCCATGTCGAGGAGCCTCAGGCTTTGCTTCCAAGTTTGTTTACCAGACCGGGAGAGTCGGAGCCTGTAATTGCGGCCCTCGCAAAGGTTCAGGAACTCATCGCGCTGCTCGGGTGAGGGCACCGCGCCAAGCCAAGCGCTGCCGTACGGCCGCATGCCGGCGGCTGCCGGGCTCCTCGACGCCAGGCGGTCGAGCGTGGTCAGCGCGTGCGCGCGACTTCGATGCCCGTGTTTTTCAGCAATTCCGTCGCCCGGTCAAATTCGGCAAGGCGAACCGCCAACTCGAATTCACCGCTGTAGGCCGGCTGAAGGCGAGGCTCAATTCCGTGTTTTCGAAGGGCTTCGACGGCAGGACCGATGTTGCTTTTTAAAAAAATGAGCCGCATGCTTCGCGATCTCCCTGCTTAACGACGTCACCATTGTACGCCGATCCGAAAGGCGCCTTAATCGGGCGTCATGCCGGATGTCCACACGCTGCCCACGCTGCCCACGCCGGCGGCCCGCGACCGCCGGGGGCTTTTAAGACGACCTCTTATATCAGGTCAAATGCGTCAGCCAGCGTTGCGGCTAGTTGTAAGAGCGATCCCAACGTGAGAAGCAGGAAACCGCAGCGGGCCATCCGATTAAAACCGGCGAGCGCCCCTCTGCAACTCGCTATATTGCGGCGTTCCAGGGTCCGGATAGTAGTACGATGGCGCCGGGGCTGACGTAGGCGTGGAACGGTACAAGAGTGCGGCACCAAACACGTTAAGCGCTATTCCCAACGCGGCTGTTCCATCTTTTATGCGCATGAAGATCAGCGGTCCGGATAGACTCGGCTAGCATGCCCCATAGTTGCTTACTTCGCGAGGCGCGAAAGTTTTTTTCGAGGGCTTAGACTTTGCGTCAAAACAACACTAATGCCCGCGATCGCATGGCGACAGACTCAGCCCGTTTTCGGCGCGCATTTGGCACAGAGCAGGCGACCCTGCGGACTTTACCCAATGAATCAAAGCGCTTATCGTCTATAAAAGCCGTTCTTCAAAAACGACGGGCTCGGGATGATCCGCATCAGGCCCAGTCGGGTTTCCTACGCGAGCGGCCTGCGCGACACCTTCAAGGCGGAACTTTGAGGGTCGGACGAATACTCAATCGCTGTCGCAGGTGCACCCAATCGCCGTCGCATAGGCACGCTGGCACAAATCGCTATAGGTATACGGCAAATGAAGAAAACTACCCCCGCACGTAGCCAGACCCTCAAGCCGCGGCTAAAGAAAATTCGCCGTATCGTGACCGGGCATGATGCCAGGGGGCGCTCGGTCATCGTCTCCGATGCGTCGTCGCCCCATGTGATGACGCTTCGCGGAATCCCGACTTTCGGTGTGACCGAAATCTGGACGACGGATTCGATGCCAGCCGACAACAACGCCTCCAAGGATCCATGCAAGGCCACGGTGCAACTCGCGCCGCCCAAACGCGGGACAGTGGTACGAGTGGTCGAATTTCCGCCGGACAAACTCTGGATTAGGTCGGCCGATCGGGACCAGGCGTTTGCCTCCATGGGCAGGTCCGGAGCGCAGGCGCTGGCACACGACGCTAGCGCGAGCCGGCATCCGATGATGCATCGAACGCAAACGGTTGATTACGCAATCGTGCTTTCGGGCGAGATCTGGGCCTTGATGGATAGTGGCGAAACGAAGATGAAGGCCGGCGATATTCTCGTCCAGCGTGGCACCAATCATGCCTGGTCAAACCGCTCGAAAAAGCCGTGCCTTGTGGCCTTCGTGCTGATCGACGCGAAGCCGCTGAAACAGATTTAGCTATACCAAGTGATAGCCGCCGTCGACTAAAAGTGCGATTCCGGTGACATACTCATTCTTCATCAGGAAAAGCACGCCATCTGCCGCCTCTTCCACTCTTCCGATGCGCTTCGCCGGCAGCCGCGCGGCCGCCGCGGCTAAAATCGCTTCTTTGTGCTCGCCCAGGATGTCATCCAGGAAAGGCGTCTCGATATAGCCAGGAGTGATCGCATTCACTCTCAACGGCGCGAGGTCGACCGCGAGCGCTCGAGCGAAGGCCTCCACCGCGGCACACGATGCGGTGACTACGGGCTCGCCTGGAAGCGGTGTGGTGCTGGTGGAACCTGACATGAAGACGATGGAGCCGGTTGCCCGCATTTTCGGCGCTCCATACTTGACCGCGTAGAGCGCGCCCATGAACCTGGTGTCCATCGCCCGCCGGAGCAGACTCGTGGCGAGTTCGAGACGCGGGGCGTGCGCGGGGTTGCCAGCGGTTATAAAGATGTGATCGATACCATCGCGCGCGGCGAAGAAATCGCGCACTGCGGCTTCATGGTTAACGTCCAAGACCGCCGTCTCGACCTCGTTGGACAGCGCGGCTCTAGCGATTTTCAGCTTCTCGGGTGAACGTCCCGCGATGGTGACGCGGGCGCCTTCCGCACTCGCGGCTTTGGCCGTGGCAAATCCGATTCCAGTACTACCGCCCAGGATTACTACTTTCGCGCCAGTGAGTTGCATCGTTCTTCCTCCCGTGGCCGCTTGCTTCAGGGTGCGGTAAATCATCGCGAACGGGCGATTGTCAAGCCGAGACTTCACCCACTGAAACTCCGTGGCACCAAACCCTGGCTATTGGTACAGTCCCGCACGAGACATCTTTTTGAGGAGAACCGGCATGGAAAAGAGTTTCGAGGAAAAAGTTGAAGAACTCTGGAATCGCGAACAAATCAAATCGCTCACGTATGCGTACGGGGAGTGCGTTCTGCAGCGCGACGCGGAGGGGATGGCGAAGCTTTTCACCGAAGATGGGTCCGCGGACTTCAGCTCTCTGGGCTGGGAAATTCACAAGGGGCGCGAGGCCATTAAAAAGTTTTACGCCGGCACGTGGGCGTATCGCGTCAAGCCATTTTTTACCAATCATTACATCGAGTTCATCGACAAGACCCACGCGCGCGGATGGTGTTGGCTGGACAATCGCGCCACGCGCAATGGGGAGAGCCTGATCGGTTGCGGAAAGATCTACGATGAGTATCGATTGGCCGACGGCCAGTGGCGATTCAGCTCGCGCAGGATAGTGCAGTTTTTCCTGGTCCCGCTAAGCAAGGGCTGGGGCAAGGAGCTCGAGGAATTTACGGACGTAGAGCCGCGCTGGCACTAATCCGTCGGGCTATTGCGGCGTTTTGGCTGAGTAGCCGCCAAGCTGCTGCTGCAACTCAAAGACTTGATCCCGCAGCTTCTGGATATAGGCGCGCTGTTCCTGGATCTGCTTCTGGAGCTCGAATTGCTGCTGCTCCGTCTCGTAGGAGGGAGCGTCCGCGGGTTTGGCGGAATCGCTCGCGGCCGCGATCGTACCGTCGATCTTGCAGTTCGCGTATGGGATTTCATCGGCCGCGCACTTCCGCAGGCTCGAGCGTTTCGCCAACAGGTGCGCGATCTCGGTTTGCTGCGTGTCGAGCAGACTCTTGAGTTGCGCCTGCTCGCGCTGTGTCTTCAGATGCTCCTTGACCGCCATGTAGGTCCCGACCGAGCCTGCGCCGACGGCGCCGCCGCCCATCATTCCCGTCGTGCCGCCGGTAATCAGGCCGCCCGCTACCGCACCGAGCAGTCCGCCCGCCGCTATCGCCGCGGCGGTATTCATGACGCCGGGCGCTTTGCGCATCGCGCATTCCACCGTGTGTCCTTGGTGGAGTTCGACCACTTCACCGGTCACCGTCACGATCGTGCCGATGCTATTCTGCTCCGTTTGCACATTGAGCACGGCGTCGGCCTCGTCGGGATACTTCTCCATCGCAAGCGCCCGCAACCTGGTCGCCATCTGCACGCCGTCCCCGTCCATCGCAGCGTCGGTGAACGGCTCGGTGAAGCTCACGCCGCCGAGATCGTGATAGCACACGCTGGGCACGTCGCCCGCGGAGACATAGATGAAGCGGTCCGGCGCGCGCGCCGGCGCGGGTGGCGCCTCGGGCGCGCGCTGAGCGGAGCAGGCGCAGACTATCAGGGCCGTCGCCACGAATAACAATCGCATCGGCGCAACTACCGGTACTTGCAAGCTATCGCAAACCCCTGTCAGCGTGATTGGCCCTGGACATTATGTCAGAACATTGAGTTGTTGTTCGCAGCCGTTTCCGGAATCGGCTGGATGACGTCCCAGTGCTCCACCATCTTACCGTTCTCCAGCCGGAAGATGTCGACCACCGCTTCGCCGCGCGGATTATCCGACAGGCCATGCCAGTGGCTGTGTAGGATGACATAGTCGCCGTCTGCGAACACGCGCTTGATCTCGCCATGCGCGTCCGGATGATTCGCCATGATCCAGGCGACGAACTTCCGCACGCCCTCCATGGCGTCTTCGATGAGAGGGTTGTGCTGGCGGTAGGTGGGGCCGGCATAGGCGCGGAACGCATTCTCCACATCGCCTTCCAACAATGCCTGCTTGTAAAAGGCCACGGTTACGGATTTGTTGGCTTCCGACATGATTTTCTCCTCGGCGTTCGCGGCAGTTTCGGGAAATGGCCGAATGACATCGCAATGCTCGACGAACCTGCCGTCCGCGACGCGCAAGCCATCGGAGCCATCTCGACCGTCGGGATTGTGCTGCCAGCGATAGAGACCAAGATAGCATTATTACTGCCGGCCGGCAGGCGAGCCAACACGATTCGCCGCGCGGACGCGAATCAGCCCCAGACGCGGCGTGCGACGTCGGCGACCAGCGTGAGCTTGCGCTCCTGCATCGCGGGCTCGACCGGGTTGCCCTTGATTCCCGACGCGAAACCGCATTGGGTCGAGAGCGCGAGCTGATCGCGCGGGAAAAAGCGCGCGGCCTCTTCGATACGCCCGATCAGTTCGTCGGCCGACTCGAGCACGTTGCGCTTGGTCGTCACCAGGCCGAGCACGACGCGCTTGTCGCGCGGCACGTCGGCCAGCGGCTGGAAGGAACCCGAGCGCGAGTCGTCGTACTCGAGCAGGAATTCGTCGTAGCTCCGCGTGCGCTGGAAGACCTCGCGCGCGATCGAATCGTAGCCGCCGCGAGCGAGCCAGCGGCCGTCATTGTTGCCGCGGCACAGATGCAGTCCGAAGGTCACGCCGGGATGGTCGGCGAGCGAGTTGAGAATTTCCACGCCCTCGCCGAGCAGGCGCTTGGGATCGATCCCGCGTTCCTCGAAGACCACGCGGCGGACCTCGGGGTCAACAAGATTGGTCAGCTCGGGCGCGTCGATCTGGATATACTCGCATCCCAGGCGTGCCAGTTCGGCGATCTCCTCGCGGATCACGGCGGCGCCATCGGCGAACATCTCGAACGGATCGCGGTAGGCGGCGGCCGACTCCTGCGGCGACCAGAACATCTTGAGCATCATCGGACTCGGCAGCGTCATCTTGATCGGCCGTCGCGCACGGGCGCGCGCGTAAACGAACTCCTCGGTGGCGAGCGAACGGCGCCGTCGCACCTTGCCGGTGACCGCCAGTCCCAAGGTCAGGTTGACTACGTGAGTGTCGTCCTCGTGCCAGGGCTGAGTGACCGACGAACTGCGCGACAGCCCTTCGGTGGCCTCGAGCAGCGAGCCGAGAAAGCTCATGCGCCGCTGCTCGCCGTCGTTGATGATGTCGAGGCCGGCCGCTTCCTGCAGGGCGAGCGCCTCGTCCACGGCGCGATCCTCGACCCGTTTGTAGCGGGCGGCGGAAGTCTCGCCCGCGCGCAGCGCGCGCCGCGCCTCGCGCAGATACGCTGGCCGCAAGAGCGAGCCGATCGGCTGGGAGCGATAGAACCGTCCGTTCATCTCGAAATCCTCCGTGGCGAAGTCCTCTGTCGAAATCCTCCCGTGGCGAAGCTCGGCGCGCGCGTCCGTCGGCGTCAGAGCGCTTTATAGATCGGATCGGGGACGGCCACCAACTCGGCGCCGTAACGAAAACGGAATGCGGCGAACTAAAAAGGGGCGGCCCTCGTGGGACCGCCCCTTGCGATGTCTGGTTCGGCGGCGGATGCGCTAGTGCTTGCTCTCGATCCGCTTGCCGTAGGTCACTTCACCTTTGTCGACTCTGAGGCTGAAACCGCACTCGGGATTGGTGCAAACCCATGCCTTGAAAATCACCGAAGCGCCTTCCTGGCCATAGTCCGAAAGTGGGATCAGAGTGCCATTGTTACACTTCTGGCACTTCGGCAACTCCATCACACCACACCTCCTGTGCGGCCGGCCATTGCCAGCCCAGCCCAAAGTTATCCGACCCAACAACCTAATTCAACTTGGCCTTTGACGTGGCAGAGCGCTCGATTTTGAGCTTGTCTGGGCGCGCGGCATGATAGTATCCGGTCGCCATGGATGCCGCGCAGCCGGCCTTTCTGCTACGTGAAGCCCGCGTCACCGACCATCGGCGCCTGTTGCGGCTCGCGCGCGAACTCAATTCGATCAATCTGCCCACGGATTCGGCGGAGATGACCGAGATGCTCGCGCGTTCGGCAAAATCATTTCGGGGGCAGGTCGCCAACCGTGCGCGCGCGGTGTATATCTTCTGCGCCGAGGAGATTTCAACTCGCGCGATTGCCGGCGCCTCGATGATCATCGGCCAGCACGGTACACCGCAGAGCCCGCACTACTACCTCGAAATCGATAGCGACGAGCGCTACTCGGCGCGGCTGCGCAAGATGTTCCGGCACACTTATTTGCGGCTGCGTCATTCGATGGACGGGCCGACCGAGACCGGCGGCCTGATCGTGACGCAAGCGATGCGCGGTCGTCCCGAGCGGATCGGCAAGCAGCTTTCGTGGGTGCGCTTCGCTTATATCGGACGCCATCTCAAGCGCTTTCAGAACCACGTGATCGCCGAGATGCTGCCGCCAACGATCGGCGATCAGGGCAACATCTTCTGGGACCACTACGGAAAGCGCGTCACGGGGCTATCGTTTCGCGAGGCGGACCGGCTCTCAGTCCACGACAAGGAGTTCATTCCCGCGCTGTTTCCTGACGCGCCGCTCTATACTTTCCTGCTGCCCGACGAAGTGCGCGTGGCGATCGGAGCCGTGCGCGAGGAGAGCCGCGGCGCGGTCAAATTGCTGGAGCAAGCCGGGATGAAGTTTCTAAACCAAATCGATCCGTTCGACGGCGGTCCGTATTACGGTGCGCCGACTGCCGAACTGATTCCGGTCAGGCAGCGGCGGACGCTTAAATTGAGGATCGGCGAGCCGCCGGCCGAGCACGCGCGCCCATACATGGTCGGGCACGAAGACTCGCGCCGGGGCTTTCGCGCGGTACAGGCGAGCGCGCTGGAAGCGGAGGAGGGACGGCTGATGGTGCCGCCAGGTGTGATCGAAGCATTGGGTCTTGCCGAGGGCGCGTCAGTCGGCGCCGTCCCGCTGCCGTAGCTTCAATTTTTTCAGCGCAAGCAGTATCGCGGGCGCCTACATATCGAGCAGTGCGCAGTAAAAGCGCACGGCCGCTTCGACATCGGAGAGAAAATTGTATTCGTTGGGCGCGTGGATCACTCCGGTCGACGGTCCCGGCCCGATCACTATCGGCTCGAGTCCTGCCGCGGCATAAACGCCAGCCTCGGTGCATCCCGCCTTTACGCCCGACTTGAGCTCGAGCCCCGCAGTCGCCAGCGCGCTCATCGCCATCTCGACCGTCTCGCTCGCCGGCGCGGCGCGGAAGGCCGGATTGGCGCGCTTTTCGACGAGCGCTACAGACACACCTACTGCGGTGCGCGAAATTTCCTTGACCACCCGCGCGACCCCCGCGCGAACCTCGTCCAGCGCGAGGCCGGGCGGCGGTCGGAGTTCGAATTCCAGCGTCATCGAACCGGATGCGGATCGAATCACGCCGGGATTGCAAGTCAGTGTCGGGGCCGCGTAGCCGGGCTCATCGCCGCCGCCGCTGTCGGCATAGCGTCTGAGCGCGGCGATGAATCTGGTCATCATGGTGATCACTTCGAGCGGGATGATCTCCGCGATCGGTCTGTCGACATTCGCGGCCTCTATCGCGCCGCCGATCGGAACGTCGAGTGCGACGTCGGCAGCAACCACGACGTCGCATCGCGCCGGCACCACATTGACCGCGGTGCCGCCCGAGATCGCCGCCAGGTTGAGCTCGGGGTTGATCGCCATCGCTTGGAGCGCGATTTCGATCGCGTTTACGCCCAGCGCCGGAGTGCTGGAATGGGCGGCCTTGCCGGCGAACGTCATCCGCCGCGCCTGCATCGGCTCGTCAATCCGCAGCGGGGTGAAGTCCAGCTTCAGCTCGAACACCATCAGGCCCTTGTGCGCGGTGATGACCTCCAGGCGCGACGGCTCGCCCACGAAAGCCATCGCTCCCGCCGGCAGGATCGCCGCCTCGACGATTTCCCTGGCCCCGGTAAGTCCGTGCTCTTCGCCGAAGCTGCCGATTAGGTGAACGTCGCGCCGCGGCGTGCCGATTGCGGTGAGCGCGAAGACCTTGGCGGCGAAATCGAGCTTGGTATCCGCGGCGCCAAGCCCGTAGACGCGGTCGCCGTCGACCCGCGCGGCAAACGGATCGCCGCCGCACGCGGTCCATAGCTCCGGCGCGCCCGGCGGGACGGTGTCGAGATGGGTGTTGAGCACGATCGGCCTCAGCGACGTTTCGCGGCCGCGGATCGCCGCGACGAGATTCACCTGCTCGGCGCCCTCGCGTGTAGAAGGGAAGAGGCGCGCGGCGATTCCGGCCGGCGCAAGCATCTCAGAGGCGCACAACTCCGCGATCTGCCGCGTGCCTTCGCCGGTGACGCTCCGGCAGGCGACGAGCCGCCTGCACCATTCAAGCAGCGCCGGGTCCATCGCTCTCGACGCGCATGTCGCGCTCGTTGTGCTCGCCGCGGCCGACACGCTCGGACGCGCCGGGCTTGATGCCATAGTGAATCGCCACCGTACCGAAACCGATTAGACGATAGCCGACCTCGCCGAGCCCCGCCGCGCGCATGATCGCGGCCATCGAGTCGGCGTCGGGATGCGGACGCAGCGACTGGCCGAGCCATCGGTAGGCGAAGTAGTGGCCGCTCACCACGCCGCCCAACAGCGGCACGATGCGTCCGATGTAAAAGCCGAAGAGCCCGTGCAGCGGGCCGCGCGGCGGCGTGAGATCGAGACAAGCGAGTCGGCCGCCCGGCTTGAGCACGCGTCCGAGTTCACTGAACGCGGCGGACAGGTCAGTCACGTTGCGCAACATGAAGCCGTTGACGATGCAATCGAAAGTGTTGTCACCAAACGGGAGCCGGGTGGTGTCGCCGGCGACGAAGTCGATACTGCTGCCGCGGTGGCCAAGGCTGCGCGAGCCGGCGCAGCCGGCTCGCGCAGCCTTGGCCACCGCGGCAGTCAGCATGTCGGCGCAGAAATCCGCGCCGACCACGCGGCGCGCTCCCTGGCGCGCCAGTTCGAGCGCGAGATCGCCGGTGCCGGTTGCGATGTCGAGCGCCACGGCGCCGGACGGCCGCGCGATCGCGGCCGTCTCGCGCCGCCATCGCCGGTCGAGTCCCATCGTCATCAACCGGTTGACGAGGTCGTAGCGGGGCACGATGCGCGCGAACATCGCGCGCACGAAGGCGGCCTTGCCTGCGGCGCCGTCGGCGCCGCCGGGCAAGGCCGCGCCCGCGCCGGGCGAGGCCGCGTTCGCGGCGGAACGATCATCGGCGATGGACGCCGGCGGATTTGTCACGGTGGTCACGCGTGTCGAGGGCTCGGCGCCGGGGACGCGCGCCGTCTGGCGGCGCGCGTCCCCGGCGCCGAGGCTCCAGATGTGAAGGTAGGCAATTAGCGCTGCGCACTCAACCCGGCGCCGCGAGGGCTGCGACGGCCGAAGGCCGTCGCAGCCCTCGCGGCACGGCCGGTTGACAGTCCGCAGGCGGGGTCGCCTCGAGAGCGCAGTCTCAGTGAGGGACGCCGTTGACTCGCGTCTCTGCGGGCGAGCGCTCCGCGGGAGCGGCGGGCGCGGGCTTAGATGCGCCGGCCGCGAGGAGCGCTAGCGTTTCGTCAATCGCGGCGAGCAGCGTCGCCTTGCGCACGGGTTTGGAGATGTGCGCATCGCAACCCGCCTCGAAGGCGCGGGGGATGTCCTCGTCGAGTGTCGAGACGGTCAGCGCCAGGATCGCCGTCGCGGGCCGTCGATGCTCGGTCTCCCAGGCGCGGATGGTCCGCACCGCCGTGTAGCCGTCCATGACGGGCATCTGGATGTCCATCAGCACCACGTCATAGCGGCCGGAGGTGAATTTCTCGACCGCGACTTTGCCGTTTTCGGCGGTTTCGACCTGGTAGGGAAGGTGCTTGAAGTAGGCTGTGATCAGCAGACGATTGTCCGGCGAATCGTCGGCGAGCAGGATACGCAAGGGCCGCGTGGCGGCTGCGGGAGAGGCAGTGGCCACGGCAATAGCGGGCGAGAGCGTGAGCGGCGCCGGGGTCGACGCGGTAACGGCCGGCGCCGAGGCCGTGTCCTGGTGGCCATTTGACGCGAGCGGCGCGCGCCCCGGAAGATTTCGCGCAGCGCGCGGTTACCTCGAGCAGGTCCGAGCGGCGCACGGGCTTGAGCAGATGTCTCTGGAAGCCGAGCCGGCGTACGCGCGCGAGCTTGGAGTTCAGATCGTCGCTGGTCAACATCGGGATGATCATCGCCGCGCCGCAGGCGCATCCGCCCGTCGCCAGGCGCTCGATCTGCTCGATTCCCGGCATTTGACAGTCGCCGAACACGAGGTCGAATGGCCGCCCGACGCGCAGCGCTTCACTCAGTGCCGCGATCGTCTCCTGGACCGTGGTCGCCTCCGCGACCGTTGCGCCGTAGTGACCGAGAGTCTCGACGAAGACCCGCCGATTGGTGGCGTTGCGATCGGCCACCAATGCGCTCAGGCCATGCAGATCATAGACGGACGTGTTTTCGCTCATTGTGTTGGATACTTCCAGCGGCGCGGTGAAATGAAACGTGCTGCCCTTGCCGTGCTCGCTCTCGACCCGGATCCGCCCGCCCATCAGCGCCACCAGCCGCGTCGCGATCGCCAGGCCGAGCCCACTGCCGCCGTACTTGCGGGTGTCGGAGGAATCACCCTGGCTGAAATTGGAGAAGATCGCCCCGAGCTTGGCTGCCTCGATTCCGACGCCGGTGTCGGCGACCGAGAAGCGGACGACGCCGCCTTTGGCGCCATCTTTGTCGCCATTTCGCGCGCCATGTTGCGCGCCGTCCTGGGCGGCGACCGTCAGCTCGACCGCGCCCATCTCGGTAAATTTAATCGCGTTGCCGAGCAGGTTCATCAGCACCTGGCGGAGCCTGAGCGGATCGCCGATGCGCCGTGTCGGCGTGCCGGGCGCAATCCGCGCCACCAGTTCCAGCCCCTTGCCGTGGGCGCGCACCGCAAGCGTTTCGACGGTCTGCTCGACCAGGTCGCCGAGGTCGAATTCGGCCATCTCCAGTTGCATACGGCCGCTCTCCACCTTGGCGAGGTCGAGAATATCGTCGAGCAGCGTGAGCAGCGTGCTGCCGTTGAAACGCATGGTCTCCAGGTAGCGCACCTGGTCGGCGTCGAGATTGGTTTCCGACAGCACTTCGGCCATCCCGAGGACCGCGTTCATCGGCGTGCGAATCTCGTGCGACATGCTCGAGAGGAACTCGGATTTGGCGCGCGAGGCGATCAGCGCCTGCTCGCGCGCCGCCATCAGGTCGTTCTGCGTGCGCTTGAGCGCGGCGATGTCGCGCGCGATCGTGATCGCACACAGCTCGCCGTCAAGTTCGACGGTCGAGCCCGACAGCAGAAAGGGCGCTAGCGTGCCGTCGCGATTGCGTATCTGGGCTTCCATGTTGCGCAGGATGCCCTTGGTTTCGAGCTCGTGAAGAAAGAGGCGGCCGAGTTCTTTGTTTCCCCACACCGGCAGCTTGCCGTGGGGAGCAGTGAGCGCTTCTTCGCGGGTGTAGCCGGTTACCCTGGTGAACTCGCTGTTGACCTCGATAGTGCGGCCGTCGACCAGGCTGAAGATTACGATTGCGTCACTGGTGGATTCGAAGATTTTGCGCAGCTTGGCCTCGCTCTCGGCGCTCCGCCGCTCGCTCTGCACCAACGCCGCGTAACGCTCGGCGAGGCCGCGGCGATAGACGCCTGACAGGTGCACCGCGTTCTGAGCAACCAGCGCCCCGGTAATCATTCCAAGCCATCGGAGGTACACGTACGAATCGGCTGCCGGCGTCAGCGCCTGGTCGACCGCAAACGCGGTCAGACTAAAGACGCTCAGCCCTGCCTGCCAGCGTTCGCTCCATGGCACGAGCGCACCTGTTCCTACCAGCAGGAGCAGCGTCACGACAAACATCGATACGTTCTCGTGACGCATCACGTTCACCAAAGCCGTTAGTCCGATTAGCGCCATGCATAGCGCCAGTGTGACCCCGCGCCAATGGCTGGCAAACCATCCGCTAAAGCTGATCACGAAGGCGAGGCACGGCAGCGCCGCAGTAAACAAATCGATTTCGAGTGCCACCGGCTCTTTGACGGATCCAGGAATATTCGCGAGATAGACGGTGTGCACGATGTCGACGGCCTGGAAAGCCGCCATCATCAGCATCCCGACGCGGAATATCACCAGCAGCCAACGCAGGTTGTCGGCCGCCAAGCCTTCGCTAAAGCTCCCCGTTACTTCGGCGGGATCGCCAATCGTTCCGCGCCCAGGCGAATCGGAGCGCGATCTTGACCAGAGAATTTCCGCGGCGAGTCCCATCCTGATGCGCCACGCATCGCGGTGACGAACATAAGAGAAGGAGCAAAACCGATGCCTGAAAGGCGCGGGGCTAAGCCAAGATTAGACGCGGAGAGAAGAAAGCGATGTCGGCAAATGAGACGGGGCAGTGTCACCAAAGTGACACTGCGCCATAAAAACTGCTTCGTGGGCGAGTCAGCGCCTACGGAGAGAGCACCAGTTCCTGCCGCGCCGCGTAGCCGTCGATTTCCAGCTCCAGCCCGATTACCGGCGGCCGCGCGTAATGCCATCGGATACCCCTATACGCCGCCGCTCCCAGGGCCGGCAGGAGATCGCTCGCGAACAGCGGATGCATATCGTGGACGGTGTAGAGGTTCACCGCCGAAGCCTCGCTCCATCCAAGCTTCATCTCGCGCAGAAGCCCGCTCAGCGCTTCGAGGATGCACGCGTTCTTGCGCCGCAATCCCTCGAGCGAGATGTCGCCCGCCGCGACCACCTCTCTTTTTCCACCTTCGCGCGAGGCCACTTCGGGCACACCCGCGAGCACAAAGGCCGGCCGCGCGGCGCCAACGGCCGGCACCGTGTAGTAAAAGCCGTAGACCGACGGATCGGCGAGCGGCGGGCTCGAGGCCGGCGCGACGTTGGTGCGCGCGACCGGATTGAGTCCGTCGACCATCACGCCCCACGCCGTGAGGCGCTCGATATAGCCCCGGTTGAACTCGTCGAAGCCCGCGGGCGTGAGCGCCGCGGGGATGCGCAACTCGATACCGCATACAGCATTGAGCGGACGCCCCGCCTCGCGCATGTGGCGCTCGATTAGCCCGTAGCCCTCGGTCAAGCGGGCCAGTGGCTTGAAGCTCGCGTGGACGATCTCGAATCCGGAGTTAGCCAGCGCGCCTGATGAAAAAGGCGCGCCGTAGCCACGGACAAATTTGTAATTTCCCTTGGCGTTGTCGAGCAGCATCGTTCGCGTTCCTCCCGCGCGGGCATTATCGCGCGGTAGCGGCGCCGGAGTGAAACGGAATCGCGTCATTTTTTTGGCGGTTGCCGTCGCGATGCGGGCGAACTCGCGAAATCTGCCATCTGGAAAAATGGAGGCCGACTGCGCTACATCATAAGGATGGCCTCTGCGGACCGTGACGGCACTGCGGCCGTACACGGACAACGACGGCGGCCCACACTACATTAGGAGAATGCCATGCACGTAGGCTATGGAGCAGCTTTCCAAAATCCCAACAACGCGCATTCCGACGCCGAGGTCTACCGCAACGAATTGCGGTTTGCCGAGATGGCCGAGCCACTCGGATTCGACTCGGTTTGGTCGGTCGAGCATCACTTCGACGATTACACGATGTGCCCGGACGTTCTGCAGTTCCTGTCGTACATGGCGGGCAAGACCAAACATGTGAAGCTCGGTTCGATGGTGGTCGTGCTGCCCTGGCACGATCCGATTCGGGTCGCCGAGCAGGCCTCGCTGCTCGACCATCTCTCCAACGGCCGCTTCATTCTCGGGCTTGGCCGCGGGCTTGCGCGAATTGAGTACGAGGGTTTCCGCCTCGATCAGAACGAGGGCCGCAATCTCTTCGTCGAGTACGCCGAACTGGTGCTCAACGCCCTGGAGAAGGGCTACATGGAGGGCGGCCGTCACACCAATCAGCCCCGGCGCGACATCCGGCCCTTCCCGGCGCGCTCGTTCCGCGGGCGCAGCTATGCTGCGGCGGTCTCGCCCGAGTCGATGCCGATCATGGCGAAGCTGGGAGTCGGCGTGCTGGTGATTCCGCAGAAGCCGTGGGACGCGGTCAAGAAGGATTTCGAGGTCTACCACAAGGTCTGGCGCGAGGTTAACGGCACCGAGCCGCCGCCGCCGCTCTCGGGCGGGTTCATCTTCGTCGACGAGGACCGCGCCCGCGCGCAAGAGCTCGGGATGAAGTACATCACCGACTACTATCACACGGCGATGAAGCACTATGAGATGACCTCGGAGAAATTCGGCCAGAACAAGAGCTACGAGTTCTACAGTGGGGTCAGCAAATATATCGCGCGCCACGGGATGGACAACGCGGCCAAGGACTTCGCCTCGCTGATGCCGTTCGGGACGCCGGCCGAAGTGCTCGAGAAACTTAAGTTCATGCAGGAGACGATCGACAACAACGGCCTGCTGGGCAACTTCAGTTACGCCGGGATGCCGTTCGACGAGGCCGAACGCAACATCAGGTGCTTCGCGAAACACGTGTTGCCTGAGCTGAAGAAATGGAAGACCGCTCCGCTGCCGGAACCAGCGGAACTCAAGCTGCCGGCGGAGTCGGCCCGCGCCGCCTAGACCGCGATTTATCTTCATTCCGAAAGGGGGGCGATTCCTCGAATCGCCCCCCTTTCTTTTCATCTGGAGTCCTCTGGAAGTCTCCTGAAAATCTTCGAACTGGAACGCTGCGGCGAGCGCGCCGCCGCCGTTGCCAGTTGGCATCGGCTGCGACAAAGTGCTACGGATGCGCTGAGTTCATGCGATACGCCGTCGTTCACAATACGAACGAAGCGACAACACCCAGAGGAATCACGCGACATGGAAGATCCGAAAATGATGCGACGCAAGACGCGCTTCGGATCGCTCGAGCATTACGAGAAGGGCGGCGTCGAAGTAATCAATGACGATCCCCGCAACTATGCCTTCTCGAACATCTTCGAGGTGGCGTCGAAGTCCGAGCCCTACGAAAAAGTCGCGGTCGGCAAGAACCTCAAGTACGTGCTCGAAGCGATACGGGCCGAAGGAACCTCGCCGTGGTACACCGCCTCGCACGACGAGTCGGCGATTATCATGGACGGCGAGGTCGAAATTCGCCTCATCAAGCTCGACACGCCTGCCGTGTCCGAAGAGCACGAGGGCACCACGATGCTGGAGGGGACGCCCAAGGGCAAGCGGATGGGCCATATCGTGGCGCGGCGCGGCCATATGGCGCTGTTGCCCAAAGGGGCGGCGTACCAGTTCCACGCGGCCAAACCGGGCGTGATCCTGCTCCAGAGCGTGCTCGGCGATCTGACGCTCGAGCGATGGCAAGATATCTGCCAAAAGTGATGGCAGAATATCTGCTAAAAGTGAATGGCAAGATATCTGCCAAAAGTAATGACATTTGCCAAAAGTAAGGACCGGCGAGGAGGACTGAGTAATGGCGGCGACTAAACAGTCTACGAAACAGTCCGATAATTCGGTCAACGATTTTGGCTACCAGAGTTTCGCGCTGGGCGGATTCAAGTTCGAGCGCGATGAGTATTTCGCGCGCATCACGTGGCCGGAGGGAAGCCATTCGATGCCGGTTGACCTGTTCCTGCGCGCGATGATCCGCGATCTCGCCTGGAGCTTCTTTTACGGCACCGTCAATTTCGACAATGTCTTTGGCACCACCAATCACTACGGCAACGTCGACGTCTTCGCCGGGCTCTACAACAGCGGCTATCGCAAGCAGAACCGGGAGCACGTCGAGAATTTTAAAAGTGACAACGTAAAAGCGATGTTCGAGTCGCTGCTCGAGGACTGGACCAACGAGGGCTTCGATCCCTTCGCCGCGCCGCAGGAGACTGGCAGCGCGTTCGGCCCCAAGCACGGCAGCAACAGCAAAGCGATCACGCGCAAACGGCTGACCGCAAAGCGGATGGTCGGGCTGAAGGACGACATCCCGCTGCGTTCGGACGCGGGCGGCAATCCGGTCAACCGCCAACTCGCCGACGTTGCGCAGGACCAGCCTGAGGTGCACGCCGAGCCGGGCTTCGAGAACGAAGTCCATGCCTTCAATTTCTTCGGTTACGTGTCGCGCTCGGACGTGACCTGGAATCCGTCGGTCTGCGCTGCGGTCAAGGACAGCCTCATCTGCGCGACCACCGAGGAGTACATGCTGCCGGTGATCCACGGCAACGATCGCGTGGAATGGTTCGTGCAGTTGAGCGACGAGATTCAATGGGACGTGAGCGACCGCGACACCGGTGAGCCGCGGGCGCGAGTGGTGATGAAGGCGGGCGACGTCTCGGCGATGCCGGCCGACATCCGCCATCAGGGCTATTCGCCCAAGCGCTCGATCCTGCTGGTGTGGGAGAACAACGACGCCACGTTGCCCGAGCTTTATGCGAGCAAGCGCCTGAAATCCAATCCGGTGGATTTTTAGTGTCCGGAGTTGAGAATGCGTTTACAAAGGTTCAGGACCGGCCCATGTTCCGTCATCCTGAACGAAGTGAAGGATCTCGCTTCGTTCAGACTGTGTGAATTTTTTGAGCGAAGCGAGTCCGGCTCTTCGGTTATCCTGAGCCGAGCGAGTCTGCGAGCGCAGTCGAAGGACCCCGCGCGGTCCTCGGCGCGTCAAACCCAAAACGTTGAAGCTCGCTTGTTTTGTCATCCTGAGCGAGCGTTGCGCGAGTCGAAGGACCCCGATCTTTCCGGACGAGCAATCGCGAGAGTCTCTGCATATAAGGACATATAAGGATCCGGGGTCCCTCGACTCGCAGACTCGCTCGGGATGACATGCAGGAAAAGCCGAATTTTGGCAGCAGCGCGTGGGTACATGCGGAGCAATGATCGCGGATTACGCGCGGAGGACTGCGCGAGGTTCTTCGACTCCGGCAGCTTTCGCTCAATGACCGAAGAAAAGAGCCTTACGAAGAAGCGGACTCGTATGCCTCAAAAAATTCACAAACTCTCAGGATGACGGAAGGGTCCAAAGCTCTCGCCAAAAGCTATTTCAATATTTCACAGAGATCGGAAGTAAATAGATTATGCAGTTGCAGAACAAGCTATTCATCGCGGGTGAATTCGTCGACGCGGAGGCGCGCGGCAGAATCGAAGTCTTCAATCCGCACGACAACTCGAAAATTGCCGACGTCGCCGAGGCCCGCCAGGCCGATATCGACAAGGCGGTCGCGGCCGCGGCCAAGGCATTTCCCGCCTGGCGCGGGATCGCCGCGGCCGACCGCGGGCGGCTGCTGCTGAAGCTGGCCGACGCGATCGAATCGAGGGCCGAAGAGCTGGCGCACGTCGAATCGATCGACACCGGCCATCCGATCCGCGACACCCGGATGCTCGACGTGCCGCGCACCGCCGCGACCTTCCGCTATTTCGGCGGGATGGCCGACAAGCTTCAGGGGCGCCTGGTGCCGGTGGACCCCGGCTTTCTCAACTACGTCGAGCACGAGCCGCTGGGCGTGGTGGGACAGGTCGTGCCGTGGAACTTTCCGATCATGTTTACGAGCTGGAAGATGGGGCCCGCGCTGGCCGCCGGGAATTGCGTGGTGATGAAGCCGGCCGAGCTGACGCCGCTCAGCTCGCTCAAGGTGGCGGAGCTGATGCGCGAGGTCGGCTTTCCGCCCGGCGTGGTCAATATTCTTCCCGGCTACGGCAATGTCGCCGGCCAGTACCTGGCCGAGCATCCGCAGGTGCAGAAAATCGCGTTCACCGGATCGACCGCGACCGGGCGCAGAATCGTGCAGGCCTCGTCGGGCAATCTCAAGCGCGTCCAGCTCGAGCTCGGCGGCAAGGGCGCCAATATCGTGTTCGACGACGCCGACCTCGACGCGGCCCTCAACGGCAGCGCATTCGCGATCTTTCATAACCAGGGCCAGGCTTGTATCGCGGGCTCGCGCCTGCTGCTGCACGAAAGCATCGCGGATAAATTTCTCGACCGTTTCCTGAAGCTCGCGGCGTCGATCAAGCTCGGCAATCCGCTCGACCCGCAGACCGAGATGGGGCCGCTGACTTCGCTCGCGCATCGCGATCGCGTGCTCTCCTATTGCAAGGTCGCGCGCGAGGAGGGCGGCGAAATCCTGCTCGGCGGCAAGGTGCCCACCGATGCCGAGTTGGCGAAGGGATGCTACGTGATGCCGACCGTGGTTCGCGCGCGGCCCAAGGATCGCGTCTGCCAGGAGGAGGTCTTCGGCCCCTTCGTCACGGTCACCACGTTCAAGAATGAAGACGAGGTCATCGCGGTCGCCAACGACACTGTCTATGGCCTCGGCGGCGGCCTGTGGACCACTAACCTTTCGCGCGCGCATCGCGTGGCCCGGCAAATCATCACCGGGATGGTCTGGATAAATTGCTACAAGCGCGCCAACCCGGGATCGCCGTTCGGCGGAGTGCGCAGTTCCGGCTACGGCCGCGACCTCGGGATCGAATCGATGGAAGAATACACCAGTCCGAAGTCGGTGTGGGTCAACGTGGACGCGAAGCTGCCGCCGTATTATCAGCGTTGACGCGAGGACGATGGCGCTGATTCTCGATCTCCGGGCGGCGATCCGCGAATTCGTGCACGACGGCGAGATCGTTGCGCTGGAGGGGTTCACTCATCTGATTCTCTCGGCCGCCGGCCACGAGGTCATCCGCCAGCGCCGTGAGCGACCGGAGACATGGGTAACACTTTAGACCGGCAACATAGGTAACACTTTTTCGGACTTCGACGGGGAGGAGAGCGCGGCGGGCTG
>Ga0185299_10002714_pt1 | contig 26149 bp, 28 predicted proteins | sample PaiPotPPA55metaG_FD_128002 | JGI IMG/M metagenome (GOLD analysis project Ga0185299, IMG submission 128002) | Iron sulfur acid spring bacterial and archeal communities from Banff, Canada, to study Microbial Dark Matter (Phase II) - Paint Pots PPA... ...
GCCGATCCAGTACCGCAGCCTTGAACGACACCTCAAGACCGCAACCTCGGCCGGCCGTCTCGCCAAGGCCGTGAGCGCCGATGTCCGCCGCGCCGCCACCGTGCTCGAAAGCGGCCTCGCGCCGAAGTGATCGGTGAACGGCCGCACGGTGGTGGCCTGCGGATTATCCCTGAACCGCAGTTGCGGCCGAGCGCGCAGTCGGTAAGCGTCGTGCGCGGACCAGCGACCATGCGGCGTAACCGACCAGTGCACCGCCGGCCCCGAAGCCGGTGATCGTGCTCGGCGATACGTGTGTCGTCAGGCCGATGGTGAGGGCGGCCACGGCGACGGCCGTGACGGTGACGCCAAGGGGGATCAGCGGTCGGTCGCGAACGACGGCGGAGAGCGGTATGAAGTGCAGTCCGACGGCTGCGCATATCGCTGCGGGGAGGTAGGCGGACGCGCCGGTGAAAGCGAGGATTACAGCTGCTACCAGGATGACTGCGATCTCGCCCCAGAAGACGATGAGGTACTTGCGGAATGCGGCCCTGTCGCGCACGGGTAGGGCAGTGGCACGCGGCTCGCGGAAGGCGGTGACGGCGCTGGCTATCACGACCAACAGACTGATGGCCTCGCCGATGCCAAGCCACGCCGGCGCCCAGCCTGGCGGCTTTGCCTGGCCCCAGCCGAACCAGCCGACACCGAAGAAGGCGAGCGCGAGTGCCGACGACGCCATATCGCGTCGCGACAGTTGCCCCATGTCAGATTCCACCGTTGCCCCCAGGTCGAACGTTCCCCGTGCCCAAAGCTGCGGGCTTCGGCCCCGCGGCCAAGCCCCCGTTTATCGCAACCAGTGGTCAGGGCGCCCAGCATCGTATCAGGCCACGAGCGTACCCGGCGGGCCCCCGCCCCCGCCCCAGCTCATCCGCGCTTGGTGAAGATCAGCGATACGTTCTGGCCGCCGAAGCCGAAGGAGTTCGAGAGTACGGCGCGCTGTGGGACGTCCCGTCGCGCAGTCACGATGTCGAGCTTGATGTCGGGATCGATCGGCGCGTTGGCGAGGTTGCGGGTGGGCGGAATGACGTCGTGCTCAACGCTCAGAACCGCGATCAGCGCCTCGACCGCACCGGCCGCGCCGACCAGGTGACCGAGCGAGGCCTTCGGGGCGGTGACCGGGATGTCGGTCCCGAACACCTCAGCGATCGCCCCTGCCTCCGCGGCGTCCCCTACCGTCGTGCCCGTCGCGTGCGCATTCACATGACTGATATCGCCCGGAGCGAGCCCGGCCTGGCCGAGTGCCTTGCGGATCGCGGTGATCTGCCCGCGTCCGTCCGGCGCGGGAGCAGTGATGTGATAAGCATCCGAGGCGATCCCTGCACCCGCGAGGACGGCGTGGACGCGAGCTCCGCGCGCGGCGGCGTGCTCGGCGCTTTCGAGCACAACGACCGCTGCTCCCTCCCCGAGGACGAAACCATCGCGATCGGCGGCGAACGGTCGCGAAGCGGACGCGGGGTCGCCGTCATATCGGGAGAGGGCGGCGGCCTGGACGAAGCCTGCGATCGTGAGCGGCGTGATGGCGGCCTCCGTGCCGCCTGCGATGACCACGTCTGCCTCGCCCGATCGGATCAGCCTGGCACCGAGCGCGATCGCCTCGGCGCCGGAGGAACACGCGGAGACCGGGCTATAGGTCCCTGCGCGGGCACCGTATTCGATGCTCACGAGCGCGGCGGAGCCGTTCGGCATCAGCATCGGCACCGTACGCGGAGACACCCGCCGCACGCCGCCGCTCTCCAGCACATCGTCCTGCTGGAGCAGAGTCCTGACACCGCCGATTCCGGTGCCGATCGCCGCCGCCAGCCGATCCGGGTCCGTTTTCGGCGACCCGGCGTCGGCCCACGCCTCGGCCGCCGCGACGAGCGCCGCCTGCTGGGAACGGTCCAGCCGGCGCGCCTGAACGGGCGTCATGCGGTCCGCCGGGTCGACGGCCATCGACCCGGCGATGGTGACCGGCAGCGCGACGTCCGCGAGCAATCCTTCCGCCTCGTCTCGGAGCCCGGACTCGCCGGCCAGCAGCGCTGCCCAGGTCGACGCGGCGTCCCCGCCGAGCGGCGTGGTCGCGCCGAGCCCGGTGACCACTACTTCGCTGCCATTCATCCGGCCGCTCCCTTAGTCTTGTACGCCATACAACTTCCTAGGCTTGTTGTATCACATACAATTCGATCGTGGCCACAGACCCGAAGTCGCGCACGTCGCTCGAACCGGCACAGGAGCGCGGGCGTTCCACGCGGTACCGGATCATCGACCAGACCGCGCAGCTGTATGCGAAGCAGCCGGGCGCGGAACCGAGCGTGGCGCAGATCGCCGCTGCGGCCGGCGTGTTCCCCAACCAGGTCACGTACTACTTCGGATCCAAGGACTCGCTACTCGTGCACGCCGCGTTCCTCGGCCTGTTGCATGACGCCGAGGCGATCGAATCCGTCGGCTTCCGAGCCGTGGACGCCGCCTCGTTCCGCGCGGAGATCGCGCACGCAGTTCTCGCGATGCCGTCGCTGCCCTCCGTCGCCCGAGCCCTCGCGGCCGGAGTTTCCCGACCGGCACTTGCGCCGGTCGTCGACAAGCACCTCGACCTGCTCCTTCGTCAATCCGCGCGCCATCTGCGACGCCTGATGCGGGAACGCGGCTGGAGCCTGGGGCGCACACCGGAGGTCGAGTCGCGCACCTTCTGGAGTACCGCGCTCGGCGCCGTGCTCCTGGCACGAGCCGGTTCCGGCGGTGCCGCCGCCGGTCTCGACCTCGCCGGGACGTTGACCGTTCACGAGAACTAGCCCCTGATTCCGTCGGCCGGTGAGCGCGTTGCGGCGGAGACGATCAGGCGCTATCACTGGGGCCATGGAATTCGAGGGTGGCGAATCGGCGACGGGGGCACTGCACCGGCTGACGTCCTATGAGCCTGACACGGCCTGGGACGACGCGAAGGACGACCCCCGGCTGCTCCAGGACTTCGAGCCCAACGACGTCGCGCGTCGACCCCTCTTCACTAAGCAGTACGACCACGTCCTGCCGCGTACGCCGCTGCCCCGCGAACTGCCGGCCATCACCCTGCCCGCGCTCGACGTGCTCGCTGGGGCGGCCCAGCCCGCTACAGCCGCGCTCGATCTCGCCGGTCTGAGCCGGCTGCTTCACCTGTCCGCCGGTGTCGTTCGCACGCTCAAGCGGGACTGGGGAACTTACCTGTTCCGCGCGGCGGGATCGGCGGGCGGACGCTTCCCGCTGGAGCTCTACGTCGTGATTCCCGGTGACGCCGCACAGCCCGGCAGCGTCCCGGGCATGCCGCCGGGCGTGCATTGGTATGACCCCGTGGAGCACGCACTCGTTCAGGTGGGGCCACCGCCAAGGCCGACCGGCTCGGAATCGCAGGCTCCTACGATCGTCGTCACCGGCGTCCCGTGGCGCACCGGCTGGCGCTACCGCGAGCGCGGATTCCGGCACGTGTACTGGGATGCCGGGACGATGCTTTCGCAGCTGCTGGCACTCGCGGACTCCGCAGGGTTCGCCCCGCGGCTCTATACGCGGTTCCCGGACGCCGGCGTATCAGCGCTCGTAGGTGCGGATCAGGTCCACGAGTGGCCCGTCGCGCTGCTCACCCTCGGGGGAGCGGAACCCGCGATCGATGCGGCGGGTCCGGCCACGACGGGTGTCGTCGACTCCGCTCCTCTCGAGTTCCCTCTCGTCACTGCCGCGCAGCGTGCCGGAGACACGGACCGGCTGGCAGAGGCCTGGGATCCGGGCGAGGCCGTCCACATCTCGGGCGACGCGTCCGTTTCGCTCGACGAGGTCATCGTCCGGCGAGGATCGCAGCGTCGAATGGACCCCAGCCGAGGGCTTCCCCTAGACACACTGCGCACCTGCATGTCCGTTGCTCTGCGGGGGATCGACATCGGTCACTGGGTGGCGGTGCATGACGTGGCGGGGCTGGCCCCGGGAATCTATCGGTGGCCTGAGCTGGACAAACCGGTCCGCTCGGGAAGTCAGGCGCAGATGCGCGCGGAGCTCTACCGGGTGCGCCTGGAGCAGACGCTCGCGCGGGACGCGGCGTTCGTCGTCATCGCTGCGACCGAAGTTTCGCAGCTGACTGACCGGGAGTACCGGGAAGCGCAACTGACCGCCGGAATCGCGGAGGGCAGATTGCACCTTGCGGCCTACGCCTTGGGAGCCGGGGCTTGCGGCATGACGTTCCTGGACAGTGAGATTTCGACGCTACTCGGCGAGCAACCCCCGTCTGTCGGCGGCGATCCCATGGACGGGCTTATCTTCACGTGCGTCGGCGTTCCGGGCAATACTTCGAAGCCTGGTGGCTTGCCGGGTACGCCGACGGAGATCAGGATGGTGCGCCCACGCAAGTAGGGCAAAGGGGCGAACTCCGGTGAGCTTTGTGAACAGTGGCTCGCGGGGGAATCCGTGCGTTGTAACGGGTTGTCTGGACCTATCGACGGTGCGGTGTCCGGGCGGTAGTGTTGCTGCGCGCTCCTCACCATCAACACCGGGGCGTGCGGCGGTGGCCGTGATCAACCAGCCCGGATATCGATTCCGGACTTAGGCACAAATGCGAGGCGATATTCCCAGCGGTCGGGTCGGCCGCCGGTTTTCCCGGCGTGCGCGCCGGGGTCTGACCATCCATGTGGGGGGAGCCTACGTGCCCGGAATGCAGATGCAAGGATCGGAAGGCGGGCCGTTCATCATCGGCCTGGCTTATGTGATGTCGTGTGTGGGCTGTGGTCTCGGGCTGTCGGCCATGGTGCGGGCCCGCTCGGCGAAGGGCTCGGCGCGCGAGCGCTGGCTGGCGCTGGGTGCGGTGGCCATCGGCGGTACCGGGATCTGGGTTATGCACTTTATTGCGATGCTCGGATATTCTCTACCGAATACACAGATCAGGTACAACCTGCCGATCACGCTCGCGAGCCTGCTCGTGTCCGTCGCCGTCGTCTGGTTCGGCCTGCGCTTCACCCTGCGCGGCGGCAGCATCGTCTCCGTGATTCCAGGTGGTGCGATCACCGGCATCGGCGTCGCCGGGATGCACTATCTGGGCATGGCCGCCATGGACGTCTCAGCTTCCGTGCACTACCGGCTCTGGGTCGTGGTGGTCTCCGTGGTGATCGCCGTGACCGCGGCGACGGTCGCCCTCTGGTTCGCGGCGAACCTCGACTCCGCGGCCGCGATGCTCGGCGCCGCGATGGTCATGGGTGTGGCGGTGTGCGGGATGCACTACACCGGGATGTCCGCGATGGTCGTCACGGCATCGTCGTCGACGAATGTCGCCGGACTATCCGCGACCCAGCTCCTCGGACCCCTTGCGGTCGTCGTCAGCATCTCGACCTTCGCGATCCTGTTGGCGATCGGCCTGAGCCCGAGTGCGCAGGAGATCGAACGAGAGGCCGGCATCAGGGAGAACCTTCGCAAGCTGGCCGCCTTGCGGGACCGTTCCTGAGGCTGGATCGCCACGCGCTACGCGGCGGACCCCAATGCATGGTCCGCCGAGTAGCGCCGCCTACACTCACTGCTTCTTGATGTGCCCCTTCATCTCCTGGAGCCGGGTGAGGACCGGATAGCCGGAGATGCTCAGGGCATTGCCATGCCCGGTCTCGTGGATGTCGAAGACCGACTGAATGGCCGCGTAGAAGCCCTGCACGTCAAAGGTCTGGTTCACCGCCCGCTTCGCCTGGCGCAGCGCGCGAGCGAGCCGTTCGCCCCGGACCAGCCTTCGTGCGGCGGGCCGATCCCTCCCGGGTGAGGAACGCGATCTCGTCCGCCCGGCCAGTGGCGCGAATGTCGCGCGCGGTGTGCGCAGCCAGGATGTCTGGCATGGCGGGACCCACACGCCGGCGGCGGCCACGCGTGCCCGGCCGACCGGGACCTGCTGTACGCGCCCCAACCGACCAGCGCCGTCGCCACGGCGTACACCGAGATCGACCACCAGCCAAGGCCAAATCCGCCGATCGGCCGCCACAGGTACCGAACTACGTGCGCAGAAGCCCTGAATGCAGCCAGCCAAATCGCCTCGGGCAGCTGTCGCCGGCGCGGCACATGGAGCACGGCCGCAGATGCGACCGGCGTGGCGGCCATGGACAGGCCTGCGAGCACTGCCAGCAGATTCCGGTCTCAAGCGGCCGGCTCTGGAGCGCGGGCATCAGCACCAGGCTGAGTATGCCTACTGATATGTCCAGCGCCAGCAGCCCCGCGGACCTGCACGCTCCCGACTACAGTTCGCCCGGCTGCGCTGGTGTCAATGCCGCCGTGGCAGTGCGGTGCAGCTGGACCAATCCGAGGCCGCCACCCACCAGGGCCAGGCCGAAGAGGGTGAACATCGAGTCGAGCCGCACGAACTGTGCCTGCCAATAGGCGTACTGGTCTGCTGAAACGCTGGTCAAGGCGCCGTCGTTGAGGCCCATAGTCGAGATCTCGTACCGCGGCCCCGGCAGGATATAGCCGCTTCCGTTCTCCGCTCCCATGGCGAGCCCGGTGACTATCAGGCAGACGCACAGAACGCCGGCGGCGAGAAGTATCCAAGGCACCCGACGCCCGGGGTACATATTGCGAAACACTATCTTGGCCTCAGCGCGATTTCTCCGTTCGGCGGCGCTACGCAAGGGATAGCGGTTCCGTAGCCAGCCAGTCTTCTGATTCCGCATGGGAACCGTCATCAACATTGAGGCGAACAGCCAGACCCAGCACGGGCCGAGGCTCGCGCCCATGATCATCGACAGGTGCTGATGATCCACCAATGCCCGCGACGTATGCCATGTGGACAGAACGTCTACGGCCGTGAGCGCGATGATCCCGCCGCCAACCGCGACAATGAGGATGTCCACCGCCGCGCACACGCGGGACCGCATGCGCCACACTCTTGACTGCGACTGTCGCGAGAGGTAGGTGATGAACTGTTCGCGCGACGCCGCCGAGCCACGCGGCGCAGGTTCCCCCAAGAAGTCCACACACGTGAGACTACGGATACTGATCCCAGTTGTCGATTGAGTTGACCACCCCATTCGTGGCGCCCAGATGCCGCCCGTTGATCACATTTAACGCGGCCGCTAGCGTCAACCGCTTCAGACTCGCGCCCTCCAGAGCCGGCCTCGCCCTGAGTATGTTCTACGTCGGAGCAGTCACCGGAGTGCTTGTCGCGGGCGCGCTACAGCCGCGCACACGCAACAACCGGCTACTATCGCCAGCTTCCACCTCATGGCGGCAGGGGCGCTGGGATTCGCGCTGGCGGCGAACTGGCCGTGCGCACACTGGCGGCCAGCCTGCTGTGCGGCCTCGGCGCCGCTGCGGGTCCGCTCCGGACGTTCGATGGGCCGGCACCGGCGCGGTTCTTGCGACAAACCTCGGCGGAGTAGCCGCGGGTCCCCTCTCCGGCCTCGGTATCGAGCGGTTCGGGGACACCAGCGTGCCCTGGCTCTTGGCGGCCGTCTCCGCCGCTTGCGTCCTTCTCGCGCTGAAGTTGACGCTACTCCGAGCTTTGACGAACAACTCGATAGTCGACGAGCTGGTAGCCGGCCGATGAGACCTGGCTTCGGATCGATTCGAGCCGGATAGGCGGCAAGCCGTCGAGGAGTCGTCGTCCGTGGCCGGTGATCCTCGGCGCGATCACGAGCCTGAGTTCGTCGACGACGTCGGCGGCGAGCAGCGCCTGCGCGACCGAGATGCTCGCGTGGACGCCGACATCGCCCCCGGTCTGCTGCCTGAGCTCCCGAACGAAGTCGACCAGCCCGCCGTCCAGCGCCGTCGCGTTGGCCCAGTCCCGGTCAAGGGGCGTGGATGTCGCGACGTACTTCTTGACCCCGTTGATGAAGTCCGCGAATGGCTGGATCTGGCTGCTCGGCCAGAACTGCGCCCACTCGGTGTAGCTACGTCGGCCGAGAATGACCGCGTCCTGTGTCGCGATCACAGCGGCAAGGTTGGCGTCCATCGCCTCGTCCCAGTCGGCGAGGAAGTCGTCTGGGTCCTCGGCAACGCCGTCGAGGGACAACAACTCGTACACGACGATCTTTCGCACGCCCTACACCTCCGATTGGTCTCGATGCTACTAGCGACGAGTCAGGCCGCCGAAACTCATCGCCGCGTCGCCTGACTCTACGCCGTAAAGTTCTTCGCTTCGAGCCCTTGACTCTATGCCATAAAGTAGAGTCTACTTTATGGCATAGAGTCCTTTCGAGGGGAGCGAACATGAACCAGACATCAGGCGCCGCCGCCACCGATGGCGGCGGTTTCGACCCCCGCCAGGCCGCCGCCGCGCTCGACCAGGCCAGCTGGGCTGCGCGCCGTAGCTTCGCGCCCACCCCGCCCGCGCTCTGGGCCTTCCGGTCGCTCGTCGCGATCGTCGGCTGCGGCAGCGTCTGGCTTTCCGTACGTGACCAGCACCCTTACGCCGGCCCCACCGCACCGTACGTGGCCATCGCCTTCGTACCCGTCGTCATCAACATCATCTGGAGCTCCATCGCGCTCAGGCGCGCGGGCACCGGCGTGAGCGGCCCGGTCCAGCGGGCCATGCGGATCTGGCTCAGCATCATGTTGGGCGTGTGGATCGTCGCTTACGCCATCACGGCACCGCTGTTCCACGCTACGGAAGGCCACCCGGCCTGGGGGTGGTACCCGGCCAACGCTCCGTTCATCATCGTCGGCCTCGTCGGCGCGGTCGGGGCGGTGGTACTGCGGGTCTGGCCCATGGCGGGCATCTGTCTGACCCTCGCGCTGATCGCCGGGGCTGCGGGGTTCGCCGGCCCGGCCGGGTCCTGGCTGATCATCGGCATCGGCATCGGCGCCATGATGCTGATCGGCGCCGCATACACCGCGCGGGCGCAACGCCGTAGCATAGTCGGATCATGACCACCGAGGAACTCGACCCGCTCATCCACGTTCCGACCCGGCTGAAGATCGTCGCAACGCTGGCAGCCCTGCCCGACGGCGACGGACTGTCCTTCACCCGGTTGCAGGACATGCTCGAGCTCACCCCCGGCAATCTGATCATCCAGCTGCGCAAGCTCGAGGAAGCCGGCTACCTCGCCAGCGAGAAGACCCGAAACGGGTCCACGCAGAAAACCACGGTGGCTCTGACCAGAAAAGGGCGCGCAGCGCTCGGCGCCTACACCCAGGCACTGCGCAACCTGCTCGGCGGTCTGGACATGAGCGCGACGTCCGACGAGGCAGACACCGAACAAATCACTTTCTGAATCCAGCCGCACCAGCGCTGAGAGTTCAATCGATCGATGGAGTCGTGCGAGTCGGCGCGGGCCGTGTGCCCGCGCCGACTCGTGTGATGCGTCGGGAATGGTGCGCATGCTTAAGTTCATCGGCATGGCGAGTGTGTTGATCACCGGGATGTCCGGTACTGGTGAGTTCACTGCGCTTGAACTCCTGCGCGAGCGCGGACACGCGGCCATGGACACCGACACCGACGCCGGCACCTTCAGTCAGTGGATGACGCTGCCGCACGGCTCGGCCGACTGGATCTGGCGCGAGTACGCCATCACCGACCTGACCGATCAGGGCCGCTTCTACCCGATGTTCGCCCATATCGTGCTGCTCAGTGCCCCCGTCGAGCTGCTCCTGCGCGACGATGTAAAGCCGCAGGTGCTATTAAATCAGAGGGTTTTCATCCAGGAAGCGCTGTAGCTCAGCCATCCATGCTTCGGGCTGGTCGATGTGGGCCATGTGTCCGGCCTCATCGAGTACTACGGCGCGCGCGGCCGGGATCATCTCTGCGGCGGCGTAGGCGACGGATGCGGGAAACGTGAGGTCCTGACGTCCGTGAAGCAGCAGGATCGGGATCTTGAGCGCCGCGAGGCGTTGGGCCGAGTCCTCCGGTCGCGAACTGCCGAGGATGCCTGCCTTCCACCCCGGAGTCCAGTCGCCGGAGAAGCGCACCTTTGACAGGCGTTCGAGATAGTCCTTCAGCACTTCAGGGCGCCAGACGTTCGCCGGTGCCGAGAGTATGGCTTCGGCTCGGTTGTATTCGGCGCCGGTCAGGTTTGCTGAATCCGGGCCGAGCGTCGAGCCCTGGGCCATGCGGGCTTCCAGTTCCGCCTGCAAGTCCTCGCCAAGTGAGTCGTCTGGGACCGGCAGCACACTGCTGGAGGCCACGATGAGGCTACGGACCCGATCGGGCGCGGCGAGGGTGAGGCGCTGGGCGATCGCGCCGCCGGTGGAGAAGCCGAGCACATGCGCTGTGCCGATGCCGAGCACGTCGAGCAGCCCAAGGAGATCGTTGACGGCGGCGTGCCACGTGTAGTCGTGCAAGCTCAGCCCGCGCGTGGATCGGCCACAGCCGCGAAGATCGGGCAGCAGAGTCCGCTGGGTGCCGGTGAACTGTTCCAGCGGATCGCGGAGGTACGAGTGATCCCAGTCAGGGCCGCCGTGGATCACGAGTAGTGGGGTCTCCTGTGGTCCAGGTACCTCTGCAACGAAGAGATCGACTTCTTGCTCTGCGGGCACGCGAACCAGACTCTCCGTGATCATCTGGCGAGTATCTCAGCGTTCCGCCATGCATGCCAGTGCGCTTCGTGGGCTTGAAAAAAGTAGCGCCGCCACGAAGACCAGGTGAGGATGGCACCATGGACGCGCAGCAGGTGACCTTGCGGAAGATGACTCCAGCGGAGTACCAAGCAGCCACGGAGCATCGTGAATCCGAGTCAGTCCGCGAGCTCAGCAAGCTCATTCCGGAGGAACTGGCGTGGGAACGGGTCCGGCGCGGCACGGCCAGTTTCCTGCCCGACGGGCCCGACACGGCTGGCCATCACCTCCTCGCCGCGGAGAACGAGGCGGGCGAGGTGGTGGGGAACGCGTGGATCGGCCCGAACCCCAACCGGGTCTCGGGAACCGCTACCTCCGCGTTGCTGTACGACATCCACGTCTTCGCGCCATTTCGACGCCGCGGATACGGATCCGGCATCCTCGCCGCCGCCGAGGAGCTCATCGCCCGCGAGGGCAAGACGGCGCTCACCCTGAACGTCGTTGGAGACAACGAAGCAGCCATCGCGCTGTATCGACACAATGGTTACGAAATAACGGCGATGTCCATGCGCAAGAACCTTTAGCGGCAGAGGCTAGACCCCGTGTGCGCGGTTCAGGAGGATCTCCGCGCGCTCTACAAGATTGCTCACGTTCTTGATACCTCGCTGAAGGTTTCGTTGGTGGACGAAAACGGCTAGGCCGAGGGCGATGTGGGCGTAGCAGTAGGCAAGCGCGGGAGGCCCGGCGACCAGCTCGCCGGCAGTGCAGAGCAGATCCATCGCCTCGGGTGTGATGTCGTGGGCGCTCAAAAGCGTTGCGTAGTCGAAGACTCTGGTGCCGCTGCCCAGCGCTTCGATGTCGATGACACCGCTGACCCGGCCCGCGTCGAACAGGATGTTGCTGGGACGGAAGTCGCCGTGGACGAGGTCGCCGGTCGGTAAGGTGACTGGCCCGTGGGTAGCGAGAAGCTGTTCGCATGCGTCAACGAGGCGCCGTCCTGGTGGACCGGTTTGGGCTAGTTGCCGGCACAGGTCTTCACGTTCGTTGGTCATGCGGGTGACGTACTGAGACCAGCACCGCTGCGGATCGGGGTCGAGGCCCGCGTGGGTCTCAAGGACGTCGATCAGAAGCCGGGCCTCGTCTACGGTCACCTGCTCCTGGCTGCGACCGGGTACGAAGTCTTGGATCTGATATCCGAAGCCTGAAGTGGTCGTGCCGACTGCTAGCCATGCGGGGGTCGGATAGCCGGCGGCGCGGATCTTTGCGACAGCCGCGGCAGCACGCTCGATCTGAGGAGCCCAGTCGCGGTTGGGGCTCCACTTCAGTACCGCCTGTCGGCCGGCGTTGTCGGTCAGGAGCCACGCCCCCGACTGGACCCCGCGATCGAATCGATGATCGAGCTGGAACTGGGTGTCGTACACGTCATTTGCCTCACTCAGAACCGCCTGTGTGGTACGTGCTTCAGCGGAGTCAGACATGGTGCTGGACGCTACTGAGCGGCCTGCTGAGCCGCAACGACTTTTCAGCCGCGCTCTTGTGAGCGGCGAGCCGTCACTGCGGCTGTGATCATCAGCGTCGGGGCGATGCCGGTGACGTCCGCGGTGTCCGCCGGACCGGCCGGTGAGACGAGGCACGGCCGCCGACGCACCCGATGACCGGAACCATCCGCACCGACGAGAGGTTCCTGGCCACCATGCTCGTCCGCATCCCGATGGGGCGGTGGGCCGAACCCGAGGAGATCGCCGGCAGCCGCGTCTTCCTCGCTTCCGACGTTGCGTCCTTCATCACCGGCCAGGTGCTGCCGGTGGACGGCGTCCTGGTCATGTAACGATCGGTTGTGGGCGCCCTCGGATATGGTGGCGATGTGCGTATCTGTATCTTCCTGTCTGCCGCTGACCTCCCAGAGCACTACACCCGGCCTGCCCGGGACTTTGCCGAACGCCTAGGCCGCGCGGGGCACACGCTCGTGTGGGGCGGTTCGGACGTCGGCCTCATGAAGGTCGTGGCGGACGGCGTCCAGGAATCCGGCGGTCGGCTGTGCGGTGTCTCCGTCGGCTTCCTCGAAGCCGCGGCCCGCAAGAACGCCGACGAGATGGTGATCGCCGCCGATCTGGCGGAGCGTAAGCGGCTGCTGCTGGAGAAGGCCGACGCATTCGTGATCATGGTTGGCGGCACCGGGACACTCGACGAGGCCACTGAGATCCTCGAGCTGAAGAAGCACCGCCATACAGATAAGCCGATACTCCTACTCAACACGGCGGGCTTCTATGACGGCCTCAAGGAGCAGTTCCGCCGCATGGAGGACGAAGGCTTCCTGGCCCGGCCGCTTGAGGAACTGGTGCACTTTACCGAGGAGCCCGCCGAGGCTCTCGCCTACTTGGAGAACGCGCTGGGCGGCTAGCTAGCTGGCCTGCTTGGCCTGCTTGGCCTGCTTGGCTGGCGTCGGCGTCGGCGTCGGCGTCGGCGGTGTCGGTGTCGTGGCGTCAGCGGCGAGTTCGACGGATAGCTGCGCGAAACCGTGACGGCGGTAGAAGCGGATCGCGGTCTCGTTCGCGGCGTACGCGGAAACGTGGAAGCGCTCGGCTCCACGTTCACGGCTCCAGGCGAAGAACGCTTCGATCAGGCGGCCGCCGATGTTCTGCCGCCGATAAGCCGGCGAGACGAGTGTGCTGACGAGCTCGGTGCGGGCGGCCGTCCACATCGGTGACGGGGCATAGAAGCATCCGATGAGGTGGCCCACGATTTCGCCGTCGCGGCCGGCGGCGACAAGCACGAGCGCATCGGGCGAGGAGAGCAGCCCGTCGATCCAGGCACGGCCATTCTCCTGTGGCCATCCAGCGTTGCGCAGCCGATCGCGTGTCGCGCCGTCCTCGGCGAAGAGTGCGGCGCTCGAAGCTTCGAGACCCGGAAGGTCCGCGGGCTCCGGGCGGCGAATGGTGACGTCCATGGGCTCCTGTCGACCGTCGGCTGCGTGTCGCGTCAGTATGCCCGGACCAGCCATCCAGTCGCGCCCCATTTATTGCCGCCGCGAGCGACGGCGTCGAAGGCTAGATCCACTTGAACGAGATCGGTGCCCAACTGCCCGGTCAATGATCGTCTACGACCAGTGACCGGGCATCGATGGGGTACAGCAGGGGTGATCTACAGTCCCTGGGCTCTGCCGGGCGGGGGCTGAAGCTACCTGTGATCTCCCCGGCCCTTGCACGGACAAGGAGGCGGAGGCGGACAGGGGCAGGGACCGGGGCTGGGGGCCGACTTGACGCAGAAGGTGAACGTGCGGGTTGAGGTGCCTTCCAGCGGATCGCTGACTTCAATGGTCGCAGTGGCGTTGCCTACGGTCATCGGGGTGCCGATGACCGTGCCGTCCGGAAGCAGAGCCAGCCCGGGCGGGAGTTCTCCGGAGACCAGATGCCACGTCAGGTCCGGCTGCTCGCTTGCGACGTAGGCGTCGAGGCGGAATTCGGTGAACTTGCCGATCGTCACGCAGGGCAGGTCGGCTGGAGTGGTGATGCAGGGCGGCTGGGTGATGTTGACCAGGTTCTGGTTCCAGCCGGCGAAAGTGTTGCAGGTCAGCGTCGTATACAGGCGGGAGCTGTTGTCGACGTTCACCCCGTAGCCGAAGTTGTCCTCGAAGCCGGGGCGGTCGATCGGGGTGCGCTCAATGCGGTTGCCGCTGATGGCGATGTCCGTGTTGGGGCCGAAGAAGGAGATGCCCGTATCGGTGCCGGCTCCGGTGAAGGTGTTGTCGTCTACGGTCAGGCCGGCTGCGTTGGCGATCAGCAGTCCCGTGGAGACGGCTCCCGGCCTGCCGAACGAAGAACCGGTCACCGTATTGTCGGTGAAGGTGCCGGAGCTCGGCGCGGCGAGCGCCGGCGATCCGATCTGCACTGTGTTCTGGGCCAGACCGCCGGGGTTGGGGACGGCCGGGTCCGGCGGGCCGAAGGTGTTGGCCGACGCGTGGACCGTCACATCTCCCTGCACCAGCAGCCCAGTGCGCTGGTAGTCCGATACCCAGCTGCCGGTAATGGTCACGGTCTGCGGTCCCGTGGCGGCACGCAGCTGAATCGAGTGGACTGTCTGGCACGTCGCGTGCTGAGTGATGTCAAGGACCTTCACATCACTGATCGCGCCGCTTGCGTCCTGGTAGAGCACACCGACGGTCGGAGTGGCGCTTGCGTTGCAGCCGAACGCGGTGAATCCGGTCCCACGGACCGTCAGGTCGGTCAGGTCCATCGAGGCCCCGGCGTTCGTCACCACCGGCCCGAGGAACAGGCCGCTCGGCCCTGCGGCGGGGTCGGGGTCGTGCGCGGTGATCTCGTGTCCGGCGCCGTCGACGGTGAAGCCGTCCGGCACCGTCAGCGTCGCGGTGGTGTCGCAATCCGCGCTCAAGGTGAACGTCGATCCGGACACCACTCCGGGACAAGCGGCCGTGATACTCCCGCCGGCTGCGTGTGCGGCGAGCGCCCCCACAGTCAGTTGCCCGGACACTACCGTTGTTACTACAAGCATTGATACGCGAGTTCGCATAGACGCTCCTGGGCGTGGATTATTCCGCCCAAAACCATACATGTAGGGACAGGAGTACTCGGGTTGCTGCTGTGCGACACGCATTTACTTCAGATGTCGCCGTTGAGGTAGTCGTTCTCGCAGTTGTGCTGGACGGGTGAGGCGTACTCGGGGGAGTGGCCCGTCGCCGAGCCGCCCCTGTTGCTGCGCACGCGCCGGTTCCTGCCCATCCTCGGCATCGGGTTCTGTGCCAACGGGATCGTGAACGGCACTGCGGCGTCGGCCGGCCGGCAGTACCACCTGCCCGCTTCGGTATTAAAACCCTACTTCTCCGTCGTAGGCGACCTGCCCGGACTGAGCCTGACGCTGCTTCAGCTCACAATGCAGCTCCCCGTGGGCCTCGTCGTCACTTGTGTGATCTTCACTATCGCCGCGGCGGCGCCCCTGGTGCTCTCGCTCTTCATGCGGCACTTCCGGCACCCCGCCACCGGCGGCACGCGGTACTGACCCGACGGCTGCTGGAATCCACCCGAGCGCACAATGGTCATCGGCAGACCCGGACGGGTATCAGTACGATCAGGCTTCGCCGTGGCCGCGAGTGGAAGGGCGCCACCTCATGAATCAGGGTTCGGACTCGGCTTCGGATGCCGGCGACGGGGAGGGGAATCGGGCAGCCGCGTCGGCGCGGCAGCCCGAGTTCGGCTCGCCGCCCGCCGACGTGCGCCGCTGGATGGATCGACGCTGGTCCCGGCTGAGCGAGTGGCCGATGGCGAGACTGCCGGCGGCCAAGGCCCAGGGCGCCGGGACCTCGGTCGGCGTGGTGCTGCCCGCGCTCAACGAGCGGCAGACCGTCGGGGAGATCGTGGCGTGTATCCGGACGCGGGAGGAGGCGCCGCTGGTCGACGAGATCCTCGGCCCGCTGCTGACCGATCCCTCCGTGCAGCTGGTGAAGGCGGCCTACGATCGGCCCCTGCTGGACGCGGGCATCGTGCTGCCGGGCGGGGGCGGCCGGGCTACCGAGCTGGTGGCCAGGCCGCTGATCAACCTGCGCTGGCCGCAGCTGGCCGGGACCGTGCAGCCGTTGGCGGGGGAGTACGCGGCTAGAGGGAGTCTGCTGGAACGGTTGCCGTTCCCGTGCGGCTACGTCGTCGAACTCGGCCTTCTCGTGGATTCCCTGGGTATCGCAGGGTTCGACGCCCTTGCGCAGGTGTACGTCGGCACCCGGTACCACCGCCCCAGGCGGACCACGCGTTGGGCCGGATGTCGCGCGAGATCTGGCAGACCGCGCTGCTGCGCCTCGAGCGCTCCGGACGGTGGGTCGGCGGCGAGCCGGTGCACACCGGCTTCACTCAGTTCCACTGCCAAGACGGCGGTTTCCGCTCGCGCGCCTACGAGATCACGGCGACCGAGCGGCCGCCGGCGAGCACCGGCGAGCAGTACCGCCAGCGCATGGTGAGTGCCGGTCGTATCGCGCAGGACAGCTGACAAGACATCTACGGATGTGCAACCAGGGACACCAGGGAGGTAACGAGTGGCCGCGCCGCTGAAGCCCGCTGCCGAGCAAGGCAAGCAGGGGGAGCTGAGACTCGGTCGGAGTGTGTTCGGGCCCGATGAACGAGTCGTGATGGCGATCGTCAATCGCACACCCGATTCGTTCTACGACAAGGGTGCGACCTTCGCCGAGGACGCGGCACTCGACGCGGTCGACCGTGCCGTCGCCGAGGGTGCGCGGATCGTCGACATCGGCGGCGTCAAGGCGGGCCCGGGCGAAGAGGTGGACACGGCCGAGGAGATTCGCCGGACGGTCCCGTTCGTCGCCGAGGTCCGCTCCCGCTACCCCGACGTCGTCATCAGCGTCGACACGTGGCGGGCCGAGGTGGGCCGGGCCGTGTGCGAAGCCGGAGCCGACCTGCTCAACGACGCGTGGGGCGGCTACGACCCGGAGCTCGCCGAGGTCGCCGCCGAATTCCAGACCGGGCTGGTGTGCACGCACACCGGCGGAATCGAGCCGAGGTACCTACCACCCAAGGGCGTCGCCTTTCCCGATGTGATGGCCGACATCCTGGACCAGACGGTCTGGCTCGCGCAGCGCGCGCTGGAGCTCGGCGTGCCGCGTGAGTCGATCCTGATCGACCCGGCCCACGACTTCGGCAAGAACACCCGCCACTCGCTCGAAGCCACCCGTCGGCTCGGCGAGATGGTCGAAACCGGCTGGCCGGTGCTGGTCTCCCTGTCCAACAAGGACTTCATCGGCGAGACCCTCGACCAGCCGCTCCGCGAAAGGCTTATCGGCACCCTGGCGACCACCGCGGTCTGCGCATGGCTCGGCGCGCGCGTCTATCGCGTCCACGAAGTGCGCGAGACCCGACAGGTCCTTGACATGGTGTCCTCGATCCAGGGTACCCGCCCGCCGTCCGTCGAAAAGCGAGGCATCGCCTGACATGCATGGGTTACGCGGATGAGCTGTTCGTTCTGAGCGGCGGGGTCACGGAGAAGATGTTCGACTCGGTGCTCAACCTCAACCTTAAGGGCCCGTTTCGGCTTTCGGCCTTGGCCGGTGAGCGGATGGCCGCGGCCGGCAGCGGCTCGATCGTCACATCAGCTCCACCGGGTCGATCCGCCCACGCGCGGCCCTCGTCCCCTATGCGGCTGCGAAGGCCGGTCTGAACGCGCTCGCTGAAGGACTTGTTCAGGCGCTCGGCCGAACCGTGCACGTCAGTACTCTGATGGCTGGGCCGTTCCGCACCCAGGCCACCAGCGACTGGGATGAGGAAAAGCTCGGCGAATACGCACGCCCCCATGCGCTGCAGCGCATCGGACGGCCGGTCGAGATCGTCGGCGCCGCCACATCGAGGCGAGGATGCCGTTGGCGTTCAGGCCCGTCACGGTGACCGGCTTGCCCCGATAGACCCACTGGTCCACGCCCTGGTCGTTGGTGACCGGGGGCTCCCTGTGAGATTGTCAATCTCCTCGGGCGCGGATACTGCTCTTATCCAGCCTTGACCACGGCGATCCCGTCACGATAGTTGGCGGACTCCCCGCCTTGGAGGTTGGTGAGCTGGAGCACGAGGTAGGGCCCCTGGGCGAAGAGCACTCGGACGTACAGGTTGTCGATGAACCCGGATTCGTTCGCGGGGACTTGGAACGCGGTGAACTGCGTTCCGTCGGCCGCCGCCAGTTGCACGAGGGAGGCGTTATTCCCGCTCTCGCAAAGGATCTCCGGCCCGGTGCTGTCGGACTCGACGACCGTGACGGCGCTAGAGCACTCGGGCTGCAGGTTCCGCGACCAGAGGGTTTTGCCGGTGGCCAGGTCCACCGCCCCCGCTGTCTGGTTGCCGCTCGTGTACAGCTCAGAGCCGTAGACGGACGTGTCGGCGACCTGGCTGCTGTAGATGTTCTGGGCTACAGACGTGCCGTCGGGAAGGTGGAGAAGAATCGGAGTCGTGGTGCCGGCCGCGATCGCGAACTGCTGCGAGTTGCTACAAGTGATCAATATATGGCCGTTGTTGAGCCAAAGGTATTCGAAGCTCAGGCACTCGCCGCCGGGAAGCGAGGAGGCGTCGAGGACCGCCATCTGCTTGCCGTCACCGGCACTGGCGATCTGGATCTGGGTCAAGGCGGAAGTCGAGGTGCCACAGCCTACCAAGGAGTAGGCCAGGCCCCCGGATTCGACGCCGCTTCCGCAGCCGGTTCCGTCGACTGTGCGCAGACTGTGTTGGGTGGCCTGACTCGTCGCGTCCAGCGCGGTGCTACCCGTGGCGATATTGATCGCCCGGACCGAGGTGCATGCGTATTTCACGCCGACGCTGACGTATCCGATGCCGTTGCTGTCGGGTGCCTGAGTCATTTCGCACAGGTCGTCACCTGCGGGCGGGGCCCAGTCCCACAGCCTTCTGCCGTCGGCCAGGCTGTACGCGGCCAGTCCGCTCCGCATGCCGATCACCAGGGTGCTCGAGGTGGACCACTCTCCGATGGACTGCGTAGGCAGCTCGGGCAGGCGCCACAGGTATCCGTCGCCAGGGGCCGCCGTGGCGCTTGGTGGGCTGGTAGGCCCTCCGGCGTACGGGGAATCGGTTGAGGCGGCACCGTGGTCGTTGATGATGACGAGGGCGATGAGCGCGACCACTATCACTACTGCCTGGCAGAGCATCACGTATCGGTACGGACGCGCGGCGGCCACGACCGCAGCGAATTGCTGCCTCCAGGTCGGATCCGGCCGCAAGTCTTCGGGCTCTTCCGATTTTTCCGAGATCAGCTGCTTATATCCGGGATAGCTGCCCCCGACCTGCCCCTCCGACTCCATCCCCCGAGCGTATCGTCACTCTGCCGTGAGGAGCGGCGCGAGCGGCGAGCGGGCCGCGAGGCGGGCCGGGATCAGGCAGGCTGCGAGCGTCACGGCGATGGCCAGCACGGCGAGCGCACCGACCGTCACGAAGACGGCCGCCGGGATGGTATGCACCAGCAACTGCGTCGCCGCCACGCCCAGCAGCCCGCCTACCACCGCGGCACACGGCGCGACCAGCGCACCCTCCCACATGATCAGTTCCCTTATGTCCGAGTCGGTCCAGCCCACGGCGCGCAACGCGGCGAGTTCGGCCTCGCGTTCGCGTGCCCCGAGATAGATCACGTCGGCGGCCGCGAGTACCGACAGCACCAGCGTGAGCATCGCGGCGACCTCGTCGACGTGGCGCACCCGCACTCCCACCGCCGCGGCCAAGAGGTTGCCGGACGCGTTGGCGTGGAAGGCCGTCTCGACGCCGACCAGCATGGCCATCGCGCCGATTCCCACCGCGAGCGCGCCGATCGACGCGGCCGTGCGCCAGGGCGTACGCAGCGTCCAGCGCCAGGCCAGCCCCCGCACGGAGCGGACCCGCCGCCCGCTTCCGGCAGCGGAGACCGTCGGGCGCAGCGCCGTGCCGGGATGAGACCGCCCGGCTCGCAACGCCGGCCAGAATCCCGCCACCAGGGCGACGCCGAGCGCCAGCGGAATCGCAGTCAGCGCCCTGAGTATTCCGACGTGCACCCCCGCGACCGCGCCGACCGGCACCGCAAGGGCGGCGCCGAGGACACCGGCGGATCCGGCCGACAGCAGTACCTCGCCAAGCACGAGGCAGGCGAGACGGCGGCCGCTCCAGCCCAGGCAGGCGAGCACGCCGAGCTCGGATCTGCGGCTGCGGACCGAGGCGGCCACCGCGTCGCCCACGAAGACGATGCAGACGAGCAAGACGAGTACGAACAGCGCGACGCTCTTGTCGTCGATCGCGGTGACCAGCACTGCGGCCACGCCCTTGTGCGACCACTGCTCCTGCAGGGTGAGCGTGGGCCGGCCGTCACGCCCGGCCGGCAGGTTCACGGTCACCGAGCTGGGCGACGAACCGGCCACGACGTCGACCTGAAGTCCCGTCGCCTCCTTGATCTCCTCCGCGACGGCGGTGAGCCGACCGGCCGAGGCCGCGTTCACACCGGTGATTCCCGAGACGCGCACCTGGATCTCCGAGATCGGCGCCTTGTCCTGCGGGTCGGAGGAGTCGAGGATGTAGGGCACTGCGGCCATGGTGGTCAGCAGTTGGGGCGGGGTGGTGATGTAGCCGCCCGGGTTGGAGTTCGCGCCGAGGCTCTTGCCGCCGAGCAGTTGGCTGCTCTGGGTGTTGCCGCCGGTGTCGACGGTGGGCTGGAAGGTCTCGAGGGCCACGGCGGAGAGCCCGGAGAACTGCTGCAGCTTCGCCGGGTCGAACTCTCCCACGGCGAAGCCGGACACGTCGTCACTGCTCGACAGGTTGCCGACGCGGGCCAGCGGGCGGAAGGCGGAGTCCTGGGCGAACGGATTGTCCACGGCGCTCGCTTCGAAGGACGTCAGGCCGGAGCCGGGGATCGGCCACAGGTTGCTGCTGTCCGCGACGCCGTGCCCGACAGCCGTCAAGGTGCCGGTGCCGGAGCCTGAGCCGGACTCGGTGTAGGCCGTCGTGCCCGCCTGGATCCGAGGATTGAGATAGACGAGCCCGCTCGCCGTCTGCAGGCCGTTGCCCAGCACGTTGGTGTAGGAGGGGTCGAGATTGCTTGCGGGCAGTACGGTCTTGGCATAGACCGAGTTCGCGTCGTACTGCTGCGTCGTGCGCGTCGTCGAGGAGGCGTCGGCAAGCGCGGCGAGCACGGTGGAGGTATTACTGCCGTCTACTCCCACCTGGGCCGCATACGTCTGGACGGCCGCGGAGAGCTGCTCGTCGTACTGGCCGGTGTCGGACAGGAGCAGCGGGACGGAGACGAAGCGGGCCGAGGAGTTGAGCACCTGCGCCGAGGTGTCGACCTCAGGCTTGTCGGCGGATGTCAGTGAACTGCCGGCGGTGACCGCGTGGTTCAGGCCGACCAGCTGGTTCTCCGACGTCGGGTCCACCGCGGCCACGAGCAGCGAGAGCAGCCAGGGCACCGGGGCCACGAGCTTCGGCGAGGTGGCCGGCTTACCAGCGCCAAGCTCGATGAAGCTGTCGTCCGTCGTGTATGTGCCGTCGGCGTTGAGCTCGGCGACGTAGAACGAGGTGCGCACCGTAGCCGAGTACTGATTCGTGGCTGTGCCGGAGGAGACCGAGTTGACCGCGTCGAGTGCGCCCGCCGAGCAGATCGGCGCATACGTTCCGTTGGGCAGCACTTCGACCGGTACCGACAGCGAGCCGCCGCCGCAGGCCGAGGTGTTCGGCTGGACGACGGCACCGTGGTCGAGATACTCGACTCCGGCTTGTGGATTAGACGGATCGGTCCACTGCGGCCAGATGACCCGGTTCTTGGTGACGTACATGTAGACCGGGCCCGGATCCGGGATGTGGGTCAGACCCCGATCGGTGACCCAGGTGTTCGCGACCTTGATCACCTGCTGTGGCAGCGTCCGGTCGACCTGCGCCGTGGCGTCGACGTAGGCGGTGCCCTGGATCGGGACGTAACCGAGCATCGCGATCGGCGCGGCGATCTGCACGCCGGAGAGCTGCTGGATCTTCTGCCACTGGGCGTCGGTGATGCCGCCGTACTGGCCGGACAGGTAGTTGCCGCGGACCAGCCCCTGGCTCGCCTCCAGCGGAGTCTGGCTGTCGGCCGGCCGCACAAGCAGGTCGTAGGCGCCGCGGCTGTTCGCCTGGACGAGGCCGGTCAACTGGGCGCGCTGGGTGGAGACCGAACCGGTCAGCACGGTGAACCCGGTCACCGCGATCAACACTCCGGCCAGCACTGCAAGCGCCCGGATCCGACGGTGGCGCCAGTGCTCCACCACCATCCGCATCATGCCCGTCCCCTTACTGATCGTCCGCCGAACCGCGGCCCGTCATTGTGCACCAGAACCCTGACCTTCCGCTGACCGTTCGCTGACCGCGCGAGCCAGGCCGTGGTCACCGGCTCGCCATCGCCGTGGGAGTGAATCCGTGTCATGGATGGAATCCAGATCTTCTGCCGCGGCGCGTTGGCTGCGGTCTTCCTCGTGTCCGGGACGATGAAACTGCGCGCGCCGACCGAGTTCGCCGACGCCGTGCAAGCGCTGGGCCGGGTGCCGGAGCGCTGGGCGCGATGGGTCGGCGCGGCCGCGATCGCCGCCGAGCTCGGCACGGCTGTAGCGCTCGCCGTCCCGGTGGCCAGTCGATACGGGCTGTGGTGTGCGCTCGGCCTGCTGACGGTGTTCACCGCGCTGATCCTGCGGACCCTGGCGGCAAGCCGTGGCGGTGCGCCGAACGTGAGCTGTGCCTGCTTCGGTGCCGGCGGCGCCGAGATCTCCGCAGTGCACCTGGTGCGCAACGCGGTGCTGCTGACGTTGGCCGCCCTCGGACTCGCGACGAGCAGCGTCAACGGCACCGGTGGCGCGGGCTTCGGGTCGGGCTACCAGGCGCCGCTGGCACTGGCCTTCGGGTTGCTGCTGGCCGTGGTGACTGTGCTGCTCGACGATCTCGTCTACCTCTTCCGGCGTACGGCGGCCTGAGCGTCGAGTCCGCACATTGTACGAAGGGCCGACGCGCCGCGAATGCCGCGGACGCGTCGGCCCTTCAGTTTGCTCAGGTGCAGGTTACGACGCCGATCAGACGCCGTCCTCGCACACACTCTGCACGCAGCCCCACGTCTTCGACGAGGTGTCGTAGCAGATGTAGAACAGCACGAGCCCACCGTCCGGCGAGCACCCGCCGCAGTAACAGCCGCCGGCCTCGGCCTCCGCCTTGGCGGGAACCAGCTTCGTCGCGGCGCGGTCGGCCATCTTGAGCAGGGACGTACGCATCGTCCACTCCTTCCGGTTCTCGCCCGCCCCCGGCCCGGATATTCCGGCCCTGCATTGGAGCGGACACATGAAAGTCTGGTTCCGCGCGCTGGCCGGACTCTGGCCTCCCGCTGACCGCCGCGGTCACCGATGTGTCAGGACCCGTCCACATGGGCCCATCACGTACCAGCCCCTTGCGATCTGTCAGATGCCGGCAGCAGGCGCGTGATCGCGATAACCCTCGGCCTGCAAGGCGAACAGCCGCGCGTACGCACCGTCCGCTGCCACCAGCTGCTCGTGCGTGCCCTGCTCGCTGATCCGGCCACCCTCGAGCACTGCGATCCGCTCGGCGCCGCGAACCGTGTTGAGCCGGTGCGATATCAGTAGGCTGGTGCGGCCTTCACGCAGCCGGCGCAGGTGCTCGTGCACCTCGTATTCGGCCTCGGCGTCCAGGCCGGAGCTCGGCTCGTCCAGGATCAGCAGACCGGCACCGGCGCGCATGAAGCCGCGGGCGAGCGCGATGCGTTGCCACTGGCCGCCGGAAAGGTTCACGCCCCCGGCCTCCGGCGTGGCGGCCATCCGATAGAGCCGGGTCAGCATCGTTTCGTAGCCGGCGGGCAACGCGGAGATCAGGCCGTCCACGCCCGCCTCCCGAGCGCTCGCGGCGACTTGTTCCCGGTCGTCGCGCCGGGTGAGGTCGCCGATCCCGATGTTGTCCGCCGCGCTCAGCTCGTAGCGCATGAAGTCCTGGAAGACGGTGCTGATCCGGGCACGCAGCTCGGCCGGTGGCAGAGTCCTGATGTCGACACCGCCCCAGAGCACCGCGCCCCGATCCGGGTCGTAGAACCGGCACAGCAGCTTCACCAGGCTGCTCTTGCCCGCCCCGTTCACCCCGACCAGGGCAGTGGACTCGCCGGGATGCAGCGTCAGGTTCACCCCGGCCAGCACCCACGGACTATCCGGTGAGTAACGGAACCAGACGTCACGCAACTCGATCGGGCCATCGGCCCACCCCTGCGGCGCGTCGGCCGGGAGCTCGCGGGCGACCGGCATGTCCTGCGCGACGGCCAGCACGCTCCAGAAGTGCCCGAGCCCGACGGCGCCGCGCAGCAGCTGCCCGACCGCCGACGTCGCATTGCTGAGGCCGGACTGGATTCCGCCGAGCGCGGCCGCGAACACGGTGATGTCGCCGACGCTGATCCGGCCCCGCGATGCCGCGGACACGGCCCACAGCAGCCCGGCGGCCCCGATCAGGGAGCTGAGCAGGGTCAGCGGTGCCTGCACGCGCAATGTGGTCGCGTCTAGGCGCCGCTCGTTCTCGTCGACGGCCGCAGCGTCCCCGGCCACCCGTCGCCGGAAGAAGTCGCCGAGCCCGAACAGGCGCAGCTCCTTGACCGCCTGCTGGTCGGTGAGCAGCCCCTGGACCGCGAGGTGCCGGCGCGCGGTGCCGGTCATCGCGAGCTGTTCGACGGCCCGCCGCCGGGTGAGCCGGATCTGCAGCACCAGCCGGGGGATCCCGGCGGCCAGCGCTACGGCGGCGAGCCAGGCGTTGACCGCGAGGAGGTAGCCGAGGTAGCCGCCGATCGTGGTGACGGCCTGGAGCAGCTGCGAGACCGGCGTGATTGTCTGGGCGGTCACCGAGCCCGAGGCCAGCTGTGCCAGCTTGACCCGATCGAGGAACCCGGGATCCTCGAACGGGGCGATCCCCGTGAGCCGGTTGACGGCTGCGATCAGCCGATCGCGCATGGCGGCTCCGGCTCGGCGCCGCACCTGGTTCTGGCAGTAGTCGGCGAACTGCGGGAGCAGACTCGCGGTGAGCGTCGCCGCGCCGATGAGCAGCACGGCCGGCAGGATCGACTTCTCGCTCTGGTGAGCTACGAGGCCGTCCACGACGGTGCGCATCAGCCCGGCGTTGAGCGTGGCGATGACTCCGACGACGAACGAGGAGATCAGGCAGAACGCGAGCGCGGTCGGTGCGGCCCCGGCTGCCAGCCGGAGGGTGCGGAGCACTGCGAAGCGGACCCGGCCGGATGCGGCACGTTCGTGCTCTGATCCAGCGCGGTTGCGCTTTCGGTTGCTCTTGCTGTCGTGGACGCGGCGTTGGCGTGAGGACATCGGCGCCGCCTCAGCCGTGCACGTGCTCGTGCGGCACCGACGCAACGGGGAACGGCTGGTCCAGCAGCTTGGTGCCGGTGGCCGAGACGTTCCCGTTGGCCGCGACCAGGAAGAACGAGGGCCAGGATTGCACGTCGAAGCCACTGATCAGCGGGCCGGAGCCCATGTGCTGCTCGCCGCGGTGTTCGGCCACGAGGATGCCGGGCCCGAGCGCGGCGCGGTACTCCTCGTACTTGGGCGCGCGACCGCTGACGACGGCGACTGAGCGGCCCTCGAACCCGGCGGCCCTGGCGCGGAACCTGGGCAGGTAATCGGGGCACGTCTTGCAGTCGGTCGAGAAGAAGCCGACGAAGGTGCGCAGCCCGGGCTCAGCCGGGAGGCCGAGGTCGGGCGCCGCGTCGCCGGGCTGTAGGCCGCCGAAGTTGCCCTCCGGCCCCGAGCTGCCGAAGTCGCCGTCGCGCAGCCGGCGTACCAGGCCGACTGTGACCACGAGGTCGATCAGCGTGATACCACAGAAGAGAACTACCACCGCGGTGAGTATGTACATCGTCTTACAGCTCCTGGTCGGACGTTGCGAGGGTCGGGACGGCCGCGCGGGGGTCTGCGGCGCCGGGACCGCGGCCGAGGCGCAGCAGGACGGGGCCGACGACGTCAGCCGCTGGGAAGTGGCCGAGCTGACGCGAGTCGATGCTGTGTGCTGGCGAGTCGCCGTGCAGCAGCAGGGATCCCGCGGGCACCCGGTCGCCGGGGGCGGCGTTGAGCACGCGCAGGAACGGTGCGGGAATCTCCGCGCCAGGTATCGCGGCCACTCGTTTGACGAGG
>Ga0185299_10002715_pt1 | contig 26140 bp, 27 predicted proteins | sample PaiPotPPA55metaG_FD_128002 | JGI IMG/M metagenome (GOLD analysis project Ga0185299, IMG submission 128002) | Iron sulfur acid spring bacterial and archeal communities from Banff, Canada, to study Microbial Dark Matter (Phase II) - Paint Pots PPA... ...
GAAAAATGCCGGTCATGCGGTGACGGTTCCCTTCGCGCCGGGACGCATGGACGCCTCGCAGGCGCAAACCGATGTGGATGCCTTCGCCGTGCTCGAACCGGTCGCGGACGGCTTCCGCAACTACCTCAAGGGTAAATTCTCCGTACCGGCCGAGGCCTTGCTGGTTGATAAGGCGCAACTGCTAACGCTGAGTGCGCCGGAGATGACGGTGCTCGTGGGCGGCCTGCGTGTCTTGAACGCCAACTATGGACAGACCCAACACGGAGTCTTTACCATGCGGCCGGCGGCGCTGACTAACGACTTCTTCGTGAACCTGCTTGATATGGGCACGGAGTGGACGGCGGTATCGGATGCCAAGGAGGTGTTTGAAGGGCGAGATCGCGCGACGGGTGAACTGAAGTGGACCGGTAGCCGTGTCGATCTGATCTTCGGCTCACACGCCCAGCTCCGGGCCTTGGCTGAAGTCTATGGAAGTTCGGATGCGCAGGAGAAGTTTGTCCATGACTTTGTTGCGGCCTGGGACAAGGTGATGAACCTGGATCGCTTCGACCTTGCGTGATCTAAGACGATAGACCTTAGAGGTCTTATGACGAAGCAAAAACGGCCGGTCGCAAGATCGGCCGCTTTTGTTTGCCCGTCGCTCCTTGGCATGAGTGGTGGTGCTCAATGACTCGAAGCGGACGAATCCCGGGTCACGCACCTTCAGTTATGAACCTCTATCATGATGCCCCCATGCCGAAGAGACATTCTGCCCAAACGCACAAGCCGCATCCGCACGACTCGACTGACGTCAAAAATATAGCGCGCCGAGCCTGGTCGTATCCAGCGAATGATGATCATGTAGCCGGGCTCCTCGCCGCGATCAAGCGGGTTCGGCGTCGGACCGGACCCGACCGATTCTGTTTGCAAGGACTTCCACTCAGCGACAATTGGGTCTCCTGTCCGCGATCGGCGGCACGCGACCCATTGCGGCCCGTCGACCCAGCGCGACATCTACGTCGGCTTTCAGGGTACAACGGCCGCTCTTTGTTGCCTTTCGTGAGGCAGCTTCAGGTTTGCTTTTCTGACGTTCGCACCTCCGCGTTCGCGAATGTCAGATCTCACTGCGGGCGGATGCGTACTTGCGACCCATTTCGTACGATGATCGGGAGACCACATCAACGGCAGCTTCCAGCGTGCACCGGTCATCCTCGCCTACGTGCTGGCCGACCTTTGAAGCCCCCGCAGGCATTCGCTACACGGTGAGAGCGCATTATTCGCACCGCGCGATTCTGATCGCGCCTGTCATTTTGTCCGAAATCTATCTGGCACCTGCGAAGATCGTCGATTACACTATTTTTTGCTATGCGACTTTAATGCGTGGCTGACTCACGAAGTCACAATTGCGCGGACTTTCGTGCACCTCTTCTGCGCGTGTCTGCCGACGCCAAGCGAAAAATAACTGCTTGGTGAAGCGTTTCGCCGTTCATTACTTGGTCCGCACCTCGGCTTTCTCGCCTCACACTCCAGAACACCCGGCCGCACTGACGGCCGCTCGTTCTCTCATTGCTTCCTCCGTCACTGCGGCCTTTTTGAATTTCATTTGTTTGAATTGGGCGCCTCATCTCGCCAGGCAATAGCCCGCTGCGCGCTGTGATGTTATGTGCCTGGTTCGGTGACAAGGAGATGACCATGAAGATCAAGCATTTAGGGATTTTGTCAGCAACCGCCGTTGTACTTCTCTCGCTCAGTGGCGCCGCGCAGGCCGGCGACCGCGGCGACCGCGGCGGCCTTTGCTCGAACGCAACGCTAAGGGGACCGTTTAGTTTTATCGGTCACGGTGAGATACTTGGATTGAAGAAATCTGCCGATGGTACGTTTCATCCGTACGCCGCCCCGTCGATCCTTGATGACGTCGCCCTGGTGACGTTCGACGGCGCAGGCGGTTTTACGCGCACCGACTTCGGGGTTATCGGCGGTCTGCCGAAAGGGGGGCAGACTACATTTAATCCGAACCAGAACGGAACCTACACGGTGAACTCCGATTGCACCGGCACCATGAAAATCGTCTATACCGCCGGCGGAGCCGTGCCGGCCGGCGTCGAGACTGATCTGAACATCGTCGTCGCTGCCGACGGGACGCTCGTCGAATCCGTTGTCTACAGGGCGGTCACCGTGTCAGGCGCTAGCATGGACGGCCAAGCAGTGTGTCCACCGGATTGCGAGCAAGGTGTGCAAGAAAGCTTTGAGGGGAAAAAGGTCCTGGTCTACGGCTTCCGTTAGTCGAGTCCCGGATGGACTCACGCTCGCTAAGGCGCTTGCCATGAGTGGCGCTGAGCGCGACCTTGGGCGCAGGTTTTCGGTCCTTTAATTCCCGCGCCTTCTGCCTGACGATTGGGTCACTTCCCCGACCTATCGCGATACGGAGGGCGCCGGTGCCCGTGATGCTGGCGGACACCGACGCCACCAACATGATCATGGCGGCCCAGGGAGGCGGGCGTCGATCGACATGATCGCGAGCGTAAGTCGGTTGTTTGGGGTGGAGCGGACGTTCGAACGTCCGCGCGAAGGTCTGGTTGAACGTCTCCGGCTGGCCGAATCTTGCCTTACTGGAATATCGGCCTAGAACCTCGACCTTTAACCATGGATATGCACACTTCAACCGCGAAGAGAGAAGTGCGCATCGTACCTTGTTGAGCCCGGTAATCCGAGCATCGCACAAGCCCTGGCTCTTGCGCCGCACTCGTGACGGGATGGCAAGTGCTCGGTAATATGAACTGCGCAACGCTGTCGCGCCGATGCGGTCAAATAGTCAAAGCCCCGGTGGCTGTGGCATTGGAGGTCTTCATGAAGGCGCGATATGCGATGATGTTCTCGGCGCTCGGCGTAGCCGCGTTGTGAAGCGCCGCGTGCCGTGCTGCCCCGCCCGACGCCGCAATACACGACGAACGGGACGGCAAGATTCTCGTGTATACGGTCGATCCGCCCGGCGACGCACAAACCCTGCCTGCGCCGTTGACGCGTAAGGAACAGCGCGAAGCTGAAGTGATCGCAACCTGCCGGTTCGCCTGCTAAGCGGACCGCGATCCATCCAGACGAATGAATGCACGAATGTCTCGATAAACTTGGGCAAGGCCACTCGGCCCGCTTTTTAGCTCGCCATTTAGCGCTTATATAGGAAAATCGACTTCATGGCGCGGTCCCTGCTTAATGCACGAATCTGGATGTCATAACCGACATGCGAAACGCGCCATACATCAAAAACCGGTTGCTGATCGTCGCGGCGTTCGCGTTGCCCGCGTTCGTGTTCACCAACGGCTGTAAGTCGACGGCGACGCCGTCCGTGACCGCGCCGGGGGAGATCGCCACTGACGACGCTGCGCTCGCCGCCCGGGTGAAGCAGGCGCTCGTCGCGGACCCGGGGCTGAGATCGTTGTCGATGAGCGTCGCGACGTATCGAGGCGTCGTGCAGTTGTCAGGATACGTGGATTCGGAGGTACAGATTCAGAAAGCGCTTGCCGTGACGCGCGGCGTGCCGGGGGTCCAATCCGTGAGCAACGATCTGCACCTCAGGCCGCAATGACGCGCGTTCGCCGGAAAACAGATGACGAACGAGTAACGCAGGAGAGCGCGCCAAAGCGAGGGCTGTCTCACAAGCGAAGATCCTGGCGCGAGACAGCAAGCGTGTGCTGCGCGCGATCGGCGGTTCCGCCAATGGCATGGTGCATCTGCGCTTTGACGACCATTCCCCTGCTACGGTCACCGGTTTCCGGGCCGACCGTGATCGACCCACTGCCGCCGTTCCACCCATTGTCGCTTCGACGACGGTTTTCGAGGTGCTACGGACATTGACATAGGCACATTGAGCGACGAATGAAGCGTATTTGCAAAGCATTGTGAGCGGCGCCAATGCCCGGGCAACCGGGTGAGAATTGATTCTTGCTCTTAAAGAAAAACTGTTTTTCGCTTTTAGTCATAAACCAGACGTTCTTGTCTGACGATAACTGTGGTGTCGCGGCAAGTGGAATTGCTGTGATAACGCGCCAATGGAAAGCTTCTTCAACAGCCTGAAGAACGAGCGGCTGGATGGCACGAGGTATCGCAGGTTTCAGGAGGCTGTTGCCGACTTTTCGAGTACATCGAGGTGTTTTATAGCCGCAGTCGTCGTCATTCGTCGCGTGGCCTCGTATCACTGCCCCAGTTCCTGCGGGACTGGCTCAAGGCTCAGCAGACGAAAGACACGGCGGCACAGCCCGGGTCCCCTGGAAGGCGAAAAGCAGAGGGAACCTTAATCGCAGTGCGCAATACGAGAGCAATAATGACAATAAGGCAAAAGCTTCGCGCATTAATGGTCGTAACGATTATTGCGATCTCCGGCGGGATCATCGCGACGTATCTGGGATTCAACGCAGTCAGCCATGCGGAGCACGACGTACAAAGACGAGCTGTCGAACTGCGTGGCCTGACCGAAATTAAGGCCAGCCTCCTGGCGACGCTGGAGCTCGATCCGACCTCAGCCGACACCAAAAAGGTATTCTCAGATTCGGGACAGGACGTCAGCCAATGGTCGAATACCATCGGTCCGATGTTCGCGAGTCAGGCACACCGCGATCACTTCAACCAGGTGGTTACCGACTGGAATGCATATGACCAGCAATCGCAGCAATTCATTAAGCTGGCCGCGACCGATCCGAAGACCGCCAACGACGAGGTGACCGCGCTTTATCACTCGCAATTCCTGCCGATGCAGGCTTCGCTACAGTCGCTGATCGACGACGTCAGCAAGCTCGACGAGCAGAGCAACGAACAGGCTGAAAGCACCAATCAGCGATCGGTTCACACCGTGATCGCGATTCTGGTCGCCGTGCTCGTGATTGTGCTGGGCTGGGTCGTCGTGCTGTCCCGCTCGGTTCAGCAGGCGCTCGGCGGCGAGCCCGACTATGCCGCGCATCTGTGCAGGCAGATCGCGGGCGGCGACCTGACCATCGCGGTCGATGCGCCGACCGGCAATCAGGAGAACCTGCCGTCCGCGATGCGTGACATGAAGCAGCATCTAACCACGATCATCCACCGCATCAAGCATTCGGCGGAATCCATCACCACCGGCGCGCACGAGATTGCGGCAGGCAACAACGATCTGTCTCAGCGTACCGAGGAACAGGCGACCTCGCTTGAGGAAACCGCGTCGAGCATGGAGCAGCTAGCCGGTGCGGTGCGCCAGAGCGCGGAAAACGCACGGCAAGCCGCGTCGCTGGCCGAGAACGCGTCGGGTGTCGCACAGCGCGGCGGCGCCGTGGTCGGTCAGGTGGTCGAGACGATGCTGGGCATCTCCGAAAGTTCGTCCAAGGTCGCAGAAATCATCAGCGTGATCGAAGGGATTGCGTTCCAGACCAACATTCTCGCTCTCAATGCAGCGGTCGAAGCCGCGCGCGCAGGCGAACAGGGCCGCGGGTTCGCGGTGGTCGCAGCCGAGGTGCGCTCGCTCGCGCAGCGCAGCGGCACTGCGGCGAAAGAAATCAAGGAGCTGATCGACAAGTCGGTGTCGCGTGTGGATACCGGCTCGCAACTGGTCGCCGAAGCGGGCCGCACGATCGGCGAGATCGTTGAGGCGGTGACACGCGTCACGGGCATCGTGAGGGAAATCGCGGCCGCGTCGGAAGAACAAAGCACCGGGATCGACCAGGTCAACCGCGCGGTCAGTCAGATGGACGAGGTCACGCAGCAAAACGCGGCGCTGGTCGAACAGGCATCAGCTGCGACGCAGTCGATGTATCAGCAGGCGCAGGCGTTGCGGGAAGCGGTGTCGGTGTTCCGGGTGAGCGACGTTTCCGTGCTGCAACCGGCTCACGCGCCGACGACGAAGGCATTGCCGGCGCAGCGCCGCGATGATGCTTCGGGCACGTCGCTCAAAGCGGCACGGCCGACCGCGAAACACGCGGCATCCCGCCCCGCGATGCCCACTCCTCCAGCCCTTCCCTCGATGCGTGCCGCACCAGTGACCTCGACCGCCCCCGCCGCGCCGCTCTCAGCGACGGCCAAGGAAACGGACGACACAACGGCCGATTGGGACACCTTCTGACCGCATGTCGCGGATTCTCCACCACAAGGGACTCTGTCGCCCGACTTCGGGACCCGTACTCGCGCCGTTCGTCGGCCGCGCTGAGAAGCGTTCCTGAAGCGGGCTTAGGCGCTCCTGGCCGAGGACGAGGTGCCCCGCGCCCACCAGCGGTGTACCCTATCGGCGTCGGAACTCGCGCAGCTATATTCCCGGCAGATCCAGTACGTCGCCGCGCTGCTCGGGCCGAACCTCGCGGCATGGAGCAGCGCCGCGCGATGGCGCATGGAGTAAGGGCGTATCCATGCTCGGCCGACAACCCGCCGACCCGTTGAGAAGGGAATGTCCGTTATTAATGCGGATCGGCCGCACAAGCGTCCATCTGCTGATACGGGCGAACGTCAGGAACTGGCCGGTTGTCGACCGCCTGTAATCATAAGCTTGCGAAGGCCGAGGGGTGGAAAGCGCCTCGGCTCGATACCCCGCCTGCGGCCGGGAATGAGCCATGCTTGGTGAGCGTTGCTTCATTGGAGGGAAACGCAAAATGAAGAACGCAAACAAGGCCTGGCCGATGCTTCCCGCGTTAGTGCTCCTGCTCGCTGCATGTGCCACAGGGGGCATGCAGGCAGGCACAGGGACCCACCTTAGCGCCGTGGAATGCCGCGACCTGACCGAGATCAGGAACAAGGCACCGGTTACCCACGAGCGCAATATGAGTGAAGTGGCGGCCTTGGAAAAAGCGGGCTACCACCCTGGATCGTTTAATGATGATCCTTACTACCCAGCAGATCTTGAGGCCGCGCAGCGTCAGGTCGATATCTGGTACGAGACCGAGTGCCCGCAAACAAAGCCCGGTTGAGTAAATACTGGCCCACGCGCGTGAGCGCCAAGTTTATTCATGCTCAGATCGCCTTTGACAGTCAAAAAAGCACGTATCTGGGTTCACGGGTTAAGTCATTGATTGATTGGACCGATGTGCAGGGTTGGTCGGTCCTGAGGCGCTACTTTCGCCACTGAAGCGCAGAATTTCTTGCAGGGCGGTTTCGACGACCGCAGCTAACCGGATGAGCCTTCATCACGAATGTTCCTTTCTCAAGTTAGACAAGTACCCGATCCGACCCGCACGTTCGTGCAACTCGACCGATATTTGCAACTGGCCCGCATGGAAGACGCCACGGCCGCCTCGGCGCTGGCCGGCTTCTCGGCCAAGCTCATTTCGATCGCCGCACCACTGCGTCACAGCCTGACCTACGATCAGGGCAAAGAGTTGACTCGCCACAAGGATCTCACCGCCAGAACCGGCGTGGCGGTCTACTTCTGCGACTCCCACAGTCCCTGGTAGCGCGGCACATGCGAGAACACCAACGGCCTGCTGCGCCAGTACCTGCCCAATATAGACCTGAGCACCTTCACCCAGGACGATCTCGATGCCATTGCCGACAGCCTCAACGCTCGGCCACGCGCCACTCACGCGTTCCATTCCCCTCTCGAAGTCTTTGCTCGAATGCCCGCTTTGACCCATCAACCGCCAAGCTCAATTCAATAACTCAACCCTGTTGCAACTGGGATTTGAAACCGACAACTGATTGGTAATAGCATTTCCGGCAGGCTTTTAAGTTCTTGAGGGCCGCGTAAAGTTTAGGCCCGTGCCATGGAACCGGCAGCGAGCCGCTTGCGCCAAGCGATCCAGCCGACAACAATCGATAGTGTCGCCACAACAAGTGGCGCCACCCCATGCCCGTATTCGCCGTGGAGTGTGACGGTCGCGAGCGCAGCCAACATCACGGTGCAGCCGAGCGCCGAGCCCCACAGCCGCGTCCGTGCCCGCGCCAGCAGAACGGCGGTCATGAGTTCCAGCGAACCGGTCACGAAATGGAACCAGTGCGGATATCCCCACTTCATGTATTCCTCAATGATGGATCGCGGGGCGACGATGTTGCTGAGCGATCCCACGACGAAAAAAGCGGCAAGAGCCAAAGGTAATACTTGGCGCCAGGAAATCTTGGACAGCCGTCCGGTTCCGCCCGTTGTACCCAAAACAAAAACCTTCATGTTAGACCTCGATCTTTCTTGGTGTGAATGCCGCAGTTCATGCCGTAGCGGCCTTGTGGGCCGCCGCAAAGACGTCGCGGGGGGACGTCGTGCCCGCGACGTGCTCCGTACCCTCGACGCCGAGGTCCATCCAGCCCGCGTTGACGGCCTCGAACACCGCTTCGGCCGGTCCGGTCTGGCCCTTCGGGATGCCGAACTGTTCGAACGCTGCCGGCCACCCGACCCGCGGGATGGCAAAGGCCTTGACGTCGCGCTGCATGACTTCGCCCAGTTGGGCCGCGACTTCATCCGCGCTGACCATCGAGCCAAGCTCGACGACGCGATGCCCGGACCACGCCGGCCCGGTCAGCAGCGTCGCCACCTCGGCGCCGATATCGTCGGTCGCGACCATGGTCGATTTCCGACTCGTCGGGTTGTAGTAGACGGGTAGCGTGCCGCCCTGGGCAACGTGCAAGCCGTAAAGGAAGTTTTCGAAAAACCCGCCGGCGCGCACACAGGCGATCGGCAATGTCAGGTGGCGAAATCCTTGCTCCAGAAGCGACAGGGCCGTGATCATCCCCAGCCCGCTGGTTCTGTTCGCACCCATCGACGAGAGCACAACCACCCGCGGCGGCGCTGCCTTGGTCAGCGCCTCGACATAGTTCGCGATCACGCTCTTTGCTTCTTTGAAATCAGGCGAGGGTGCCCAGACAGCGGGCAGCATGACAAATGCACCTTCGACCCCTTCGAGCGCCCGCTCGACGGCGGCCGCATCATTCCAGTCGCCGTCGACCAGTTCCACACCTTGATCCACCCATTTCGTCGCCTTCTCGCGATTGCGGACCATTGCGCGTACTTTCTTAGCTTGCGCCAACAGATGTTGGGCCGTTGCGCCGCCCACGCGTCCCGTAATTCCCATTACCAAAAACATGCGTTTCTCCTGATATTAGTACTGCCTTTAAACGCCAACCCGCGATCTGGAGATTCATCCAAATACGCTGTTGTTGGAAAGAATGATGTCGCCCAACCCATCGATGGAGATGATCAGCAGGCGCTCGACTCCGGCAAAAGCCGCGGCGAGCGTGGTTGGATCGTTGAAATCTGCTTTAACCTTCGCGGCGAAGCGACTCAATTTCTGCGGGCTGCGGCTGGATGCGGTGATATTGGAATCTCCGGCTTCCATCAGCAACTTCACAACACGGCGGCCCAGATGCCCGCCGGAGCCTGGGTATAGAAGGCGGGCGGGAACAGGGTCTGACATGAGAGCTCCTTGAGGAAGGGTCTATGTTTGAGGGCAGGTCTATCATAGAGACCTATGCCTCGCGCCGTAAGGAGGCAGTTTTTTGTTACCAGAAGAGTTAAAGGGAACCCGAATGAGCACCGCACAGAATGCGATCGAGAGATTCAGCCGATATCAACGTCAATTGAGCGGCGCCCAGTCCGCACACTGCGCGGTTCGCGACGTGCTCGATCGCATCGGCGACAAATGGAGCATGCTCATGATCATGGAACTCGCGACGCGATCGCAGCGCTTCAGCGAGCTTCACCGAGCCATCCCTGACATTTCCAAGCGCATGCTTACTCAGACACTCCGCGATCTGGAGCGCGACGGACTAATCACCCGCCATGTTTTTCCCACCAGGCCGCCGACCGTCGAATATCGTCTGGCCCCGCTAGGCCAATCCCTGTTGGACCCGATGGCGGCCCTCATCGATTGGGCCGATCGTCGTTATTCCGACATCCATGCCGCGCGCGTCCGCTTTGACGGCGCACCCGGTGATGTCCCGCGCTAGATGCTCAGCCCGATGTGAGGTGGTGGCGAAAGCCTGAAGCGGGCAGTTCATATGTCCTGGCTTTGCAGATGGCGCGGAAGGACGTATCACGCGTTTCGTGCTCGTCGCCTCCGCTGAAAGAGGACCAACTTACCAATCAAAAAAAGACCGCCGTGAAATCTGAATTTGCTGTTGGCCAACTTGGGAGGCCGGGGACAAGACAGCATTCAGAATTGTTTTGCGACCGGAACCGCGGCTGTTGACGCGCTACCGGCGTCACGTCGCCCGGTTAATGTCCGTTGTCGACGGATCTGCGGGCGTCCAACCGTCCATGAGCAGCGGTCGACGAAGGTCCGATTGTGGCCGACTTGCGCCGGACGAGATCCTGCCACCACGACGTAGAGCCGAAAGTTGCTTCGGTTATTCGCTGACTTTCTAGTCGTGGTGCAGAGTCGTTTATTCAAGAAAGAGGTGAGCTTGTGCGATCGCTCGAACCTGGTCTGCTGCAGAGTTGTGCAGCAAAGCCGCAAAGGAGGGCTGGGCGGGCGCCAATACCTCCTTCCACTCCCTGATGCAGTCGAATGTCGAAAACAAAGCGGACCCGTCACCCCGCGGCTTCGAAAATCTCCCGAAGCCATTGCGCGAAGACCCGAACCCGCGCCGATAACTGCCGGTTCTGCGGATACAAAACCGAAACCGACATGGGAGGCGGCGGAAGCGCATTCAGCACGACCTTCAATTTCCCCGCCGATATCTCCCCCATCACGCGATATCGCGGCACCTGCACCAGCCCTAATCCCGCCACCGCCGACCCCGTGTACAAATCCGCGCCCGTCACCGACACCACGGCAGCAAGCTGTATTTCGACCACGCGGCCATCGACGGTAAATTCCATAGGCAAGATCCTCCCCGATCCACTCGATAGATAGTTCACCGCCCGATGCGCACCCAGCGCCTCGAGCGTCTCAGGCTTCCCAAACCGCTCCAGATAAGCGGGACTTGCCACCGTGACCTGCTCCATCAATGCGACGCGGCGCCCGACCATCGATGAATCCTGGAGCGTGCCCGCCCGCAGCACGCAGTCGATCCCCTCGCGCACCAGATCCACCAGCCGGTCGTCCTCGCCAATCTGCAATTCAATGTCCGGATACTGCGCGATGAACTCAGGCAGCGCCGGCACCACGAAATGCTTCGCAAGCGTCCCCTGCAAATTCACGCGCAGCAGGCCCTTTGGCGCGACATTGCGAAACGAACCCTCCGCTTCCTCCATATCCGCAATCAGCCGCACACAGCGCCGGTAAAACGCCTCGCCGTCGTGCGTCAGGCGCACCGTGCGCGTCGTGCGTTCGAGCAGTCGCGTCCCGAGCCGCTCCTCCATGCGCTTCAAAAGATTGGTCACTGTGGCGCGCGGTATCTGCAAATCGTCCGCAGCCTGCGTGAAGCTGCTGCGCTCGGCGATACGAATAAACACCTGCATTTCCTGAAACCGGTCCATAGGCAACTCGCGAGCTCGGATTGTTAAAGTAAATGGAATTATATTACCAAATCGAGACTAATTATCATTAGATGTGAATGATCAATACTTCATTCCACGCACTCACCACCCAAAGGAGCGAATCATGAACACAGTCAAGAACAGCCAGGTAGCCATCGTCACGGGCGCATCGCGGGGTATTGGCGCAGCAGTGGCGCGGCGTCTCGCCAGCGACGGTTTTGCCGTGGCCATCAACTACGCATCGAGCTCGAAGGAAGCCGACGCGCTCGTCGCGGAACTCGCCGCGCAGGGGACGAAGGCCATTGCGATCAAGGCCGACGTAGCGAACGCCGATGAAGTCCGCGCCATGTTCGAGGCAACCGAACAGCAGCTCGGCAAGATCGACGTGCTGGTGAATAACGCCGGCGTGCTGAAGACAGTCCCGCTCGCCGATACCTCCGACGCGCTCTACGACCAGACCTTCGGCATCAACGTTCGAGGCACCTTCAACACGCTGCGCGAAGCGGCGGCGCGGATGAACGACGGCGGCAGGATCGTGAATTTCTCGAGCACCACGCTTGCCCTGAACATGCCGGGCTACGCCGTCTACAACGCGACGAAAGCGGCAGTTGAAGCGTTCACGCATGTGTTCGCGAAGGAACTGCGCGGCCGCGGCATCACGGTGAACGCCGTGGCTCCCGGTCCGATCGCGACGTCACTGTTCCTCGATGGCAAGACCGAAGAACAGATCCAGACCTTCGCCAAAATGCCGCCGCTGCAACGCCTCGGCCAGCCCGAGGACATCGCTTCGGTCGTGTCCTTCCTCGCCGGTCCGGATGCGGGCTGGGTCAACGGACAGATACTGCGCGCCAATGGCGGTGTCGCTTAAGAACGCAAAAAACGTTAGCTTATCTAAACGATTGGAGAATCATTATGAAATCAGTCATTTTGGTAACGGGCGCAGGCACGGGCATCGGCAAGTTGAGCGCGCAGGCGCTGGCGGAAGCGGGGCACATTGTCTACGCGACCATGCGCGATGTGGAAGGCCGCAATCGTGGTCGTGCCGATGAATTGCGGGCGTTGTCGGCGGAGAAGGGAATCGCATTGATTCCGCTGGAACTCGACGTCCTCTCGCAGGATTCCGCCGATGCCGCCGCCGCGACAATCGTCCGCGAGCAGGGCAGGATCGACGTGGTGATGCAGAACGCGGGACATCTGGTGGTCGGCCCGTCGGAAGCGTTCACGCCGGAAGAAATGATGAAGGTCTTCGACACCAATCTGTTCGGCGCACAACGCGTCAACCGCGCGGTGCTACCTTATATGCGCAAGCAGGAATCCGGGCTCGTCTTGTGGATCAGCAGCACCACGACCAAGGGCGGTTTTCCTCCGTTCATGGGCCCTTATGGCGCGACGAAGGCAGCAATGGATTCGCTCGCCGTCACGCTCGCTTATGAACTTGCACGCTTCGGTGTGGAGACATCGATCGTCGTGCCGGGTGCGTTCACCAGCGGCACGGATCACTTCCCGAGCGCAGGCAAACCGGCCGACACGGCGACGGCCGCAGCCTATGCCCGATACGACGGCGTGATGGACCAGATCGGCGAGCGCCTGACTGCGCTGACGCCGGCTAACGCTGATCCTAAGGCGGTCGCGGATGAAGTGGTTCGCATCGTCGGACTGGAAAAGGGCACGCGTCCGATGCGCTCGGTGATCGATTTTGTCGGCGATGGCGCGGCGCAGGTGCTGGAGGTATCGGAGCGAGTGCGGATTGAATTCGCGAAGCGCATCGGCATGGGCGATCTGCTTGAAGCGAAGGTGCAGCGATGATGTATGCCGGGCGTATCGTTCGCGGCGCCTGGCTTAGCCTGCTTCTGCTGGCTGCTGCATGCGGTCAGCAGGGCTACGCGGAACAGGAGGGCGAGACCATGAAAGCATCGACGACTTATTTGTATTTGCTCAGGAAGACGCCGTTTTTTACGGGTCTTGATACGGAGCAGTTGCGCTGGACCATCGACCATTCGCGCGAGTGGGAAGCGCAGGCGGGTACGGTTGTGGCGAATTGCGCGGCGGCGGATAAGAGCGATGATTTCTGGATCTTGCTCGATGGCCGCTGGCAGGTGGAGCACGAGGGCCACACGTACGCGGCGGGTCATGCTGACGCGGGCAAGTGGTTCAGCGCATCGGAGACGCCGGGGAGTTGCCGGTTAGTCACGACGGAACACAGCTACGTGATGAAAATCACGCGTGCTGATATGAACGACATGCTGAGTCGTGGGTTCGCTTTTGAATCGCATCTGGAGCAGGGGCGGGAGTATTACCGCACGGTGTTCGCGGCGGCCGCGGCGGGATATTGAACTCCCCTAAACCCGAAACACCGCCACCGCGACGTCCAACTGCTCAGCCTGCTGCTCAAGCGACGCCGCGGCAGCCGCCGCTTCCTCCACCAGCGCCGCGTTCTGCTGCGTCACCTCATCCATCTGCGCGACCGCGCGATTGATCTGTTCGATCCCGCCGGTCTGCTCATTCGATGCCGCGCTGATCTCGCCAATAATGTCCGACACGCGCTTCACCGCCGCGACCACTTCGCTCATCGTCTGGCCAGCTTGCCCCGCGAGCGCATTCCCCGCCAGCACCTTGTCCGCCGATGCATTGATCAATTCCTTGATCTCTTTCGCCGCCGCCGCGCTGCGTTGCGCAAGGCTGCGCACCTCGCCCGCGACCACGGCGAAACCGCGCCCTTGTTCGCCCGCCCGCGCGGCTTCCACCGCCGCATTCAGCGCGAGAATATTCGTCTGGAATGCAATGCCCTCGATCACGCCAATGATGTCCGCAATGCGCGTGGAACTCGTCGCGATATCGTCCATCGTATGAACGACCTTGCCCACGACCGTGCCGCCACGCACAGCAGTCGCGGATGCATCGATGGCCAGCTCGCTCGCTTGCCGCGCGTTGTCGGCGTTCTGGCGGACGGTCGCGGTCAACTGCTCCATGCTCGATGCCGTTTGCTGCAACGAAGCCGCTTGCTCCTCCGTGCGTTGCGACAAATCGATGTTGCCCGCCGCAATCTCACGCGCGCCGTGCGAGATTGCGCCCGTGCCGCCGCGCACCTGCTGCACCGTACCGACAAGACCCTGCTGCATCTTCCCAAGCGCCGCGAACAAGCGGCCCATTTCGTTGTCGCGCGAGGCATCGATGCTCGCCGTCAGATCGCCCGCGGCAATCTGTTCGAAGTGATGGATCGCCGATTCAATCGGCTTCATCACCGCCGCGCTCAACGCACCACGCGCGATAAAACCAAACACCAGCGCTAACGCTGCGACGATCACCGCCCCCGTCGCCATCGTGTGGAACTGCGCCTGGGCCTGCGCATAACGGTCTTGCTGATGTGCGATCTGGAACGCTTCGAGCGCGGACATCGCGTGGTCGTAGGTGGCGTATAAACCATCCGCCGTCTGTACCTGGAGCGTGCGGAACGTTGTGAAATCGTTTTGCGCGAGCGCATCGAATTCAAGGTTGAGCGCCTTCGCGATCAACGCGTCGCGCGCCCCTTTCGCCGCTTGCACGAGCGGCTCTTCCTGCGGATCGCGCGGCTTGGCGAGATAGGCATCGAACTCGGCATCGCTTGCCTTGAGCGTCTTGCGCGCGTTGGGCAGCAGGTCATCGCCGGCCTTGCCGAGCATGAACAGCGTCTCGAAGCTTCCGAGCGCGAGACGCACTTGCAGCAAGCGCTGCGAACTCGTCTTGAGATGCGTGATGGCGACGGTGTCGGTTGCGACCATCTGCTCAAGCGCCTGATTGCTCTGACGCAGGCACGCAGCGGCTGCAAGCAGCACCGCCACGAGCGCGAGCGTATAACCGGCGATGGTAATCGTGAGTCCGCGGCGAATCGTGAAGTTCTTGAGCATGGTCTTGATCGCGGGCGAACGCGGCACGCGTGGTTTTCCTCGGTTGAGTCTTGGCGTCGTTTAGTTTTCTTGAATAAACAGCGGGCGCTGCTAGTCTGTGTTCAGGCGACTCATGCTGATTGCCGAATTGCCAGACCAGCCGATATGGCTCGTTGCGCGATTCTCACGCATGTCACGCGATGGCGACATCGGGAAATGTGCGCCTTCAGATTTTGCGTGTTCGTGCCGATAAGCGGGGGATGCTGCGCGGCGATGGTTTTTGATCGAATGAACTGCTAGCTTCAATTCGCGCTAGGCGCCGATTTTATAAGGGCGCGTCATGACCTCCAGCAGATGACCGTCAGGATCGTCGAAATACACGCCCCGGCCACCGTTGTGACTATACGTTTCACCGGCGCGCTGCTTGCCAGGGTCGGCCCAGTACAGGAGCCCCTGGTCACGAATCCGGGCGAAGACCTGATCGAATTCGTCTTCGCCGATCAGAAACGCGTAATGCTGCATGGAGATCGGGTCTTCGCTGTTGAAGAAGTCTAGCGAGACGCCATTGGCGAGCTGGACGACCAGCATCTGCCCGAACGCGACTGGGCTTGGCAAGTCCAGGATGTCCATGAGGAAGCGTGTCGACTTCTGCTTGTCGCGACACCAGACAATAGTATGGTTTAGCTCGACACTCATGGTGCGACTCCTCACGGGTCATGCTCTTTTCGGGAAGACGGACCCTTGTCTCTCCCTAGCTACAACATAGCCGAAAACGGTCCCGATCAGTTCGACCGTGTCGCGAACGCGTAGCCGTTCTTGCCGTTTCGTTTCACCTGGTACATCGTTTCGTCGGCCACGGCGACGAGATCATGGTAATCCTTGACGGGATCGGGAAAGCTCGCAATGCCGATGCTGGCTCGGACAAAACCGACTCCCATCTGCTCGTCCGTCTGAACCACACAGGCGATCAGACGTTGCGCCATAGCTTCCAGTTCAGCGTTCGTTGAAAACTCGCGAACCAGCACGACGAATTCGTCGCCGCCGAAGCGCGCGACCACGTCGACTACACGCACTGTTTGACGAAAGCGCCTGGAAACGGCGATCAGAAATTTATCGCCGATGCGATGCCCGAGCGAGTCATTGACCTGTTTGAATCCGTCCAGATCGACATAAAGGACGGCAATTTTTAGGCGCTTCGAATTCCCCTCCGACCCCGATATCGTTTCCGCCAGCGTGGCAAACAATTTCCGTCTGTTTGGCAGGCCGGTCATGGCGTCGTGCAGCGCCGCATGCTCGAACTTGTGCGACTCACCCGCCAATTGGCGAGTGCGCTTGGCATACATCCCCAGGGCGGTGATCAGCGCGCCGAATACCAACGCCGACAACACGATCAACGTGTGCGCCACACGGGTAATACGCGTGCGTGCATCGTCGCTGTCACGATTACGCTGCGCACGCCAGTACACCGATTCCACGGCGAGCAGCGCGTCCGTATCGTCGAGATTTGCGTCGGGCGATAGCGCCGATTGAGGGATGCGCGGTGCCGCGGACGGGCTTGCATTCACCAGGGCAGCGAGTGACGCGAGGCGGGCAGCGAGATCGACGCGTGCACGTCGATAGCCTTCTGAATGTTGCGATTGGGTGTTGTTGTTGTCGGCTTGTTGTTGCCAGACACGGACCAGGTTGCGAGCACTTTCCGCTCGTTCAATTCCTTCGAGAACGAGTCCGCTGTATTCCTGCTTCAACTGGTCCGAGAAGATCGTCTTGATTTGCAATGCCAGGAACAGAAGACCGATCAGCAGGCAAAGGAAGGATGCGCTGGCGATCGTAGCCGGGCCCGGCCTGAAGCGCATATTGAGGACACGTCCCACTCGACAGCTCACGGACGGGAGTAAATATCTCGCTGATCTTCGTTGCCACGCTGCCGGTAGCTCACGCGATGAAAAAATGAACCGACGCGGGTGAACAGGCTGCTATTCGACTTGGCGCGCGACACCGGACGGTGACGATCCAGGCTCGCAGAACAACTCGCTCGATCCGGGTGCGCCGTGGCCGGCTTTGGTGCAGCAGAATCACGAGAAGTCGCTGCGCGGCGGTCAAACTGGGTCGAAAAAACGGGCGCGTTCAGATCGACACTGGAAACGGTAGCTGCGTGAGGAGTCGATGAGGATAAGTCACCATAACCGGACGAAGACGTTGGTTGCGCCGCCGATGCGGATGCGGTGATCCAGAGCGTCTGTCGCGCGTTTTCCATGGCTTCGGCGTAGGCATGCTGATCCTCGTTGAACCAGACGCCATACGCGACCGTCCCGACTACTCCAACGGCCAGCGCACTTGCCGACGCAACCCAAAGCGCGAGACGTCCGAACCGCACAGGCGTTGCGGCAGGCGCTGGATTAACGTCAAGGTTGAAATCTGCATCGGGGCGATCGGTGTCCGATTGCAACTCGGTATGTTTGGACATTTTGGACATCACAACATTCTCCGGCCTTTCATCTGATATTTCGACGAAATTTGTTCGTACAATTGGGCTGCAATTTGGCGGGTAGTTTTTGGAGGAATTTACCCCGCTCATCGGGGAGCAGCAATCTGGTGATGCAGCAGTTAATGTGCCCGTGGTGCCCGTGCCGCGCAGCGCCCTAAAGGTCAAAGTTCATTGCGATACGACACTACAAGCCGGGTCATTGGGGCGACCATGACCCGGCGGTGTTAGTCGCCGGAGGCCGTGGTTTTGGGAGATCGCTCCGTAGTGCGTACATGGCGACCCCGGTCGCCCAGGCAGTCGACATCGTACGTCCGGGTGGGCACACTGTAGGACTTTTATAACGGGAGTAAACGGTGAATCCAAAACAGCCAGTTGATATTGCACGGATTCTGCTCGTGATTGTCATCCTCTCTGCGTTGATGGTCGGCAGCCTCTACATCCTGCGGCCGTTCCTTCCCGGGCTCATCTGGGCGACCACCATCGTGGTCGCTACCTGGCCGGTGATGCTGGCAGTTCAACGCCGCTGCGGCAATCGCAGATGGCTGGCCACCGCAGTGATGCTGATTATCTTGCTGGTTGTGATCGTGCTGCCGCTCTATGAAGCCATCTCGACATTGGCTCTCCATGGGAGCGACATCATGGCGGCCATCAAGGGACTGCCAAGCTATGCGCTGCCGCCGCCGCCCGGCTGGGTTAGCGATATTCCGCTGGCCGGCCAGCGCGCCGCGCAAGAATGGCAGACGCTATCGGACGCCGGGCCGGGCGGCTTGCTGGCGAAGCTGGAGCCGTATGTGACGATCGTTGCACGCTGGATGCTCGGTCATGCGGCGCTTGTCGGGGTGTTCGTGATGCACATGTTCGTCACGATCATTATCTCGGGCATTCTCTATATGCAAGGTGAAGCAGCGGCCCGATTCGTTGCACGCTTCGCAACCCGGCTCGCCGGCGAGCGCGGCGCGGGGACTATCAAGCTGGCGGGACTGGCGATTCGCGCGGTCGCGCTCGGGATTGTCGTGACGGCAGTGGCGCAGTCCGCGCTGGGCGGGATCGGCCTGTGGATAGCGGGTGTCCCCGCGGCCGGAATACTGACCGCGCTGATGCTCATGTTGTGCCTGGCCCAGATCGGCCCCTTGCTGCCCTTACTTGGCGGCGTCGCGTGGCTTTTCTGGCATGACGCAACCGTAGCCGCGATTCTGCTGCTGGTCTGGTCGGTGGTGGTCGCCATGCTCGACAGTTTGCTGCGGCCGGTTTTGATCAGGCGTGGGGTGAACCTCTCGATGCTTTTGATCCTGTCCGGTGTGTTGGGCGGCCTGTTTGCGTTCGGGATCGTCGGCCTCTTCATCGGCCCCGTGATCCTGGCGGTGACGTCGACGCTGTTGGCGGCGTGGATCGACGAGCCTTCGCCGGTACAGCAAATCGATGCTGCATAGGGCGGTCGCGTTGCGACGCCCAGGAATTCGGAGGACGTTCAGTGGTCGTTGTCGCGGCAAGAGGAAGGTTTCGGTGACTTGAATGAGCGCGCGAGGCGGCGGGTCTCCATCTAAAGGCGGCAACGCCGGGTCCGTGTCCTGTCCGGCCGAGCTTGAATATAGGGGCGCGAACGCTGCTGCCGCCCCTACACTCGCTTGTGCATTCCCTTGATCCATGTCAATCTATTTCGCATTCGCTGCGGGATGTTTACAGTCTCCAAAGAGTCTCCAAAGCGGCGACCAGTACCACGCGAGCCCTCCGTCTCCACGGTTAAAAAGAAGAAAAAGCCGTCCGGCGCGGCCGCCGTTTCATTCAGGTGCTTCATTAATAGACGGAGTCAGCCATGTCTATTTTTGCCATTGATGGTGTTCGTTGGACCAATGATCGCGTCACTCACGTACGTTGGGGCAACGTCGATGAATTGACGGCCATCTGGACGTCAGCACCCAAAGTCGTGGATGTGGACCGCGTGGTGAAAGCCCTGGAGAAGGGAGAGCAGGTCCGGACCGTGTTCAAGCTCGGTGGTCGAAGCTATCTGGGTCCTCAGGTTAGTTCCATCCCGTACGCTAACGGCCATATCGGAATTGAAACCTCCTTTGAAGAGGGCCGGATTGAAAAAACGTTGGAAGATCTACCAAACGTTTAATCGAACCAACTCACTTCGTTCCACATTCTGTGCGCGGCGCTGGGAGCGTGCGTGGCGTGTCGCAGCAATTGCGCTTAGCCAAGCTTGCTCGTTGAGTTCACTCGTCGAGGAACGATTGCTCCAGCTCGTCGGAATGGTGGTCCGGCGATCTAAGCGCCAAGGGATTTACAAGGCGAGCTTGTAACCCTCGTGGCTGGCAGTGAAACCAAGCTTTTCATAGAACCGGTGGGCGTCGGTACGGCTCTTGTCGGTTGTCAGCTGGACCAGGCTGCAAGCGCGCGACCTGCATTCGGAGATCGCCCATTCGAACATCTTGTGGCCCAGCCCGGAGTCACGGCGATGCGCGGCTATTCGAACCGCTTCGATTTGTCCCCTCCATGCACCCATGCGAGCGATGCCAGGGATGAGCGAAATTTGCAGCGTGCCGATTACCTCGTTGCCGTCGACAACCACCACCAGTCGCTGATTCGCATCAGCTTCTATGGCGTCGAAAGCGTCGACGTATCTTTGGTCGAGGAGTGTACCCGTTATTTCTCGCTGGCTCCCGAGTTCGTCATCGGCCAATAACGCTACGATTGCCCGGACATCGGATAACAGGGCAGACCGGAAAACGATGTGTTCCACTTTAGAACCTTAGATAACTTGAAGTTGAGGAGCGCGCGGTTGTCGGGATGCAAGACCGGCGGCATCATTGCTCACCACCAAGAAGAGTGCGCAGCATACGTTCCGGGTTAGCCAGGAACGAGCGCATGACCTGGAAGTGCTCGGTCTCTTCGTAGCTGACGCGCGTTATGCCATCGGTCGCGAACTGATATATCCACGCGTCCGGATACGCCATCAGAATAGGCGAATGAGTTGCGATGATGAACTGCGACTCATCGAGCACCAGGTCATGAAGCCTTGCGAGTGCAGCGAGCTGCCGTTGTGGCGATAGCGCAGCTTCGGGTTCGTCGAGGAGATAAAGACCCTTGCCGCCGAAGCGGTTCATGAGCAGCGCCAAAAAGGATTCTCCATGCGATTGCTCGTGCAAGGAGTGTCCGCCGTAGGAAGGGAGGATCGGAGGACCGAGCGACGGTTCAGCGTCGAGGTTCTCGATCTCGGTGGCCACGTTGAAGAAGCTCTCCGCGCGGAGAAAGAACCCGTCCTTGGGCCGCCTGACTCCTTTAGCGATTCGCAGGTATTCGTCTAGCACGGAGTGCGAGGCTCGGGTACCGAAGTTGAAATTCTTCGTGCCGCCTTCCGGGTTGAACCCCATCGAGACAGCAATGGCCTCCAGAAGCGTCGATTTTCCGGAGCCATTTTCGCCGACGAAAAATGTCATCTTCGGATGCAGTTCCAGCGTTTCCAGTGATCGGACCGCAGACAGCGAAAACGGATAACGGTCGAATGACTCGACCTTGTCGCGCTGCAAACTGATCCGGCTGATGTACTGGGTAGAAATCATGATGTAAGCGTCACGCCTTCGTGGACTTCGCCCATGACGCGATGTTACTGGAACGCATCGAATGGATATTTTGGAAAGCCGCACCTGGCGCCGCTTTGACGAAGCGCTATCTTAACCCGATGAAGAGTCGCGGAATGAGGCAACGGAATCGGCATGCGGACTCATCCAGACATTCGCGATCGCAGTAGCCGCAAGTCTTCACGCATCCATGCCGGCGGCGCGCTGCCTGAAGGTGAAGCGAAGCGCTGGAAGAGCATCACGCCGGCAAGCCGAAGCGCTCACGTTACCCCTGCGCGCGCCAGCCGAGTCCCAGGCTCTTCTGCAACGACACAAAATCCTTCAGCAATTCAGCTTGTCCCGCAACCACGTTCTGTTGCGCGCTGAACTGCGTGCGTTGCGTGTCGAGCAAGTCGATCAGGCTCGATGCACCCGCCGTATAACGTTGACGCATCAACGTAGCCGAGCGGTCCGCCGACGCCTGCACCTGCTCGAGCGTGGCGAGATGTTCACGCTGATGTCCATAACGCGACAGTGAAGTATTCGCGTCCTGCAACGCGGCGAGCACCGTATGCGCGTATTTCGCATCGGCCTCGTCCCGCGAAGCCTCGGCGCTGTGAACGCTCGACAGGGTGCGACCGAAGTCGAGCACATTCCACTGCAGATAAGGCGCGCCGATCCAGCTGAAATTGTTCTTGCGCAAAAGATGGCCCGGGTCGGCGGCGGTATAGCCTATATCGCCGAACAAGGTCACCTTCGGGAAAAAGTCAGCCTTGTGCTCGCCGATCTGGGCATTGCTGGAAGCCAGCCGGCGTTCCGCTGCACGAATATCGGGCCGTTGCTGCAACATTGAAGCAGGGTCGCCGACAGGCACGGACGCTGGCAAGGCCGGCATGGGCCGCAACGCCGACAGCTCCTGATCGAGCGCGCCCGGAGCCTGGCCTGTCAACACCGCCAGCTGGTCGAGCGACGCCTCCACTTGTTCGTCGAGCGGCGTCAGCGTCGCGCGCGTGTTTTCGACCTGCGTGGTGAGGCGCTCGACATCGACGTCAGCCGCCGTGCCGTGTGCGCGACGCTGCTGGGTCAACGTGAGCATCCGCTGTTCGATTTCCGCCGAGCGTTGCGCAAGCGTCAGGCGCTGCTGCTCGTCACGCAGATCGACATAAGCCTGCGCGACTTCCGCCGCGAGCGACACTTGCGTGTCGGCGAGATCGGCGTCGACCGCGTCCGCTTCCGCGGTCGCAGCTTCGACAGCGCGTCGCGTACCGCCGAACAGATCGATCTCCCACGTCGCATCGAAGCCTGCTGTGTAGAGCTGAAGCGGTCCTCCACCGGACGAGGACGAGCCGCCCTGAGACGAGGACAACGCACTGAGATTAGGCTGACGCAAGCGCAACGCGGCAGCATCGACAGAGCCCTTCGGCATGCCGTTCGCTTTCTGGTTCTGCAATTGCGCGCGCGACTCACGCAGACGCGCCTGTGCGGCATGAATGTCCGGGTTGTGCGCGAGCGCGGCGTCGATCAGCGCGTTCAATTGCGGATCGTTGAGCGCAAGCCACCATTGACTCGGCGCGCGTGTCGAAACAATGCCAACCGCGGGCGCGCGCACGAAGTTCGCCGCATGCGCTGCGTCGGGAGCCACCTGCGGCGCGCCGGCGTAGTCGGGGCCGACCGTGCAAGCCGAGATGGCACAGACGGACGCCAGCAGCGTAAGAAATAGGGGAGCAGAAGGGCGAGAGAACATCGTGGATTTCGTAAGAGCCGTCAATGGCCGGTGGACGGCGCAACGGGGCCGCGCGGAGTCTTCAGAAGGAGCGCCAGCGGCACGCAGGCAAGCAGCGCGATACCGAGCAGATAGAAGGTTTCAGAGTAGGTGATGACGGTTGCCTGCATATGGATCTGGGTCGCAATCTGGCCGAGCGCACGCATCTTGGAGTAGGCCATGTCGCCGGTTTGTGCGAACCAGTTCGCGGCGCTCGACGTCAGGCGCTCCTGTCCCACCAGTGAGTTGGCTGTCAGCGATTCGCGGATCATCGCGGTATGAAACGTGGTGCGCCGGTCGATCACGGTCCCGATGATCGCTAGCCCGACCGAGCCGCCGAGATTGCGGGCCATGTTGTAGAGACCCGCCGCATCGCCGGAATCTTCACGCGAGACCGCGGCCATCGAGGCCTGGTTCAACGGCATCAGCGCGAGGATTTGCGCGAAGCCGCGAATCAGTTGGGACCAGAAGAAGTCGTGCCCGACACTCTGGGCGGTCAGGTCGATATCGAGCATGCAGCTCCACGCAAACAACACGAGTCCCGAGATGACCAGCATGCGAAAGTCGAGCTTGCCGAGAATACGCGGCAGCACCGGCATGATCAGGAAAGCGGGCACGCCCGATATCAGCATGATGGCGCCGGACTGCTGGGCGTTGTACCCGGACACCAGGCCGAGGAACTGCGGCAGCAGATACGACACACCATACAGTCCCGCACCGACAGCAAACACAATGACGATGACGCTTGCATAACGCGGGTTGCGCAGCAGGTTCAGACGCATGATCGGCTTCTTGGCGACCAACTGCGAAATGGCGATCAGCACCATGCCGGCAAGTGATACGCAGGTCAGCGAGACGATCATGCTGGACTCGAACCAGCGTTCACGCTGACCCTCTTCCAGCACCACGGTCAGCGAGCTCAGGCCAATCGTGAGGCCGACAATGCCGATCCAGTCAGCTTTGAAGAAGGTCTCCCAGTGAGGCCGGTCCGAGGGCAGTCCGACGATCAGCAGCGTGATCAATGCAATACATACGGGCAGGTTGATAAAGAAGCACCACGACCAGCTGATGTTCTCCGCCAGCCATCCGCCGAGCACCGGTCCCAGCAACGGGCCGAGCAACACGATCAGCCCGAACATCGTCATGCCGACGGGCATCTGCGAGCGAGGCAGGCGGGTGCGGATGATGGTCTGCGCCGTCGGGATCATGGCGCCGCCGGCAAAGCCCTGGCCGATGCGTCCGGCGATCATCATGGGCAAGCTGTGCGACCATCCGCACATCATCGAGAACAGGATGAACAGCGTGGCATTGGCGAGCAGGAAATTGCGCAGGCCAAACACGCGCGTGAGCCATGCGGCGAGCGGGATCATCACGATCTCGGACATCAGGTAGCCGGTCGAGATCCACGTACCCTCGGTCCCGGTTGCGCCGATCTCGCCCTGGATCTGGGGCAAGGCCGAGTTCGTGATCGAGATATCGAGCGTGGCCATCAGCGCACCCAGCGAGCCGGCGGCAACGGCGAGCCAGTCCGTCGCGCTCGCGCGCTCAGCCTCGGGTGCTGCCGGCGACGAAGCGGTCGCCTCAGCCACGGTTGTTCTCGGCTTCGATTCGCTTGTCGCCCTCGCGCGAGGACCGCGTGTCGACGTCCGCGGTCACTGACAGGCCGGGCAGCAGCACGCTGCGAGTTTCCGGACCCGTCTCAATGCGAATACGCACGGGAATGCGCTGGACGATCTTGGTGAAATTGCCGGTGGCGTTCTCGGGCGGCAGCAGCGCGAACTGCGCGCCGGTGCCCGGTGCAAAACTGTCCACTACGCCGTGCAGATCCGTGCCGGGCAGCGCATCCACATGCAGGATCACGGGCTGGCCAACACGCATGCGGCCGACCTGCGTTTCCTTGAAATTGGCGGTCAGATAGGTGCTTTGCACGGGCACGACCGACAGCATTCGTGTGCCCGGCTGGACGTATTGACCGACCCGGACCGAGCGATCGCCGACCTTGCCGGCCAACGCGCTGCGCACGACAGTGTCCTGCAAGTCGAGGTGCGCTTGCCGCGCGCTCGCCTCCGCTGCCGCGAGTTGGGCACGCGCCTGGGCGATCTGCGCGGTCGTGGCGGCGATCTGTGTCTCGGCGGCATCGACGGCCGCGGTGTTGGCCGCTAGAGTCGCCAGCGCCTGATCGCGCGTGCTGGTCAACTCAGCCAGCCGTTCGCTGGTTTCGGCGCCGGTGGCAGCGAGCGGCGCATAACGCTGGACCTCATCGCGGGCATGCTGGGCACTCACACGGGCAACTTGTTGCTGCGCTTTTGCCTGTTCGATATTGGCGTGCTGCTGCAGGATATCGGCTTGCGCGCGTTGAATGTCCGCGGCGCGCGCGGCGATGGTCGCCTGGGCCTGATCGAGCGCAACCTGGTACTGGCGGGTATCGAGCCGCACGAGCGGGTCGCCTGCCTTGACCATGGCGTTGTCGCCTACATAGACGTCAGTCACGTAGCCGCTGACCTTGGGTGCGGCGGTGACACTATCGGCTTGCAGATAAGCGTCGTCGGTGCTTTCGATAAAGCGCCCGATCGTCCACCAGCGCGCAAGCCAGATTCCCGCAAGGACGAACACAACGATCCCGAGCAGGACGAGGATCAGGCGTTTTCCCGATCGCCGTGTGGGCGAAGCGGCGGAATTTTGCGGCACTTCCTGCGGAGGCGATCCTGCTGTTGTTGACATCTTTGATCCAAATTATTCCAATCGGAACAATTATTCCGATTGGTAAAATTGTGTCAAGTGATATATTTTGTAATGTTGAAGGGAGAAGCATGGATGAACGACACAAAACGGCTACGCCGTCCGTCGGCCGGCGGATATGTGCGAGGCGACGAGACAAGGCTGCGAATCATCGAGGCTGCGATCGAATCATTTGGCGAGCATGGTTTCGAAGGTGCGTCCACGCGTGACATCGCCGCCCGCGCTGGCGTCAATGCACCCGCGCTGCAGTATTACTTCGAGAATAAAGAGGGGGTCTATCGCGCGTGCGCGGAATACATCGCCGACGCTTCCTGGGAGACCTTCGAGCCAGTCGTGACTCACGCGGCCGAGGTGTTGAGCAACGACAGCGACACGCCGGTGCTGATCGATGCGTTCATCCGC
>Ga0185299_10002717_pt1 | contig 26132 bp, 16 predicted proteins | sample PaiPotPPA55metaG_FD_128002 | JGI IMG/M metagenome (GOLD analysis project Ga0185299, IMG submission 128002) | Iron sulfur acid spring bacterial and archeal communities from Banff, Canada, to study Microbial Dark Matter (Phase II) - Paint Pots PPA... ...
GTACATCCTGAGCTTTAAGGTTTAGGTGATTGCGCGAACGGCCGTCGCGGCGATGCTCAATAGGCGGCCAACCGTCGGTTTGTAAAAATGAGGTTCTTACTTCACCGCTCGGTGCGGGTTCGCCACTGATACTGGCGGGGTATCCAGGGTTCCCGAACCGCGCCAGGCTTCGATGCCTTCTCGAATCAGCTTCAAAATCGTCTTCCGATTCTCAGCAATTGCCTTCAACCACGAGAACCGCCCCATCGACGGGAAATAAATCCCACGGAAACAAAGACGTGCAATAAGAATGTTAATTCGATAGCCCACCGCTTTGTGGCTCATCGAGTCCACCGCCTTGCCGATCGCTTCAGGACTGTACGACTTGGCCCACCCGATTCGGACCTCCTCGTGAGCTTCCTCCACTGTCATCTTCAGCGGCGTGTGCGCCATAGCGAATGGGATAAACTCCTGCCAGTGCTTTGGGCGCGTAAGCCGTCCGGCCGCCTCTAGCCGCTTGTAAAGCGGCGTCGCCGGTAACGGTGTCAGTAGTCCAAAGATCGGCAGCCCCGCCGGCCAAGTACGAATCGCCTGCAGCGTCCTGTCTGCCACCCCCGGCGCGTCATTGTCCATTCCAAAAATAAACGACGTAATCGCAAACACGTTGCGCTGTGCCAGCCGGTCGAGCACCACCGCGTACTCCCCCGGCTTGTTAAAGCCCTTGTTTACGCTCGCCAGGTTCGCCGGGTCGATCGATTCCATCCCAATGAAGATCCATTTCCCTCCGGCGGCCGCAATCAGATCGACGAGCTCCTCGTCGCGCAGCAGATTCGCGCTGATCTGCGCCACCCAATGCACCTGCGCATTGGCGGCAATGATGTCTCGCAGCAAAGACTTCGTGCGTTTCGGGTTGATCGCAAAATTGTCATCAATAAAAAACACCGCAATCTGCCCCAGCTCGCCCTTCGCCCGCTCCTTCAGCAGCAGCAATTCGTCCACCACGCTCTTGTTCGTTCGAAACCGTATCGAATCCCCAAAAAATCCCGTCACCGTACAAAACTCACAACCGTACGGACACCCGCGGCCAGACTCCACCGGAATAACTCTAAACGTCCCCCAACCCGCCCCGATTTTTTTCAGCAAAGGCGCGAACATTCCGGGAACCAGGTTGAATTGATCCAGATTGATCGAATTCCACGGAATTACTGGATACGGCTGCAAAGAAGGCTTGCGCTCCTGCCCGAAATCATCAACCGGCGCGTACACCTCCTTGAGCTGCCCGCGCGCCGCATCCTCCACAATCTTCGGCCACGTCTGGTCCGCTTCCCCGAGCGCCACCGCATCCGCGTGCCGCGACCCACCGTCTCGCCCCAGTGCCTCGTCCGCCATTTCCGTGACGTGCGGGCCGCCCATCACCACCCTTACTCCCGTGGCGCGCACCGCGTCCGCCATGCGATACGCCTTGGCGATCATCCGCGTCATCGCCCCGATTCCCACCAGCTCGATGCCCTCTTCGCGCACGTACCGCGCAATACTCTCTTCATCCATCGGCCGCGCGTTTCCGTCGATCAGCACCACCTCGTGGCCGGGTGGCGTCAGCGCCTGCAGCAAAAACATCCAAAGATGTGGCATGAAATTGCGTGTGACGCCGTTGTCCGGGTTGTACAGTAAGATTTTCATCGTTTCTTTGAGTGCGACACAATCCCTTCGGTTCAGGCGTACGGACTTCGCCGCATGACACCTTGCGGAGCCGCCGAGTCACTTGGTTTGATTACTGTTTTGACCGAGCCGAAGTTAGGACTGCTGTGTAGCGGGCAGGAGGGGATGGGAAGGGATCCGCGCCAAGCCGATTCTCCTATGGAGAGCTAACCACAATGTACGCTGGGGTACAATAGAGAAATCCGCGCCATGCCGCGCCAGCGGCACCACCATATGTAGGCGCCTGGCTTCAGCCAGGCGTTGCCCTGCATCGCAAGTCCGGCAGGACTAAGCCCAACAATCCGCACAGCAATTAGACCCTCAATGTGGCCCCGCGGCAGACGTCATCAGGTCGACGAACATTTTCGTGAATTTCGGAAGATCCAGATCGGTTTGCCCGTGCACCAGTTGCACGTCAATCGCTGGTTTCAACTTTTCCGTCCACGTTAGGGTGTCCCCATAACTGGGGCCCCGAGTCACATCGACGTCCATGTACAACATCCGTTCCTTCGTGATGATGCTTGGATCGATCCATGCCAGCGCGGTAAGTTCGTCCCACATGTAGTAGCGCTCCTGCGAGTATTTCGCGATGTACTGCGCCGCGGGATTCGACGACTTCGAAATCGTGTCTACGATTTCCTGCGTAAACGGGGCCTTGAGCGAGACATCAACAGTGGTCACGTCGATGCGCGGCCAATGCGCGCGAAGCGTTATGTGCGCCCCTTCGGGATCGAACCAGAAATTAAATTCATGCCGCGGGCTGGTGGAAAATTCCGGGTCTTCGGTTTGCGGATTCAAGCTGCCGCCCATGATTACGATTCCCTGCGTCAATTCCGCGAAATGCGGATCGATCGCCAGCGCCAGTGCGATGTTCGTCAGCGGCCCCGCGGCGTAAATGGTCACCTGATGCGGGTGCGCGTGAACCTGCCGGATCAAAAAGTGCGCCGCGTCCTCATCCAAAGGCTTCGTGTGTGGCGCGCCTTCCGGCATGGGGGGAACTTCCCAGGGCCCGTGGGCGTTCGGATTCGCCGTCGTTCCGATGACGCCTTGCTTATTTTGCGCCAGGGTCATCGGCCCAAGCCCCCAGGCGCCAAGCCAAACCACTTTGCCAAAAAGCTGCGAAGCAATCCGCGTTTCTTCCTCCGTACGCACCAGCGGAAACACCGCCCCAGGCACCACGGGAACGTCGCTCCTCCCAATCAATTCCAGCATGCGCAAGGTATGCTGCACCTCTTCATCGCGCCAGGCGTTCCCGGTAACGATCGTAATACCCAACACCTCCACGCGCGGCGACTCCAGCAAAACCATCATCGCCATCTGGTTCGACCCGCCCGGCCCCGATCCATCCTGATCGATCAGCACCAACCGCTTTTGTCCCAAAGCAGGCGCCCCAACAACCATCAAAAAAATCGCACCGAAAAGTATTCGTCTCATGGGCCCATATTCTCGCACACGAAGCAACCCGGAAACGTTCCTCTTGTAGGGGCGGGGCTTGTTTACCCTGAGCCTCGAAGGGCCCCGCCCGGCGTAAACATGACCACGTTGCAATCCGCAAAACTCCTGTACAACCTTGCTCCTTCGAACTTCCGTCAACCCCCGATCCAAACTTCCGCTACTCCAATGCCGCTAATTGAATCATTCATCGTCGCTTGCACCCTTGCGTCTCCCCACCACCGCCTGTATCGTTGGCCGCAATATTCCGCCAAAGCAAAAGGACTCTTGATGGACGAAACGCCGCCCCCGCCTACGCACTATGGCCTGCGAAACTCCGTCCTCTCCCCAATGGAAACGCTCGCTCAATCCGTCTCCACCATGGCACCCACCACGACCCCAGTCGCCACAATTCCCCTGGTCTGCGCCCTGGCCGGAAACGGTACGTGGCTGGCCTACGTCCTCGCCACCGCAGCCGTCCTCCTCGTCGCGTTGTGCATCGCCCGCTATGCCCGCTATTCCGCCTCCCCCGGCTCCCTCTATACCTACGTATCGATGACCCTCCCACGATGGCTAAGCGCCCTCGCCGCATGGAGTCTGTTGCTGGCCTACGTAGCCACCGGATCAAGCGTCATCGGCGGCTTCTATCACTACGCAAATCTGTTGCTCCGCGATGCCACTGGACACGGAACTTCCGCCGCGCTTCTCGCGATTTTCGTCGCCGCAATTTCCATGGCCATCGCCTGGCGCGACGTGAAAATTTCCGCCCGCCTCATGCTCTGGATCGAAGCAGTATCCGTGACTCTGATTTTAATTCTGGTCACCCTGGTCCTCTGGCGCCACGGCCTGCATTGGGATTGGAGCCAGCTGCATTTGAGCGGGATGACCGGAAGCGGCTTGCGACTTGGGCTGGTGCTCGCATTATTCAGCTTCGTGGGATTCGAAAGCGCCACCACGCTGGGCTCCGAAGCGCGCAACCCTCTCCAAACCATCCCACGCGCGGTAATCCAGAGCGCCATCTTATCCGGTGCCATCTTCACAATTTGCGCCTACGCCGAAGTCCTCGGTTTTCGCAGCGTTGGCCAGGACCTCGGCGCAAGCCAGGCTCCCATGCGCGTCCTTGCCGGCGTCGGAGGCGCGCCAATCCTCGGCCTCCTGATCGATATCGGCGCGCTGGTAAGCCTGTTCGCAGGCACTTTGGCTTGCATTACTGCCGCCGCGCGAGTTTTGCTCTTGATGTCGCACCACGGCCTGGCACACGTCTCGCTCAAGGCCACGCACGCCAAACACGAAACCCCAGGCCGCGCGATTCTCGTCACTGGAATTGCGGCTGTGGCGCCGGTAGCGGTTCTGGCCGTCCGCGGAGCGAGCGGCTTAGACGTCTACGGGTGGCTCGGTTCACTGGCTACCTACGGCTTCATCGTCACCTATGCCCTGGTTTCCTTCGCCTTGCCGAAGTACCTTCGCGCCCGCGGCGCTTCCAGCATCGGCGCGCATGCCGTCGCCTGGTTGGCTTGCGCCGCGATGCTGTTCGCCCTGGTCGGCAATCTATATCCTGTGCCCGAAGGCCCCTACGGGAAATTGCCCTACATCTATATTGGATATCTAGTCGTCGGACTAGCGTGGTTCTTCTTCGACACCCGCGCCAGAAAACAAGCGTTGGCCGAGGGCTAGGTCCACCAGAGACGACCGGGAATCACCCCACCCGCGAGAGAACAGTTGACAGTGATAAGAAATGCTTTATAATACCTCTTAGTTAACAAGGGCCATTGGACCCGGCGGCAGAATTGTGGCGCTCCATTTTTTTGGAGTCCCTAAACCCCATAGAATCAAGTCACTGCGCCATTCCAAAGCGCAAACTCTTTAGAATCAAATCCTTGGCAAAAAGAGTGGGGGGAGGGTCGACGGCGACGTATTCGTTCGGAACCTACCGCACGCCATCTCCGTGAGCATCTGGGGGTGAAAAAGCTCTCGGGTAATACACTTAGCTGCACCCTTCTTCTAGCCGATTCGCCTCTAATACTGTAGTAGATCGAGCGCAATACCATGATTTGCGAAAACCGCGAAAGCGAGCCCAAATACGCTATCCTCTATCGGACCGGAAGCTGGGTCGAGGAAGGCTGCGGAGGAGATTCAAGAACATGAACACTTTCGGACATGCCAGAGGATCCACCAGGCCGCAATTTGGCAAGCCAATGTTGGTTTCACTGTTGTCGTTGGCTCTGCTGTTCACGACTTGGCCTCAGAATCTGCCCGCCTATCAACAGGACCAGCAAGAGCCGGCGCAGGCTACTCAGCAGGCGCCTCCGCAGAATGGGCAAGCCCAAGCGCCATACGTTACCCAGACTCCCGAACAAATCGAACAGTTGGTAGCGCCGATTGCGCTGTACCCAGACTCACTCGTGGCTCAGATTCTGGCAGCCGCTACGTTTCCGGAACAAGTCGTAGAGGCCGACCGATGGGTGCAAGCGCATCCCGATTTGAAGGGCGACGCGTTGGCTCAAGCTGTCGATCAACAGCCCTGGGATCCGAGCGTCAAGGCGCTCACGGCATTTCCATCGGTCCTGGGAAATATGGACAAGAACCTATCCTGGACCTCATCTCTCGGCGACGCCTACTACAATCAGCAACAGGATGTGATGGATGGCGTGCAGGAAATGCGCCGGCGAGCGGAACAGTCGGGCAATCTTAAGTCCACCCCGCAGCAAACCGTATCGACGCAAGGTCCGACGGTCGTCATTCAGCCCGCCGACCCTCAGGTCGTTTATGTCCCCGCCTATGATCCGTGGGTCGTTTACGGAGGTCCCATAGGTCCGTGGCCGGGATGGTATCCGTATCCGGGAATCTGGTATGGCGGCCCCTACCTCTCCTTCGGAGTCGGCTTCGGGATTGGCTTTTTCGGCGGCTACGGCTGGGGCTGGGGTCGCTGGGGCTTCGATTGGCACAACCACTACGCGATTTATAACCACAACAGGTACTACTCGAACAGCAGAACGTTTTACAACCGGAACACGTACTATCGGGGAGGCGGACGCGCCGGATATAACGGTGGCCGCGGCGGACCCGGTGGCCACAATTTCGCCGGGAACCGGCCTCCCAACGCTGGCCGCGGCGGTGTTTACAACCGTCCGGGCGGAACCAGTCGGCCCTTTGAAGGAGACAACCGCGCCGCTCGAGGCTACGCGGAACCACGTGGCCAGACGGGCACTCGCTCCAGTGGCTTCAGCAATTACGACCATGGCGGTGAGGCAAGGAGCTATTCCTCACGCGGAAGTGCCAGCTTCGGTGGCGCGCGTGGTGGTGGCGGCGGTGGAGCACCTCGCGGCGGTGGTGGCGGGGGCGGCGGCCGGCATCATTAATGGAAGGAAATTTTTTTTCAACGGGTACAATGCGAAATTTAGCGAATGGAGAAAGCCATATGCAGCGGACGGATTTGAACTTCGGCAAATTTGCTTGGGCCAATCTTGCTAAATTAGCCGTGGCCGCCATCCTTTTGGCGGCGTGCTTTCCCGTGCTGTCGATGGCGCAGCAAAAGGGGCAGAAGACATTTTCGTCGGCGGAAGAAGCGACCAGCGCGCTCGTCACCGCCGCGCAGAGTAATGACGAAAAGGCGATGCTCGATATCTTCGGCCCAGCGGGAAAGCAAATTGTTTCGTCGGGAGACGATGCCGAGGACGCGCAAAACCGCGCTACCTTCGTACAGCGCTATCAGGAAATGCACCGTTTGGTGAAAGAACCGGACGGAACCACTTCCTTGTACGTCGGCGCGCACAATTGGCCCACCCCTATACCGCTCGTGAACAACGGTAATACCTGGTATTTCGACACCGAGGCTGGCAAGAAGGAAATTTTGTTCCGCCGAATTGGCCGCAATGAAGTATCGACCATTCGCGTTTGCGAGGTGTTCGTTGCCGCGGAAAAGGAATACCGCTCCGCTCAGCACTCCGAATACGCCCAGAAGGCCGTCAGCGACGATGGACAGCACAACGGTCTTTACTGGAAAGCTGCTGATGGCGAACCCCAGAGCCCCATTGGGCCAGCGATAGCCGCGGCCATGGTGGAAGGTGATCACAAGACCCAGGGCAACGCTCCGAGTCCCTTCCGCGGTTACTATTTCCGGGTGCTCACGCGCCAGGGCAAAGATGCCCCGGGTGGCGCCAAGAGTTACGTCGTGGACGGCAAAATGACTGAAGGTTTTGCCTTGGTGGCGTACCCCGCGGAATACAAGTCATCCGGCGTGACCACCTTCATCGTTGGTCAGGATGGCGTGGTCTATCAGAAGGACCTCGGCAAGAAGACCGAGTCTCTCGCCAAATCCATGAAGGAATACAACCCCGATTCCACATGGCAAAAGGTGGAAGACGAGCAGGAACAGAGCGCCAGCGATCAGAAAACCCAGTAAAGCCGGAAGCCTCTGAGCCGAAAGGCGGACTAAGGCGCTTCCCAGTCGAGGGCGTAGAGCTCCTGGATGCTGACATCGCGCACAAGCAGCGGTGAATCATCCGGGGCGAGGCCGCTCCAATTACCGAAGGCTCCTCCAGCGGCCCGAAATCCTTCCAGGCTGAAGAGCCGCTCCAGTTTGCCGCTAGGGACTTGCGCACGGTAGTAGCCCTGATTGCCGTCGAAATACAAATAGCGCGAGTCGCGAGACCACGTCGGATAGGCCGCGAAAATCTTGGTGAGTTCCGTCCATTTCTGCGTCGTGAGATCAAAAAGCATGAGTTTGAGGGAATCCAACGGAATCGCAGCGATGTAGCGTCCGTCGGGTGACCAGCGGGGAGAATACAGTCCATCGGAACCCGCCAACTTTGAGGCCGCGCGCGTTTTCAGATCGAGGACGTAGATGGCTGACCCCTGGTTATTCAGGGAGTTCTCGCCGAAGGCCAGCGATTTTCCGTCGGGTGACCAAACCGGGTCGGCGAGGTTAGTGTTACTTCGGTAGAGCAGTTCGGGCGCGCCACCTTCGGCAGCAATCTCGTAGATCTGGAACGGTTCGCCGGGTGGATGGCCAAAGAAAGCGAGACGCTTGCCGTCCGGAGACCAGCGAGGCAGATAGGCCAGCACGGGTGGAGACACAAGTTGCAGTTTTTGACTTCCGTCCACCTTGCTTCGCCACATGGTACCGTCGGTGCCGTCATTGTAAGCGACCCACTGTCCGTCACGAGAGAAGTCCAGACCCATCGCCGAAATTCCCGAGAGAAAAGGCAGGAATTGCCCCGATTTCGGATCGTGGCGTACCAATTCTCCTCGGGGCTGCCAGCCCTGGACAAAGAGCTTCTTGCCATCGCGGCTTGGGACCGGAGTGCCTACGTTCATTGGCCCGGTCGTTAGCTGCGTCGGTGCCTGCGGGGTTGAGAGAAACAGGCCGCCGCGCTCATGAATGGCCCACAGGTTTGTGGTTCCATCGCGGAGCGCCTGGAAGACGAAATATTTTCCATCAGGGGTCCAGTTGCCGCAGCATTCGTTGGGTGTGGCGTTCCAATCCTTAAGCAAGGGATGAAGATTAGTGCCGTTCGCGGAAGCTTGCCAGATGGAGCGATCATTAGTCTGCGGATCGCTCAGGGTGAAACGCAAAGTCGAGCCGTCGGGCGACCAGCGGATGTAATCAGGTGTTCCCGTAGTGGTCAACAGCCGGTGCGGATTGCTGGCGTCGCTGTTGGCCAGAAATATATCGTTCCCCTTGCAATAGGCGATGCTCTTACGGTCGGGTGACCACGCTCCGGCATGACCCTCGAGGTTGCCCAACCGACGGTGTGTTCCACCAAGAACCGGAACGGTCCAAAGAGGGCCGTCGAGCGATGTCCCAAAGGCGGTGTTCATGAGGAGCACCGACAGGTCTGGCGAAATATCGAAAACGTTGGCAAAGCCGGTGTCTTCCAGTGTGGTGGCGATGGGGAAAGTCTCGCCACCGGTCACCGAGGTTTGCGAAAGGCGCGATTGGCCTTCGATGAAATAGAGACGCGAGCCGTCGGTAACGATGTCGGACTTAGGTAGATTCGTGTTGGTGAGCTGAACGGTTCGCAGGATGCGAGGCGGTATCGCCGGACGCGTTAAAACAAAACCCAGAATCGCGGCGATGACGATAAACAGACCCGCGGCCACTGCTGCCCAGGTGCGCCACCGCCACCGGGGCTGGGTTTCGCGAGCCCTTTCGAGCGCGGGCGGGACAAAAGTGACCGCTCCTGAGCGACTCGGATCCAGGTCGCGTCGCAAACGCTTCAGGTCGGCGCGCAGTTCCCCGGCGGTCCGGTAACGGAGGTCGGCATCTTTTTCCAGCGCCTTCGCTAGGATATTTTCCAGACCCGTGGGTAATCGCGGATTTACTTTCGTCGCGGCCGTCGGAGAGGAATGGAGAATGCTGTCGAAGATCAAAGCGGCAACCGGGCCTGAAAAGGGAAGGACGCCGGTGGCCATTTCATAGAGCACGATGCCAAGGGAAAACAAATCCGTGCGACCATCCAACTCTTCGCCGCGCACCTGTTCCGGCGACATGTAAGCGACGGTGCCCATGGACGTGCCCGGGGTGGTCGCGAGATCCTCGTCGAGGAAGTGCATCTGCGTGGGGATGGAGGATTCGCTTACCGAATCGGTTGCGGGCTGCCGATAGGCGGTGAGTTTCGCCAGGCCGAAATCCAGAATTTTCGCGGGACCTCGATCGACGAGGAAAATGTTAGCGGGTTTGATGTCGCGGTGGATGATGCCCTTGGCGTGGGCGGCTTCGAGACCATCGGCAATCTGGATGGCGATGTCCAGGAGATCGGCTATGGGGACGGACTTTTTCCCGATGCGATGCTTCAGCGTCTGCCCCTCGAGCAACTCCATGGCGATAAATGGGCGCCCTTCGAATTCTCCAATGTCGTAAATGGTGCAGATATTCGGATGATTCAGCGAGGATGCGGTGCGCGCTTCGCGACGGAAGCGGTCGATCGCCTGTGGGTCGTGAGAGATATCTTCGGGAAGGAATTTGAGCGCTACATAGCGGCCGAGCCGCGTGTCCTCGGCTTTGTAGACTACGCCCATACCACCGCCGCCAAGTTTTTCGAGGACGGTGTAATGATCGATGGTGCGACCGACAATTGAGGAAGTGTCAGACACTCGCCGGGAGTTTACTCCAGCACATTGGTGTAGGCAACGCGACATGCGGACCGGAGCAGGGTCAGTTTCCGATATCCGCGTTTCTCAGGCACTGTGCATCCTCGCAATCTCGCCTCGCTTGAATTTTTATTGAGGCATTCTGACTAGCCTGTCCGAAACAACGCTTTTAAAGGGCTCTTGAAGCGGGTAAATGTACCAGAGACCGTTAGACTGCGGAAAGCTGGCAAGGTTGCTAGCGGTCACAGTCCAGATGGCGCTTCCATTTTGCGCGACGATAGCGTTCAGTATTTCGTACGTCCTTGCGTTCTGCAGATGCAACGTAATCCTAAGCGGTTCCCATTGACCTATCGCAAGGCTGCCGCCGCACCCTTGGGAACCCGCCGCTTGGACGACAGCGCAGAACAGTTGAAAATCCGCCTGGCGCGCCTGGCGAGTCTCCATTTCTGTCACTGAAAAGTCTTTGAGAACTTTGTTGAGTAAATTCGAGCGATCTTCGCGGGCTCTAGGTGAGAATATATCTACCACGCCGTTCGAAAAACTGACGCGGTATTGCTGATCCTGCTTAACGATAGCTTCGACCATTTCCCGAAGAGATTTATTGTGAAACTCCAAATTTATTGGCTTAGTGGCAGCGTCGCGGTCTGCGTATTCAATAGCCATGGGCACTTGGTAGTCATAAGCAAGTTCGATCACGGAATCGAAGAGCGTTCTTCCGCACGTATTGAATCGGTCGACCAGCTTATTGGTTTTTTGTTCAAAGGACGCCACACGGGGTAACTGCACCGTCGCCCTGTGGTGCGGAACGCCCTGCGCCGAGAGAGTCGGCAACCACAACGCAGACACGCATATTAACTTTCCGATGAGTCCCACGGAACACCTCGGCGATCCATAATACCAACCACCCCAGCAACGCTGCCACTTGTACGGTAACAGCTGCCGGCTCAGACGGTCGATGCAACACTTTGTTGAAGTCTACTCGCAGGAGTTTGAAATCCTAAAGTCTTTCTGGGACGCTGATTCAAGCGCAACGCGACCTGGTCGAGCTGTACTTGCGAATGGACAGACAGGTCGGTGCCTCGCGGGAAGTATTGCCGCAACAGTAGATTCGTGTTTTCGTTGGTGCCGCGTTGCCAGGGACTTTGCGGATCGCAGAAGTAGACCTTAACATCCGTCGCTACCGTGAAGTCTTTGTGCTTGGCCATCTCTAGTCCGCGATCCCAGGTCAGCGAGCGTTTCAGCGTAGCGGGGAGTTTGCGAACATGTTGGCTCAATGCGGCAATGACCACTTCCGTGTTTTTGCTGGGCACCTTGATCAGCATGGCAAAGCGCGAATGGCGCTCCACCAGAGTTGCAATGTAGGTGTTCTTGGCACCGGCCAGCAGATCCCCTTCCCAGTGGCCGGGAACCGCTCGGTCTTCTACCTCCGCAGGTCTTTCGCGGATGGAGACGGCATCGACGATCTGCCCTCGTGACTGTCCGCTGGCACTGGCATGGCGCGAACGGCGCATGCGGCGCTTCGACCGCAGCTGGTCCAGCAGCTCTTTTTTCAGCACTCCACGGGCCTGAATGAACAGGCTGCGGTAGATGGTTTCGTGGGACATGCGCATTCCCTCGTCCTTGGGATACTCCATCTTCAGCCATCCGGAAATCTGCTCGGGCGACCAGTCCAGGATCAGTTTACTCGCAACGATGTCCCGCAATTTGCGGTTGCCGGCAAGGAGGCACTTCTTCGGTCGCAAGGCCGAGTCCCAAGCTCGACGATCCGCATCAAGGGCGCGATAGGCCGGACGGCCACCGTGGCGAGAAATCTCCCGGCTCAGTGTGGAGGCCGCTCGATCCAGTCGTCGGGCTATCTCCCGAAGCGGCGAATCGGAAGCGATTCCTCGGGAGATGTCCTCTCGCTCCGCTAGCGTGAGCGCCAGCCGCGAACGGCGACGAGCGGCGGGAGGAATGCCGCCGCGAGGCAACAACAAACAGCGAATGGAGCTAGGTGGCTTGTCAAAGGCGCGCCCGATCTCATGCAGCGTCTGCCCAGCCTTCCAACGACGCCAGATTTCGTTCTTCTCGATCGCAGAAAGTCCAAACCGTTGTCCTGGCCTCATATCACACCACCTTTAGAGAGCAGCCTTACATCAGATGGTGTTGCATCGACCTGTCGAATGCACCGCGTTTACCAGGCAGTTCGATTCACTCACGACCCTCTTACCCGTGTCCGCGAAACCGGTTAGGCCGATTTCTGTTCTCAGGCTTCCAGATCCCGAATGTAATTATCTTTGAACTAATTCAGGTCCTAGATACGTAGTGACGAAATAAAACACTCAATCGACACGTATCACCTCTAAATGGGGGCCTCCTCGTGCTCCATGAAATCTAGGAGGATGAACGTGGAAAATCTCGAACTTGAGCAGCAGATTCAGACTTTGCGGAGTCGAGCTACCAGGGTAGAACGACTTCTTGTCGGTGCTTCCGTGGTGGTTGTCGTGTTGCTGGTAGCTGGGTGGCAAAGCGTCGATTCGCCGCAAGACATCAAAGCTCGCTCCTTGTCCATAGTGGATGCGAAAGGCGTCGTTCGAGTGTCGTTGGGCGCGCCGGTGCCCGACCCGGTCATCGAAGGAAAAGTTGGGAAGAGGCGCTCGCCGGCAACCGGAATAATCTTTAGCGATGCAGCGGGCAATGAGCACGGGGGCATGGCGATGCTGGACGATGGCAGCATGAATCTCTGTTTTGACGACGCGAAAACCGAGCGGAATTGCTTGTTCATGATGCCCAAGATGGGTAACGGCGTGGCTCTCATGGATACGAAGGGCGAAACGAGGGCGATGCTCTATCTCGATACAGCGGGCATCCCGCACCTGACGATGAAGGACGATAAGGGAAAGACGGTGGTGTCGTTGCCGGAAGAAACGAAACCTAGCACAACGCCGTAAAGGAAATCGACCAGTCCGCTTTTCGCTGTTACTTACGAGCGTGTTCGGAACTGGCACGTTTGTTATGCCAAGTCTCAATTTCGCCAGGATGCCCGATAAGTTGTGCCAGCTCAACCGGTCGATGCAACACCATCTAATCACTTGATCCGACACTACTTCCACTGGAGAATCGCTCCGTTTGGCTGCACCCGGTCAAAACCTAGCCAGGGTAGCGTTCCGGCTGATCTAATCTAGCGAGCGATTTTAGCTTTTGTTTTCAATGCAAGGTGGGTTCGAACTGCGTGTTGCGTCGACCCATTGAGACCACCTGGGTTATCGGAAACTGATCCACCATGTGCGGTTTGGCTGTGCGGTCTAGACGCATTTCGCAAATGGTCGGAACAGAGAAAAACAATTCCCCAGGGGCTAAAGCCCGATCTTGCTTGCCTTTGAATGTCGGAGCTCCCTTCGTGCCTCAGGGCAAGAAAGCTCCGCACCCCCTCGCTGCACTACCCGAATCGCTGCGCTCTTTTGGCTAGACAACGTCGATGGCGACCATGGTGATGTCGTCATGTTGGGGCGTGGAGGGAGGTTGCCAGTTGTGGATCGCGGAGAGGATTTGATTCAAAAACTCGGCGGGCGGGCGTGCTTGATTGTCGCGCACGACTTGCTCGAGCTTGTGATCGCCGAAGGAATCACGGTTGGCATTCTCGGGCTCGCTTACCCCATCGGTGTAAAGCAACAGGCGGTCACCGGAGCGAATGGGCATTTTATGCAGCGGGTAGTCGGAATCCGGGAATACACCGAGCAACATGCCGTTGCTTTCGATGCGCTCCAACTGGCCTGCGCGCCAGAGCACGAGCGGAGGATGTCCCGCCGCGGAATAGAGCGCGATGCGTTTTTCCGTGTCGAGCCAAAGATAAGCGGCGGAGACCAGCCGGGTTCGAAGTTGCGCGCAGAGAATACGGTTCAATCCGCGCAAGACCTCTTGTGGATCGTGTGCGCTCGGCAGGACGGATTGCATGGCCACCTTAATCATGGAAGAAACGAGCGCGGCGGGGATTCCGTGCCCGGTGACGTCGGCCATGAGGAAACCGGTGCGATTCGGATCGACCGGAATGAAATCGTAGAGATCGCCGGCGATGTCGGTCATGGGACGATAAAGGGCGGCGACGCGCAGATTTTTCAGCTCGGGATTGTCGGGAGGAAGAACCGAGGCTTGCATCTCACGGGCAATCGAGAGTTCGCCTTCGATGGAAACGAGACGGCGTTCGCTGGCCAGGGCGATTTGCACCGCGACATATCCAAACGAAAAGAGCAGAATCGCCAATGCCAGCGAGCCGGTGATGCGCCAGGTCTGGTAGTGAAAGAACAGCGACAGATTGAAATATAGAGCTTCGATTGCGAAGGCGAGCGTGCCGACGATGACGACACCGCGATTAGGAAGAATCAAGAGTTTGCGGGATAGAGCCGGAACCGCGACGACGACGAGCAAGACCATGAGGGCGGCGGCTGCGACGACATTGCTGTAGAGAGTTAGCTTGTCGGCCGAGCCGGTCGCGACGAAAAACCCTATTCCGGCGATGGCAACGATCAGACCGATAGCGATCACGACCTGAATGAATAGCTTCATTACTCCGACGCTTAGCTCGAGCCACACAAGCGCAACGACGGGAAGAAGTAAGTACGTGATTGCCATCCGCAGGAAGGGAATGGCGATTTGAATCCAGTGCGGCACAGCGGCCGCCACACTTGAAGATTCAATCAGCAGCCGAGCGCCGTACAAGGCACTCCAGACTCCCAGCCAAAGAAAGATGCGCACACCGCTGTGGCGACGGATGGCGGCGAATAGAGAGCTCGCGAATCCGATGAACACAAAAATCGTTCCAGAGATGACGGCGACCAGTTGTTCACGGAGTGTTGCCAGCAGTTGGTCTTGCAAGCGCGCACCTCTGAAGCACCGTCACGATAGCAGATTCGATGTATTGCTTGGAGGAAGACCGGCGCAATCGTGGCCGCTGGCGGCGAGATGCCGGTATAATGCGACGCCGTGGTTTAGGCGAATGAATCTGCTAGTGACTGGTTGAGGGGAGACTATGGCGCGATCGCTCATGATGACGATTGGGGCCGGAGTTCTGGCTGGCGTTGCGACTATGAGCGCGCCTGGTGCGTTTCTGCGGGCTCAGCAGCCCGCTCCTGCTAAGCGTGTTTCGCGTCAGGAGAAAGCTGCGGCTCTTGCCGCGGAGCCGGCAGTCGAGAGGGGGCGCAAACAGTTTGTGGAGTCGTGCGGATTTTGTCATGGGGCGGATGCTACCGGCGCGCGGGGACCGGATTTGATGCGGTCGGCGCTTGTGGCCCATGACGTCAAGGGCGAAGTGATCGGTCCGGTGATTCACCAGGGACGTCCGGACAAAGGGATGCCCGGCTTCCCGTTCAGTGACGAACAGGTGACGGACATCGCGGCTTTTTTGCATGCGCGAGCGGCTCAAGGTATGGCGTCGTCGGAAGTTCCCGAGGGATATTCCGTGGAGAGGCTTTTGACTGGAAATGTGGAGGCGGGGAAGAGTTATTTCAATGGGGCTGGCGGGTGTAGCGGTTGTCACTCGCCGGCGGGGGATATGACTGCGGCCGTTGCAAAGTATTCGGCGCTCGATCTGGAGACGCACATGCTTTATCCGGAGGGGCACTTCAAGAGTGTGGTGGTAACTCTGCCTTCGGGCGAGAAGGTTGAGGGGCCTTTGGAGCATATTGATGATTTCGAGGTTGCGCTGCGCGATTCGTCGGGTTGGTATCGGGCGTTTGCAAGGGAGCATGTGCAGGTGGAGGTTAGGGATCGGCTGGCGGCGCATCGGGAATTGTTGGACCGGCTGACGCAGGCAGATATTCACAATTTGTTTGCTTATTTGCAGAGTTTGAAATGACAGCTGCCCATCGAAATGCCAAGAGCTTTCTTCAGGGGCTAAAGCCGACTGGGTGCGGACTAGTTATGTCGGACCTGAAGCTCCGACCCCCTGAAAATCGAGGAACCAGAATGCCCTGGTATCGCAGCGGGTTGATCAAGGTGGGATTGGTGGTTTGCGTTTTGGGTTTGGGGGCGATGATCGCTACTGGGCAGGGGCTTGATCCGGCGGCTTTGCTGCGGCCTGCGACGGATACCTGGCCTACTTACAACGGGGACTATTCGGGGCGGCGGTACAGCACGCTTGATCAGATCAATGCCGGAAATGTCGGGTCGCTTACGGTCGCTTGGATTTTTCGGACGCGGGGGGTGGCGATCAAGTCTACGCCACTGGTGGTGAACAATATTCTGTACTTCACGGAGCCTGACAACGTTTGGGCTGTTGATGCGAAGTTCGGGCGGCAGATTTGGCACTACGAACGAAAATCGGAGGGCGGTCATATCGGGCATCGGGGCTTGGCGATGTACAAGAATTGGCTGTACTTCACCACGCCGGACGCGCATTTGATTTGTCTGGACGCCAAGGATGGCATGGTTCACTGGGATATCGTGCTTGCGGATGCGAAGCTTGGGTATTTCGCGACGATGGCGCCGCTGGTCATACGCGATCACGTGATTGTGGGTGTGTCGGGGGACTCTACTGACATTCGGGGAGTTTTGACTTCGGTCGATCCGGAAACGGGGGCGGTGCAATGGCGTTGGTATACCGAGCCAGATCCGGGGCAGCCTGGTTCGGAAACGTGGCCTAAAGATGGCGACGCTTTGCTGCACGGCGGCGGCATGACTTGGATGACGGGGACTTACGATCCTGCGCTTAATTTACTTTATTGGGGGACGGGGAATCCGAATCCGGTGCTTGTTGGAGATAGCCGGCCTGGGGACAATTTATATACCTGCTCGATTGTGGCGCTTAATCCGGATACCGGAAAACTTGTGTGGGCGTTTCAGCCTTCGCCGCACGACGTGCACGACTGGGACGCGGTGCAGACTCCGATCCTGTTTGACGCGGAGTTTAAGGGCAAGCCGCGGAAACTGTTGGGGCAGGCCAGCCGCAATGGGTTTTTCTTTTTGCTGGATCGAACGAACGGCGAGCACCTGGTGACAGCGGCGTTCATCGACCAGACTTGGGCTTCCGGCGTGGATTCGCGCGGGCGGCCGATTGCGAAGCCTTCGGCGAATCCGAGTCCGGACGGCGCGCTGGTGGAACCTGGCTCGGACGGGGCCACCAACTGGATGGCGCCTAGTTTTGATCCGCAGACGAATTTGTTTTATGTGATGGCGCGGCGGATTTTTGCCATTTTTTACAAGATTGCAGAGGGGAAGACGGAAGGCTGGGGTGGGCGGGATCGGAACCTTTGGTCGAACACTACCTTGCGGGCTTTGGACTACAAGACAGGCAAGGTGGTTTGGAACCATGAACTCGGCGAGGGAGAGGGTGTCGCGGGAATTCTGACTACGGGGGGACATCTGCTGTTCAGCGGAGATACTTCGGGGAACATTTTGGCGCTTGATCCGGCGACTGGGAAAATTTTGTGGCACTTGAATGCTGGGGGGAATGTCGTGGCTTCGCCTATGACCTATCAGATTGATGGGCGGCAGTATTTGATTGTGCCTGTGCAGGACGTGCTGTACGCGTTCGGTTTGCCAGAGGGTTTGGTGGGTGCGGGCGGCGTCAAGGCGACACGGTGAGTTCAATCGCCAATAGTTTGTTAGGAGTTTGTAGCGGCCGCTTTTCCGAAGCGGGCGCATTGTGTGCGGCAGCCTAAGTACTGACTTAAGGTTGCTCGTCGGTGTCTGGCAGGGCTAAGAAGATTAGGATGACGCCGACTACCGCGAAGTTGCGGAAGGCGGCTTCCTGGCCGTTCCACGTTTTCGATTGCCACATCAGAAACCACTCGGCGCCTACTGTCAGGAAGGCTACTAGCCACATCATCAGGCTGATCGTTAGCGCGATGATTGCCGTCCGCTTGGCTTGATTGAACGCGGCGGCTGTTGCGCGTGCGGCGCGCGCCAGGCGAACGCCTCCCCACCAGCAGAGAATCATCGTGATCGATTCCCATGCAATGATTGTGATGTAGAAAATGGTGTGAACCGCCGGGGAATTCATCGCGCGCCACATGCCGCTGTTGTTCGGGAAGGTGGAATCCATCATCAGGACGTGGCGGATGAATTGGTAGTTGGAGTCGTAGTCAGTGATGTTGTTGAAGACGATCAGAGAATAGAAGAGGGCTACGGCGAAGATGAGTGCTGTTTTGGCGGCGCGGAGGGTCATGGTTTTTCCCGCGAGCTGAAGGTCTGGAAGTAGGCGATCAGGGCGCGGAGAGTGGCGTCGTCGTATTCGGGGAGGCTGGGCATTTGCGCGTTGGGATTTTTTTCTTTGGGATTGTGGACGTAGGCGGCGAAATAACTGGGTGAGGCGGTGGCCCACGTGGAGAGAACGAGCCAGGGGCGGCCGGCTTTTTGTCCGCCTTCGCTGCCCATGTTGTGGCAGTGGAAGCATTTTTGTTGTGCGATTCGAAAGCCGGCTTGGACTTGTTGATCGTGAGCTTGCGGTCCGCCAGGGGCGATCGCGGCGAAGACGGCGTTTGCGTCGCGAAATTCCAGGCGCACGACGGCCCAGGGAATTTGTGGCTCATCGGAGTGCGAGAGGATTTTGAAACTTGGGGTGAAGTTGGCGTGCGAGATCAGGTATGGGCCCATGTCGAGGTTATGGCCTTCGGAGTCTTTGGGCCACGCGCTCGGCGATTGGCCGTTAATTTTAAGAACGAGGACGGGATGGTGAGCGGCGATGTAGGTAGGGGAATAGCTTGCGAGATATTTATCGACGCAGATGGCTAGTGTTAGATCGGAGTCAGGCGCCGCGGCGAATCGGCGGACGAGTTCTTCGAGCGGGATTCCGCTCACTTGCGTCGGGCCGGTGAAATTCGCGTCATTCACGACGGTGAAATTCACTTGAGGCAGGGCAAGCAGATCTTCGCGGGTGATGTAACGCGTGGAGTTTGGCGGCAGGTTTGCCAGATCACCGCCTAGTTCCAAGTCCAACGGCGATGCGCGGTTGGTGTGAAGTTTGGCGGCGAGCGATTGGGTACGGGATTGTGGGACTACGAAGAGACTTAGACTCGCGATCAGGAGAATGATGGCGACGGTAGGCTGCGAAAAACGCCCGCTTCCGAAAGCGGCCGCTACAACGGCAGCTTGGGGCAGTTTGGATTGATTTTGCATGGCACATGCTAGCGCACGCCCAAATTGGCGCAAAGGAAAAGTCCGAGGTGGATTGGGTGATTGCGCGGACGTGTTTCAAGAGCTTTACTCCTGGCTTCTTCTCCTTTCTCAACGTGGAAATTGAAAAAAGCGATTTGCGCGAGTCAAAGAATTCGTTTCGATTCCCACCGCGTTCAGGATAGCGTGCTGCAATTATTCGACGACAGACCGTGCAAAGCGGCCTGGACAGCATCAAGCGCAAAGACAACAGTGCTTCAACCGGCCTGCCATGGGGATGTGGGTTCCGTGCATTTTCACAATTGGAGGGGGATTTCCTGAATGTGCAAAAGAATCAGCCTATCCGCTTTCGTCCTCGCTTCATTCCTCTTCATGTTCTTCGCTTCCGCGCCTCTTGTTCAAGCTCAGCAGACTCTCGGCGGCATCACCGGGACAGTGACCGACAGCTCGGGCGGCGTCCTTCCCGATACGAATATCACCATCGTCAATGATCAGACCACGCTGACGCGCACGCAAAAGAGCAACGAAAGCGGCGCCTATGACTTCGTGAACCTGCCAATCGGCACGTATACCCTGACGTTCGGCCATGATGGATTTCAAACGCAAAAGATACCTTCGATTACCGTACAGGGGAACCGCACGGTAACCGTGAACGCTACGCTGAAAGTGGGCGAAGTTGGCTCCACGGTGACCGTGGAGGCCACGCCGCTGATGAACGCGGTGGATACCACCAACGGCTACATTCTTGAGAAGAATCAGATCGAATCCGTCCCGCTGCCGACGGGCAGCTTTACGGGCCTCGCGATTCTTTCTCCCGGAGTCAACGCCGAGCTCGCCGCGGGCTCGGGCGTCAACACCGGCCTGGGCAACCAACCTATTTGGGCCAACGGTCAGCGCGATACCAGCAACACGTTCCAGTTGAATGGCGTGGATGCCAGCAACCTCTTTAACGGCAAGAGCACAAGCTCAGTAGCGTCGGCGCGCGTCGTGAACAATACCGGACTTGGCGGCGCGGCGAGCCTTTCGAGCACTTCGGCATCACCACTCCAGACGACCGCATCGCCCTATCTGGCCATCGGCCAGGCAATCCCCACGCCGCCTGCGGAGACCATCGAAGAGTTTCGCGTAAATACATCGATGTATGACGCGCAGCAAGGCGCGACGAGCGGGGCACACATCGATATGAGCACCGCCTCCGGCACCAACAACTATCATGGCAGCGCCTACGTTCACCGTGGAACTGACTTTCTCAATGCCGCGCCCTTTTTCTACAACGCGGATCCCAACATTCCCGCAAGCGAGAAAGTGCCGGAGCAGCATCGCTACAGTGCCGGCGGCACTTTCGGCGGACCCATCATCAAAAACAAGCTCTTCGGCTTCCTCAGCTACCAGCATATCCACAATTCAGATCAGGAGATTGGCAGCTCTCGCAATGCCGTGCCCCCGGGGCTCACCGACGATCGCAGTCCAGCGGCGCTGGCTGCGCTCGTGAATGGCAACTTTCCCTCTTCCGCAACGGTTCTACCGGTCGTTGGCACCGCTCCCGGTGATATCAATCCAATCGCCTTCGGACTGCTTAATTACAAGCTTCCGAATGGGCAGCCTCTGATTCCTTCCGCGGGCAGCTTCGTGCCCACCATCAACTTTCCTGAGAATACCTTCACGGTAGGGACCGCCTATTTCATCGCCGATCAGGCCGTTTCCAACCTGGACTTCGTTGTGAATTCGAAGGATACGCTGGCACTGAAGTACTACTATCAGCACGATCCCAGCCTGGCGCCTTATGCCTATTCCGAGTCTCCAGGTTTCCCGCAGCATCTCGACGCCGGGAGCCAGGTGTTTTCGATCAGCAACACGCAAACCCTGAAGCCTAATCTGAGCGTGGTTGAGGTTTTTGGTTTTATTCGCGAAAAAGTTTACAGCACCATCGGACAGCCTTTTACGCCGCAGCAACTCAGCACTTACGTGCAAGGCCTGACCGGCTTGCCAGCGTCCGAAGCGAGCATGAACACCTTCGGCTCCACATTTTTTCCTGGCATCTCTATTGTCGATAACTTCGGTAACGCGGCGCCTTACAACGTGAACTTTGTTACCAACGCAGGCACGAATATAGGCAGTGGCGCCAACTCCCAAAGCGCTTTCACTGGCGTTTTCCAAAACCGCTTCATGCCTTCGGCGAATGCCATTTGGACCACGGGCAAGCACACCTTGACCTTTGGCGGGAGCTTCTCTTATACGCAACTCAATACGCGTGACGAAAGAACCGACAACGGCGTCATCGCTTTCGCCGATTTCTCACAGTTTTTGCAGGGCCTGGAGACTTCTTATAGCTCCAACGGATTCGTCACCAGCACCTTCCTCCAAGGAGATGCCAATCGCTACTATCGCTCCAAGGAGACCGGCGCATACATTCAAGACAAGTTTCAGATTCGCTCTAACATCAGCCTGACGGCGGGATTGCGATTCGACGATCATGGAGGGCTTACAGAGAAGAACGGGCGTCTCTACAATTTCAACCCCGCCGCTTACAACTACGACGCCGCGACGGACACCATCGTCAACAACGGTTTCATCATTGCCGGCAACAACAAACTGTTCCCCACCAAGGGCGTGAGCGACTCCACATTGACCGGCCGGCAATGGGGGCTTGCGCCGCGACTCGGAGTGGCGTGGAGTCCCAGAAAGTTCAACAACAAGATTGTGGTTCGCGCGGGCTGGGGCATGTACTACGATCGCGGTGAACTATTCACCTATCTTTCCCCGGGCGTCGCTGCCGGCGTCATCCCCGGTGGGCCATTCGGCGTCAACCAGTCTCCACCATTCGTAAATTCTCAGGTTTGCACGGCCATTGGAGGTTTTTACGAGGGGTTCATTCCGACATGTGATCCCACAATGCCCAATGGCGCATCTTTCAATAATCCCTGGGGCGCAACCCTCGGTCCTCCACCCACCGGCAATCCCGCCACCATCACGCTGCCGAACGCGGCGGCCATCCAGAATGGATCGCAATTGTTTGCGTTCGCGGATTACAACCGGGCGAACAAGCTCCCCTACACTCTCAATCAGATATTGGATATCCAGTGGCAGCCCCGGAATGATCTTTCCATTGAGATCGGCTATGTCGGAAACTTTGGACGTCACGAAGTCGTTCCCATACCGTTCAATCAGGCTCAGGTCGCGACGCCCTCTCACCCCATCCACGGACAGAACTATACCTATGGCTACACGGTGGAGGCTCCCCCGGGTTGCAATCCGGCTCTGAATCCAGCGGCGTGCGCGTACACGGCCACCTGCAATCTGACCTCGTCGGCGGGCTGCTCTCCCATGGGCCTACCCGATGGATCCCAGATGATGGCGAACTACGAAGGCGGCAACGTGGACCTTCGCGTTCCCTACATTGGTTATTCTTCGGAGTCCGAGTCCTACACCGCCGCTGGCATCTCGGCTTACAATGCGCTCCAGGCCCACGTCGAGAAACGCCTCAGTCATGGCGTGCAGGTCGGCTTTTCGTATACCTTCTCGCATGCGACCGACGAGCAGAGTGCTTTGGGTCTGTTTTACAACGGCAACAACCCGTTAAACCTTCGAAGCGGGTATGGATTGTCGGACTTCGATCGCAAACACGTCATCAACTTTACCTATCTCTTTCAAGTGCCCAATTTCTTTGAAGCCTCAACGTGGAAAGGCAAGTTGGCGAATGGATGGGCGCTTGAAGGGCTTGCGATCATCCAAAGCGGCCAGCCTTATAGCGTCATCGACTACTCCGGGGCCGTCGGCAGCATCTTCTACGGCACCTCCGACGGCATCACAAATCCGATCGTTCCGCTGGGTTCCTGCACTCCATCAGGTGCTCTAACAGGTCACAGCGGCGCAACCGATGGTGTCCCGGCCCTCAATGCGTCCTGCTTTACTCTGCCGCAGTTGAATCCGGGCGATCTGGGCGGCGCCATCGCGCCCGGCGACACCTTTGAAACGAACTTCACCACCGGACAACGCAATATCTTCCGGCAACCCTGGCAGAAGCGCGCCGACGCCTCGATCGTCAAGATGACGAAATTGACCGAACGATTCTCACTGAAGTACAGCTTCGACGTCTTCAACTTGACCAACACGGCCAGCTTCGACGTCCCGGTCGACAACGTTTCCCAAAACCTCCTCTTCAACGATTTCCCGACGTATGGTTCGAAACTCTATTCTTCCCCGACGCTCAGTGGCCTGGGGGTCGTGAACAAGACCATTGGCGGACCACGGCAGATTCAGATGGCGCTGAAGCTCACATTCTGACTTGCAACCCCCCCAACACCGGGAACGGCGGCCGATATTGGTCGCCGTTTTCGTTTCGGGTAACACAGACACTCGTCGAGCGCAGTCACACCAATGCGAAGCCTCGGCCTCCGAGGGCATTTGTAGAGGCCGCTTTCCGAAGCGGGCGCCTCTTGCAGCGTCTGTCCCGGACGAGCTCGCAGCCGCTGCCAACGTGCCGCGTAGCACCAGCGCCGACAGCCTTCACAAGTTGGAAATTGCATCCGTCAATTCGAACTGGCGGCACACTCCGCGCCCCGGATGCGGTTAGAATGCACGCGATGTCTACCGAAATCAGTTCGTTGCAGCAATTGAGAGCTACGCTCCAGTCCGGCGCAATTACACCGCGCGCTGTAGTGGAACAGGCCCTGGCTCGTGCCAACAGCAATTCCGGCCACAATGTTTACCTCGCACTCGAGGCGGAACGCGCGTTCCGCGACGCCGAAGAGCTGCCAACTCGATTTCCCGGCGCAAACAAGCCTCCGCTCTACGGGCTTCCCATATCCCTTAAAAATTGCTTCGACTTGGCGGGCTTCGTCACCACCGCCGGATCACGCTTCTACGCACGACGCAACGCGCCTGCTACCGAAGACTCCGCCGTGGCCGCTCGCCTCGAGTCGCAGGGCGCAGTCATTATCGGCAAAACGCACATGCACCCGTTGGCTTACGGTATCACCGGCGAGAATCCCGACTATGGCGATTGCACGCAACCTCGCGATGCCACGCTCCTGACCGGCGGTTCCTCGAGCGGCGCCGCGGCCAGCGTGCAAGAAGGCTCGGCGGTCGCCGCCATTGGCACAGACACCGGCGGCTCGATCCGCGCGCCTGCCGCGCTTTGCGGCCTGGCTGGCTACCGGGCGTCGCTGGAACTCGCCCACGAGCGCGAGCTGTGGCGCGGCGCACTCCATCTCGCACCTTCGTTCGACACGCTCGGCTGGCTATTTCAAGATTTGCGTGATGCGCCGCTACTCGGCGCGGCGCTATTCGATCTTGCTGTCCCCGCCGGCGTGGAAACGAAAGTCCGCATCGGCGTCGTGGCGAAGGAATTTCTGAGCGATTGCGACCCTGTCGTTGGCACTGCCTTTACGCTGTGGCAGGAGCATCTCCACGAACTCGGCGCGGAACTCATCCCGATCGAAAGCTCCTTCTGGGAAGAAGCCATGACCATCTACGCCCCGATCCAGGCCAGCGAAGCCGCCGCAATTCACGCCCCTGCGACCGGCGGCGACTTCTCTCCTTTCGAGCGCTCCATCGCCGAGCGCTTAGCCTGGGGTGCCTCGATTCCCAACGCCGAAATTGAGCAATACCGCGAACGCCGCGCCACCTTCCGCGAAAAAATCGATGCCCTTCTCCGCAATCACGATTTCCTGATCGTTCCGTGCGCGCCAGTATCCCGCCTGATTACCGGAGCCGGTCATGGCGATACTCGAAAAGCGATCCTGCGTTACACAACGCCGTTCAGCTTGGCAGGAGTGCCGGTGGTGACGCTACCCGCGAAAGATGGAGCCGGCGTTCAACTCGCCGCCGCCCGTGGAGCCGACGCGCGTCTGCTGTCCTACGCCGCAAACCTTGGGCGCTCCGATCTTTTTCGATGGTGAGATTATTTCTTGACTTTCCGTTATATTTAAGGTAATATAACACCAAGTTATTTTGTGGCCAGTGCCCGTCTCACCTTTCCCCCAAGTTATCTGAAATTCTGCGAGTTTGTAACATCACCTGACCTAAGAGCTTTAGAATCCGCACTTGCAAAAAACGCTCCTATAACTCTTTTAGAATCTGCACTTACAAAACACGGGCTTTAAAGTCGTTTAGAATCCGCACTTACGATAAAACCAGGGGGGAGGGGGGCAGAATTGTTAACCAAGCCTGGCCAGGATATTCCGGGTTTTGGCCAAGCCGGTACATCTACTAGTGGCTCGCCTCAAACGCTCGAAACCGTCGCTCAAGCTCCCACTGCTGCCCGGCCTTCTCGCTGCCCTGAAGAAACGCCGCGCAAGTTTCCAAAGGCTTGTCCCGGGCAAATGTCTCCTGCGAACAACCCGCCACGTACCGCTTGAAGATATCCGGATCGCTCCACAGCGAAGTCCCCGGCAAGAAACTATGTTCAAGCCCAGTGCGGATGAGCTGCTTCAGGTCGGCGTAGCGCAGTCCATATGTCTCGACGGCGCGGACGAACTCATGTGTCAAATCGATTCGCGAAACTCCTTCATCATCCGTCGATAACGCCACCGGCACGCCGAATTTCCTGTAAATCGGAAACGGGTGGTCTTTCCCGCTGATCCCCAGAATCACGTCGTTGCTGGTCAGCGCAATCTCGACCATGACGCGCTTCGCCGCCATCTCTTTCAACAGCTCATAGGGCCGATCTTCATACATCACATCTACGCCGTGCCCAATGCGCTCCGCGTGCGCTTGTTCGATGGCCAGCCGGATGTGACAGCAAAGGCCTTCCTCGGGTACCAGTCCGGGCGCGAGTTCCCCGGCGTGCAATGTGATATGCACTTGCGGATATTTCACGTGCAAAAACCCGACCATGCGCATTT
>Ga0185299_10002722_pt1 | contig 26116 bp, 22 predicted proteins | sample PaiPotPPA55metaG_FD_128002 | JGI IMG/M metagenome (GOLD analysis project Ga0185299, IMG submission 128002) | Iron sulfur acid spring bacterial and archeal communities from Banff, Canada, to study Microbial Dark Matter (Phase II) - Paint Pots PPA... ...
ACGTTCGCGGTCCTCTACGTGGTCGCACTCGCAAAGGACCTTGCTCTTTTCACCGTTTTCCCGTCGCTCGGCATCGTGCTCGCGGGCACGCATCATTCGCGAGACGTTGCTGACCCTGCGATGGGATTTCTAGCTCCAGCGATGTACTGGTACGGGTGGGCCGCGACGGCCGCGCTCGGGGCACTGATCGTCGCCCTCGTTGCTGCGTCGTTCGCCGAACGTTTGGCGCGATACGTTTGGCCGGGATGGGTGTGGGTAATTCCCGTCCTCTCGATGATCGCTTGCGTCTATCTCACTCTGCCTTGGTTTCGACTTTAGCGCGAAACCCATCATCTCCGCAGACCGCAATTGGTGGGTACAGACCTTTGGAAAAGTATGTAGTCCTCGTCTGTGGCGTCCAATCCCATTTCTACTTGGCGCGAGAGTTCCGTGACAAATGAACTAACGAAATTCTTGAATTGTTGCTCTGTGTCAGCAGAATTGCCACTCCGCACAATGGCTGTTGCCATTGATGCGATAACATTCGCGTAGCAGGCAAGCTGGTTTGTGCCCGTTTTATCGGCGTTTTTTGAGCGCGCTCGTCGTATCCCTAGGGAGCGCCAGCGATTTCAGCGGCTTAGCAGAGTTGACGCTACGGCCGTAGGTCCTCCGACCAAGTATTAGCCGGGTATCGGCAAGGCGAGCGTCAGCGGACGGCTGCCACCAATCAGTCACAGTCGTCGCCGAAGGTGTCGCTGGGCTGGTGCTTTTTGTTCAGACGGAGGCGTTGCAATGCTTGATGTTCGACCGGGTGAGTTGCCGAGTTCAGCTCGCAGACATTTCTTGGGAATTTCGGCCGCAGTGGCAGGAAGGATTGCGGCGGTCGGGGCCGCCAGTCTTCCGATCCTTGCATCGACATCCAAAAGAGCGAAGGCCGATAATGAAAGTGCAACTGGTGCAGAACATGAACATCAACATAATTGTTTCCTCCGTGGCACGCGCATTCTAACTCCGCACGGTGAGGCTCCGATTGAAGAACTTACAATCGGTTCGCTCGTCGAGACCCTCAACGGTCCTCTGACGGTCAAGTGGATCGGTCGTCGGACCTTCAAGAAGAGCGCGTCACGCTGGCCTTCGAGCGTAGCCCCGATCCTTGTCGCTCGCTTTGCCCTTGACGATCAGTATCCCAGTCGTGATCTGTACCTTTCCCCCAAGCACTGTCTTTTCGTCGATGGGGTTCTCATTCCGGTCGATCGCCTGGTGAACGGCAGGTCGGTCGCGGCGGCTGATATGGACGACAGAGAAGTCATTGAATACTTCCACATAGAGTTGGAAGCCCATGAAGTAATCTTTGCCGAGGGCGCGCCTGCTGAAACATTGCTGGTAACCACCGGCCGCGAGGGTTTCGCAAATTTCGTCGAGTATGAAAGGATATATGGCAAGGAAGAGCGGCCGGCGATGAAGCCGTTCGCCCCGGTTCTTGACTACCTTGGTGGCCGTGCCGAACTGGAAGGATTGCTTCGGCTGGCCTTGTCACCCATGGTCGACGTTCGTGATCCAATCCAGAGGGCTCGTGATCGCATTGCGGCAAGAGCCGAATTGGTTGATGCGTAACTCGAACCACTGAGGCGGTAAACCAACAGCCCTCGACTACCATTTGGTAGCGGGGGCTTTTTTAGGTCGGTAGGACAGGGGGGTTGTCTCGCGATCACAATGCGCTTGCCGCACACGCGGTGCCGATAGGCAAAGGCATTGGCAAAATGGAGACTGAATGCCAAAACGTCCGTGCGGGTACTGGACGCCACAAACGACAACGATGCCTCACACGAAAAGAAAAAATTGATTGATGCGGCGGAAAGAATACGAAACGCTGCATCCCGACGGTCGCAAGAGAAGGTTGAGGAGCACAAGCCCGAAGAGCAGTGTTCGGCCGAATTTGTCGCGGTAGAAATTTTGTTTGTGACCGTGTTGCTCCTTGGCTCCAGTGCTGAGCGGCTTGAGGCTGAGAGCAAGAGGAGCCTCGCCAGCAAAGTGATCCGGCTCTCCGCGCTGATATTGGACGATTGGACCCGACAGGCCGCAGCCGTTGATTATCGGAAACTCAAGAGCGAGCTCCTTGAGGACGCGTCACTGCTTAGAAGTCTTTCGAAATCGGACTCTGATGAGGACTTAGCGGAAGCAAGGAAAACGGCAGATCGTCTCGTTGACCTTCTGGAATATTCGTTCGTTAAGAAACCTACTTCGGCAAGCTCGTCGTCCCCATCAAAAACGCATCGATCGCCCGGGCGCAGAGCCGGCCCTCGCGGATCGCCCACACGACAAGCGACTGCCCGCGGCGCATGTCGCCGGCGGAGAAGACGTTGGGGCGCGATGTCAGATATTCCACGGTGTCGGCGCGCACATTGCCGCGCGGGTCGAGCTCGACGCCGAGCGTCTTCAACAGGCCTTCATGCACCGGGTGCACGAAACCCATCGCCAGCAGCACCAGTTGCGCCTCGAGTTCGAATTCGCTGCCGGGGATCGGCTTGAACTTGTCGTCGACCTGCACGCAATGCAGTTTTTCCACCCTGCCGTCGATCCCCGAAAAATGCTGCGTCAGCACCGCGTATTCGCGCCGCGCGCCCTCCGCCTGGCTCGACGAGGTTCGCATCTTCAGCGGCCAGTTCGGCCAGGTCAGGCCCTTGTTCTCGTGCTCGGGCGGCGCCGGCATGATCTCGAGCTGGGTCACCGACAACGCGCCCTGCCGGAACGAGGTGCCGATGCAATCCGATCCGGTATCGCCGCCGCCGATCACCACCACATGCTTGCCGCCGGCGAGAATGTCGGGCGCGCTGCCAAGCGGCTCATTGGCGACGCGGCGATTTTGCTGCGGCAGGAAATCCATCGCGAAGTGAATGCCGGCGAGATCGCGGCCGGGGATCGGCAGGTCGCGCGCCGCCTCGGCGCCGCCGGTCAGCGCCAGCGCGTCGTACTCGTTCAGCATGGCTTGCGGATCGATCGCGCCCGGCGCCGCGCCGCCGACCGGAGTGCCGTAGTGAAAGGTGACGCCCTCGGCCTCCATCTGCGCGACGCGGCGGTCGATGACGTGCTTCTCCATCTTGAAATCCGGAATGCCGTAGCGCAACAGACCACCGGCCTTGGCGTATCTCTCGAACAGATGCACGTCGTGGCCGGCGCGCGCGAGCTGCTGCGCGCAGGCCATGCCGGCCGGGCCCGAACCGACGATCGCGACCTTCTTGCCGGTCCTGGCCGCCGGGATCTCCGGCTTGATCCAGCCGTTCTCCCAGGCGCGGTCGACGATGGCGCATTCGATGGTCTTGATGGTGACGGGATTGTCGTCGATGTTGAGCGTGCAGGACGCTTCGCAGGGCGCCGGGCAGATGCGGCCGGTGAATTCGGGAAAATTGTTGGTCGAGTGCAGGTTGCGCGAGGCTTCTTCCCAGTCGCCCTGGTAGACCAGATCGTTGAAATCCGGAATCTGGTTGTTGACCGGGCAGCCCGGGGTGCCCGGCGCCACCGAGCCGGTGCCGTGGCAATAGGGAATGCCGCAATTCATGCAGCGCGCCGCCTGGTCGCGGGTATCCTTCTCGCTTAGGGGAATGACGAATTCGCGATAGCCCTTGATGCGTTCGGCGACCGGCGCGTATTTGCGGTCGTGCCGGTCGATCTCCAGAAAACCTGTTACCTTGCCCATTAAACCCTGACGCCTCTGCGTTCTACCTGGTCTGTCACCCGTTGAAGGATGGTTAGTTAGTGCTGACGGCCCTTCCGCGTCATTGCGAGGAGCGCTTGCGACGAAGCAATCCATCGGCATCCGCGTAAAAGTCCATGGATTGCTTCGCTGAGTTTATCATCGGGCGCGCATTCGCGCGACCCGTTGGCTCGCAATGACGTTTGAGAAATTCCCGCTGCTTGCTCACGCCCCGATCGCGATCTTCGGCTCGGCGTCGGCGTTCGTCTTCAGTTCCTTCAGCGCACGGCGGTACTCCACCGGCATCACTTTGCGGAATTTCGGCAGCCAGGCCTTCCAGTCGGCGAGAATTTCGGCGGCGCGCCTGGAGCCCGTCAGCCTGGCGTGGCGCATGACCAGAATGTGCAGCCGCTCGACATCGGAATCGAGCAGGTTCTGGAACACATCGACCCGGCCAGGCGCTTCGAGATCGCCGGACTGATGGTAGGTATTTTGGTTGATCATCTCTTCCGACAACACCGGCTCGAGTTCGACCATCGCCATGTTGCAAAGCTTCTGGAAGTCGCCCGCCTCGTCCAGCACATAGGCGATGCCGCCGGACATGCCGGCCGCGAAGTTGCGCCCGGTCTTGCCGAGCACCACGACGATGCCGCCGGTCATGTATTCGCAGCAGTGATCGCCGGCGCCCTCGACCACGGCGACCGCGCCGGAGTTGCGCACCGCAAAACGTTCGCCGGCAATGCCGCGGAAGTAGCATTCGCCCGCGATCGCGCCGTACATCACGGTGTTGCCGACGATGATGGATTCCTCCGGCACGATGCCGGAATTGCGCGGCGGCTTGACGATGATGCGGCCGCCGGACAGGCCCTTGCCGACATAGTCGTTGCCTTCGCCTTCGAGCTCGAAGGTGATGCCGTTGGCCAGCCACGCGCCGAACGCCTGGCCGGCGGTGCCCTTGAAGCCGACCTGGATGGTGTCGTGCGGCAGACCGGCATGGCCGTAGATCTTCGCCAAGGTGCCCGACAGCATCGCGCCGGCGCTGCGGTTGGTGTTGTTGATCTCCATGTCGATTCTGACCGGCGCGCCGCGATCGAGCGCGGCCTGCGCCTTTTCGATCAGCGTGCGGTCGAGCACGGCCTCCAGATGATGGTTCTGGTTTTCCGCGTGATAGATCTTCTGGCCTTTCTCTTCCTTCTGCCGCACGAACAGCTTCGAGAAATCCAGCCCCTTGGCCTTCCAGTGCGCCACCAGCGTGGACTGGTCGAGCATCTGGGTCTGGCCCACCATCTCGTCGAAGCTGCGATAGCCGAGCGCGGCCATGATCTCGCGGACTTCCTCGGCGACGAAGAAGAAGTAATTGATGACGTGCTCGGGCTGGCCGGTGAAACGCTTGCGCAGCACCGGATCCTGGGTGGCAACGCCGACCGGGCAGGTGTTGAGATGGCATTTGCGCATCATGATGCAGCCGGCCGCGATCAGCGGCGCGGTGGCGAAGCCGAATTCGTCGGCGCCCAGCAACGCGCCGATCACGACGTCGCGCCCGGTGCGGAAGCCGCCGTCGACCTGCACGATGATGCGGCTGCGCAGCCGCTCGCGCACCAGCGTCTGGTGGGTTTCGGCGAGGCCGATTTCCCATGGGCTGCCTGCATGCTTGATCGAGGTCAGCGGGGACGCGCCGGTGCCGCCTTCGAATCCGGCAATGGTGACATGGTCGGCGCGGGCCTTGGCGACGCCGGCGGCAACCGTGCCGACGCCGATTTCGGAGACCAGCTTGACCGACACCAGTCCATCGGGATTGACGTTCTTCAGGTCGTAGATCAGCTGCGCCAGATCCTCGATCGAATAGATGTCGTGGTGCGGCGGCGGCGAGATCAGGCCGACGCCGGGGGTCGAATGCCGCACCTTGGCGATGGTCGCGTCGACCTTGTGGCCGGGCAGCTGTCCGCCTTCGCCGGGCTTTGCCCCTTGCGCCATCTTGATCTGCATCATGTCGGCGTTGACGAGATATTCGGTGGTGACGCCGAAGCGGCCGGAGGCGACCTGCTTGATCGCCGAGCGCATCGAATCGCCGTTCGGCAACGGCTTGAAACGATCGCTCTCCTCGCCGCCCTCGCCGGTGTTGGACTTGCCGCCGATCCGGTTCATCGCGATCGCCAATGTCGTGTGCGCCTCGCGCGAGATCGAGCCGAACGACATCGCCCCGGTGGCGAAGCGCTTGACGATTTCCCTGGCCGGCTCGACCTGGTCGAGCGGGACAGGCTTGCGCTTCTCGTCTTCGGCGGTCTTGAGCTTGAACAGGCCGCGCAGCGTCAACAGCCGCTCGGACTGCTCGTTGAGGATCCTGGCGAACGCCCGGTAGCGCTCCAGCGAATTGCCGCGCACGGCGTGTTGCAGCGTCGAGACCGACTCGGCGGTCCAGGCGTGATCCTCGCCGCGGGTGCGGTAGGCATATTCGCCGCCGACGTCGAGCGCGTTCTTGTAGACCAGCGAATCGCCGAACGCGTCGGCATGGCGGCGCGCGGTTTCCTCGGCGATCTCGGCCAGCCCGACGCCTTCGATGCGGGTGTGGGTGCCGACGAAATATTTCGAGACGAAATCGGCCTTCAGCCCGACGGCGTCGAAGATCTGCGCGCCGCAATAGGACTGATAGGTCGAGATGCCCATCTTCGACATCACCTTCAACAGGCCCTTGCCGATCGACTTGATGTAGCGCTTGACGATTTCATAGTCTTCCAGCGCCGCCGGCAGCCGGTCCTTCATCGCGATGATGGTCTCGAATGCCAGATAGGGATTGATCGCCTCGGCGCCGTAGCCGGCGAGACAGGCGAAATGATGCACCTCGCGCGGCTCGCCGGATTCGACGACAAGCCCGACCGAGGTGCGCAACCCGGTGCGGATCAGATGATGATGCACGGCCGCGCAGGCCAGCAGCGAGGGGATCGGAATCCGGTCCGAGCCCGCCATGCGGTCGGACAGGATGACGATGTTGATGCCCTCGCGCACCGCGGCTTCGGCGCGCGCGCACAATTCGTCGAGCACCTGTTCAAGTCCCGCCGCCCCGAGGCCGGCATGGAACGTGGTGTCGAGCGTGCGCGACTTGAAATGGGTGTCCGCGATCTCCGAAATCGACCGGATCTTTTCCAGATCGGCGTCGGTCAGGATCGGCTGGCGCACCTCGAGACGCTTGGTGCCGGCGACGCCTTCCAGATCGAACAGGTTCGGCCGCGGTCCGATGATGGAGACGAGACTCATCACCAGCTCCTCGCGGATCGGGTCGATCGGCGGATTGGTGACCTGCGCGAAGTTCTGCTTGAAGTAGGTGAACAGCGGCTTCGGCTTGTCCGACAGCGCCGAGATCGGCGTATCGTTGCCCATCGAGCCGTTGGCTTCCTCGCCGGTGGACGCCATCGGCGTCATCAGGATGTTGATGTCTTCCTGGCTGTAGCCGAACGCCTGCTGCCGGTCCAACAGCGGCAGGTTCGAGCGCATGCCCTTGGTCGGGGCGTCGGGCAATTCTTCCAGCACGATCTGGGTACGGTCGAGCCACTCGCGATAGGGATGGCTGTTCGCCAATTGCGCCTTGATCTCGTCGTCCGGGATGAGCCGGCCCTGTTCGAGGTCGACCAGCAGCATCTTGCCCGGCTGCAGCCGCCACTTGGTGACGATCTGGTCCTCGGGGATTTTCAACACGCCCATTTCGGAGGCCATGACGATGCGGTCGTCGCTGGTCACGAGATAACGCGCCGGACGCAGGCCATTGCGGTCGAGCGTGGCGCCGATCTGGCGGCCGTCGGTGAAGGCGATCGCGGCCGGGCCGTCCCACGGCTCCATGATCGCGGCATGATATTCGTAGAAGGCGCGGCGCTCTTCATCCATCAAGGGATTGCCGGCCCAGGCTTCCGGAATCATCATCATGACGGCGTGCGGCAGCGAGTAGCCGCCCTGCACCAGGAATTCGAGGCCGTTGTCGAAACAGGCGGTGTCGCTTTGTCCTTCATAGGAGATCGGCCACAGCCGGCTGATGTCCTTGCCGTAAAGCTCCGAATGCACTGAAGCCTGCCGCGCCGCCATCCAGTTGGTGTTGCCGCGCAGCGTGTTGATCTCGCCGTTATGCGCGATCATCCGGTAGGGATGCGCCAGCGACCAGGTCGGGAAGGTGTTGGTCGAGAAGCGCTGATGCACCAGCGCCAGCGCGCTCTCGAAATCCGGCTCGTGCAGGTCGGGATAGTAGGTGCCGAGCTGGTCTGCGAGGAACATGCCCTTGTAGACGATGGTGCGGCACGACAGCGACGCCGGGTAATAGCCGGCCAGCCCGCGGTCGCGGCGCAGGTAGATCGCCTGCGAAATCGACTTGCGCAGGATGTAGAGCCGGCGTTCGAAATCATCCTCGCTCTTGATGTGCGCGCCGCGGCCGATGAACACCTGCATGTTGGCAGGCTCGGTCGGCTTGACGGTTTCGCCGAGCGTGGAATTGTCGGTCGGGACGTCGCGCCAGCCGAGCAGCGTCAGTTGCTCGGCCTTGATCTGGTCGGCGATGATGCTCTGGATGACTTTGCGCCAGGCCTTCTCCTTCGGCATGAACAGCGCGCCGACCGCGTAGCTGCCGGGCTGCGGCAACGCGAAGCCGAGATCGTTTGCCTTGCGGGCGAAGAAGGCGTGCGGAATCTGCACCAGGATGCCGGCGCCGTCGCCCGCGCGCGGGTCGGCGCCGACCGCGCCGCGGTGCTCGAGATTGCAGAGAATGCTGATCGCGTCCGACACGATCTGATGCGACTTCCTGCCCTTGATGTTGGCGATGAAGCCGACGCCGCAGGAATCCTTCTCGAGGCTGGGATCGTAGAGGCCCTCGGCCGGCGGCCGCCAGGTATGTTCGCGCGCGGGCTCCGCCGGTTTGCAGGCCGAGGCCGCCGACAGCGCATCCGTCATGGTGTTCTCGCGCTCGAACTCCGACCCGCTCATCTCAAGTCCTCTCAATAAGGCTGGGGCCTCACCGTCGTCGGCGCACCTTGGGCGTTTGCGGCACCCACCGGGCCACCGCTCGTCCTCCGCGAGCCGCGATTTCCTAAATTCAGGCCCGGGCGTTCAGCGTCCCCGAAGAACGGCCTTGCCTTTATTCCCAAGGCGTCTGCACGCCCAATTCCCAAGGCGTCTGGACGCCCGACTTCCATTCTTTGGCGTCTCGACGCCAGGCTTGGCGCTGCAATCCCCGTGCCGGGTTTGCGGCTGAAATTGAGACAGCTTTGCTGTCCTAACATTCACCATGCCAAATTTTTTTCTATCACACAAGCGCGTGAAAGTCGCTCGCCGCTTGGCCCCCGGTTCCCGTTCATCACGGTGGTCGTCCCGCCCCGGATTTGAGGCAAACGCGCCGCGGTCCGGCCCAAGGACCGCCGGATTCAGCAATGAAATTCGCCCCCGGGAAAAGCAGCGGACACGCTGTGGGCATGGGGGCGTTACAGGAGCGTCGGACAATGAAGTTGTTCACAGGGTGGGTCATGTCGGCCGGGCTGGTTCTCACGGCGGTGACCGCGAACGCGCAAGGGGTCGCGCCGGGCGAAATCGGCCGCTCGCCGTATACAGCCGTATCCGACTTCGGCGGGCCCTATGCGGCGATGCCGCCGGAGGCCCCCGTGCCGGGCCCGACTTTGCTGCCGCCGCGGGAGGTCTACACTGTGCTTCGCGAGAGCGGGTTCTCGCCGCTTGGAATTCCGCGGCAGCATGGGCTGTTCTACTTCATTTCGGTGATCGACCGCCGTGGCGACGATGGCCGCCTGGTGATCGACGCCCGCAATGGGCAGATCGTCCGCTTCGTGCCGGCCTACCGGGTGGGCGTGAACGAGGATATGCCGACAGCCTATGGGCCGGCGAGGTCGCCGCCCCCGGTCGGCAATTTGAGCGGTGTGCCGCGGCCGCCGGCTTCCGTGCCGAAGGTGGCGAGCCGCATGCCTCAGACCGTGCCGATGCCGAAGGCGTCTCCGTCGCGTGCCGGCGAGGCAAAGCCGCTGGCCCAAAAGCCCGCGCCCGAGGCCGCGCAGCAGTCGGCCGCGGTGCAGACAAAACCGGCCGATTCACCCGCAACACCTCAGGTTGCACCTGCGGTGATCGAGGCAAAGCCTGCTGTACCGCCGGTGCAGCCGAAGCAGCAATCGGCCGCCGTGCAGACGAAACCGGCTGATACGCCGGCCACGCCGCCGGCCGCGCCCCCGGTGGTCGAGGCCAAGCCCGCTCCGCAGATTCAGCCGACGCAGCCGATGCCCGCGGTGCAGGGGCTGGAGTGATCTCCACGAGTCGTCCCCGCGCACGCGGGGACCCATACGCCGCGGCCTATCCGTACCGCGACGAAGGGTAGAGACCTTCTGCAACAATCAGCGCCTGTGGTTATGGGTCCCTGCTTTCGCAGGGACGACAGTTCGAAAAAAACGCCCCGGTCTTTCCGGGGCGTTTTCGCATTCGTAAATCCGGCGCCAAAGCCGCGCGTTACGCGGCGGCCTTCTCGGCCGAGCCTGCAATCACCGGCGCGGACTGGACATTGGTGGCGATCGGAATGCTGCGGGGCTTCTTGGCCTCGGGAATCTCGCGAACGAGATCGACGTGGAGCAGGCCGTTCTCCAGCGAGGCGTTTTTCACGGCCACGAAATCGGCAAGCTGGAAGGCACGTTCGAAGGCGCGCGCTGCAATGCCGCGATAAAGCACCTCGGACTTTTCCTTGCCGTTCTCGTTGGCGGATTTCTCGCCCTTGATCGTCAGCGTGTTTTCCTTGGCGACGATCGAAAGCTCGCCCGGCGCAAAGCCGGAGACCGCGACACTGATGCGGTAGGCGTTCTCACCGGTGCGCTCGATATTGTAGGGTGGATAGCCGGGGCTGCCGTCCGCGGTGGCCTGGTCGAGCAGGGAAAACAGGCGGTCGAAGCCGACGGTGGAACGATAAAACGGGGTGAGATCATAGGTACGCATAGGGTAGTCCTCCATTGAGCGACTGTTTGAATGGAGCGAATTCGGACGCAAAACCGGAAAACCACTTTTGCTGAATTCGCCCGTGAATGAACCCGCCCGCCATCGGGCCGGGCTTTCGTCTGTATGCAGCCTTCTGCTTCAGGGTTTCCGAAACACTGGTAGCGGCCTGCATGAAGGTGATATGGGAGGGTGAGATGCGCGTTCAAGAGACGGGAAGGCTGCCCTTTTTTGACCCACCAGCCCCTTGATTTTCAGTCCTTTTCACCTAGCCGGTTCTCCGCCCATGACGCTCGTCTCGATTCCCGCCAATCCCGCGCCGGAGAACGTCGTCTCCGGCACCATCAAGACGCCGGATGGCGCGGAATTGCGGTTTGCGCGCTGGGCGCCGCCGGCGGGCCGCAAGGGTACGGTCTGCGTCTTCACCGGCCGCAGCGAGCAGATCGAAAAGTACTTTGAGACGGTGCGCGATCTGCGCGATCGCGGCTTCGCGGTGGCGATGATCGACTGGCGCGGGCAGGGCCATTCGTCGCGGCGCCTGCGCGATCCGCGCAAAGGCTATGTCCGCGATTTCTCCGATTTCGAAGTGGATGTCGAAACCTTCGTGCAGCAGGTGGTGCTGCCGGATTGCCCGCCGCCGTACTTTGCCCTGGCCCATTCGATGGGGGGCGCGGTGATGCTGCGGGTCGCCCATGCCGGCAAGCGCTGGTTTGACCGCATGGTGCTGTCGGCGCCGATGATCGATCTTCCCGGACACCGAACCTCGTTGCCGGCGCGCGCGCTGTTGCGCGTCCTGCGGCTCGCGGGGCTGGGCGGCCGCTACATTCCCGGCGGCGGCGACGCGCTGACCGGCACAGAGTCGTTCGTCAACAATCCGCTGACCAGCGATCCGGTGCGCTACGCCCGCAACGCCGCCATTCTCGAGGAAGATCCGACGCTGGGCCTCGGCTCGCCGACGGTGGCCTGGGCCGATACCGCGTTCAGCGCGATGCACGGCTTTCGCGCCTCGAACTATCCCTCGGAGATTCGTCAGCCGATCCTGATGCTGGCCGCCAGCAACGACAGCATCGTCTCGACGCCGGCGATCGAGGAGTTCGCCTATCACTTACGCGCCGGCTCGCACCTGGTCATCGCCGGCGCCAAACACGAAATCCTGCAGGAGCAGGACAGCTACCGCGCGCAATTCTGGGCGGCGTTCGACGCCTTCGTGCCGGGCACGCCGCTGTTCGGGTGAGCGCTGGTCAGGGCCGCGCGAGATTGTAGGTCGCGCTGCCGACGAGATAAATCCCGAGGAAAATCATCGAGATCAGGAACCAGCGGCGGAAGGCTTCGGGCTCCATCCGCGAGCGCACCGCTTGCCCGATCGCCATGCCGATGAACGAGCACGCCAATGCGATGACGCCGGGCCATGTGGCCGTTTCGTCGAGCAGTCCGGCGCTTGAGAGGTTGAAAGCCAGCGCCACGGTCGCGACGCTGAAGAACACGCCGAGCGCCTGCACCAGCTCGTCCCGCTCCATGCCGATCGCCTGAAAGTACGGCATCGACGGAATGACCTGCACGCCGGTCGCGGCGGAAATCACCCCGGTGATCACGCCGACGATGGCGCCGATCCATTTTTCATCGCGTCGCGCGACGCTGAAGACGAATTTGCGCAGGCCGACGACCGCATAGATCACCAGCAAGACGCCGAGAGCGATCGTGCCGTAGCGCGCATAGGGACCGGTCATCGATCCCGCATTCAACCGGATGCCGGCGGCCAAACCCAGCAGCACCGGCCACAGCCGCCGCATGATGTCACGCAAATAAGGGCCGACGAAGGTCTGCCAGATGTTGGTCAGAATCGCGGGCAGGATGACGAGGGCAAGCGCGTGCGCCGGCGGCATCGCGACTGCGAGCAGGCCCATCGACACCGTCGGCAGGCCAAGCCCGAGCGCGCCCTTGACGAAACCCGCCAGCAGGAATGCCGCGGTAATGAAAAGCAGGAGAGATTCGGACATCGCGCGACATTGACCGATCGTGCGGATCGGCACAATCTGGAGCTTGTTGAATGAGCCTTCGGCTACGACGAAGGCAGGTGGAATGAAGACGGACCTCATCCCGGGGAGCGGCCCTTCGGCGTCTCGAAGGATGAAGCGCTGGCCCCATGGTACGGCGCAAGGACGCCTCCCGCCATGAGGGTCTCGGGAGATCGGCCATGCGTTTCGATCTGGTTGACCTGCAGCTGTTTGTCGCGGTGGCGGATTCGGGCAGCATCACCCATGGCGCGCTGCGTGCCCATCTTGCGCTGGCGTCCGCAAGCGCCCGGATCAAGGGCCTCGAAGCCGCGCTCGGCGTCGCGCTCTTGAAGCGCCGCCGCCGCGGTATCGAGCTGACCGCGGCGGGCGAAAGCCTGCGCGATCATGCCCGGCTGATCATGCACAATGTCGAGCTGATGCGTGGCGATCTTGCGGCCTACGCCAGCGGCGTCAGGGCCAGCGTGCATCTGCTCGCCAACACCTCGGGGCTCTCCGAGCACCTGCCGAGGGCACTCGCGGGATTCCTGCGCGAACATCCCGACATCAGCCTCGACGTCGAGGAACGCGAAAGCACCGATATCGCCGCGGCGATCGCCAGCGGCGCGGCCGATCTCGGCTTTGCCGTCGAGCACGCTTTGCCGGATCATTTCGAGAGATTTCCATTCAGCGAGGACCGGCTGATGCTGGTGGCGCCGCGGCGCGGCGATTTTGCCAACCGACGCGGAATCGATTTTACGGAGGTGATGGATCGTGATTTCGTCGGACTGACCAATTCGGCCGCACTCCAGGTCCATATCGCCAAGCATGCGGCGCGGCTGGGTGTGCGGTTGCGGGTTCGGGCGCGGTTGAGGGATTTCGACGCGATCTGCCAGATGGTAGCTGCGGGTGTCGGCATTGCCGTGGTGCCGGAGGCCGCCGCCCGACGTTGCGCGCGATCGATGCCGATCGCGCACCTCACGATCCGCGACCCCTGGGCAAACCGCCAGCTCGTGATCTGCGCCCGCAGCTTCAAGACGCTGCCAAGACCGGCGAAGCAACTGGTGGAGCATCTGCGCCGGGCGGCGCAATCCTGACGCCCATATCGTCATTGCGAGCCGTTGGCTCCTCGCGATGACGGGGAGGGTGGCTCACTTCTCGGTTGTTACGCCGGCGTCCTTGATCACTTTCGCCCATTTCTCGATCTCGCTGCCGATGAAGGCGTGAAAATGCTCCGGGCTGTCGCCGATCAGCGTGGCGCCCTGAATGGCGAGCTTTTCCCTGACGATGGGATCGCGCATCGCTTCGGTCGCGATCCGGTTCAGCGCGGCGACGATGGCCGCGGGCGTGCCGGCGGGAGCCACCATGCCGTACCAGTTTTCCGCCTGCAGATCCGGCATTCCGACTTCGGCCGTGGTCGGCACTTCCATCGCCGTCGGCGCGCGCTCCGGCGCGCCGATCGCAATCGCCCGCAACCCGCCGGCCTTGATCTGCGGCAAAATAATCGGCAGATCGAGAAATACCATCTGCACCTGCTGTCCGAGCAGATCGTTGACGGCGGGAGCCGCCCCGCGATAGGGCACGTGCACGATGTCGATTTTCGCCGTCAGCCTGAGCAGCTCACCCGCCAGATGCGGCATGCTGCCGGGTCCGGACGATGCGAAATTGAGTTTTCCGGGCTGCGCCCTGGCCAGCGCCACCAGTTCGGTCATGTCCCTGGCGGGAACATTGGTCGCGACCACCAGCATTTCCGGAACCTTCGCGACCAGGGTGATGGCCTGCAGGTCCTTCAGCGGATCGTAGGCGACCTTTTCCATGCTGGGGCTGATGGCGAGCGCACCTGCGCTCGAAATCGCGATGGTGTAGCCGTCCGGTTTCGACTTTGCCAGCGCGTCGGTTCCGAGCACGCCGCCCTGTCCGCCGCGGTTGTCGATCAACACCGGCTGCTTGGTCAGTTCCGACATGCGCTGACCGATCACCCGCGCGATGATGTCGTTGGGGCCTCCGGCCGGAAACGGCACGATCAGCCGGATCGCTCGCTCGGGAAACTCCTCCGCTGCAACCGATGCCGGCATCAGCAGCAAGGACAGTCCGGTTGCCAGTGCTTTCAGAACTCTCATGGCCTCCTCACACTGAGTCTCCCCTCGTGGCGAGGAGCGCGTCTTCGCGCGCGTCTCGAACCATGAGGCCCCGATGTTTCGCCATCCTTCGAGACGCCGCGCACCGGACAGCGCAACTGCGCTGCCGGGAGAGCGCGGCGCTCAGGATGGGGACAGCGCCGGCTTAACCATTCAATAGCTTCATCGCCGCTTCATGCACGCGCGGATCGCCCGCCGCGATGATGCGCCCGCCGCTTTGGGCGGGCTTGCCGTCCCAGGTGCTGACGACGCCGCCGGCGCCGGTGATGATCGGAATCAATGCTGCGATGTCATAGGGCTTCAGTTCGGTCTCGATCACGAGATCGAGATGTCCGGCGGCGAGCATGCAATAGGAGTAGCAGTCGCCGCCGTAGCGCGTCAGCCGCACCGCTTGTTCGACGCGGCCGAAGGCGGTGCGGTCGGCGGGGTTCATCAACAGCGGGCTGGTGGTGAACATCGTCGCATCCAGCAGCGAAGCGCAGCGCCGCACCGCCAGCCTTCGCTCGCCGGCCGATCCGGAATAATGCGCCGAGCCGCTGTCGCCGGAAAAGCGTTCGCCGATAAAGGGCTGGTGCATCATGCCAAACACCGGCGTGCCCTTGTGCAACAGCGCGATCAGCGTGCCCCAGATCGGAAAGCCGGAAATGAAGGATTTGGTACCGTCGATCGGATCCAGCACCCAGACATATTCGGCATCTTCGCGCTCACTGCCGAATTCCTCGCCGACGATGCCGTGCTGGGGAAAGTTGGCCTTGATCAGGCGGCGCATCACCGCTTCCGCCGCGCGGTCGGCCTCGGTCACCGGATCGAAATCATGGGCCGCGCCCTTGTTGTCGATGCTCAGCGAGGTCCTGAAGAACGGCAGAATGGTCTCACCGGCGGCGGTCGCAAGGCGGCCGATGAAGGCGGTAAAATCGATGACCGTCACGGCGCTTCCTTGAGGTAGCGGGAGTGGAAAGTGTCGAGGCTCCTGCGTAGCGCAATCCTGCAAATTGCGCACGGTCAACGCACCGCCAGCAGGGGTCCTGCCTGTCATTATTTCGTTTTCGAATCAGCCGCCGCGGAGATGTATTTTATGATGGCACACCTGATCACGAATTCGAGAGCGCCGGGATAACCGTCGATCAATGCCGGGCGCGGTTCGCCGTTCAGGCATCCAACTCATTGAAATAATGATGGAAAGCAGCTTGCCCGGGTTTCTCTGAGCCTGCGCTCAAAGCTTACCAATTATGCACCGGAAATGAGTCAAAAGCCCTTGCACTTTGTGCAGCGCGGTCGCATATTGTTGCGGTGCGGTAGCGCTTTGCGTTATCGCTGCCCTCCTTGGGCGTTTCCTCCCTAGACTTGGGCCGCTTGTTTACTCAAGCGGCCCTTTTTTCTTGAAGCCCTCATTCATCCTTCGGGCGTCACGCATCCTTCGGGCGTTATGACCACGATCATTCCGCCGCCGCCTGGAATGGTCCGAGATCGTCGAGGGGAACAGCGGCCAGGACTTCGGCGAGGATAATGAAATCACTCGCCACCTGGGCGAATCGCGCGCTGCGCTCGCGCCGCCGCTCGTCCATGTAGATCGCACGGTTGAGCTCGAGCTGGACGGTATGCAGCCCCGATGCCGGATTGCCGTAATGCTCGGTGATGAAACCGCCGGCATAGGGCTTGTTGCGTCCGACCGAATAGCCGAGCCGGCTCATGGTTTCCTCGATCACGTCGGCGAGCAGCGGTGCGCAGCTGGTGCCGTAGCGATCGCCAATCACCACGTCCGGCCGCCGCGGCTCATCGCGCGACACGCCGATCGAGGGCATCGAATGGCAATCCACCACGACCGCTGTTCCGAACGCCTGATGCGCCTTGTTGATCAGCCGCCGCAGCGCGCGGTGATAGGGCTTGTAGAGCACCTCGATCCTCGCAAGGGCGTCGTCGACCGACAGGCGCTCGCGGTAGATTTCCTGCCCGTCACCGACCACCCGCGGGATGGTGCCGAGTCCTCCCGCCACCCGCATCGACCGCGTATTGGCGAAGCTCGGCAGGCGTCCGGTGAACATCCGCGGATCGAGTTCATAGGGCTCCCGGTTAACATCGACATAGGAACGGGGAAAGTTGACGCTGACGGTCGGAAAACCGCGACCGCTCAAGCCGGCGATCAACTCGTCCATGAACGAATCTTCGGAGCGGCGCAGCGACGGAAGATCGATGCGCGATGCGCTCAGGAATTCGTCCGGATAGACCGATCCGGAATGCGGAGAGTTGAAGATGATCGGCGCCCGCCAGGCGGCCGGCTCCACGATCTCGAACGGGGGCGACAGTTCTCCGTCAGACAGGGTCATTGTCGGGTGCGGTCCCTCGAATCCGCCGTTCTGGAAACGTCATTCCTGCCAGAAAACCGGAGTTTTTATCAGAAGTCATTGTCGGTAATCACCGTCGATCTGCCAAGTGAAAAAAACAGCAATCCGGCTAGAACCTCTCTTGCCGGCTTAAAATGCCCGGCTTCATTGATTCGGGGCGCGTTCCGGTCCAGAAAGAACGCTGTCAACCGCCGGCCGCGCGCCGTTCCCTTTCACCCGAAATTTACCCTCTATCGGGCTTAGTGAACGGATGGATCCTCCAATCGGGATTACGACCAACTGCCATGCATAAAATCCTCCTCGCCGAAGACGACAACGACATGCGCCGCTTCCTGGTCAAGGCACTGGAAAACGCCGGTTTTCAGGTCTCCCCGCATGATAACGGCATGTCGGCCTATCAAAGGCTGCGCGAGGAGCCGTTTGAGATGCTGCTGACCGATATCGTAATGCCCGAGATGGACGGCATCGAGCTGGCGCGCCGCGCCTCGGAACTCGATCCCGACATCAAGATCATGTTCATCACCGGCTTTGCCGCGGTGGCGCTCAACTCCGATTCCGATGCGCCCAAAAATGCAAAAGTGCTGTCGAAGCCGGTCCATCTTCGCGAATTGGTCAGCGAAGTGAACAAGATGCTGGCGGCCTGAATAGGCCGCCCAATACCGGCCAGGTCACCTTGCCTGCCCGCTTTGGAGCCGATATACGGACCCCACCCGTCACGTCAGGCTAAGGGCGCGTAGCTCAGCGGGAGAGCACCTCGTTGACATCGAGGGGGTCACAGGTTCGATCCCTGTCGCGCCCACCATCTCACCCGGCAAGCCGGTTCCCGCTCACCGCGTCACATCCGCTCGCCGGACCGCCTTCCGTTCAGCGGCGAGGGGGGATCGGCCTGGAGTGTTCCGGAAGGTTCAGGCGGCATATTGCGCAATGCCGTTGCCGAACGACCAGTTTTCCTTCTTCACCTCGACGAGAGTGATGAACACATCTTCCGGCCGCACCGCCAGCGCGGCGGCGAGCCCTTCGGCGATCGACTTGTAAAGCGCCTGCTTCTGCGCGACCGAACGTCCTTCGTTGAAGAAGATCTGAACGAAAATGAGATCGTTGGAGCGATGGATGCCGAGATAGTCGGGATCGAAGATGAAGTTATCGGCACTGTGCTCGCCGATAATCTGGAAGTGGTCGTTCCTGGGAACGCCGGTGGCGGCGACCATCGCCTCATAGACGATCCGGCCGGCGGTTTGCCGGTAGCTTGCATCTTTTCCCTTTTGCAGGTCGATCCGTACCAGGGGCATCGGTCTCTCCATCCGCTGTTGAAAATCCCTTGGAAACGCCTTTGCCGAGGCGCTTCCAATCCCTTGCATATGCAAGGAATAGGATATATTTGCATATGCAAATAATAGTCAAGCTGGATTTGGAAAGCGGCAAAACATGACGACGGCCGGCAAAAAACAGAAAAGCCTTTGCAATTGCACAGCGTTACGCAAGGCGACGCGGCGCGTGTCGCAGCTTTATGATTCTGCATTGGAGCCCTGCGGATTGCGGACGACCCAGCGGGCGATCCTCAACCATATCGCCCGGTCCGGCACGCCGCCGATCGGCGAACTGGCGGAGGCGCTGGTGATGGACCGCGGCGCGCTGACGCACAATCTGAAACCGCTCGAGCGTGATCGGCTGGTCGAAATTCGCGTCGACCCGAAAGATCGCCGCAATCGCCTGGTCGCGCTGACGGCCGCCGGGCGGGCCAGGCTCGAGGAATCGGCCGCGCTTTGGCAACGCGCTCAGGATGGATTCGAGGCCGGCTTTGGCGTTGCCAAGTCGGCATCGCTGCGCAAGGCGCTGGAATATCTTGTCTCCGAGGATTTCGTGGTCGCCTTCCATCATCGCGATTGAGATGTTCGCGGTGAGCCGGCAGCGCCATGCTGGCAACGGCTGAACGCAGGATCAAAAGCCGCTCACCCCAGCCGCTCGATCGCGGCCGGCGGCACGTTCCATCGCAAGGCGTCGCATGCAGTGAAAATTTTGCCGGCGTGTCACGGAAGTTCCCTGGCTTCGATTTCCCGGACCAGTTCCAGCGTCGGCTCGGCGAGGCTTCGGCTTGCAGCGTCCTGCTCGAACACGGAAGCCAAGCCGTTGCGGCTCCTCAGCACCGTGGTGTGCGGGCAATGGGTGCGGGAATTGCACAGGCGCTCCTTGAGCAATTGGCCTTGCGCGATCAGGCCCGGCGGGTCGAGCGCCGACCAGGCCAGCAGGATAGGCGTGTCGATGTTCAGGATACCGGGAAACGCCGACCGCTCGTCATATTTGCCGGCGTCCGTGCCGAAATAGGATTTTTCGGCGGCGCCGGCATCCGCGCTGGAATGGTAGATGCCCGACACCAGCACCGCGGCGGCGACATCGGAATCGCGCTCCCGAAATTCCGGGTGGGCGAGAAAACTTGCCACGTGAAAGGCACCGACGGAGTAGCCGACGGCCACGATCTCGTCGCGGCTGCCGCCGAACAGGTCGATGTTCTGGTGGATCCATGAAGTTGCGGCCGCGACATCCCTGGTGCCGGCGGGCCACTGGTTGGTGGGCGCCAGCCGGTAGTTCACCTTGACGCCGACCATGCCGTGGCGCGCGGCAAAACACATCGCCTGATCCTGGACTGCGTCGGCGGCATCGGACGTTCCGCTCTCGCCGGCGAAACTTTCTCCCGCCACGAACACCAGCACCGGACGCGGCGAGGTTTCCCCGGAATCGCCGGTTGCGATGTCGAGCACGTTCACTTCGCTCTCGCCATATTTCAGGCTGCGCGAAAACGACACGCCGGCGCATGAGTTCGATGGTTCCGCCGCCGCGTCGGCGGGCGGAGGGGCGGGGTCGCCGGCAAGCCCAACTCTTACCAGATAAGCCGCGATCTCGGATGATCCGGAATAGGCGTCACCAACGGACGCTGCCGTGATCGCCGTCAGCAGGCAGCAAAAGATCAAACATTTTTTCATGACAAACCACGCTATTCGCCGGCTACTCGGATATTGGCTAGGTAGTTATTGGCGCGCCGTCACCGCGCAAGCCTCGATCCGTGGTTTGGCGATTTGACGGCATTCCCGCCTCGCCGATCCGGCCAAAATCGCCGGTCTGCCCCGCCGCATAACCCTTGCTCGGGGGAGCCGTCCGCGGCACATTCGAGGCGCGGCGACGCAGCCGCCAAGAACGATAATCAGGGAACGACGATATCCAGGGAACATCCATGGCGGCCATGCGGATCGACTGCGATATCCATCCCGCCGTGGGCGGAACGCGCACCACGCTGTTGCCTTATCTTGACGAGCACTGGAAGGAGCAGGTGGTGAGCCGGGCCATCGATGGCCTCGATCTCACCAGCTATCCGCCGGAGATGCCGCTGTCCGGCCGCGCCGACTGGCGGCCGGCCAAGGGCAAGCCCGGCAGCGATCTGGCGATGGTGCAGCGCGGCGCGTTCGACCAGCTCGGCTCGTCGCACGCCATCTGCAACGTGCTGTACGGCGCGCAGGCGGTCTACGATCCCTACATGGCGTCCGCGTTCTGCAAGGCGATCAACGACTGGATCGCCGCTGAATGGCTGGCGCGCGATTCCCGGCTGCGCGCCTCGATCGTGGTTCCCTTGCAGGCGCCTGATCTGGCGATCGAGGAAATCGAACGCCGCGCCGCTGACCACCGGTTCGTGTCGGTATTGGTTCTGGCGCAAGGCGAGAGCCTTCTGGGGCGGCGGCATTACTGGCCGGTGTGGCAGGCCGCCGAGAAACACAAACTGCCGATCGCGATCCACGCCGGCAGCCAGTATCGCCAGGCGCCAAGCTCGGTCGGCTGGCCGTCCTACCGCTATGAATATTATCTCGCCGAGGCGCAGGCGTTTCAGGCCCAGATTCTGAGCCTGATCTACGAAGGGGTATTCGTGAAGTTCCCCGGCCTCAAGGTGGTGCTGATGGAATCCGGCGTCAGCTGGCTGCCGGCCTTCATGTGGCGCGCCAACAAGACCTGGCGCGGCGTCCGCGTCGAGGTGCCCTGGATCGACCGCGAGCCGGCGGCGATCATGCGCGACCACATTCGCCTGACCACGCAACCCTTCGACAGCCCGCCCGATGCCGCCGGCGTCGCCGACATCATCGAGATGATCGGCTCCGACCGGATGTTGCTGTTTGCTTCGGACTATCCGCACTGGCAATTCGACGGCGACGACGCGATACCGCCGCATCTGCCGGCCGGCATCGTATCGCGGATGTGTGCAGACAATCCGCTTGAAACCTTTCCGCGGCTGAAACTCGCCGCATAGACATTTCATTGTTCGAGCATGATCTTTTCGGAAAAACCGGTTCCCACTTTTCCGGATCATGCTCCAAAAGGAGGATCGCATGAGTGATGTCATCGACCGCCCCGTGCCCGACCAGGAAGCCATTGCGAAAACCCGCCTGCGGATCATCGACTGCGATATCCATCCGAGCCTGCATTCGCGCGCCGATCTCAATCCGTTCCTGTCAAAACGCTGGCGGGAGCATCTGAAGACCTACGGCGATCATCTGCGGACGCCCTATATCGGCACTACGCCCTATCCGCGGTCCTCGCCGCTGATCGCGCGCCGCGATGCGTGGCCGCCGGGCGGCGGCCCGCCGGGATCCGATCTCGCCTTCATGCGCCAGCAGCACCTCGATCCGTTCGACATCGAGTTTGGTATCCTGCAGGTGCTCGATCTGTTCATCTTCTCGCAGCAGAATCTCGATTTCGGCGCCGCGATCCAGCGCGCCGTCAACGAATGGCAGCTGGCGAACTGGACCAGCCGCGAGCCGCGGCTGAAAGCCTCCATTCTGGTCGGGCAGGACGACACCGAGGCAACGATCGCCGAGATCGAGCGCTGCGCCAGGATCGGTCAATATGTGCAGATTAACGTGTCGCCGCGCGCCAACGAGCCGCTCGGCCGCCACCGTTATTGGCCGATCTACGCGCTCGCCGAAGAACTGGACCTGCCGCTCGGCATTCATGTCGGCGGCTATGGCGGCCACGCGCCGGCCGGCGGCGGCTGGCCATCCTATTACGCCGAGGAGCACCAGTCGAATGCGCATACGATGGCGGCAACGCTGACCAGTCTGGTGATCGAAGGCGTGCTGGAACGTTTCCCGCGACTCAAGATCGTGTTCATCGAGGGCGGGTTTGGCTGGATTTCGTCGACCATGTGGCGAATGGACCAGCATTTCGAACGCTTCCGCGCCGAGGTTCCACATCTCAAGCGGCGTCCGTCCGAATATGTGCGCCAGCATTTCTGGTTCACGACCCAGCCGATCGACGAGCCCGACGAGGCCAAACAGCTGCGGTCCCTGATCGAATGGGTCGGGGTCGACCGCCTGCTGTTCTCGTCGGATTATCCGCACTGGGATTTCGACGATCCGCGCTTTGCGTTCCGGACGCCGCTGACCGACGCCGAACGCCAGAAGATCTTCAACGGCAACGCGCGCGCGCTTTACAGGCTCTGATCGCCTCTCATGGCCCGTCACATCGTCGCCCGCACCACCGACATTCCGCCCGGCGGCAACAAGGTGGTCAATTTGGATGGCCGCGACATCGTCGTGTTTCATGTCAACGGCGAGTTCTTCGCGCTGCTCAATCGCTGTCCGCATGCCGGCGCGCCGCTCGACAAGGCCGCCTGCGTCGCGCGGCTGACCTCGCCGGAGCCCGGAATCTATCAGCGCTCGCGGGTCGGCGAATTGCTCCGCTGCGCCTGGCACGGCTGGGAATTCGACATGCGCAACGGGCAGTCCTGGTTCGACCCGGCGCGCGTCAAGGTGCGGACCTATCCTGTGGTGATCGAGGACGGCGAAACGCTGGCCAAGGGCCCGTACGTGGCGGAAACCTTCCCCGTTCACGTCGAGGACAGCTACGTCATTATCGAAACGTAGGATCGACCTCGGCGCGCGAGCGGAAGCGCGCCAAGGTCATCTGGTGGTCACCAATCTCAATCGGTGGGTCAACCATTCCGGATCGCGGTCGACATCGATCTACGGCAGTCCGTCAACCGCATACCTGAGTCGGCTGCAGGCGCCAGCCATGCGTTGTGTGCACGCGTCGCTGAACCACATAGCAGCTGCCGTTGTCGTAGTACGTATCATTGTAGTAGCTGTAAGGATAATCGTAGGCGTAGTCGTCATAGTAGCCAAACGGGTAGAAGCCGAATCCGAAGCGGCGTCCGAAGTCGCGATCATGGAATCCGCGATCATGGAATCCACGATCGCCGCCGCGGAAACCGCCGCCGCGGAAACCGCCGTCATGGAATCCACCGTCATGGAATCCGCCGGCCATGACGCCACCATGGAAGCCGCCACCATGGAAGCCGCCGCCGCCAAAGCCGCCGCCGTGGCCACCACCAAAGCCGCCACCGCCAAAGCCGCCTCCGCCGCCGTGGCCACCGCCACCACCACCGCCGCCACCACGCGCCAACGCCATGGTTGGCGCAGCGAGGCCAACGGACGCAACTGCCAATAACGCGATCACTGTCTTACGCAACATAGCCATTTCTCCGTCAGAGATATTGCTCCCAGCCTCGATGCTGTGGAGGTGGCAATCGCTTTGGCAAACCGCTACTGGTTTCGATGTCACGGTTCCTCAACTCTGCGCGACCCGCGCGCGCTATTAATTTAATTTTATTCAGAGAGCGCGTTGCGTTCGGTACGCGCGGCACTGTTGCGAAAAGCAATGCCGGTATTGCAGCCGCAACCCGATCTGAAATCTCCGGACAAAAGCCGGCTGAAATCAGATCCGGATTGATCCGGGAAAGCGCGCGACTTCGAAAGTCTTGTTTGCAAGATGGCTGGCCGAAAGATGCGTTACGAGTGTATAAGGCTGCTTCGGTGGTCATGGCGGGTGCGGGCAGATGTCGAAGCAGTCGATGCGCGAGGAGGCCGAACGCCTGATTCGCGAAACCATGGAACGCAAGGCGCTGGTCGTGAAGCAGGGCAATACCCGCATCGAGGCGGTTTGCGGAAAATGCGGCGCGCCGAACCGCCTCTCGGCGCAAAGAGGCGCAACCCGGGTGAAGTTCGCCTGCAAGCAATGCGGCCACAAGCAAGAGACGCTGTGAAGATCACCGAGCCGGCGGTCGTTGCACAGCTTGAAGCGTTCAAAGCCGGGGTGCGAAAGAACGACGCGATGTCGATGGTCGCTCCGTCCCTGTCGGACAAGGATATCGAGGATCTTGCAGCCTATTTTTCGGCGATTGAGATCAAGCTCGTCAAGCTCCCCGGCGAATAGCCGATCGGAAAACCGGTTCCCACTTTTTCCGGATCATGCGCTAGGCGCGCAACCGGGGAAGGAGGCGTATCGCGTTCTCATGGCCAATGGCGTCGAGATCCGTGGCCGACAATCCGAGCTTCTGCAGGTCGGCGATCTGGCCAAGCCCGAAATAGGGGTAATCGGTACCGTAGGTGATCTGGGAAATCGGCACCAGTTTCATCAGCGCGGCCATTGACGGCGCGAAGGTCGCGTTCGCGGTGTCGTAATGAAGCCGTCGAAGTTCGCCTTCGATCCCCTCCGGCGCGAATTCCTTCAGGTTCGGCCGCGCACCGTAGAACGAGTTGATCCGCCCCGCCATCATCGGAATCGTGCCGCCGGCGTGCGAGAACAGCCATTTTATGTCACGGAAGCGGGCAAGGGAGCCGCTCAGCAGCAGGCTTGTCACCGTCCGCGTGGTGTCGTGCGGGACTTCGATCACCGCCGGAAAGGTGCCGACGCTGAGCGCGCTGCAGCAGCTGGCGACCAGCGGATGCACGTAGACGACGGCCTTGCGCCGGTCGAGTTCCTCGAGCACCGGCTTATAGGCCGGATTGCCGAGCCATTTGTCGCCGTAACTGCTTTGCAAGCCGATCCCGTCGGCTTTCAGGGTGTCGAAGGCAAATTCGATCTCCTTGAGCGTGGCATCGACGTCCAGCATCGACAGCGTCGCGAACAGGCCGAAGCGACCCGGATGGTCGCGCATCATTTCGGCCGCGTATTCATTGCACGCGCGGGCGAGCCGGCCTGCTTCCGCGGGCCCGACATCGAACCACACGCCGGGGGTGGAGGCGATCGACAGGATACCGGTACGTATGCCACTCCGGTCCATGTCCTCGATCAGCTTGCTGCGGGTCCAGGCGACCTGACCGGGGAAGTGCGGCTGCTTGCGTGCGTCTTCGTATTCAAGCCAGAGTTTTTGATATTCGGGCGGATAAAAATGAAGGTGGGTGTCGATCAACGCCGGCCTGGTCTGTCCACGCGCCGCGATGGTCGGGACCAACGCGGCTGCGCCGAGCGCGCCGAGCCCCGCGAGGAAGCCGCGTCGTGACGACGATGGGCCACAACAGGGACAGCCGGACTGATCCCCTCGCGATGTCGAATCCCCCGTGTTCACCTTGCGCTCCTCCCGTGACGTTCCAGCGAGACCAGGGGCTGCCATGCGCAGGTAGTCAATGCGTTTTGCCCCATCCAGAAGTTTCTGCATCGCTACAAGACCAACTGCGTGGTGGCAAGGACGTGCTGCACAATTCCTTGTCCTCGAGCGGCTTCGCTTCCCGTCATGGCGGGGAGCCGACGGGTCGTGCGAACGCGCCCGATGACAGGCTCCGCGGCGACGCAACCCAATGCGCGAAACAGGCGATTTATCGAGCCGGATCAACGTGATTTGGGTCGTCCAGTCCCTTCGTGAAAAATATTCCGCTTTTCCCGCCGGGCAAATCATCTTTACAAACTCGCCCCGTCCCGCCTCACAGAGGGGCGCTTCGCGATCGTCACGGACGTAGAGCGCGGGATGCGGTGGACGCGGATGACGCCTTTGACGAATGGCGCCAACGCGGACGGCGAAGTCGTGTGGTCCTGATGCCCCGACGCTGGCATCAAGTTTGCGGGACGCAATTCCCGCGTAACGACGGTGGCAAACAAGCCCGGTCACCGGGGAGCGCGAAGGAAACCGTTAAAACCATTGCGCGGGGAATGCCGGACGTTTCCGGCGTGACCGTGGTGACTAACGCGTGTGCTTTCTACCACTGCACA
>Ga0185299_10002723_pt1 | contig 26089 bp, 22 predicted proteins | sample PaiPotPPA55metaG_FD_128002 | JGI IMG/M metagenome (GOLD analysis project Ga0185299, IMG submission 128002) | Iron sulfur acid spring bacterial and archeal communities from Banff, Canada, to study Microbial Dark Matter (Phase II) - Paint Pots PPA... ...
TCGCCCACGCCCGGGTCACCCTGGCTGAGTGGCGCGCCGATTATAACCCCAATCGGCCACATTCCCGGCTTGGATGGATGACCCCATTGGCCTACCCGGCCCCTCTTGTCCCGGCAACGGAGCGAGCGCTGCGCACGGGGAAGCTTCGCGCCTCGCCCCGTTGCACATCAAGCCCAAACGGGTTCAACTCAACAGAGGATCCATCGCTGGGTGAAAGATAGGGGTCACGTCACATGGCCCGAATTTTATCCTCCTCGTCCAGCCGACGTTTGCGTTCGAGATTACGATCTGCATTTCCCGAATCTCCATCCGATATAGAGGGACGACCAAGCTCGATCATTTAAAGGGCCGAGGGACTTTGAGGTCCCAAAGACCTTCCGACATTTCGCCCCGCCAGTCGCGGCTCGCAGCCGGCGCGGAATTCCGAGGAGTTCGATCAGTGGCGTCAGCCCGTTCGATGGCGAGCGCTTGAGGACCGCGGGGTCGAGTCCTCGCATTTGAGCGCGCACGCTCGACCAATGAAACTTTAAGCGCGCATCAAGCGATTCGCGACGCACCCGAGCGACGCCCAGTGCATTCATCGTTGCTTGGGGAAACGCTTGGCGAAAAAGCTGTGACGCACCCAAGTCACGATTTCCTCGATGTGATTAGAGAGATGTAAGCCGCCATCCGAGTCACCAATCCTCCTTCCTGATCTCGTTCATGAACGTGCGATCAATGGAACCCGTTGACGTTCGGGGCAATCGATATTCGAGTTTGAGTCGTATCGCGTGGGTCAGACCTGAAGCGAGGGCCACGGCGTCGTCGTGTCGCCGAACACCCAGCTTGCCGTGATGTATTGAAATCCGCACATTGAAAATGGTCCCATAGTGTTGAGGAAGAAACGATCCAACGTGATAAATCTGCGCTACTTGCTGGCGTGTGAGGTAATTCGCATGAGCGGACGGCGTGCCGATGGAGCGCAGCGCGTGAAACTCTGGCCTGCTAATATTTGTGAGTTGACGGGAATAGCGGCAGCTGCCAATCCCACATTGCTGGGCGCTTCGCCATTCACCAAGAAATGGAAAGCGGTGAGCCGCGTGAGTAAAACGCTGGCGGACACACGTCGTTCCGCCACTAAGCTTTCCAGCACGCATTGCCAAAAGACGTTGATCGACAAGCCGGTTTCTTGGCGCGTTGCTCGAGGAGTTTATTGTGGCTGTCGGATGAGGCATGGAAGACGTTGGAGCCCCATCTACCTCACGGCAAGCCGGGAAAACCGCGCGTGGACGATCGGACTGTCATTTCCGGCATCCTGCATGTGTTGAAAACAGGATGCCGCTGGCGCGACGTTCCGCCAGCCTTTGGGCCACCGACGACCATCTACAACCGCTACAATCGTTGGTCCCAGCGCCGTATCTGGCAGCGCATTTTCGAGAAAATGGCGGCCGCCGACGCCGACAGCCTGCGCAAATGGCTCAAACAAAGGAAGGTCAAAGCAGTCGTTCCATCCACAGCCTCACGCCGGACGCCCTATCCTCTGGACAGCAGGGCCTACAAACGCAGAAATCTCATCGAACGCATGTTCTGCAAGCTCAAGAGCTGGCGACGCATCGCAACCCGATATGACCGCTATGCGCAAAACTATCTCTCTGGTCTCGCCCTTGCAGCCCATAATGATCGCATGGATTTGAATGAGTCCCCAACCTAGCAGCCGGCTTCCCCGGAATTGTGCGCATTGGCCGGCCGCAATGGTGCAACTCGCGCTCATTGGCCGATCTGGGCCAGGGCGTGCGCAGCGGCGCGCCGGAGATGCGCATCAAGCCTAGGTAAGGGTGATTCAATTCCAAAATCAGAAAAATCGCGCTCGAGACGGAAAGCGCTCCGATCAACAGAGCAACGATCACTGTCGTGTTGGCGCGCGCGAAAAGCCCAAACCCCATGAACAGCATCGAAATCCAAAAGACAAGAACGGTCAGAAACGGCCAAGGGATCGAACTGTTGATCTGTTCGACCATGAGCGCGCGTGTCTGGCGGATGGCTCCGCTTATTTCGAGCGCCCTCTTTTGGATGAAGTGCTGTGCTTCGGTATTGGGCGAGAGTTTTGCTATGCTGTCATAGAAGCCAGCAGCGTCGGCATGGATGGTCGCCGGTGCTAGCTCCCCCAACCGGATGCCGTTCTTCGACCAGATTTTGTCAACCGCCACCGAAACGGCCACACGAAGCCTATGGCGCGGTTCGTCTGCCTCCGGCCATATTGCGCCAGAATGCCGTCGAGCTCGACGATGGTCGCGGAAATTTGCTTCAATTCACCGCTTTGCGTCTCGTAGGAGCTGTTCGCCGAGGCAATGAGCAGGCCAAGGACCAAGGCGGCCATGGTTGCGATAAGCCCCATGACGAGCTTAATGACATCCTTGGAGTCTTCGCTCACTTGATCGTCGGGCAGTTTCTTGCGCAGCACCATGCCGGAAATCGCCGCCGCGAAGGTAGAGGCGAAAATCATCAACGAGACGGCCAGCGGGGCCAACAATTGCGGCATGTCCGACCCTTGATCTTGGATAAATAGAGCGGCCTTGTTCATACGCCGGCCAAAATGAGGCAGCTTTTTGTCCGCGGCAACGCCGGCGTCTACTCGCCCAATAGGTGGAGCACGACCTCCCGCCGGTGCGGCGCGCGGCGATGCTCGAACAGATAGATGCCCTGCCAGGTCCCAAGGACCATCCGCCCCGAGGCGATCGGAATCGCAAGCTGCGTTTGCGATAGCGCGGTTCTGATATGCGCGGGCATGTCGTCCAAACCTTCGGTTTTGTGGACATAGCGCCTGCTGTCTTCGGGCGCGATTTCCTCGAAAAAATTTTCAAGGTCGGTTTGAACGTCGGGATCGGCATTTTCCTGAATGAGCAGCGAGGCCGAGGTGTGGCGGCAGAAAATCGTCAAGAGGCCGGACGAGACATTTTGCTCGTGAAGCCAGCGCGATACCTCCGCGCCGATCTCGACGAGACCTTTGCCGCCGGTTTGAATGTACAGGGTAAGGAGCGCTTGGCGCATCGAAAAGGTCGCAGGCTGGAAACGGTGGCGATGAGGCCGGCCGCAAACTTATCGCACTTTGAAATCGCAAGGGCCGCTATCTTTATGTTTTTATGTCGAAGAGTAGCGCAGTCCGCTGCCGCGCCAAGCTTTGCCGTAAAAATGCCGCACCGCCACGAGACGCGCGAAAAAATCTAGTTCAGGCCGATACCTTTTCTTCACTTTCCCGCGATTGCGCGTAACATGGGTGACCTTTGGGGTCGGGGCGCCGCGATAAACCGGCCGGGTTTCCGGTTTGCAGCCGCGGCCCTTGTTTGCCCTTGTTGTCATGGCCACATCGTCGTGCGCTGCGCGTCGGCCGGTGACTCGTGCGGCGCGGCGACGCCGGGCCGCGACGGTCAGGCAACAATGCGGGAGGAGTGCGAAGATGAGTGACAGAAGCGGTTTTGACGGGCCGGCTTTTCCGGTGGTCGCCCCGCCCCAGCTTCCGGCGGCAGCGCTCGCGGGCGTCCGCACGCGGCGGGTCGTGGCACTTTTTTTCGATCTTATTTTCGTCTCCATGCTTTCCTTTTCGCTGTGGTTCGCGCTCGCCATTTTGACCTTAGGGCTTTCGCTCTTCATCCTGCCGCCGCTGTTTCCAATCGTGGCGTTTTTTTACAATGGACTCACGATTTCGGGCTATCGCATGGCGACGCCGGGCATGCGGGCGATGGACCTCGAAGTGCGTCTCACCGATGGCACGAGGGTTCCTTTCCTCAACGCCGCGGTGCAGGCGGTGCTCTTTTATGTGAGCACGATGTTCCCGCCGGTATTTCTCGTCTCGCTCTTGAGCGCGAACAAAAGATGTCTGCACGATATGCTTGCCGGCGTCATCGTCACCCGGCGGTTTATGTGAGGACAAGAATTTTCAGCCGATGTTTTTAGAAGGCCAATTCTGAAAACAAAAAAGAGGGCCGGGGAGATTGACTCGAGAACCGCGCGACGCACCGCAGTTTTATCTGACCTCGCCGTCGGCGTGCCCTTATTTGCCCAGCCGGTGGGAGCGCAAGGTCTTCACCCATTTGATCGGCCGCCGCGCCGCGGCGCTTCACGACCAGCTCACCCAATCGGGGTTCCGGCGTTCGCAGACAATCGCTTACCGCCCTGCCTGCGAAAATTGCCGCGCCTGCGTGTCGGTCCGCGTCAAGGCCAATGAATTCCGCTGGTCGCGGAATTTCCGCCGGGTCGTCGAAATCAATCGCGACCTTGCTGGAACCGTGGTGCGAGCCGAGCCCACCTCCGAACAATATGCACTTTTCCGCCGCTACCTCGACGCGCGCCATGGCGACGGCGGCATGGCCGACATGACGGCCGTCGATTACGCGACGATGATCGAGGACAGCCATGTCGAAACCCGTCTCGTCGAATATCGCCTTTCCCAGGAAAATGCCGCGGCGGCGGGCGAGCGGCCGCTCGTTGCCGCCTGCCTGACCGATCTCCTCGCCGACGGTCTATCGATGGTTTATTCCTTCTACGTTCCGGGTGAACAGAGCCGTTCGTTCGGCACCTATATGATCCTCGATCATATCGAACGCGCGCGCCGTCTCGGCCTGGCGCATGTCTATCTCGGCTACTGGGTCGCGGGCTCCCAGAAAATGGCCTATAAGGCGCGTTTCCTGCCGCAGGAACGGCTTGGCATGAGCGGCTGGGAACGGGTGGATTAGATTTAGCGGGCGGCGTCTCGCTTCACCCAAACCTGTTGTTCTTGGGGAATCCTTTCGGTGGCAGCCTGCCCGCCTCGGCGCGGTTGCCGATCCAATCCCGCAAATCGCTTGCGCCGGCGCCAAATGTCCGCCCGGCGGAGTCTTTCCAGGTCAAGCCCTGGTCAAGATAAAAGACCTTGGCGTCGCTGAGCCCGCCGTCCCTGTATTTTTGCAAACGAACACCCTTGCCGCGTGCCATCCCGGGCAATTGTGCAAGCGGAAATACGAGAAGCTTACGGTTTTCGCCAATCGCCGCCACATGATCGCCATCGGTGGGAACGATGAGCGCGGCGGTCACCGGCTTTCCAACGGTAAGAAGCAGCTTGCCTTTGCGGGTGCCGCCAACCATCTCGTCCTGGCTCGCGACGAACCCGCGGCCATCGCTCGCCGCCACCAGCATCTTCCTCCCGGGCGCGTAGGGAAAGACGGCGGCGATGGCCTCGCTTTCCGTGATATCGGCCATCAGACGGACGGGTTCGCCCTGGCCGCGCCCGCCCGGCAATTTGCTTGCGTCGAGCGTGAAAATCCTTCCATCGCTGGCGAGAACGAGGATTTTCGATGTGGTCTCGGCGAAAAACGACACGGCCAATCTGTCGCCGCCTTTGAACTGCACGCCGGCGAGATCCGTGACGTTGCCTTTCAGCGCGCGGATCCAGCCTTTTTCGGAAACCACGATCGTCACCGGTTCGCGCTCGATCATCGCTCCGGCGATATCGGCATCGGCGATATCCGGCGCTTGTCCAAAACTCGTGCGGCGGCGGCCGATCTTTGTTTCGGGACCGTATTTCTTCTTGAGCTCGCGAATTTGCGCGGCGACCGTCCTCCACTGCTTGGCTTCATCGCCGAGCAATTCCTCGATCTCGCGCTTTTCCTTTGCAAGATCGTCGCTTTCGCGGCGCAGCTGCATTTCCTCCAGCCGGCGCAAGCCGCGTAGCCTTGTGTCGAGAACATACGTCGCTTGCACGTCGGAAAGGTCGAAAATTGTCTGCAACTCTTGCTTTGGATCGTCTGCCTCGCGAATGATCCTGATCACCGCGTCGAGGTTCAAAAAGACGACGAGCATTCCGGCGACGAGTTCGAGCCGGTGCGCGATCCCGGCCTGCCGGTGCCGCGCGCGGCGCAGAAGAACCTCGCGGCGATGGTCGAGCCATTGCCGCAAGGCCTCCTTGAAGGAGACCACCCGGGGCACGACGCCATCGGCGAGCAGGTTCATATTCATCGGAAACCGACTCTCCAGCTCGGTCAGTCTAAAAAGCTGTTCCATCATCATTTCAGGATCGATCGCGCGCGCGCGGGGCTCGATGACGACGCGGACGTCCTCGGCGGATTCGTCGCGGACATCGGCGACGGCCGGCAGCTTCTTGTCGGCCAACAGCTCGGCGATCTTTTCGATGAGCTTCGACTTTTGGACCATGTAAGGAATTTCGGTGACGACGGCGGCCCACGCGCCACGGCTTCCCTCCTCCTTCGACCAGCGCGCCCGCAGCCGGAACGAGCCCCGCCCGCTCTCATAAGCCTCGGCGATCGCTTGGCCCGTTTCGACGATGATTCCGCCGGTCGGGAAATCCGGCCCCGGCGCGAATCTCAGCAGTTGAGCGGTGGTGGCATTGTTGTGCGCAATGAGATAAAGGGCCGCGTCGCAGAGTTCAGCGAGGTTATGCGGCGGGATGGACGTTGCCATGCCAACCGCGATGCCTTGCGCGCCATTGGCAAGCAGGTTTGGGAGCGCGGCTGGCAGGACAATTGGCTCTTTCTGGTCGCCCGAGTAATTCTCGCGAAACGCGACAGAATCCTCGTCGATGCCTTCGAGCAAGAGCCCGGCGACATCGGTCATCCGCGCTTCGGTGTAGCGATAGGCGGCGGCGCCGTCGCCGTCGATATTGCCGAAATTGCCCTGGCCGTCGACAAGCGGATAGCGGGAGGAAAAATCCTGCGCGAGGCGGACGAGAGCGTCGTAGATCGCCTGATCGCCATGCGGATGGAAGGAGCCCATCACGTCGCCGACGATCTTCGCGCATTTCTTGAAGGCGGCGCCCGGATCGAGACGCAACATATGCATGCCGTAGAGGATGCGCCGGTGCACCGGCTTCAGCCCGTCGCGGGCGTCGGGCAAGGCCCGCCCCATGATGGTCGAGAGGGCATAGGCGAGGTAGCGCTCTTCGAGCGCGTCGCGCAGATTGACCGGCTCAGTGCCGTGGTTTGGCGGCGGCGTCGAGACATTTTTTCCCATATGGCGAAGGCCTAAAGTGCCCCTTTGAGGAAATCAAGTTCCGTGTCTGTTCTTTTTGGGGCACAGGCCACGAACTTGTGGAACGCCGCTTCGGGAGGCCCAACGAACCTCGGTTTGTCATCCTGCACACCGGGGATGAGCGGTTCAGGTTAGCCTCGATGCGGCATGTCGAGACGGCCGTGGACGTGACCCAGCAGCAGCCGTTGAGGACGTCAGTGTCGAGCCTAGAGGGGTCCCGACAATGTTGTGGGCGCGCAAATCCACTTGACACTGTGCAATTGCACAGATATATCGACTGCATGGGAACACCAAGCGGACCCCGTCTCTGTTACGCCCTCGCAGCCCGGAAGAGCGCTCGCTATCTGAGCCGTCTGTACGGTAGCCACTTGGCGCCGGCGGGGCTGTCGGTTTCGCAATTTTCGATCTTGGGGCTGCTGGGGGCGCACGGGCGACTCAAGATTACCGAGTTGGCCGACATGCTGATCATGGAGCGTACAAGTTTGGTTCGTGCTCTGAAACCGCTCCAAGCCGCCGGTTGGGTCGTTACTGAGCGCTCTGAAAATGGTCGCGCCTTCGACGTCACGCTGTCCCCATCGGGATTGGAAAAACTCGTTGAGGCAAAGCCGCTCTGGGCAGAGGCGCAGGCTGCTTTCGAAGGTGAAGTCGGACGTGACCGCGCCATCCGACTCCGCGACGAGATCTTGGAATTGAACCTTGGAGGGTGATTCTCTTTTTTGTCCGCAAATGTGCAGTTACACACTTTTGCGACCGCGTCGCCATCCCTCGTGTCGGGGCGGAGATCACCCTCGCATTTACGCAGCCTCAACCATCCACTCAGGAGATGAATGATGAGCACGCAGACGTTCCTGGTAATCGGCGCGACCGGTAAGACCGGTCAACACACAGTCCAACATCTTCTTGAAAGAGGTCACGCTTTCCGCGCGATGGTCCACAAGGAGGACGAACGCTCGGGGGTGCTTCGGGGCACGGGCGCGGAGGTCGTGATCGGTGAACTCTTGGAGCACGACGACGTAATCCGGGCGGCAGCCGGCACCAGCGCGGCTTATTTTTGTTATCCCGTTAGCCCGGGACTCATTCAGGCAACGGCGTATTTCGCGGACGCGGCCAAGCGGGCGGCGCTCAAAGTCGTTGTAAACATGTCGCAGATTTCTGCGCGGGAAGATTCCAAGAGCCACGCCGCGCGCGACCACTGGATTGCCGAACGCCTTTTCGACTGGTCCGGCGTTCCGACCGTCCACATCCGTCCGACATTCTTCTCGGAATGGCTGTTGTTCCCGTTTGTGCGCTCGACGATTGTCGCAAATGGCATCATCGATCTGCCGTATGGCAACGGACGCCATGCTCCAATCGCTGGGGAGGACCAGGCGCGGGTTATCGCGACTATCCTGGCAGAGCCGGCCGGTCATGTCGGGAAGACCTATACCCTCTGCGGACCGACTGAGCTGAATCAGGCCGGAATTGCCGCGGCCATCACCGAGGTACTGGGCCGAAAGATCAGCTACCAGCCACTGACCATTCCCCAATATCGGGAGCGTCTCGAGAAGGCAGGCTTGCCTGAGTTCATGATCCAGCACTTCTGCGCCATCCCTCGACTATCAGAACGGCCTCTTCTCGGGTGAAGACAAGTTCATCGCCGAACTGACCGGGAAGCCGCCGATGACCGTGCAGGATTTCGTAGCTTCGCACCGAGAAGCCTTCAGGACAGCGAGCACTGCAGGCTGACGCACTCGGCGGGGGCTGGCAACGCGAGGCTGACCCGTCCGACATCAGCGCTGCCGATATCGCCGAGAGGCGAGTCAAGCAGTGACTAGCGCAAGGCTCGCCAGTCCTTGTCGGGTCACACTCCGGATGTCGCGTCGCGCATCGAGGCCGTCCAGCACTTTCTTCAAACCCAAGGAGCTTCTATGACCTCATCTATCAAATCTTTCGACAAAGCGATCATCAGCCGCCAGCCAAATTTCAACTTGCGGAAGACCCGGTCGAAATTCCGTAAGGTCATCCCGAATCTCAAGACCGTGGTGGTTCATTGCTTCGATCCTCGGGTAACAGGAGGGATTCCGCCCGCTGTCGCCAAGGCACTGCCCGATCAGATCTATCCGGGCGAAGTCTTCGAGTTTGTGGGCGAGGACGGCAAAAAGAACATAGGCACGAACACCACCATCTTTCCGGTGGTGGTTGCCGGCGGCCGCGCATCGGGCCGCGCGCAGCGATCGATCAGCATTGCGTGCTATCTCTTCGACATCGACAATGTTGCGATCGTTCACCACACGGACTGTGGCGGAACGCACTTTACGCCTGAGGGCTTTATCGAGATCTTCAAGGAGGAATTCGGACAGGACATCACCGACTTGTGGGATGCCGACGACGTCTGCCTTGAGAATTTCACACAGTCGCTGCATCGCGACGTGCGGAGCGTCCGTAACTCACGCGGCACACCAAGGCATGTAAATGTCTACGGTTATCTGTACGACATCGAAGCCGGAGAACTGCATCTCGTTGAGGAAAGCCCGGGCGATCCGAACGCTCCCCGCGGCGCCGCTTGGCGGTAGCCACTCACAAGTTTCGCCACTGACGCCGCCGCGATCATCGCTCCACAAGGGACCGAAGGCGCGACAAAGCAGCGTCCCATTGCTGTGAAACACTATCGAGGTACGACCTAATCTCAACGATTGGCTCGGGCCTAAAGGCGAACCGGCATTCGCGGCCGACTCGAGTGCTCCTTACGAACCCCGCATTTTCCAGCACGCGAAGGTGCTTCGTGATGGCTTGCCTCGTGAGCTTTGTATCCGCTGAAAGCATTGCGATCGATCGACTTTGCCCGTCGCTCAGTTTTGTCAAGAGCGAGAGACGGGTGTGGTCGCCGAGCGCCGCGAACACAGGTGCTGGGTTCGAGTTTTGAGCACGGGTTTTATGGCTCAACATGAGCTTGAATGTTTTTTATTTGCATTGTCCATCCGCCTTCGTTCATGCGAAAGGCGTCCGGCTTCCGATTGCTTGGCAGGGCATCAAACCCGGACTCGACAATGATCAGGCGCGTTCCGTTCGAAGTCGGTTGAAGCCGGAATTCGACGAGTGTGGGCGCCTCTTGAGAATAATCGACGTCCGGATCGACGGCATATGGATGCCATGTGAACGAGAACAAACGCGGAGCCTCCATCCGCTTGATTCTAGCCTCCCATTTGACGTGTTCGAAGCCGGGATAGGTTATGCGGCCAGTTGCGACCTCCCCCGGCGCGAAGAGGGACCATCCAGCTTCACCCGGAACCATTCGCCAAACTCGTTGTGATCAGTCAGCGCACGCCAAACCCTCTCAATAGGGGCGTTCAACTCGATGCTCTTCTCGATACGATCAGACATAAGGGCAACCTCCTGACTGCCAATCGTTTAACAGCTCGGAGAAATAATTGCAACCAGAAAGTTGCTCTTTTCAACTTCAGCCACCGATGACTGCTTCGGGCTACACGCTCTGTCCGTCATCCAGCCGGTTAGGTCTTCGTGCGGAGGTTGCGTCAGCCCGCGCCTCCTTTCAACCGCCGCAGGTGCGTCTCGCCCACTCGCACATCAGATCGGTGATCGGCCGCAGGGTCCGCCCGTAGGCCGTGAGCGAGTATTCCACCTTGGGCGGCACGACCGGATAGACCGTGGGCGGACGATGCCGTCGTCTTCCAACTCGCGAAGTTGTTGGGTCAGCATGCGTTCACTGGCCACAAACTTGTGGATCGCCGCTTCGGGAGGCCCAACGAACCTCGGTTTCCCGGGATGAGCGGTTCAGATCAGCTTCGCCCAGGAGCGTGTCGCATTCACGGCAAGTGCCCTATGCGCAAAAATGTCCGCTGGCACTCATAGACCGGATGACGCCGCGACGAGTCCCTTCATCGGCGTCACATGCGACGATTCCGGAAAGACAGCATCGCCGAGCGCGGCCGCGGAAAGCCCGCTTGAGGACCGGCATGGCCAGATTGAGCGCGAAGAACGAATCGAGCGGGAGAGCCGGGTGATCGCCGCCAAGGGAAAGCGCCAGCGAGCCATGCAGGGCCAAGTAATCCGGATCGCCGACCGGCGCGACAGCCGACAGCCCGTCGAGCGCGCCACGCAGGATGAAGACGACGAGGCGCGGATCGCGCTCTCCGACGGCGCGGGCGAATTCCGGCAGATAGGCCCAGGCGAAGACGGCGCCTGCGCCGGTAAGCAGGCTGCGACGAGTGGCGGAGTAGTTGGTCATCGGCGTGGTCCCTGCGATATATCCATTGGCTGCTTGTGCCAGCTCCGTGGCCGAGGTGTGGCCTGACGGCGGCATTGTGGCGGTCGAAACCGGCATTAGCCGGCTACCGCCCGGCGAGAGCGATTATCGCCGCTGCACCTCCGGCGACATTAAGAGCAAAGCAATCCCTTGTTGCTTGGTTTCGGCCCGCGCCACGGTCGCCGTGTCTCCTCCGATGCGGCCGCGCCCGCGATCGCGTCCAAAAGTTCACGCGGATCGGGCGGGTCACGTAGGCGCGACGCCGACTGTAAGGCGACATCAAGACGCAGCTTCATCCCTTCCGGCGAGGCCCAGGCGGCTGCGGTATCCGGAAAGCCGTTCGGCCCCGGGGGTGTCCAGAATGGCATGCCGAGCATCGACAATGAATTGAGCAGCGCGCCCGGATCCTCGGGAACGCGGCCGGTGATCCGCATTGCTGCGATGAGGAACTCGTAAGGCGTGCGCATTTTCGTGAGTGGCGCGGTCCAGGCCTCGGGCGCGTCGATCAGCGCCAGCGTCACGGCTTTCAGATCGCCATCGGTCGCGGAAAAAACACCGGCGAGGCGCGCGACGAGCGCCACCGGCGGCTCGTCGGCGACGAAATGGCGGGAGAGCTTCGTCGCGATATGGTTTGCTGTCGCCGGGTGACGCGCGAGATCGAGAAGCGCCGCCTCGCCCTGCCGTGTGCCCTCCGGCGCGTAGGTTTTGCCAAGCAAGACCTGCGGGCCGGGCTCGTGCGCGTTGGAATTAAAGACAAAGGTTCCGGGCTCGCCAAGCTTGCCGGCGCGGCCGGCGATCGTCCAGCCGGTGAGGATCCGGGCGAGCGACGTCACGTCGTCCTGGGTGTAGCCGCCGTCGACACCGAGCGTGTGCAGCTCCATGATCTCGCGGGCGAGATTTTCGTTGAGCCCCCGCTTCTGTCGGAGTCCCGCTTGAGAATTGGGGCCGGTCGATTGTTGGTTGTCGAGATAATGCAGCATCGCCGGATGGCTCTCGACTGCGAACAGCATGTCGGAGAAACGGCCAAGCACATGGGGACGGATCGCTTCGCGTTCGAAAGCGCCGGCGCTGATCCGGATGAAATTGCTCTTCGCCACCGAGACGCAGAAATGGTTCGCCCAAAAAGCCACCAGCCTCTCGGCGAGACCGGCACGCGCCTGCGCCGAGCGCTGAAAGCGGGCGAGGGCCTCGGCGCGATAGACGAGCTGCTCCGGCGAGGGTAGCTTAGGTAGCCCATTTGCGATTTGCGAGGGTGGTGGTGTCGCGACCGTGGTATTGGGATTGGCGGCCATGGATGTGTCGGTGGCCATCGCCGGTTGCGCGGCAGCTTCCGCCGTCATGCGCTCGCGTTCGGCCTTCTTCCGGTCCTCGTCGGCGAACATCGCCTGCAAGGCGGGCGCCGTGCGTGGCATGCCAGGCCCTTCCAACAACGCGATGCCCGGCTGCGCCAATTCGGCTTTGAGGAAGCCGCGCGGATCGGAAGCGGCCGCCGCGAGATCCCCGTCGCCTCGCGCGCCAAAGCCGAACCGGTTGAGTGCGATGAACCCCGCCTTGAAGTCCGGCACCGTCATGTCTCACTCCGCCGCATCGAAGGCGCGCGAATAAAGCACACCGAATCTGACCGGGGGATGAACGCTGAAAGAACAAGTGTTTGCTTGCCTATAACGGTGCAGGGCGTCATGACGGTCAGCCCTACCATTCATCCTCGGGCGGACTATTTCTTCCCGATCGGCTCGGTGGTCTCGTAGATGAACAAGAAGACGCACGCCCCTCCATGCATCGTCTTCCAACTCGCGAAGTAGTTGGGTCAGCATGCGTACGCTGATGTTGGGAATCTTGGCCGCAGGTCCCCGAAGCGGCAGACCTGATCCCGCAGCCAGAACAAAATGAGGGCCTTCCATTTGCCCCCGATTACCTCCAGGGTGACTTCCACCGGGCAGTGGTGCTGGGGAGCCGGCTTCAGATTTTTTGACGACCATACTTACCATAGAGTTCGTATCACACCTCGTTATGCGTACTTGTGTCAAATATTGGCAAATCTTACCATGCCCGCGAGGCAACGGGGATTATAGGAAAGCCGTGAAAGCGTTGATTTCCGGCGATCTGACTCGGAGCACGCATTATGAAAATCAGCATTCTCGGCGCCGGCAACGTTTGCGGCACTTTGGGACACTCCTGGGCGCGCAAGGGTCACGATGTGTTCTTTGGCGTTCCCCGTCCCGGCGATGCCGGGACGCAGGAACTTTTGACAACCATTGGATCAAGGGCCCGCGCTGGAACCGTCGCCGAAGCGGCTGCGGCCGGCGATGTGATTGTGCTGGCGACGCCGTGGCCAGCCACCCGGGACGCCATCCAAGCCGCCGGCAACCTCGCGGGCAAGGTGGTGGTGGATTGCACCAACCCCCTCAAGGAAGATTTCAGCGGCCTGGCCCTCGGATACACGACTTCTGGTGCGGAGCAAGTGGCCGAATGGGCGACGGGCGCCAAGGTATTCAAAGCGTTCAATCAGACCGGATTCAACATCATGGCCGATCCCGCCTTCGACGGCGAGCGAGCCGTTATATTTGTCTGTGGCGACGATGACGCGCAGAGGCCAACTGTGCTGAAGCTGGCCACGGACATCGGCTTTGAGGCCATCGACGCGGGGAGCCTCGTGATCGCCCGCCTCCTTGAACCTTATGGCATGCTCTGGATTCACCTCGCCCTTGCACGGGGTTTGGGACGCGATTTTGCCTTCGTCCTGCACCGGCGCGAGAAGGAGACACCGTGAACATCAGCATCATTGGCTCCGGCAACATGGGGGCCAGCCTCGGCGAGCAGCAGACCAGTGCCTTCTACTGCGGCAGCAACCCCGTCGCTAAGGCGAGCGTGGCATCCCTGTTGCATGAACTTGACCTCGATCCGGTCGATGCCGGTCGCTTGACCAGTGCCAGGTACATCGAGCCAGCCGGGATGCTCTGCGTTCAGTTGGCCTATGGCATGGGCATGGGAGCGAAGCTGGCGATGAAGCTACTCCGGGGATAGGGCCGACGCCGAACTCTCCTATGTTGACAGGGATTACTCTGATGACCACAGCGGACATTTCGGGCCGTCGCGCGACCAAGCTCAAAACGCATCGGAGCAATCAGCGTCCGCCGTTCGAACGTATTGCCCTCGTCCTGCAGGGCGGCGGGGCGCTTGGCGCCTATCAAGGCGGGGTCTACCAGGCTCTGGCGGAGGCCGATCTGCATCCCGATTGGGTCGCCGGCATTTCGATTGGCGCGGTCAATTCGGCGTTAATTGCGGGCAACCCGCCGGAAAAGCGCGTCGCGCGGCTGAGGGAATTCTGGGAGATCGTCAGCACGGCACCCTTTGGTGTCGGCGACCTCCCGTCAATCGAGATCAAGGACGAGTTCACCCATAGATGGGTCAATCATCTGAGCTCGTTGGGCACTTTGCTCGGCGGCGCTCCGGGCTTCTTCAAACCTCGCGTGCCGCCGCCCGTCCCCACGACGCGCGGAAGCCCGGATGTTCTCAGCTATTACGATGCCGCTCCTTTGAGAGCGACGCTCGAACGCCTTGTCGACTTTGACCTGATCAATAGCGGAATCACCCGTTTCAGCGTTGGCGCGGTGAATGTGCGCACCGCCAATCTCGTCTATTTCGACAACACCAAGCATGACATCAGCCCGCAACATATCATGGCGAGTGGTTCGCTGCCGCCCGGTTTGCCCGCCACGGAAATAGAGGGGGAATATTATTGGGACGGCGGCCTCGTTTCCAATACGCCGTTGGAACAGGTGCTCTCGGGCGCGCCGCGCCAGGATACGCTTGCCTTTCAAATCGATCTCTGGAGCGCGAGCGGCAGGTTACCCGGTAACCTGATCGAGGCCGACGAGCGCCAGAAGGACATCCGGTTTTCGAGCCGCACGCGGGCGGCCATCAATCAATTCAAGAGAGTGCAGCTCTGGCGCAGGGCGACCCACCACTTGCTCGAACGGCTTCCCGAAGAGTTGCGGCAACTGCCGCAAGCAAACCTTCTCGCCGGCGAGGCCGACGAAAAAGTCTACAACATCATCAATCTCATTTACCACACCAAAAATTACGAGGGTGTGTCGCAAGACTACGAGTTTTCCAGACGAACGATGGAGGAGCATTGGCAGTCCGGCTACAACGACGCGGTTCGGACCCTGCGCCATCCCGAGGTTTTGCAGCGCCCCGAAAATCACGAAGGCGTTTTCACCTTCGACCTCGCGCGCGATGGACGTGAATAGAATGCACGGCAGGTTTGTCCCGGTCGACACCTGATGAGGAGATGCAGATGAAGCTTAGAGCTTTCGCGATGCCGCTGACCGACCCCGCCTATCCGCGCGGGCCCTACAAATTCTACAACCGCGAATTTGTGGTGATCAGCTACCGCTCGGATCCAGGCATTCTGCGCGAGGTGGTCCCGGAACCGCTGGAGGTGGTTGGCGACACGGTCAACTACGAGTTCATCCGCATGCCCGACTCCACGGGTTTTGGCGACTATACCGAGACCGGCCAGGTGATTCCGGTGCGGTTTCGCGCCGCCGATGGGACGGTCCAGCAGGGCGGCTATGTGCATGCCATGTATCTCGACGACAATTCGCCGATCGCCGGCGGACGCGAGATCTGGGGCTTCCCGAAGAAGCTCGCCAAACCAAAGATCGCGCATGAAAGCGAGACCTTGGTGTGCACCTTGCACTATGGCTCGGTGCTCTGCGTGTCGGCCACCATGGGCTACAAACATCATGAGCTTGATCCGGCGCCTTTGCTGAAAAGCCTGGCAAAGCCCAGTTTCATGATCAAGATCATCCCGCATGCGGATTGCACGCCCCGGATCTGCGAGCTCGTGCGTTATTATCTGGAGGGGGTCACCCTGAAAGGCGCGTGGTCCGGGCCCGCGGCGATCGAGCTTTTCGAGCATGCGATGTGCGACGTCGCCCGCCTGCCGGTGCGCGGGGTGGTTTCCGCCAGCCATTTTGTCGCCGACCTGACGCTTGGCCTCGGCGAGGTGGTGTTCGACTACCTGTCTGATTACGGATCAAAATACGATAGGAGTGTCCCATGCGTTTGAAGGATAAGGTTGCCGTCATCACTGGCGCCGCCAGCGGGATCGGTAAGGAGATCGCGATCACATTCGCCCGCGAAGGCGGCAAGGTCGTCATCGCCGACCTGGATCAAAAGGCCGCCGATGCGACCGCCGCCGAACTCGACTCCACCGGCGCGCGCGCGATTGGCGTCGCCATGGACGTTGCCAACGAAGAGCAAGTGAACGCCGGCATCGCCAAATCGATTGCCAGATTCGGCGCGCTCGATGTGCTCGTCAGCAATGCCGGCATTCAGATCGTCGACCCCATTGTCGATTTCGAATTCGCCAAATGGAAGAAGCTGCTGGCGATTCATCTCGACGGGGCCTTTCTCACCACGCGCGCCGCGCTTCGACAGATGTACAAGCAAAACAGCGGCAGCATCATCTACATGGGCTCGGTGCACTCGAAGGAAGCCTCGGTGTTGAAGGCGCCTTATGTCACCGCTAAGCATGGCCTCATCGGCCTCGCAAAGGTCGTCGCCAAGGAAGGCGCGGCGCACGGTGTTCGCGCCAATGTGATCTGTCCCGGCTTCGTCCGCACACCGCTTGTGGACAAGCAGATTCCCGAGCAGGCCAAGGAACTCGGAATCACTGAGGAGGAAGTCATCAAGAACGTCATGCTGAAGGAAACCGTGGATGGCGAATTCACCACTGTCGAGGACGTCGCCGAGGCGGCGCTGTTTTTCGCTGCCTTCAAATCGAACGCGCTGACCGGCCAATCGCTCGTCGTCACCCATGGCTGGTTCATGGAGTAGGCGATCCGCCGCTGGGCTGCCAAATCGCCGCTGACGTCCGCCAGCCGCTCGATGGCTTGGAACAGCTAATGGAAGACTCGCGGCGCGACGATCAAAACGGGACTGGACGTGTCGAATCCTTCAGCGACGGCGTCATTGCCATTGCCATCGCCCTGCTCATCCTGGAAATCAAGCCCAAGGCCGATACCGGCGAGAGAACTGTCGCCGGAACATGGCCACGCGTCGGCGCATCGCTCGAGTGCTTCACGCCAGAAGAATGCGCAAACTATTTCGGGAATGCCTGAAATGTTTCAAAATAAAGTAATCCCGCTCTAATGGTTTTTCGCGGCGACTCTCGGACGATCTGCAGTCATCCCTTGATCGCCTGTTTTAGAACCGTAACTTCACGTTTTGCCGGCTCAACACGTCGTCCATGAGCGAGATCAAATCCTCTAGGCAATACGGTTTGCAAAGCCGTGGCAACCCGGATTCTCCGGGGTTCGGAAGCTCGGCATAACCAGTCGCGAGGATGATTGGCATGTCCGGTCGGAGGCCGCGGATTTGATCGGCGAGCTCGCTGCCGGTCATTTGGGGCATTGCGTGGTCGGTTATCACGAGGTCGATCCTTGAATTCCCTTGGAGGACATTAAGCGCCTCTCTCCCAGAAGACGCCATGAGAACTTGATGGCCAAGGGACTCCAGCATGGACTCCGCGGTGGCCGCAACCATTGGGTCATCCTCGACGAGAAGAACGGTGCATGACCGCGAGGCGACACCAATATCCGACGATGACCGAGGCGGGGGTTCCGCGGCGCCTGGTTTCGCTGTGGGAAAATAAAGCTGGGCCGTTGTCCCGATACCAGCTTGGCTGGCTAGGCACAAGGCGCCCTGGGATTGCGCGGCAAGGCCATAGACCATCGACAGACCCAATCCCGTGCCCTTGCCCTGCTCCTTGGTGGTAAAAAATGGTTCGGAGGCTCGCTGGAGTGTCGCCTCATCCATACCGCTGCCCGTGTCCGTTAAAGCGATACACACATACTCGCCTGCGTTAAGACCCCGGACGCTGCTGGCCTTCACATTTTCGCGCCGGACGGCAATTTGGAGGCGGCCTCCATCCGGCATCGCATCGCGTGCGTTCAACGCGACATTCAGAAGCGCGAGTTCAAGCTGATTGGCGTCCGTATGGATCGGCGGAAGGCCGTCCTCGAATGCCACGGCAATCTCGATCGTGGGTCCGAGCGAGCTTCGCAACATATCGGTTATGCCACTAATGAGCCTGGGAACATCCACGGCGTCCGGCTTAAGATCCCGGCGCCTCGCGAAGGCAAGCAGCCTCTCGGTCAGGGCGCTGCCCCGATCGACGGCCTCGGCGGCGTGAGCAAGCCGAGACTTAATATCTGGGTCATCGGGCAGGCGTCGCGAGAGAATCTCGAGGTTTCCCGAAATTACCTGGAGCAAATTATTGAAATCATGCGCGATGCCCCCAGTGAGCTGGCCCAGGCTTTCGAGCTTCTGCATCTGCTGCACCTGGGCCCACGCCGTTTCGCGCTCGCGAGTCCGTTCTTCGACGCGCAGTTCCAGCTCGGCATTTGCACGCGTCAGCTCGGCGGTCCTCTCGTCGACGCGGCGCTCCAGCTCCGCATTGAGGAGTTCGAGCTGCCGGGTCTTCCGGAAGAGATCGGCAAACACCCGTACCTTGGAGCGCAGAAGCTCGGGGACGATTGGCACAGGCAGGTAGTCGACCGCCCCGTAGCTGTACCCCTTGACACGGTCGGGGTCGGCCAGCGCGACGGCAGAGACAAAAATGATTGCGGTGTGCCGAAAACGAGGATGGTCGCGGATCATCGCCGCGAGCTCAAAACCGTCGAGCTCAGGCATGCAGACATCGATGAGAATGATAGCGATGTCCTCCTTGAGAAGCTGCTCGAGCGCCTCCCGGGCGGATCCGGCCGTGATCAAATTTTCTCCGAGCTCTTGCAATATCGCCTGGTAGCTGAGGAGCTTCGCAGGCTGATCGTCGACAAGTAGAATGTTAATCGGATCCTTGGTCATGTACTCCTGCTGACGGTGAAGTCATAGCCGTAGTGTCGTCAAGAGCTGTCCGTGTCGACAGACTTGGCCAGGTAATCGGATGCGCCAGATTCGATGCGCCGTTCCAGTTCGGCATTTGCACGCGTCAGCTCGGCGGTCCTCTCCTCGACGCGGCGCTCCAGCTCCGCATTGAGGAGTTCGAGCAACCGGGTCTTCCGGAAGAGATCGGCAAACACCCGTACCTTGGAGCGCAGAAGCTCGGGGACGATTGGCACAGGCAGGTAGTCGACCGCCCCGTAGCTGTACCCTTTGACACGGTCGGGGTCGGTCAGCGCGACGGCAGAGACAAAAATGATTGCGGTGTGCTCAAAGCGAGGATGATTGCGGATCATCCGAGCGAGTTCAAAACCGTCGAGCTCAGGCATGCAGACGTCGCTGAGAACGATGGCGATGTCCTCCTTGAGAAGATGCTCGAGCGCCTCTCTGGCGGACCCGGCTTTGATCAAGTTTTCTCCGAGGCTTTGCAGTGTCGCCTCGTAGCTGAGGAGCTTCGCAGGCTGATCGTCGACAAGCAGAATGTTAATTGGATCCTTGGTCATGATACCCCTCCTACCGGTGAAGCCATAGCCGTAGTGTCGTCAAAAGCTGTTCCGTGTTGACAGGCTTGGCCAAGTAATCGGATGCGCCGGCTTCGAGACATTTTTCACGGTCGCCCTTCATGGCCTTGGCAGTCAGGGCGACGATTGGCAAGCGGCCGAAAAGCGGATTGTTGCGGATCAGCCGGATTGTCTCGTATCCATCCATCCCGGGCAACATGATATCCGTCAAGACAATGGCCGCGCCCGGGTTTGCATCGAGCAATGCAATCGCCTCGCTGCCGGTTGTGGCTGTCAGCACGCGCATTGCGCGGCGCTCGAGAACGCTGCTTAGCGCAAAGATATTGCGCGCGTCGTCATCGGCAAGAAGAACGGTTTTTCCGGCCAAGCCTTCATCCGAGCCGTGCAACCGCTCAAGCATGCGCTGTTTTTCCGCTGGGAGTCTGGTCACGTCCCGATGGAGAAAAAGCGCAGTCTCATCGAGCAGCCGTTCGGGCGATTCGACGCCCTTTACGACCACGCTACGCGCCATTGTGCGCAACCTTGCGTCCTCTTCTGGCGACAGTTCGCGTCCCGCGAACACGACGACCGGAATATCGCGCATTGCCGCATCGTTTGCGATCCGTTCCAAAAAGTCGAATCCGGACATGTCGGGGAGCCGCAGCTCGAGGACGATGCAGTCCACGGTTTGCTCGCGGAGGATGGCAAAGGCGACGGCGCCTGTCTCGGCCGCGATGATGTCGAGATCATCATCGCCGAGCAACTGCGCAATGCTCAGGCTTTCCGAGGCATTGTCCTCAAGGACCAATAGGCGCTTGCGCCGGCTGCTGATGAATTCCTTGATCCTTGTCAGCGCCGACGTCAAGGCCTCCTTGCTTGCAGGCTTGGTGACAAAGGAAAAGGCTCCCCCGGCCAGGCCGTGTCGGATCCCGTCGTCAGCAGTCAGGATTTGAACCGGAATGTGCCTTGTCGACGGATTGCGCTTTAGCTGACTGAGGACGCTCCAACCGAGCATGTCGGGAAGGAACACGTCGAGCGATATTGCGCTCAGCCGGTAGTCGCGGGCAAGCGCGAGCGCGCCGGCCCCACAGTCAGCGAGGAGAACCTTGAACTGTAAGCCATGCGCCAAATCGGCCAGAAAAATCGCGTCGTGCGGGTCATCCTCAACAATCAGCAATACTGCGTCATCGGGTTGAAGGTTGGCGCGGTCGTCCAGGATCTGCGCCTGTGGGCGCTCCGCCGTGGGAATGCTCCGCGTTGGAGCAGCCAACAGTACCGTACGCTGCGTTGCTGGGGAACCAGCATATTCCAGCGGCAAATAGAGCGTGAAGGCGCTGCCTCGCCCGGGGGTGCTCTGCAGCTGAATTTCGCCGGCGAGGAGTGTTGCCAGCTCACGGCTAATCGCGAGGCCCAAACCGGTCCCGCCGTATTTCCGGCTAGTGCTCGCATCGGCCTGCTGAAACGCCTCGAAAATGCTTTTTTGCTTCTCGGGCGCGATACCGATTCCGGTGTCGGAAACCTCGAACGCTACGACCGAACGCGCGTGATCCAAGGCCGGGTGGCCGGCGCTCCAGCCGCCGCGCGCCGCCGAAATTGCGAGGCGTACGCCGCCTGTTTCCGTGAACTTGAAGGCATTTGATAGCAGATTCTTCAGCACCTGCTGGAGGCGTTTGGAATCGGTTACGATGCCGCGCTCGAGCGAGGGATCCATCACCACATCGAAAGAAAGGTTCCGGCTTTCGGCTTCGTGGCGGAACATGCGAATCGTCATGTCCTTGAGGTCAGTGAACAAGACAGTCTGCGCGTCAACCGTCATCATTCCGGATTCGACTTTCGAAAGATCCAGGATGTCACTGATGAGATTCAAAAGATCGGTTCCCGCGCTATGGACCGTGCGCGCGAATTCCACCTGCTTTGCGGTCAGGTTGCCGTCGGGATTGTCACTGAGCTGCTGCCCGAGAATTAGAATGCTATTTAGCGGAGTCCGCAGCTCGTGTGACATGTTGGCGAGAAAGTCGGATTTATATTTCGATGCCAGCGCCAATTCAGTCGCCTTCTCTTCGAGCGCGCCGCGGGCCTGCTCGATCTCCTGGTTCTTACGTTCGACTTCCACATTGCGTTCGGCGAGTTGCTGGGCCTTCTGTTCCAGCTCTTCGTTGGTCTGCTGAAGTTCCTTCTGTCTTATCTGCAGCTCGGCGGCCAGCTCCTGCGATTGCTTCAGCAGGCCCTCCGTTTGCATCGTGGCCTCGATGCTGTTCAGCACTATGCCGACGCGGGCCGTGAGTTGATCGAGGAAGGCCACTTGCAGGTCCGTGAATGCGTTAACCGATCCAATTTCGATCACCGCCTTGACCTGCTCCTCGAACAGCACGGGTAGCACAATGACGTTCTTCGGCATCGCCTTGAAAAGGCCGGAGCGGATAGGCACGACATTCGACGGCATGTCGGTGATCAGCAGCCGTTTTGCATCCGCGGCGCATTGCCCGATTAGACCTTCGCCAATTCGGATACGCTCCAAGTGGCCCTCGGCACCGGCATCGGCATATGCGGAAAGCAGTTTAAGGCACGGCCCTTGTTCGGTATCCAGAAGGTAGATAACCTCGTTTTGGGCGTTAATCAGCGATGCCAATTCGGTCAGCAGCATGCGACCCACTGTGGCGAGATCGCGCTGGCCTTGCAGCATATTGGTAAACCGCGCGAGGTTTGTCTTAAGCCAATCTTGCTCGGTATTTTGGTCCGTGGTCAGCCGCAGATTGCCGATCATCGTGTTGATGTTGTCCTTGAGCTCCGCTACTTCGCCGCGCGCGTTAACCTGAATGGACCGGGTCAGATCGCCTTTGGTGACCGCGGTCGCAACTTCGGCGATTGCACGCACCTGCGTCGTGAGATTCGCCGCAAGCAGATTCACATTGCCGGTCAAATCCTTCCACGTGCCTGCCGCGCCTGGCACATTGGCCTGGCCGCCGAGTCGGCCTTCAACGCCCACTTCCCGGGCGACCGTGGTGACTTGCTCCGCGAAAGTGGCGAGCGTGCCGGTCATATTGTTGATCGTCTCGGCGAGGGCGGCCACCTCGCCCTTGGATATAACCGTGAGGTTTTGTTTGAGATCGCCCATCGCGACCGCGGTCACGACCTTGACTATCCCGCGGACCTGCTCGGTCAGATTCGCCGCCATGATATTCACGGTGTCGGTCAAATCTTTCCACGTTCCGGCGACACCGGGCACCGTCGCCTGACCGCCGAGTCGCCCGTCGGTACCCACCTCACGCGCGACGCGCGTGACCTCGCCCGCGAAGGCGTTAAGCTGATCCACCATCGTGTTGATGGTGTTTTTCAATTCGAGAATCTCCCCTTTTACATCGACGGTAATCTTGCGCGAAAGGTCGCCCCGAGCGACCGCCGTCGTAACCTCCGCTATATTGCGGACCTGCATCGTCAAATTGGCCGCGAGAAGGTTGACGTTGTCGGTCAAATCCTTCCAGGTTCCGTCCACGCCAGGCACAACGGCTTGGCCGCCAAGGCGGCCATCGGTGCCAACCTCGCGAGCGACCCGGGTAACCTCGGCGGCAAAGGAACGCAGCTGCTCGACCATCGTATTGATGGTTTCCTTGAGCTGGAGAATTTCTCCGCGAACGTCGACCGTAATCTTCTTTGAAAGGTCGCCGTTCGCGATTGCCGTGGCGACTTCTGCGATGTTGCGGACTTGTCCGGTCAGATTGCTCGCCATGAAGTTGACGTTGTCGGTCAAGTCCTTCCAGGTTCCCGCGACACCTGGAACGGTCGCCTGGCCGCCGAGCTTGCCCTCCGTGCCGACTTCGCGGGCGACGCGAGTTACCTCACCGGCGAAGGCATTCAGCTGATCGACCATTGTGTTGATGGTGTTTTTCAGCTCAAGAATTTCGCCTTTCACATCGACGGTGATCTTGCGCGAAAGGTCGCCGCGGGCGACCGCCGTGGTTACCTCGGCGATGTTGCGAACCTGCCCGGTCAGGTTGCTCGCCATGAAGTTGACGTTGTCGGTCAGGCCCTTCCATGTGCCGGCGACGCCCGGCACATTAGCCTGGCCGCCGAGTCGCCCGTCGGTTCCCACCTCGCGCGCGACGCGCGTCACCTCGCCGGCGAAGCGATTGAGCTGATCGACCATGGTGTTCAGCGTTTCCTTCAACTGAAGGATCTCGCCGCGCACATCGACGGTGATCTTTCGCGAAAGGTCGCCGTTTGCGATGGCCGTCGCGACTTCCGCTATGTTACGGACTTGGCCGGTCAGATTCCCGGCCATTGAATTCACGCTGTCGGTCAAGTCTTTCCAGGTGCCCGCCACGCCCAGGACTTGCGCCTGACCGCCGAGCCGGCCTTCGGTTCCGACCTCACGCGCCACGCGCGTAACCTCGCCGGCGAACGCGTTCAATTGATCGACCATCGTATTGATGGTCTCTTTCAGTTGCAAAATTTCTCCGCTGACATTCACCGTGATTTTCTTGGAAAGATCGCCGCGCGCCACCGCAGTGGCGACTTCGGCGATATTGCGAACTTGTCCGGTCAGATTGCTCGCCATCGAGTTCACGCTGTCGGTCAAGTCTTTCCAGGTACCGGCGACACCCTTCACTTCCGCCTGCCCGCCAAGTTTGCCCTCGGTTCCGACCTCGCGCGCGACGCGGGTAACTTCTCCCGCGAAGGCGTTCAGCTGATCGACCATCGTATTGATGGTGTCCTTGAGCTGCAGAATTTCGCCGCTGACATTGACGGTGATTTTCTTGGAAAGGTCGCCGCTGGCGATCGCGGTAGAAACCTCGGCGATATTTCGCACTTGCGCCGTCAAATTGCTCGCCATCGAATTGACGCCCTCGGTCAGATCCTTCCAGGTGCCGGCGACACCAAGCACGTTGGCCTGGCCACCAAGGTGCCCATCGGTGCCCACCTCGCGGGCGACCCGGGTAACTTCGCTCGCAAACGCGTTGAGTTGATCGACCATAGTGTTGACGGTGTCTTTGAGCTGAAGGATCTCGCCGCTCACCGAGACAGTGATCTTCTTTGAAAGATCACCCCGCGCGATTGCCGTTGCGACCTCGGCAATGTTGCGCACCTGGCCGGTCAGATTGCCGGCCATGGAGTTCACGCTGTCGGTCAGATCCTTCCAGGTGCCCGCCACCTCCGGCACCTCCGCCTGACCCCCGAGCCGCCCCTCCGTGCCGACCTCGCGGGCGACCCGCGTCACTTCGGAGGCGAATCCGTTGAGCTGGTCGACCATCGTATTGATCGTATCCTTGAGTTCCAAAATCTCGCCGCGGACATCGACGGTGATCTTTCGCGAAAGGTCACCGCGGGCGACCGCCGTTGTCACCTGCGCGATATTGCGGACCTGGTCGGTAAGGTTGCCGCACATCGCATTGACCGAGTCGGTCAAGTCTTTCCATGTCCCGGCGACGCCCGGAACCAGAGCTTGGCCGCCCAGTTTGCCTTCCGTGCCAACCTCGCGCGCGACACGCGTCACCTCCGAGGCAAACGAACGCAGCTGATCCACCATGGTATTGATGGCGTCCTTGAGCAGCAGAATCTCGCCCCGTACATCGACGGTGATCTTTTTCGATAGATCGCCATTGGCGACGGCGATTGTGACTTCGGCGATATTGCGGACTTGTCCGGTCAGATTGTTCGCCATCGAATTGACGCTCTCGGTCAGATCTTTCCAAACGCCGGAGACCTCCCGCACCTGGGCTTGCCCGCCAAGCTTGCCATCGGAGCCAACTTCGCGGGCAACCCGCGTCACTTCCGAGGTGAACACGCTGAGTTGTTTGATCATGGTGTTGACGAGCGTCGCCGAGCGCAGGAACTCGCCTTTCAGCGGCCGGCCATAAGCCTCAAGCGGAACGGTGTGCAAGAGATCCCCGCGTGCGACGGCTGCAATCGCGCGGGTTAAAGTATTTGTCGGCCACAGGAGGTCGTCGACGAGGGTGTTGATGGACGCCTCCATGCCACCCCAGGCGCCAACCGATAGCGGAAACTTAGCGCGTTTGCGAGTGTTGCCGTCGCGGCCAACCACTTGGCCGATCGTTTCGAGTTGCCGGGCCATCTGCTCGTTCGCCATGACGATCTCGTTAAAAACGTCCGCGATTTTTCCGGCAATACCGGCTTGGTCATGCTGCAGGCGGACGGAGAAATTTCCAATTCGCACGCACTGTAAAGCATCCAATAGCGTCCGCGGGTCCAAGGAATATTCCTCCGAAACGCCACTGATTCCGCAAGACGCGGCCGGTTCCCGGCTTCGTGAGGAGCGGGCCGCGATAGGGCGTTCGGAAACGGGCTGCGCCTTGGCTTTAGCAGTTCGCGACATTGGTAATCCTCCGCTGCGGTCGTTTCAGTTCTTGGAGATGTAATCCGATTCCAGATCTATTCTTTT
>Ga0185299_10002727_pt1 | contig 26055 bp, 28 predicted proteins | sample PaiPotPPA55metaG_FD_128002 | JGI IMG/M metagenome (GOLD analysis project Ga0185299, IMG submission 128002) | Iron sulfur acid spring bacterial and archeal communities from Banff, Canada, to study Microbial Dark Matter (Phase II) - Paint Pots PPA... ...
TCGCCGATGGGGCGATGGGCACCTTGCTCATCGCGCGCGGAGCGCAGGTTGCGTCGTGTGTTGAAGTGCTCAATGTGGATGCACCAGATGTGGTTCGGGGCGTCCACAGCGACTACGTCGGCGCGGGCGCGGACATTATTGAGACGAATACCTTCGCCGCAAACAGGCTCAAACTCGCAGCGCACGAACTGCGCGGCAAATTAGCAGAGATCAACCGAGCCGGCGTTGCGCTGGCACGAGAAGCGGCAGGCGAAAAGGCGTTCGTCGGCGGCTCAGTTGGCCCGCTGGGCGCACTCCTGTGGCCGTTCGGCATCGTCACAGCGGATGAGGCACGCGATGTTTTTGCCGAACATGTGGCGGCCGTCGCAGCGGGCGAGCCCGACTTTTTGGTGCTCGAGACGTTCGGCAGCGCGACTGAACTACTGCTTGCGCTCGCGGCGGCAAAACGCGTCGCTGCGCATCTGCCCGTGCTCGCGTCGCTGTCGGTCGTTGAAGATGGCAAGACTGCTGCCGGCGATCCGCTGCTGCCCGCCTTTACGCGTCTGCTCGATGCCGGCGCGGATGCTATCGGCGTCAACTGCGCGGTGGGCCCGCACGCTGTGTACGATGCACTCGCGCCGATCGCGGCATCGATCGAAGCGCCACTGTCGGTCATGCCGAACGCCGGTTATCCGCAACGGCTTGACGATCGTACGATCTATGAGTCATCGGCGACGTACTTCGCGCAGTTCGCGGAGCGCTTCGCGGAGCTTGGCGCCACGGTTCTCGGCGGATGCTGCGGCACGACGCCAGATCACATTCGGGCGATTGCGCAAACTGTCTCAGGCAGAGCGCGGCAGCACCCTACGGTCGCACGCAGCGTCACGGATGCACGCGACGATGATCGCGTTCCGCACCAACGGGCTGTTGCGTTAAACGCACCGACAGCTTTTGAGCGCAAGCTGGGGCGGCAGTTCGTCGTGACCGTGGAAGTATCACCGCCGCGTGGCGCTGATGCAAGCGCTGCAGTCGACGCCGCTCGCGTTCTCGAGCTCGCGGGCGCTGACGCCGTGAATATTTCGGACAATCCCACGGCGCGCTTGCGCATGTCGAGCGCGGCACTCGCACATCTCGTCATGCGCGAAACAAAGCTGGCAACAATCCTGCATCTGACATGCCGCGACCGTAATCTGCTCGCGCTGCAAAGCGAGCTGCTCGGAGCCGCGGCATTGGGCGTAACCGGGGTCTTGGCACTCACCGGCGATCCGAGTAATGTCGGGGATTTCCCGAAGGCCACCTCGGTGTTTGACGTCACGTCACTTGGGCTCACGCAGATCATCCGCGATCTCAACGCGGGCAAAGATCATGCAGGCAATGACATCGGCCGGCCGACGCACTTCCGCATCGGGGTCGCAGTCAATCCTACAACCAAGAGCTTGACGTCGGAGCTTGAGAAGTTTGAACAGAAGTTGCGCGCCGGAGCTGACTTTGCGGTGACGCAGCCGATCTTCGACATTACGGCTATTGGGCCGTTCCTCGCGTGGATGGCCGAACGACGTTTCCCCGTGCTCGTCGGCGTGCTCTTGCTGCGCAGCTATCGCAACGCAGAGTTTTTGCACAATGAGGTTCCCGGCATGCACGTGCCGGAGACCGTTCGCGAGCGCCTGCGGATATCAAACGACGAAGAGCGTGAAGGCGTTGCCATCGCAAGCGACATCCTCGTCGAGCTTGCGCGCACGCCGGGAGTCGCCGGCGCGTACCTTATCCCTCAAGATCGTTATGATGCGGCGGCTGAAGCGATGCGCAAAGCCTCACGAGAACGTTCACTTGCTTGAATCGCGGCGTAAGTGCTCCATGAACAGATCGCGATCCGTGAGCGGCTTGGAGTCCTTGCGTACTTGCGGAAAGCGCTGAGCATCCGCGAGTTCCATCGCCTCATTCATGAGCGCCGATGTCTCCTCTAAGGCCGGCGGCGCTGAGCTTGTCTGCGCCACAGGCTCGGCTAAGAGGAGGAGTACGCCCCCGTCAACAGTTTTCTCGACGTGGCCAACAATGCTGCCCGAGCGGTCGTACACGCGTCCCCACGTGTCGACCTTGCCGAGCTTTTCATGTTGCATGCTGAAGACGGTTCCCTCGCCGTCGACTCTGCCCACTTGGTGCACGCCGGATTCATCGTCGTAAATTTCGCCAGCGTTCGTAGCGCGCCCGACGATTGGTCCTCCCTCAGGACCTAATGTGATGTTTCCCGATGAGTCCACCCGCGCAACGATGGACCCGTTGGATCCCTTAACGTCTCTCACGATCCGCCCTCCTGTGGCAGTTGTGCGCCGTGTGCATCGAGCACGGCGTTAACCAGCTCATCGGCGTGCTTGTTCTCCCTGCGGGGAACGTGCACGGCCTTCCAATCTGAAAACTCCCGCAAGAGTCTTCGGACCTCGCTGTAGAGTTCGAGCATTTTCGTGTCTTTCACCCTATACAAACCGTTGAGCTGCCTCACGATCAGCTCCGAGTCCATATGAACCGTGACGCGTTCGCACCCGAGTTCCTTGGCGCGCCGCAGCGTCATCGCGAGCGCGCGGTACTCGGCGACGTTGTTTGTCGTTGTGCCGAGAAATTCGCTGAGTTCTTCGACGACTTTTCCATCACTTGCGATAATAATGCCGGCGCCGGCTGCAGGTCCTGGATTTCCACGCGCTCCCCCATCCGTGTAAATCGCGCAGTCTGATAGCCGCAAATACAATCGTGCTCCCATAATCAACAGGGTGGCGACGGGAAACGCTCGAAGCCCGTGAGTGTGAAATTCCGCGTGCGCTTAGCGCTCCTCATTGCAATTATGGCGGCCGCAGTAACGGCCACAACCACACACCAAAATGCGGTTGCGAAACCTGCACCCTCACCTTCTCCGTCGCCGACGAATCCACCCACGCCATACATGGCCCCCGAGCAGGTAACCAATGGGATTTGGGACGTCATCATGCAGACCACGGGTCAAGACCCATCGTACTCGACGATGAAACTCAAAGACGTGGGCGATGCGGTGACTGGTGTGTGGATTGCGGATAAGAGGACGACGTATAACCTCAGCGGCAAGAGAGACGGTAAACACCTTGTGCTCGACATTAGCAAACCGAGCAAGCCCGCCACCATCGTGGGCAAGATCGACGCCGAAATCGACGGCATCGCTGACATTGTCGGCTTGATTACCCTTGGCACCGTGGAGACGCCGTTCCAGGCTGCGCAACATTCACGCATTCCGCCGCCGATCGAGGCGAGCGCGCCACCAAACGTAAGCCCGTCACCCTACTAGGAAAGGCGTTTTACTGTCCTTTCAAAGCTCCTATGGTCGTCACATACCATACCTGGCCCTGCCATGTGGGCGTTGCCCCTTCGTTCAATGAAGCCTGGAAATTGACGATCAACCCATTCGCGTTGCGGTCCGATACATTGCGCGACGCAAGCCACGCTCCGTTGATGTAGTCAAAGTGTGCCACGGTTCCAAGGCCGTCGTCGGTATTCTCGTGGCGGTAGCTGACGATCACGTGGTCCTTGAATAGCGGTTCCCACACCTCGGCGGTATAGGCCTTGCTGGTTGCCGGCCCAAACGTCGACCCGTCAGCTGGATTTATTCCGGGATGGTTGTCGTAGCCGTGCTGGTAGATAACCAATGCTCCTGGGAATCCTCTCGTAGGGTCGACTTGCGCATACCCTGCGTAACCGCTATAGCGATCGATCATACCGTTCGATGTGGGGAATGTTCCAACGCCGCCATAGGCACCGAATTCAACCGGCTTGTAGCCAAGGCCATCGACGAGGTGCCATTGGAACGTCTTCTCCGTGCTCGGACCCCAATCAGTTGCCCCGCCGGTTCCCGTCACATCGCCGGTGGGCCCGAAATAACCAAGGTCTGCAGTGAACCAGCCATGCGAGTATGCGATCTTGCTGCCCCAGCGATTTGAACTCCAAGGGGCCGCATGCTCTCCGACGACCATCCCGGGTGTGTTGAATCCGGCGAGATCGAAGAACTGGCTAAACGGCGAGGGCGCCGGCGCTTCAACCTTTCCGACGAACAGATGCCCGTCACGATGGAAAAGGTTGTTGTAGGTCACCCAGAGAGTGTCGGTGGGTCCAGGCGTGTTACCCAAGTACACCCACTGATGGAGGTGGAACGTGAAGTCCGTACCGATGTAGCCGGCGCCGTGAATGGCGAGGTTGCCCCACGTCACCGCGGGACTCGACGAATCATACGTTGGATTTTCGCCGATCCAAATCGGATCGGCACGCTCGAGTGTTTTCGCATCGAGCGACGCGTAGCCGGTGCGTTGCACGTAGCGTCCGTACGCGTTCAGCATCGGGACCACCGAATGACACGTTTGGCAATCCATGCCATACGCTTGTGCGAAGTTAGGCATGGCAGAAGTCGGCCGCACCATCTCGATCGTCCACGCCAGCACTACCATTGAGGCGAAGAGGATCGTGGCGCGGCGAAATCTCACGGTGTTACTTCAATTGTCAGAGTCATGTCAGGGTGTCCAGGACCGCAGACGATGGCGCAGTTTAGGACGTATTTGCCTGGCTTTTTCGGCGTGAAGGTGACGAGCTCGAACTTACCCGGAGCAATTGTTGTTTTTGCAATCCCAAGGTCGGCGCTTTCGATTCCATGGACGCCGCCTGACGATGTCAACCGCAGAGTCGTCTCTTGGTTCACGGGAATGGAGATTTTAGCGGGCGTGAACTTCCAGTTTGAAGCTACGATGTCAACGCTTGGGTGCGCTATCGCCGCAGCTCCAGATGCAACGACCGCTATAACGGCCAAGGCGAAAAGCCTACCTATTCTCTGAAAACTGTACATGTTATACCCTCCACTTCTATTATAGGCTTCTTGCGTTCGGCTGTGTGGAATGTCTTGTGAAGATGTGTTTTAGTCGTAGCGAGTTTAGTTCAACTCATAGTGCTGCGGCCCATGTTTAGGAGAGGCTCAACTCAAGGTCGAGCCTCTCACGTGGACTTTTGTCGATTGCCGCTACGTCGTTATTTCGGTATGTCGCCGCAGGCGACGTACTTCTTTAGATTTGCTGCGGACTCATGAACGTTGATCGCCATACCGCCCGTCGTAATCGTTTCAATGGGGACATCCACGATCGTATTCGATTTGCCCAGCACAACGTCTTTAAGCGGGTACTTCGGCGCGGGGTTGAGCTTCGCACAGGTGCCCATGTGGATGTGAGCCGGCTGTTTTCCGGTTGTGTTCTCGCCCTTTATTCCGATGACGACGCGGGTTCGGCCAGCATCGAGAGGCGTGAGTGTTGCCGTACCCGATTCACCGGATCCGTTTTGTGCTTTCATCACAACGGTGACTGTTTCAACCATCGCCGTGGCGGTCGCCATAGCCATGGACGTATTAGTCGGTGCGGTCGAGGTATTTGATGATTCCGTCTTGCTGCTGCAGGCTGTCATCAAAAGGATGACTGCGCCTAGCACCACGAGTTTCATTGTCATGGAAACCTCCTCGGTGATCTCGCGTTCATGCTTGGTTATTCCCAATCCCCTCTAGCGCGTAACAGCTCCTCCGCTGAAAAGCCCCCCGATAGGCCCCCTGACGCCCTGGCTCCAAACCCCGCCTACGTCTTCTCCGCCGGGGATAGTGCGTTCATGGCTACTGTCTGCCTGATGCTCGTCCTGGGCGGTATGCTTCGCCGCTCCTCTACTATGAAAGCTTCACCGCTCCTACAAGCGAGTTTCGCGCCAGCGCGTGAGTACGCAGCCCTCTACAGAAAGCTCGAATGTCAACTCCTCGATATTCAAGCGCGAGGAGCTCATAAAGCTTCGCGATCGGGAGCCGACGTTGATGAGCACTTCGCCTCAGACGACGACAAGGCGCAGACTTCACTCCGCAAGAAGTGGTGAACCGTGTTCGTCCGGCGCCTCAAGCTGCGTCCACCGCAGCTTTTACCACTATGGATGAAGCGGGCACGCTTAGAGCAGCGCCTCGCGCCCGAGACTCGCGTTGTCTCGATCATCGCCGGTCCCGGCTACGGAAAGACCGTCCTCGCAGCTCGGCTGTACTCAGCGTGGGCGGGGCAAAAATTCTGGTATAGCCTCGATGCAGCCGACGCCGACCTCGCAGTGCTCGTCTCCCATATGGATGCCGGGCTACGCGCTCTGGAAGTTCCATTGCCCGAGTTTGATCCATCCAACGCCGCTGCGCTCGGGTCACCGAAGGAAATTGGAAGTAGATTTGCCGAGGGCCTTGCCGAAGCGCGGAACCCGGTTCTTCTCGTGTTCGACGACGTGCACGTCCTCGAAAAAAGCCGATCTCTGGCTGCCCTTGACGAACTCGTCAGACGCGCCGGTCAGGGCAATGTTGCCTTTGTCCTGAGCGGACGTTCGATGCCGGTCGCGCTGGGAACGATCGCGACAGCCGGGCAACTCGAGAGCATCGCTGCCAGCGACCTTGCGTTTAACGATTCGGAAATTCTTGCTTATCTGCGCCTGGCCGTGCAAGAAAAAGTTAGCGACGCGCTTGTTCGGCTCGCAGCGCAAGCGGAGGGCTGGGCGGCAGGACTCACGCTCATCGCCTCGAGCGCCCGCAAGGTTGTTGCATCGGGTGTGGCCCGATCTGAAACATTGGCGCCCGATGAAGCCTCGCTACCGCCTGCAAACAGCGACGAGATGCGGCACTATCTGTTTGACTATTTGGCGAGCGAGGTGCTCACGGAGCTCACTGCGGCAGAGCGCCAATTTTTGCTCGACACGTCAATTTTGGAACAGCTCGAAGTGGAGCTGTGCGATGCGCTTGCAAGCACGACTGGGTCCCGCAAAATTCTCGCGTCGTTCACCGACCGTGGGCTGTTCGTGGCGCGCCGCTCGGACGACGCATATACATACCATCAGCTCTTTCGCGAGTTCCTCCGCCACAATCTCGAACGTGCAGAGCCGGCCGAACACATTGCTTCACTCCATAGACGCGCTGCACAGGTCTTTGCAGCACGGGGCGATGCGCGTCAAGCAATTACCCACTACCTTGAGGCAGGCGACATCGAAGCGGCGATCAGCTCACTTGAAGCCGCCGCCTTGGACATGCTGCGGATGGGATTGATCTCATCCGTTGACGCCGTGTTACGCCGGATTCATCCCGACCGCGTACGCACCAGCCCGATTTTGATGACGGTGCTCGGGCGCGTACAGCGCGAACGCGGCGAGTGGGACAATGCGCTCCAAACACTCGAGCTCGCAATTGCAGGTGCTCGCAATCGACAACAATTCGACGTTCTCGCCGAAGCTGTGCGCACGTGCGCGCCGATCCTGGGATCGCGAGGCGAGTTCAGCCGCCTGCGCGACATGCTCGACGAGGCATTGGCGTCGAGCGTGGAATTGCCGGAGTCGAGTTTATCGAGCTTACGCATGACCCTCGCCGCCGTGCACGTCGAAGCCGACGAGCTTGATGAGGCACTTACGATTTACCGCGACATTACGCCGCTCATCGTGGCACGAGGAGATCTCGCGGCCCACGGGCTTGTGTTGCACAACACCGGTGTTGCTCACCTCAGGCGAGGGGATATCTACACCGGACTCTCGCTGTACGAGCGCGCGCTCAAGCTCAAAGAACACGCCGGCCAGCATGTCTCGAAACTGACGACGCTTGGCGACCTCATCTATGTCAAGACGCTGCTCGGTGACCTCGATGAAGCAGAGCGCCTCGTTGACGTTTTGCTTTCGCAGGCCGAGGACATTGGAGCAACTCACATCGTCACGCGCGCGCTTGAACAACGTGGGGCTTTGAAGCTGCTGCGCGGCGACATCGATGCCGCGCAAGAGCTGCTTCGCCGCGCGCAAGCATCTGCCGATCCCGCCGATATGATCCTCATGCCAGAGATCGAGCACGGTCTCGCAAAATGCGCGTTGTTCAGGCGCAACTTTGCGGAAGCGGATGCATTGTGTGCGCACGCCTCCGCCAACCTCAGCAGTCTGGGCCGCCACCAGCAGCTTGCACCCATTCTCATAACTCGTGCGCATGTGCTGGCAGCAAGCGGCGATACGTCCATGTCGATCAAGCTCGCCGAGGAAGCAATCGTTGAATGCGGCCAAGGCGCTAACGCGATCGTTCAGGCGACCACCGCTTTGGAAGCCGCGGCTATCCTCGCAGCTCATGCGAGCGTGCGTGGGGCTCGCGACGCAGAGCGGGTCGATCGCCACGCTGCGGAAGCTGCAACGACAGCGATCGGGCTCGTGCACCAGCGCGATTATCGTTTCTTGCTGCATACGAAAGCCGACGTGTTCGAGCGCCTGCGTCCCCACTTGCATCGCTGGGGCATCGGCTCTGCGTTGATGCCCGAACAGAGAGTGGAGCTGCCCAGCTCTTTGCGTATTGAAGCACTGGGCGCCTTACGTGTTTTCGTCGAAGGCAAAGAAGTGTCGTCGGAAGCTTGGAAGCGGCGGCGCGCGCTCGACGTCTTCGCCTACCTCTTCAGCCAGCGGGGCCGAGCGGTAGCCCGGGCCCGGCTCATCGATCTTTGGTGGCCCGAGAGCGACGCCGATGCAGCTCACGATAGCCTCCGCGTGGCGATCTCGGCGATTCGTAAGGTTGTCGGAGACGTCATCAAATACGAGGCGAATGCGTATCGCTTCGTCGCGCCGCCGAATACCGTCATCGACGTGGCGCTCTTCGACGAATTCTTAGACCATGCGCGGCAGGCGGCTGCCAGCGGCGATGCAGAGCGTGCGCGACACAAATATAAAGCGGCCGCGGACCTGTACCGCGGTGATTTTCTGGAGGGCATGCAAGAAGGCGGTTGGCAGTGGCACCAGCGCGAGCGTTTGAGGGCGGCGTGCATCGAGGCGCTTCGGTGGATCGCGCAAGATCGGCAGGAGGCCCGCGACGCGACCGGCCTGCGACTCGCGGTCGAACGAATCTTGGAGATCGCCCCGTTCGACCTTGAGGCGGTTCGCATGCGCCTTGAAGCGCTTGCTGGCGACCTGCGTTTCGCCGAAGCCGAGCAAGACTATGCCGCCTGGCGAGAGCGCTATCGAGCTGCCGTGGGCGCCGAGGCCCCAGACTTCTGGAAGTCTCCGAAACCCATCCCCGATGCATCGCCTCGGACCCCTGTCCCAGCTGCCGGTTAAGCCAGGAAATTTTTATCCCCAGTGTTCGCGGGTTGTCACACCTTCGCGGGTAGAATGACATTAGTTTATCCCCGTCCGGCCTAGCCTAAGAGGAGAACCTGATGAAGCGCTTTGTGCTGTTAGCCGCCCTGATGACGGCAGCTTTTGTGCTATCAAGCAATTTGCCGGCGCGAGCTCTTTCCACCGACGGAATCGCTGCATCGGTTCCGCAGTTTGAGTCGGCCGCGACATACGTGGGTCCCGCGCCTGCAACCCAAAAGGTGCACCTCGTTGTTTTCCTCGCCTATCCGAATCAGGCGGCGGTCGACAGCTTCACTCAGGCAGTCAACGATCCGGCTTCTTCTTCCTACGGGGCATTCATGACGCCCGACCAGTTCGCGTCAACTTTCGCACCATCGCCGAGCACCTACACGACCGTCGAGTACGTGCTCGTCGGCGCCGGCGTTCAAGTCATTCAAACGTATGCAAACCGCAAGGTCATCGATGCGGTCGCGACTGTCGCGCAGGCCGACGCTTTCTTCCACACGATAATCAGCCAATATAAATACAACAACGTAACCTACTACGCTAATTCAATACCAGCCGTCCTACCCTCAGCCTTAAAGGGCATCGTCATGGCGGTGAGCGGTTTCAACAACTTTGCGACCCACGTTGCACAGCCGCCGCACGTGCAAAACCCGCTGACCACGCCCTTTGGCTATGGTCCGCTTGACATCGAAACTGCTTATAACGAACCGGTTCACCTCAATCGCGCAACCGGCCAGGGCGTCACGATCGCCATTGAAACCGCCTACGATTACCTCGACGGCGATGCAACAGGGTACTGGAGTGCATTCGGCGTGAAGCGAACAGGTTATCTCTTCCGAAAGTTCGTGGATGATCCCGTTGCTCAAGGCCTGCCCCTGCCAGGGCAGAGCGACGAGACCACGCTCGACATGCAACAAACCACGTCGAATGCACCTGGCGCCAACGTGCTCGTCTACGAAGGTGTCGACCCGCTCAATTCAACCTTCGACGACATCTACGAGGCGACCGTCATCGATCCGCGCGTGGACGTCGTGACCACATCATGGGGCTCGTGCGAGGCTGGCTCCGATCCCAACGAAGTGGCGGCCGACAATGACCTCTTCGAACAAGGGGCTGCGGAAGGGCAGACACGCTTCGCGGCCGCCGGCGATAACGGCTCGCGCGATTGCGGTACGAATAACCCGCCCGACGGACTTCCGGGTCAGCCAAATCCGATCAATGTCGACTTCCCTTCAAGCTCTCCGTGGATTGGAGCCTCCGGCGGCACGTCACTCGTTCTCAACGCCAATCGGACGATCAAGTCCGAGACAGCTTGGTCGGGGGGCGGCGGTGGTTTCTCGCAGTTCTTCGGACTGCCGAAATACCAAACGGTAGTTCCGACACTTGCCAGCAGAGTCTGGCGCAACACGCCGGATGTGGCACTCGATGCTGATCCCAACACGCCGTACGCGCTTTTTTATCTCGGCTCATGGGCGCTTGCGGTCGGCGGCACGAGCTGCGTCGCGCCGAACCTCGCGGCTATGTACGCGCAGTTCGACCAGTACTGGGGCCACAGATTGGGCTTATCGCAGACAGGCCTATATAATGGATTCCGCCTCCACACCTATCCGGGTTCAGCGTGGCACGATATCGTTGCAGGCAGCAACGGCGACTATGCTGCGCACCCGGGCTATGACAACGCGACCGGGGTTGGCTCGCTGAACGCCTATAACTACATGCTGCAAATACCGCGCACGCGCGGGGCACTGCCGTTGGCCCGCCGCAGCGTGTGGCACAGGTGAGTGTCATGCGAAAGCCGCAAGACAGCCCGAGGGTGCATCTGGGGTCACTCGGCGGCACGATCGAGTGGCCATCGGATCGCGAGGCTGAAACCACTCCTGCAAAAGGTGATGGGCCATCTCCGCAGGACGACGCCCAGCCGGACGCAGCCTCCGGCAAATAATGCAGCGACAGGACAACAGAACGGTCGACACGGTCGACCGCCTTACTTATGGTTTGACGAGCGGGTTCTTGTCCGCGAATGCGCCCTTGGGGTTGGGCTTCACCCACACGATGAGATCCCAGACCCTTGGAAAGTCGAATACAGTTGCGACTTGGGATGTCGATTTGACCTTCTTCATCTTAACAAGGTCGGCGGCGGTCGGATGCTTCGGGTCTCCGCCACGCTTTGCAAAGGCCGGCGACATCATATACAAATCGTAGGTCATCTTGCCGGTCTTTGGATCCCGAAGCACGTAGTGAATATGGTCGTCGAATTCGTACCACCGCCCCGGATTAACGCCAAACAAATTCGGGCGCTTGCCTCCCGTGCTCGGCATTGAAAAATCCGCACCTAACAAGTTGCCGTTTTTGTCATACCACAGCTGACTCGGGTGCTGTATGTCTTTCGAGTTCCACTGCATGTTGGCGTAGCTGATCGCGCCTGTTTCATCAACGCCGGTATAGCGCACATACCCGGCCTTCTCCGCGTCGCTTGCGTGGGGGAATCGTTTGTTGAAATCAGCCTGGATCGATTGAACGAACGCTTGTTCAGAGGCAGACATGGGTCCCTTATACGTTGGTGACTGATCGGCTCTGGATGCCCCAATCATTGACACAAGCATGACAATAAAGATAGCGGCCGCGCGCTTGAACATGCGGTTAACTCCCTTCGAACGCCATATTGGCGAACACACGGTTACTCGCTTCGCGCAAAAAACCTCTTACGAACCTCTATGAGTATAACACTCGCGACGTCAGCAGCGTGAGGGTGCGGCGCAACCGCTGCGCGACGGCGGCGTTCGCCCCTTCATCGATTCCGCGCAAGCCGATTTCCACCCAGCGCCGGCCTTCCGCTTCCAGACCGCCATGCCACCAAAACATTTCCAAAGCGCTGGCGAGCGTCGCGCCGAGGGCGACATCGCACCCGCCACCGAGCGCCCATTCCAACGTTGCCCGGAAATTTTCGCAGTCGGGCTCGACGCTTAAGAGCCACCCCGACAAAGGCATGGAATTGAAGTTTTTTTCTGCAGTTTGGGCGGCCGCTAGAAAATACTGCGCATGACGGCGAGTGATGTCCTTGCGCTCGCCGCTCGCCGTGAGTTTCTCAAGCCCGTACTCGCGCATTGATTCAAGCAGGCGGTAACGTTCTTGAACGCCGGTCGTATCTGCGACCACGAGCGACTTATCCGTAAGCGATGCGACCAGATCGAAAATGTCTACCTCGGGTGTCTCGGAGCAGGCACAGATGAAGCATGCAGCGTCGATCGTGAAGCTACCCGCGAATATCGACAGCTGGTTGAACAGGCGGCGCTCTTGCGCCGACAGCAAATCGTAGCTCCAATCGATTAACGCGCTGAGTGTTTTCTGGCGAGGAAGAGCGGTACGGCTGCCAGCCGTGAGAATCTTAAAGCGCTCGTTCAAGCGCTGGTCAAGATGGGATACGCTCAGGACCTTCACCCGAGCGGCCGCAAGCTCAATGGCAAGCGGAATGCCGTCGAGCCGCCGGCATATGTCCGCCACGATGGCCGCGTTGTCATCGCTCAGACAAAAGGATCGGTTGACAAGGGAGGCCCGATCGACAAAGAGTGCGACGGCTCCGTAATCCATGGCATGTGCCGAATCGAGGCGCACGGCTTTGTCAGGGATCCTCAAACACGCAAGATGTATAACCTTTTCACCCGCGATCCCAAGCACCTGACGCGATGTCGCGACGATGCGCACATTCGGGCACGTGCGCGTAATGGCATCGGCAAACGTTGCGGCCGCCTCAAGCACGTGCTCGCAACTGTCAAGGACGATAAGCAGCTCTTTTCCCTTGAGCCACTGACAAATCGCGTCGTGCAAGCGTCCATGCGCTTGACTCACCCCCAACGCTTGCGCGATGACACTCGTCACGGATCCAGGCTCGGTGATCGGTGCGAAGTCCGCAATCCAAACGCCGTCGGAAAAGCGATCGAGCAGTTCAGCGCCCACCTGGGCGGCGAGCCGGGTCTTACCGACTCCGCCGGCACCGAAGAGCGTCACCAACCGATGCTCCCCGACGTATGTTTTGAGCTCTTCGAGGTCTCGCTCGCGGCCAATGAACGTGGTGACCTGGACCGGGAGATTATTGGGCAAGACATCCAGCGAATTGAGCTGCGGGAAATCTCTCTGCAAATTGCCGATGGTTGCTTGCCACACTCGCTCGGGCTCGGCCAGATCTTTGAGCCGATGCAAGCCAAGGTCGGAAAAGACAACATCCTTTGCGTCGTTGTGCACGAGCTCGTGCGTGATGCCGGACAGCAGCAGTTGACCGCCGTGACCGATCGACATGAGTCGCGCAACACGGTTCACTGCCGGACCAAAATAATCAGCATCGCGCTCTTCTGCGGAACCTGTGTGCAGGCCCATGCGCGCCCGTAACCCATCGACGGCCGAGAAATCTTCTTGCGCGAGTGCAAGCTGCGCGTCGAGCGCGGCATGCAGGGCGTGCGAGGCATCACTGAAGGCGGCGCAAAAAGCATCGCCCACGGTCTTGAAGACATACCCGCCGTAGCGCTCAATTGCCACCCGCATGAGATCGTCGTGGCGCGCAACCGCAGCCTTCATGGGCTTGCGGTATGCCTCCCAGCGCTCGGTACTGCCTTCGATATCGGAAAAGAGGAACGTGACGGTGCCGCTCGGCAACGATCGAGATTGCTTGGTCTGACCCCCCTTGCCCGATGTAGCGGGTGACATCGGCTATGGAGTTCTGGCGGGCTCGTACCCAGCCCTACGGTGCTTGCCAAAACCGCCCAATGCACGATAAAATGTACCTCTAAAGCGAGGCATCTTTACACTTACGGCGAGCGGGAGGATTTCTATGCCGCGATACATGGTCGAGCGCACCTTCAAAGACGGCCTCAATATTCCAGCCACGGACGAAGGTGCGACAGCGTGCGCAAGCGTCGTCGAGAAAAATGAGGATCTCGGTGTCACCTGGGTCCACTCCTACGTAGCCAAGGACCACAAGAAGACCTTTTGCATCTACGACGGCCCAAGCGAAGATGCCATCCGCAAGGCCGCGCAGCGCAACGGTCTCCCGGTCGACAGCGTCTCAGAAGTGAGTGTCTTAGACCCATATTTTTACCACTAACATTCGCTTGCTCACCGTGGGGCATAGCACCCTCACGGCCGACGACTTCATCCAACTCGTGCAAGGGGCAGACATCAAACACGTCGTCGATATTCGCACAGTTCCGACAAGCAAACGCAGTCCGCATTTCGCCCGCGACAGCATGCAAGCATGGCTTCCCGGCGCAGATGTATCGTATCGTTGGGAGCAGCGCCTCGGCGGCTTTCGGCGACCTCTTCCCGATTCGAAGAATATCGCTTTGCGGCATTCGTCATTTCGTGGATATGCAGATTACATGCAGACACCGCCGTTCTGGCATGCATTCGATGAGTTGCTGCAGGAAGCCGGCGCATCGCTAACCGCTGTTATGTGTTCGGAGAGCCTGTGGTGGCGCTGTCATCGCCGCCTTGTCGCGGACGCCGCGGTGTTGACCAGATCTATCAGCGTCCAACATCTTTTTCAGGATGGCAGGCTGTCGCCGCATCGGATCACGCAAGGCGCGCGTGCCCAAAATGGTCTTGTCGTCTACGACGTGAGCGCCTGAGCTTTCGCCTTCGAACGCAACGTCGGGATTTACTGTTCTGCTTGCAGGGTGTTACAATTCATGGGGTGCGCCGTTCGCCAGCGCACGGAGTTATTAATGAAAGGAGCGCGGCTGATGCGCGTAATTTCCGCGGTTATTCTCGCGTTGCTGGTCTGTGCGTTGACCGGCTGCAGCGGGCACAAACAAACGATTATTACCAAAGAAGGCGCGGCGACGGTCGAAACCAACCAAACTAACGACACGACAACGATCACGACGAACAGAGGAACGGCGGTCGTCGGCAAAAATGCCGTCGATCTTTCGAAACTCGATGTGCCCGTATACCCGGGCGCATCCTCCGAGAGCGGTGGTTTGAGCGTGCAGTCAAACGAAGGCAACCAACAAATCGCCATGCTTACGACCTCGGACTCGTTCGACAAAGTGTACGATTGGTATAAGAACCACATGCCGGCCGGCTCCGAGAAGCTGCACATGACGAGCGGCGGATCATCGATGGCTCAGTTCGCAATCGGCACCGAGACGGACAAGCACTTTAAGAGCGTCATGATCACCCAGGCAACTGGCAAGACGGCTATCCAAATCGTGGTTGGCTCGAAATAACGAGCAGCTACGGGGAGTTTGTGCCGGCGTCGTGTAACCCGGATGGCTATGCCTGAAGTAATGAAGACATTGTTCTTGAACCCGCCGAGCTACGAAGGATTCGACGGGGGGGCCGGTTCGCGTTATCAAGCGCGGCGCGAGATACGGTCATTTTGGTTTCCAACTTGGCTTGCTCAGCCTGCCGCGATGGTTCCGGGAAGCAAATTGATCGACGCGCCGCCCGATGGGGTGACGGTCGAACAAGTTGCACCGTTGGCAAAGGACTACGAGCTCATCGTCATGCACACGAGCACGCCGTCATTTCACGGCGACGCCAAATTCGCCGCCCGGCTGAAACAAGAAAATCCGGATGTCATGGTGGGGATGGTCGGCGCGCACGTCGGGGTCTTGCCGCTTGAATCGATGAAGGCGGCGCCTGCCGTAGACTGGATGGCTCTCGGAGAGTTCGATTACATTTGTTCAGACGTGGCGTCGCGGAAGCAACTCAAGGACGTGCCGGGCATTGTCTACCGCGACAACGGCAACATCGAATATACGGCGAAGCGACCGACGCTGGAAGACATGGAGTCGTTGCCCACGGTCATTGAGGTCTACAAACGAGATCTAACGATTGAAAACTACTTCATCGGCTACCTTAAGCATCCGTACGTGTCGCTTTATACGGGGCGAGGCTGCCGCTCCAAGTGCACGTTCTGCCTGTGGCCCCAGACTGTCGGCGGTCACGTTTACCGCGTTCGAAGCGTGGAAAGCGTCGAAGCCGAGATGGCGCTCGCCAAAAAGTATTTCCCGCAGGTTCGCGAGTTCTTCTTCGACGACGACACCTTTACCGATAATCTTCCACGCGCTGAGGAAATAGCGCGGCGGCTGGGGAGCTTAGGGCTGACCTGGTCGTGCAACGCAAAGGCGATCGTTCCGCGCAAGACGTTGGAGATCATGAAGGCCAATGGCCTGCGCCTGCTGCTCGTCGGCTACGAATCCGGGAACCAGCAGATTTTGAACAATATCAAAAAGGGTGTTCGGCTTGACATAGCGCGCAGATTTTCGCGCGATTGCCGCGAGCTGGGCATCACGATACACGGCACGTTCATTGTAGGGCTCCCCGGTGAAACACCAGAGACGATCCGTGAGACAATACGCTTTGCGTGCGAGGTTGAACCTGAGACCATCCAAGTCTCGCTCGCCGCGCCATACCCTGGCACCGAGCTGTTTCGCCAGGCGCAAGAGCAGGGATGGCTGCACATCCAACATGATGAGCTCGTCGACACGCATGGCATCCAGATCGCTGCGCTCAACTACCCGCACTTGAGCTCGACGGTGATCTTCAATTCTCTGGACGAGTTCTACCGCAAATTCTATTTCCGGCCGCGCAAAATGTTTTCGCTCTTTGGCGGAATGCTCCGTGACCCGCAGGTCATGAAGCGCCGCCTACGCGAAGGCGCTGAGTTTTTTAAATTTCTGCGCGAACGAAAGAATCTCGCACCGGAGACGTCCGATGCAACCAAGGTGCCAGCGGCAATAAGCTAAGCGTTATGTCGAGAACGACCCCGGGAGCTGCACTGGAGTGCACGTGGCACTTGGTTGGCTTAAGTACGCCGTGTAGGTGCGGCCGGCACTGAGCATCGGGATGTTCGATGCGTAGTAAAAGTCTGACGGATACGGATGTGGGCCGGACGGATCGGACACCAAGCTTAAGGGGCCTCCCGTCCAGGGCGCGCCCGTGTTATCGGTCAGCGTGACGATCCACTGAGTGTATGTGGTGAATAGGATGTTGTTGTTCCCAAATGCTACGACCGTAATTCGACCCTGGGTCGTTGGTACGCCGGTTTGGCCTGGCGTTGGGTTTGCCAGCTGCTGCGACGTCCCCGTATTGCACGGAATTTGAAACTGGCCGGGGCTATTTGCCGAGCTACTGCACCCCACCAAGGCCAAAAAAGCCACCAATGCTGCCACCGACGTCAAGCGTTTCATGACTAGAGAACGAGCGAGGCGCACGAAGAGTTCCCTTTCTGCCCGGAGGCGGGTGGTTACGCCTTACGTTGATGGAGAGCAAACCGGTTCCCATCAGGGTCGGTGACAAAACAGCTGAAGCAAGCGGGCGACTCGTTGAGATCAGAAACTTTGATACCTTTAGCTTGAAGCATCCCTCGCATGGCCGCTGCGTCGCCGACTTCGAAGGCTGCGCTCTGTTGTGACCCTGGCGCTATGCCAATGCTCTCACCACGCCCAACGCCGAACGTTGAGTTTCCAACATCAAACTCTGCCCAATGTTCGCCAAACGATTGACCCGGCTTAAGGCCAACGACATCACGATAGAACGCGACAGCGCGCGGCACGTCGGCGACCGAGTACGCCACGAACGCTATGCCTTTTACGGCCATTACGGATATTTAGTACCCGCATTGCGCTTGCGTTAACCGAGCTCGGGTCGGGAGCTATCCCGGGTAGCCGACGCTGACATGTACGGTCTGAGCAACACGTCGCTAATGGAGAAGATGCAGGTCGTTGTGCTGTATACCCGGCCAGAAGTGACGACGAGGATGGCGCCCGGCCCCATGGCATCGGGCGAAAAGGTCGCCGCAGCTACGGCATCAGGGGTTGACGGGCAAGACGACGACACGCTAAATGCACCCTGGTATCCGGCCTCGTAGATGATAAACGATGTTGTCCTATTGAAGCCGTTAAGTTGAAATCCCCAATTCGTGTATCCGACGGCGCCTTGCGGCGGGGTAGATCAGCGGGGTCCCGGCTTTTCTCGCTAACTCAATGATGTCTCTCCACATGCAAGTCGCTTCAAAACCGGCTTCTTTGCCTCCTACAATCGGCTTTGGGTGGCACAACTCTGGCACCACTTATTCTATTCACTGCTTGAAGCGCGCTATTAAGCTCAATCGCATAGTCCACGATAATCGGTGCGTGATCTGAGAACCGCGCATCGCGATAAATGCGGGCGCTTTGGACGCGGTCGCGCAGATCGGGTGTGATGAGCTGATAGTCGATCCGCCAGCCGCGGTTGTGTTCAAAATCGTTTCGAAAATTTGACCACCACGAGTATTCTCCGGCGTTGTGGTTGACAACGCGAAATGCATCGACCCAACCGAGATCGCCAAGGACGCGATCGAGCCAGGCCCTTTCGTGCGGAAAGAATCCCGAGATGTGCGAACACCGCTTGGGATTATAGACGTCGAGTTCCGTGTGCGCAATGTTGATATCGCCGCAAATGATATAGGAGCGGCCGTCCTTACGCAATCTCGCGAGTTCGTTGTACAGACCATCCAAGAATTGTTCTTTTGCCGCTTGGCGTACCGGACCCATCGAGCCTGATACGACATAGAGCGATGCTACGCTAATAGAGCCGTAATCGAATTGAAGATAGCGACCCTCATTTTCGAACTCGGACCAGCCAAAGCCCCGCACAATGTTTGCCGGCTTGGGTTTTGCATAAATGGCAACGCCGCTGTATCCTTTGCGTTCCGCATCGAGGAAGACACCGGTGTAATGAGCGACCGCAGCTGCTTCCAACGGTAGTTGATGTTCTTGCGCCTTTGTTTCCTGAAGGCACACGAAATCCGGGTCCTCTCGTTCCATCCATGAATAGAACCCTTTGCGTGCCGCCGAACGGATCCCATTGGCGTTCAGGCTGATAACTCGCATGCGCGCTCTCGACCAAATTAAATGCTAATGTGCTACCAAAGCGTCGTGTCGATCGCGGTGTCGGCACTTTTCCAAGCTGTTTGAAACTGTAGATAAACCCACTCCGCGTCGGTACTGCGTCCCTGCGCTTTCAAACTTCGGTAGAGGCCGTATAAGGCATCGCTGAGTTGTATGCGCGCGCTAGACCGGCGGTTTAATGCACACACGAGGGTGAGTCCGCGGTCGAAGCACTGTTGCGCCTGCGCACTTGTCGTGGAGACTGGATGGTGCTGGAGTGAATACAGATTCGCGCCTCGCGCTCCAGTGGACAAGAGCGAAATGATCGCAAAGCCTATACAAACGCGTTGAATCACCACGAACCCCGCTTTCTAGAAGCGGCGTTTCGAGAACCACGCGATGTTTACCATCTGCGAGTTCAGAAGGCGATTAGGCTTTATCGGGAGATCACTTTCTTTTGCGGCTCCCAGGTCGTTTCTTAGGAACCTTCGCGCCGCTTTTTCTCGCCTCTGAGAGCCCTATCGCTATGGCTTGCTTCCGGCTCTTAACTTTCTTACCGGACCTGCCAGATTTCAACGTTCCGCGCTTGCGTTCGTGCATCGCCCTTTTAACTTTTTGACCAGCCTTTTTGCCATATTTTCGTCCAGATCTTTTTCGCGGCATAGATCCTCCTTCGCGAATCGGCTTATGGTGATACCAACGCTTATATTGTTCGCATTTGACGCAATTCTAAACAGCACGACGGACAAAAATAAAAGCCGCCTTGGCTGGGCGGCATGACACGTAGCGCGCTATAAGACTCTTTCGCGCCGCGCCTCGCTATGAGGTTCGGGTTGTTGGAACTTCCCACGTCTTGACGTTGATGCGGAGTCGCTCTTGGACAACTGCCATAATGTCGGTGTGGCTCTTGTTCATCGTGCAATCAAAGCACACTGCGTGCCCATGGACTCTGAAAGTTCCATCGCACGAAGATTGACAGCAAACACACTTCATTGTCCCAGCTCTTCCATTTCTACCCTGCGTGGCTATCGAGGTTTCCGGCCGGCATGCGGCCGCAATCACCAGTCTGTGGTAAGACTAATCACAGCACCGATTGTGACATCGTATGAAACGATATATGGCTGAGGCCGGAAAGACAAGGCCTAGCGGCCTACGCCGGACATCCCTGGGATTGCCATGCTTTGAAGCGGTCGCACATCTCATCGGTCCATTGCTCGCCGGTTCCCTCCGGCGGCATAGTGTGCGCGCTGACTTGTTGATATATCGCCTCGGCGTGGGCTTCAACATCGTCTTTATCGCTGAGGTCAATCCCGAAGGCCTGCATGTGTTCGACATCCGTGTCAGTGAACATCGGTCGAATATCCCGTGCAAAACTGAGAGAGGTAGGATCAGTCACAGTAACGCCTCACAATCTACTCTGCGCTATTTCGGGTTGCCGTGGGCTTTGCACTGGAAGGTACTCCACTCCACCTGCCTCGGCTCCTGCTAATGGTGGAGCGGGAGCGCGAACGCAGCGCTTCCCGCATTGAACAGCATGTGAACAATTATGGCTGGCACAATGGATGCACTGCGCTTCCGCAGCTCCCCCGCAATCACTGCAAGCACGAGCGCGCAAAACGCTATCACCAGCCCCTCTGGTACGTGGATCAGGCCAAACAGCAGCGCGACAACAATGACCGAGTACCCAACTGACAGTTTCGTGACAACGAGACTGCGATTCAAGGCACGCTGAAACATCGTTTGCAAGAGTCCGCGGAATATGATCTCTTCTTGGATCGACGCACCGATGACGAAGTACGAAATGATCATACTTCCGGTGAACCGTGAAACATCATAGGGAGGCAACGAAGGAAACAGCTGTGCGAGCCAACCGGTAAGAATCCCCAGCGGCAGTCCAAATTCCAAGGCGAGCCAAACGTATCGGACGCGCGGAAGCATGAAACCGAACTGTGCAACCCCGTCCGACGGCTTTGAAAATAGCAGTATAAAAGCGAACGCGATGCCGGCAGAAATAAGAATAACCAGCGGAATGGCTACTTCGATTCGCGGCCGAAAGAACGCGGTAACAAGGAACGCCGGAGCGTAAACCGCGACGAAGAGACCCAGTGTAATCGCGACACCCTTAATGAACGGAATCAACGGGCGGCTCGCGCGAATTTATGGCACATGTTACGGGGCCGATGGTTTCGTCCGGACGATCTCCTGCCTCCTGGGCAGGCGCGACATTACCAAATACCTCAACTGGAGGGGAAATTACGATGCGTCAACAGGAACCGGTCTCCGTCGAAACGTTGAAGGCTATCCTCGATGCATTCAATGCGCACGATCTGGACGCCATTATGGAGTTCTTCGCTGAAGATTGTTCCTTTGATATGCCGAGAGGACCCGACCCCTGGGGACGGCGCTACACGGGCAAAGCAGCCGTGCGAGAGGCATTAGCAACCCGCTTCAAGGGGATCCCCGACGTTCACTATGGCGATGACCGTCATTGGGTCAGCGGCGCCTCAGGCGTGTCAGAGTGGTTGTTAACCGGCACGACACCTGCCGGGGTTTCCGTGCGAGTCCGTGGCTGCGATCTATGGAAGTTCAGGCAGGGGAAAGTTATCAGGAAGGACTCGTTTTGGAAAATCGTTGAGAAGCCGGTATAACCTAATCTGTCCCCTGGCGACCGTTAGAACCGCAAGAAACGGGAAATACCTATCCTGTCGGTTCGATTAACTCATGGGGGTACAGTCATGAATGGATATATAGTAGCCCAAGCAACGGATATGCCTACGGCTCAACCTCAAACCACGGAGCAGCCTCAGACGGCTCCGACATCTGTCGCGACGGCGACTACATCAACGAGTACTTCTACTACTACTACCACGACAACCACGGATTACAGCGCTTGGATAATCATTGGCGTCGTCTTAGTCGCGATAATCGTGGTTATCGCAGTGGCGATAGGGAATCGCGGTGATCGAGACACGACCACGATTGTTCGTTAAGAAGGGAATGGCAAAATGGGCGGTCTATTGTGGACGATTATAGTTATTCTGTTCGTATTGTGGTTAATTGGACTCCTTACCCATATCGGTGGCGGACTGATTCACATATTGCTGGTAATTGCTGTAGTGGTTTTTATCTTTAACCTGATAGCGGGCCGAAGGACTGTCTAAATTACTGGAGGCTCCAAGGTAAAATAATTAGCCCGCGTCCCTTTGCCGGATGCGGGCTTTCTCTATCTTAAATGGGGTCACTCTTCAAGAGCCTCCGTCGGTCTCCTTAAACGCGACGTGGTGATCCTCGGCGGTTTTACGAAGTAAGTCCGCTAGCTGCCTCGCAATCGCCGCGCGTTCGACTGTCATTTCGTTGCTCCCCGAAGTGCCGGCAACATCCGATTCGTTGGCGGGTCATCGCGCGCCGCCTAATTCGGGGCAGCCTTGACGCTTCTTCTCCCTGGCGCCGACTCGATTTCCAGTGGGAGAGGTGATTTCTGAAATTCGTGCAAGGCCTGCCGTCCCATCACGGTCGGCTCCGCGAGGCTGAGGCATCCTTGCTTTCATCGGAGGTTTTGACATGCATTATTTGTCCAAACCAGTGATTTTACTTATTCTGATAGCTCTATTTTCAACGACCGGCACGCTTCATTCGACCGCCGCGGGCATGGCGAGTGAAGGGTGCATGAAGCAGTGGATGTTCAACGGGGTTTGGCGAGTTCAGGTGACCAAGGTCGAGCCGTTCATGGATGGGAGCCAGCAGGTCGGCTGGCAAGTGACTGAATCGTGGCGCAATGGCACGCGTCAGGAAATTGCGCCGGCTGATTCACTCTTAAAAGATGAGGTTCTGGAGCTTGCGGATGGCAGCTCAATTGCCGCGTCCACAAGCAGTTCCGGCACGATGTCAATGGGCACCATCGCTTCTCACGCACTTGCCCAAGCGGCGCAATTCACGTACGTTCAAATTTTTCGGGCCGCGACCGTGAATCCAGCGGTGAAACCCAAGGCGGTCACCATACTCTTCGACGGCGACCGGCTACCTCAGTTCAAAAGCAAACCGCAGTTCACTACTCACAAGTCAGCAACGCAGCCAACTACGACGAAATTGTGCGCCAGTTCGCGAGTATCGGCCCATACATTGATGGGCATGGTCTACCCGAGCATCCCGGCTATGCAAATGCGGTTCTCTAATTCGGCGCCGCTGAGTCAGCCCGGGATCGCCTGTGTTCCGTTCCCTTTGATCGTGGATACAAGTTCTGGACAGAAGGCCGTCACGGCTCCGTAAGCGGCGGTCGACGGCGACTTCACCGGGGCCACATGTAGGTGTGCGCACACGTATCAGGCCGAAAGGTTCGAAGGATAGCTACTAGAGAATTTGACGCACCGATGGCTAAACTGTTCCTCGGTGAATTCCATCCGCTATACCCATTGGAGATAGCACAATGAAACATGCACTCATCCTTGCGATTTTGATCATAGCAGTTGCGGTTTGCGCGCATCCCGCCAAGGCGGACCTCACCGTGTGCAACAGCACAAGCCAAGGCCAAATTGACGTCGCAGTTGCCTACCACTACACCTCCGATAACGACTCATACTCGCGTAGTGAAGGTTACTGGAACATTCCTCAAGGTCAATGTCGCAACACCATGTCTCTTACTGGCGATGAGAAGGTTTATGTCTTTGCCTGGGTCGCCGCAGACAAAACTAAGATGTGGTCGGGAGCTAATGGTTCCGGGCACGAGTCTGGCGCAAAGCAATTCTGCATAGAAGGCGCGGGCAACGCGTTCACTTACAGAGGTGACGATGCAATCGCGCCTTGTAGTGCACCCAGCGGATCGCGGATGTTTCGGCTCGCTGGCACAGCCGACTCGGATGGCGACTTCACTTACACGTTCGGCGATTGAGTGAATTCAGGCTAAGGCGTCTCCCGGGAAGCTGACGCAGGAATGTACGTCATAGGTAAAGATCCCCGCGCGCACGCCCGGATCGTCGTCCATGATTCGCTTCGTTTCTTCCGGATCCGTCGCAAAGATCCCGAAGCCTGCAACGTCCGTATCATCTCGTACGGGGCACACAATGCAAAGCTTGCCTTCGGCACGCAGCTGGAAGTTTCGGCGACCATGTTCCCAAACGATGTTTCGAAAATCGGGATGATCCTTGACAGGACCCAAACGTAACACCATCACGCAATACGGCTTACTTTTGTCCAGCATGTGTCGCATCAACTCATCGGTGATCGTCGGTTGCAAAGCGCCCTCCAATGGTCGGAGTTGTAACCATTTCGATTTTCTTCGCGCATGGGTTCATGTAGGAAAGCGCAGGGATTCGAACGAGCGATCTCCCGCCCCTTTGGTTGATAGTCGTACTTTTTGCCACGAGTCGCACTACCACACAAAGGTATCGCGTCGTAGAAATTCCGCGCAATGGCCGCGACGGCCGGTTTTCATTCTAGCTCAAAGCAATCCTCAACCCCAAGCCCTAACGGTTTTCAAAGTCACGTCTGGAAATCGACCGTCCCTCGGTGACGACCTCCAAGACAACCTTCGAGAATTCGGTGTGGTTTCGGCCAAGACGAGCAGCCGGCTAATCGTTAACCGTCATCAGCGATCAACCGTATTTAAACAACTTCACGAAACCGCTTGCACGCGCGAAAGAGCGACCGAGAATCTGTACGCCATTGACGTGCCTCCTTCGGCTAACATTGACGAGCCTATGAAGTCCTTGAAAGCGGCGAACAACAAGGGCTCTGGGACTTCGAGGAAGGTCGTTGCGGTCAAGGCGAAGATAAAAAACTGTCCGACAGCATACATGCTACCGGACAGCTTTGATTCGAATCGCGTTACATTGACTTAATGCAAATTCAGTTGACTCAATTTGGTTTGATTCGAACTATGTATCTATCATACTCCTTACGTCTGCAATAAGCAACAGAACAATTTCACCCCAGGACATCCCGTACACGTGCCGTCCGTGGCGCTAAACTCGGGTATCTGGAATAACTTAGGTAGAACATGGCTGTACGTCTCCAACGTAATCACAATGTTGCTGTGACCCAATAGGGTGACGCTGAGTGTACTCTGGAACTGATATGTGCGGAAAACCCTTGCGGAATCTTTCGGGCCGACTGGATTCGAACCAGCGATCTCCTGCCCCCCAGACAGGCGCGTTGACCAGGCTACGCTACGGCCCGACCTTATGGAATAACGGTTTACGCGATTTGGCGCCTTTTTAGTCTCCTTTTTAGTCTCCCATTGGAAAAAATCGACTCGATTTTCGCCGTGGCCGGCCTTTGGAGAGTTGGTAACGCGTGGGCATACACGTCAAGAGTCATCTTCGCCGAAGAGTGTCCGAGTCTTTCGGCCACCACCTTGACGTTCTCCCCTTCTGCGAGTAACAACGTAGCCGCGGTATGGCGAAGATCATAGAAGCGAATATGCGGCAAAACCGCTTTCTTCAAGATTGGGTGGAAATGGTTCCGAATGAACTTGTCCTTCTGTAGCGGCTCGCCGTTGATGTCCGTGAAGACCCATAGGCCCTTTGGTTGCTGTGTTTTTCGGTGCAGCCGCAGCGCTTGCAGCGTACTCTCGGGCAGATCGATTTTTCGTTGTCTTGATGCCTTCGGCGGACTCAGCGCAAAAGCTCCATCCTCGTCCCTTGTGAGTTGAGTTCGAACAATAAGATAGCCGTCGTCCAAATGCACAGCCGGCCATTGCAGTCCGAATATTTCACCCTGTCGCATGCCAGTAGTTAGGGCTAGCAGGAAAAGCGCATAATAGCTTCCCTCCTTGGCGGCTTCTAAGAGTCGCAGTGATTGATCCTTGGTGAGATACTTCTGCTCGCCTGGCTTATGCCTAGGCTTGTCTTTTCTTAGACAAGGATTTCTAACGATGATTTCGTCCTCTACCGCTCCAGCCAGCGCTGAACTCAGGACGCGATACACGATCTGCCTCATGCGCGATCCTACGTTGGACAATTTTCTCTCCACTAAGTCGCGTACGTGGTCACGCCTCAGATCGCCGAGCCTGATGGCTCCTAAGTGTTGTCGAATGTGGTTGCGCGCCGCAGCTTCATAAAGCTCGTGA
>Ga0185299_10002728_pt1 | contig 26032 bp, 22 predicted proteins | sample PaiPotPPA55metaG_FD_128002 | JGI IMG/M metagenome (GOLD analysis project Ga0185299, IMG submission 128002) | Iron sulfur acid spring bacterial and archeal communities from Banff, Canada, to study Microbial Dark Matter (Phase II) - Paint Pots PPA... ...
GCCCTCGCTCCGGCGGTTGCGCAGGAATTCCTGAATACGTTCAGTCATAGTAGCACCCTCCCAAACGGCCCAGCGACGGGACACGTTCAAAAATGATCTCGGATCAAAGCGTTTCAGCCACATCACGCGATGGAGGCGCGAGGGGGCCAAAAGCTCAGACCGAATTGTGCTGCCGTGGATTGGTTGGGATAAGGATCCCGCCCGCACACCTGGCAATGAAGGACAAGCCTCTTCGGTATTCGCGCCGGCTGGTGGAAAGCCGGCAGAGACCAAAAAAGCCCGATCCGTCGTTGCTTTAAGTCGCGTCCCCCGTTGAGAACGAGGTGCGCCGGTTCGCCTCCGGCTGCCAGTCACGGTTGCAAGGAGCGAAGAGACCTTCAACGGCATCTCTTGAGAGAGATGCTGGCCTCTTAAGTCTCGCGACTTAAGCGACCCTCGGTTCTTCATCCCTTGGCGGCTGTCCGGCCTCTTGTCCGGATACCTACCGACTGACACACGACCACAGGCACGTGCGAAATTGGGCAATTCCGCAAATAAGGGTTTTGACTCCGCTATGCAAGAATTTTTTTAGGCTGAGGCAAAATTTCCCTAACAGGTGCTTGCGAAGCCGCGCGCCGCGCGCGCACGCGACGTTGAAAATGAACAGGCGTTAAGATTTTCTCACGGAGCGGAAGCGCTCGAGGCGCGCCGCGCGCGCCTTGTGTTGCAGAGCCGACTTACGCGCGCCGCGAAAACGGCTCGATGCGCTGGGCGGCGCGGATGAAGGCCACCATCACGAACACACCGAGCGCGAACAGCGCGGCTTGCAGGATGTGCGCGCCGGTGTCGTCGAGGCCGAACAGGATCGCGAGCGCCCAGCCGCCGGCAAACGCCGCGCCGAACACCTCGGCGCCGATCAGGATCGCCGCGCTGATGACGGTGATGACGCTGGGCCAGACGATCTGGCGGGGGCCTTTTGGCGAGGTCAGTGCATCCATGGATCGGGATCCTGTTGAGGGCCGCAATCTCCCTGAAAAGGCCCCCGCTATCAAGCCTAAAAGGCTCAAAAAAGCCCCATCGCGTGATATAGATTCCTCCCATCATTTGGGACTCGGAACGAGAATCGCGATGACAGAAACCTTGCCGATGGCGGCCGGCTCGCAAGCCCGGGAAAACCCGCTTTTGAAGCCGTGGCTGACGCCGCTGGAGACGCCCCCCTTCGCGGAGATGGCGCCCGAACATTTCCTGCCGGCCTTCGAGCAGGCCTTCGCCGACCACGCAGCCGAGATCGCCGCGATCGAGCACGATCCGGCGGCGCCGGATTTCGCCAACACCATCACCGCGCTGGAGCGTTCCGGAAAACTGCTGTCGAAGGTCTCGGCCGTGTTTTACGACCTGGTCTCGGCGCATTCCAGTCCGGCGCTGCTCGAGATCGACAAGGAGGTGTCGTTGCGGATGGCGCGGCACTGGAACCCGATCATGATGAACGCGGTGCTGTTCGGCCGCATCGCGCTGCTGCACGAGAACCGCGCCACGCTCGCTTTGACCGGCGAGGAGAGGCGGCTGCTGGAGCGCACCTATACCCGCTTCCACCGCTCCGGCGCCGGCCTCGACGAGGCGGCCAAGGCGCGGATGGCCGAGATCAACGAGCGCCTGGCCCATCTGGGGACCTCGTTCAGCCACCATCTGCTCGGCGACGAGCAGGCCTGGTTCATGGAGCTCGGCGAGGCCGATCGCGACGGCCTTCCGGACAGTTTTGTCGCTGCCGCCAAGGCCGCAGCGAGCGAGCGCGGCATGGACGGCAACGCGATCATGACGCTGTCGCGCTCCTTCGTGGAGCCGTTCCTGAAGACCTCGAGCCGGCGCGACCTGCGGGAGAAGGTGTTCAAGGCCTTTGTCGCCCGCGGCGACAATGGCAACGACAACGACAATAATGCCACCATTCTCGAGATTCTGAGCTTGCGCGAGGAGAGCGCAAAGTTTTTGGGTTTTGCCACCTTCGCCGCCTATCGGCTGGAGGATTCGATGGCGAAAACGCCCGAAGCGGTGCGGAGCCTGCTGGAGCGGGTCTGGAAACCCGCTCGCGCCCGGGCGATGGCCGACCGCGATGCGCTGCAGGCGCTGGTGGCGGAGGAGGGCGGCAATTTTGCCCTCGCGCCGTGGGACTGGCGCTATTACGCCGAAAAGCTCCGGCAGCGCCGCGCCAATTTCGACGACGCCGCCATCAAGCCTTATCTGGCGCTCGACCACATGATCGCCGCCGCCTTCGACTGCGCGAGCCGCCTGTTCGGCCTCAGCTTCAGCGAGCGCAAGGATATCCCGGTCTGGCATCCCGACGTGCGGGTCTGGGAGGTCAGGGACGCCGCCGGCCGCCACAAGGCGCTGTTCTATGGCGATTACTTCGCGCGGCCCTCGAAGCGCTCCGGGGCCTGGATGACCTCGCTGCGCGACCAGCAAAAGCTCGACGGCGAGGTCTCGCCGCTGGTCATCAATGTCTGCAATTTCACCAAAGGCGCCGACGGCGAGCCCTCGCTGTTGTCGCCGGACGACGCCCGCACGCTGTTTCATGAGTTCGGCCACGGCCTGCACGGCATGCTGTCGGACGTGACCTATCCCTCGCTATCGGGCACCAGCGTGTTCACCGATTTCGTCGAGCTGCCCTCGCAGCTCTACGAGCACTGGCAGGAACAGCCGCAGGTGCTGCAGCAATTCGCACGGCACTACCAGACCGGCGAGCCGCTGCCGGACGATCTGCTAAACCGCTTCCTGGCGGCGCGAAAATTCAACCAGGGTTTTGCCACGGTAGAGTTCGTCTCCTCGGCGCTGATCGATCTCGAATTCCACAGCCAGCCGGCGGTCTCGATCGGCGACGTGCGGGCGTTTGAGCGGCAGGAGCTGGAAAAAATCGGCATGCCGGCGGAAATCTCGCTCCGCCACCGGCCGCAGCAATTCGGCCATATCTTCTCCGGCGACCATTATGCGGCCGGCTATTACAGCTATATGTGGTCGGAGGTGATGGACGCCGACGCTTTCGGCGCCTTCGAGGAGGCCGGCAACATTTTCGACCCGGCGGTGGCAAAGCGCCTGCACGACGACATCTATTCGTCGGGCGGCTCGCGCGATCCCGAGGATGCCTATGTCGCCTTCCGCGGCCGCGAGCCCGAGCCCGACGCATTGCTCCGCCGCCGCGGCCTGCTCGAACCCGAGGCGGCCTGAGGTGGCCGGCGCAATCCGCTCGTTACTCGGTTTGCTGCTGCTCGGCGGCAGCATGACGCTCGCCGCCAACCCGGCCCAGGCGCATCCCCATGTCTGGATCACCGCGACCAGCGAATTGATCTACGCTCCCGACGGCTCGGTCACCGGCGTCCGCCACGCCTGGACCTTCGACGACATGTTCACGACCTATGCGCTGCAGGGCATCGAGACCAAGACCAAAGGCGCCTACAGCCGCGAAGAACTTACGCCGCTCGCCCAGACCAATGTCGAATCGCTGAAGGAATTTGCCTATTTCACCTTCGCCAAGGCCGACGGCAAAAAGGAAAAATTCGTAGACCCGGTCGACTACTACCTCGAATACAAGGATTCCGCGCTGACGCTGCATTTCACCCTGCCGCTGAGGGCGCCGGTGAAACCGAAGGAGTTGGTGGTGGAAGTGTTCGATCCATCGTTCTTCATCGACTTCACGCTCGCCGACAAGAATCCCATCAAACTGGTCGGGGCGCCCGCCGCCTGCCAGATGAAGTTCGAGCGGCCGAATGACGGCTCCGCCGGCGCTCAAAAAATCGGCGAGCAGAATTTCCTCAGCGGCGCCAACGCGAACTACGGCGCGATGTTCGCCAACAAGATCACGGTGGATTGCCCATGAGACTGAAATCAGGTTTGGCGCGCACGCTGGCACTTGGCGTCGCGGTGGTCGTGGTTGTGCTGGCGCTCGACAGCGCCATCCATGTCCTGATGGCGCAAAATCCCTTCGGCGGCCCGCGCCCGCCCGCCGAGCCGCAATCAGGCGGCATCGTCGGGTGGCTGCTCGCAAAGCAATCGGAATTTTACCGCGAGATGTCCTCGACCATTCGCGCCGCGAAATCCGACGGCTCGGCGGTCTGGACCCTGCTCGCGATCTCATTTGCCTACGGGATTTTTCACGCCGCCGGCCCCGGCCACGGCAAGGCGGTGATCTCGTCGTATCTGGTCGCCAACCAGGAGACCGCGCGGCGCGGCATCGTGCTGTCGTTTGCCTCGGCCTTGATGCAGTCGCTGGTCGCAGTGGTGATCGTCGGAATTTGCGCCTGGCTGCTCAACGCCACCGCCAAAACCATGTGCGGGGCCGAAAAAGTCATCGAGATCGCCAGCTACGCCCTGATCGCTGCCTTCGGCGCTCGCCTGGTCTGGACCAAGGGCGGCGGCTTCTTTCGCGCGCTGCAGGCCCGCCAACCGGTGCTGACGCCGGCGATGGCGACGGCCGCGGCGGCTTCCCACCATCATGGCCATGACCATGATCACCACGACCATAACCACGCCCACGCCCATGCCAATGTGGCGCATCACGACCATGATGGCCACCACCACGATCACGATGATCATGGCCACGGCCACGTCCATGACGAGCATTGCGGCCATTCCCACGGGCCGACGCCGAGCGAGCTCGCCGGTCCCGGCGGCTGGCGGCGCGGCTTGAGCGCGATCTTCACTGTCGGCATCCGGCCGTGTTCCGGCGCGATCCTGGTCCTGGTATTTGCGCTGGCGCAGGGCCTGTTCTGGGCCGGCATCGCCGCGACGTTTGTCATGGGCCTCGGCACCGCCATCACGGTGGCGACCATCGCGGTGATCGCGGTATCAGCCAAAGACGTGGCGCGACGCCTCTCCGGGGCAAGCGACGGCGGCGGCGCGCTGGTCATGCGCGGCCTGGAATTCGCCGCGGCGGGAATGGTGCTATTGTTCGGTGTCGGCCTGTTGCTCGGTTACATCGCCGCCGAGCGCGTGACCTGCTTGTAAGCTAGCCGAACTCCCTCATGAGCCTCGCAACTTGCGCCTGGTCATTTCGGACTGGCCGCCTTGAGGATTGCGTCGGTGTCGGTCAGCCAGACCGCGTCGTCGGTTTTGAGCCGCAGCAGGACGCGCCGCAAGGCGGCCGCCCCGTCGGGCGTACCGACGACAAAGGGATGGATTCCGATGACCACCGTCGTGGCCTCTCGCGCAGGGTCGGCACGGGCCTCGCGAGCCAGCTCCAACACGTAATCCAGCCAAAGCGCCTCGATCTCCGTCGGCGTCTTCATTCGTGCCAGCTGTTGGCCCATGTCGACCGTGACGACGGGATAGGGCAGCAGCACCAATGATCCGTCCGGGGTCTTGAGGCGCGTAATGATGTCGGAATCCATCTGGTCGAGGCTGTAGGTGATGCCCTCGGCGGCCATCGCCTGCATCGTGTCGCCATCGGAATAGACGCTCGGAGATGACCAGCCGCCAGGTTTGACGCCGGTCGTGCCGCCGATCAGGTCGAGCGTCCGGCGGATGTAAGCCCTCTGTTCGGCGAGCCCGCGGCCAAGCGGCAGCATGTGGCTGGTGTTGTTCATGCCGTGGGCGACGATCGGCGCATTCGGCTGTGCCGCGCGGAATTCCTTCCACACCGACTTGTACTTGTCGGGAAATTCGGCGTTCAGGACGACGCTGAGCGGCACGTCCAATTCCTTGAACAACCGGCCGACGCGCGCGATGCCCCAGTCGATCGCGTATTGACGGAAGGCCTCGTTGACGAGGTCCGGGTTGCGGGTCGCCAGGTCCGGACGGAAGACCGGGCCCTGACCGAAGCCGAACTCCTCGACGAATAATGCAAAGCTGACCGCGACCTTCTTGCCGGCAGGCCATGCGGCGACGTGGACCGGCTCGCGCGCGAAGCCGGTGACCCGGTCGGTACCATCCTGCGCTGAGGCCGCGGAGGGAACGCAAACGGCGAGCAACAGCGTCACTCCGGCAACGAAGCCGACCTTCGCCGGCGCCGCGCCGACAAGCCGTGTGATGAAATCGCGCCGAGGCATTGGTCATCCTGACAAGAGGTTTTGCCGTAACTCAAGCCCGGCACCTTGCAAGCTAGCACTTCGCGGCCCGGAGGCGAGTGGGAAAAGCAACCCGTCGATCTCAAACAATGATCAGAGCTGATTTCCGCTTCGGGGTCATTCGCGACAGGGTCGTGCACGGCCAAGACGAAACGGGATGAGGCGGATGGTTTGACGTTCCACTTCGTTCTACGCAGGCCAAAACCCGCGGATCGCCGGGATAAAGAAAATCGCGAGATTGATCGCGAAGCCGAGGCTCCACAGGATCGAGCGCAGCGTGGGCCGGTTGCCGATATAGGTGAAGACATAGGCGATCCGCACGATCAGGAACAAGATCGCGAGTTCGTTGACCAGCCGTTGCGGGCCGCCACGAAACTCCGCCAGCAGCACGGCGAAGGCGAAGAACGGAAAGGTCTCGATGCCGTTCTGGTGTGCGCCCAGCGCGCGGGAGCGGATGGGATCGTCGTAGAATTCCGGGTCGCGCGGTCTTGAATTGTCGAAGCGGCGAAACCCGATCCATTTGACCGATGAAATGGTCAGCAAATAGAGCATCAGTGCGGCGAAAACGCACCATTCGGCGACCGTCATGGCTCCCCCGAAGCGTGGCGATACGTGGACAGTATCGAAACAGCCATTATCTTGACAAGGATAGTGCAACGGACCAAGCCACCATTATGACAGCGGTCGACTCCATCGAAAAAGCAAGGGCTGCGGAAGCCAGGCCGGAGCGCGTCGGTGTGCTCCTGGTCAATCTCGGCACCCCCGATACCGCGGACGCCAAAGGCGTGCGCGTCTATCTGAAGGAATTTCTGTCGGATCCTCGGGTCATCGAGGATCAGGGGCTGAAATGGAAGCTTTTGCTGAATGGCATCATCCTGCGCATCCGCCCCGGCCGCAAGGCGCGCGATTACCAGAAGATCTGGAACACCGAAAAAAACGAATCGCCGCTCAAAACCATCACGCGGGCGCAGGCCGAGAAGCTCGCGGCCGCGATATCGGACCATGACCATGTCGTGGTCGACTGGGCGATGCGTTACGGCAACCCCTCGGTCGCCTCGTGCATCGAAGCGCTGACGGCGCAGGGCTGCGGCCGGCTCTTGGTGGTGCCGCTTTATCCGCAATATTCGGCGGCGACCTCGGCAACCGTCTGCGACGAAGTGTTCCGCGTGCTTGCCGGGATGCGCGTGCAGCCGACGTTGCGGGTGAGCCCGCCTTACTACGACGATCCCGATTATATCGAGGCGCTCGCGGTCTCGATCAACGCGTATCTCAAGACCTTGCCGTTCCAGCCGGAATTGATCGTGGCCTCGTACCACGGCATGCCGCAAAAATATGTCGACAAGGGCGATCCGTATTTTGCGCAATGCCACGCGACCACCGACGCCCTTCGCAAGCGCATGGGGCTCGACGTCTCGAAACTGCTGCTGACCTTCCAGTCGCGCTTCGGCTTCGACGAGTGGCTGAAACCCTACACCGACAAGACCGTGGAGCGATTGGCGAAGGAAGGCGTGCGCCGCATCGCCGTGGTGATGCCGGGCTTTTCCGCCGATTGCCTGGAGACGCTGGAAGAGATCGCGCAGGAGAACGCCGAAATCTTCAAGCACAATGGCGGCGAGCAGTTTGCCGCGATCCCCTGCCTCAACGACAGCGAGCCCGGCATGGACGTAATCCGCCAATTGGTGCTGCGCGAGCTGCAGGGCTGGATATGAAGGCTGGATATGAAGGCAATGGCGAAAACGCCGGGAGTCGCTGTGCTGCGACGTGAGTTCATCGGCATTCTCGCCGGCGCGATGCTGCCGCCCGCGGCGCGGGCGCAAACCTCGGGCGGGGGCATGCGCCATCTCGGGGTGCTCGCAGTAACCGCCGCCGGCGATCAGGTCGGAGAGGTGCGTACCGCCGTGCTGGTTGAGGCGCTGGCGGCGCTTGATTGGAAAGAGGCCGGCAATCTGCGCATCGACTGGCGCCACGGCGGTGGCGACCGCACCCGCATTGCAGAGTTCGCGGCCGAACTGGTAGCACTTTCCCCCGACGTCCTTGTCGCCGTCGGCACGCCGTGCGTCGAGGAATTGCGGCGGCGAACCAGCACGATCCCCATCGTGTTTGCGGTCGTCACCGATCCGGTCGACCAGGGTTTTGTCGCGAGCCTCGCGCATCCCGGCGGCAACATCACCGGATTTACCGACTATGACGGGCCGATGGCCGGCAAATGGCTGGAGATGTTGACCGAGATCACGCCGCCCGCCGCGCACGTCGCCGTGCTTTACAATCCCGCGACCGCGCCCTTTGCCCATCTCATGCTGCGCACCATGCGGGAGGCGGCCCCGTCTTTGGCCGTGACGGTGCGCGATACGCCGGTGCACGATCGGGCCGGGATTGCGGCGATCGTCGCGGCGCTCGCGGCTGACACCAACATGGCGCTGCTGGTGCTGCCGGATTTCTTCACTTTCGCTAATCGTGCTTTGATCCTTGCGGCGGCAGCAGAGGCCAATTTGCCTGCGGTTTATTGGAATCGCGCCTTCGTCGCCGATGGCGGGCTGATGTCCTATGGCACCGACAATGACGATCTGTCCCGTCGCGCGGCAGCCTACGTGGATCGTATCCTCAGGGGCGCAAAGCCCGGCGAACTTCCGGTCCAGAACCCGACCAAGTTCGATCTGACAATCAATCTCCGGGCGGCCAGGACGCTCGGTGTCACGATCTCGCCGTCGCTGCTGGCGACCGCCGATGAGGTGATCGAATAGCCGCCTTTCGGCTTCCTGTCACTTATCCGGCCTACAGGTCAGGTTCGACTGGCGGCCGGCAAACCCGTATATAGCGGTGCTACCGCAGAACAGCCGGGATGAACCGGTGCCGGCGATGGTCAGACAAACCGCTGGGCCTTCGCAAAACGCGTTTGGCGGGGAATTTGCGCGGGAATGCCTCGTTCCCGTCTTGGAGGATTTATGGCTGGTTTCGATATTTTCGCGATTGCGCTGGTATTGCTCGTTATCTTCACGCTGTTTGCCGGCATCAAGACGGTGCCGCAAGGCTATGACTGGACCATCGAGCGGTTCGGCAAATACACCCGCACGCTGGCACCGGGGCTCAACATCATCGTGCCCTATTTCGACCGCGTCGGGCGCAAGATGAACATGATGGAGCAGGTGATCAGCATTCCCGAGCAGGAGGTGATCACCAAGGACAACGCCACCGTGACGGTCGACGGCGTCGCGTTCTTCCAGGTGTTCGATGCCGCGAAAGCGAGCTATGAAGTATCCAATCTCCAGCAGGCAATCATCGTCTTGACCATGACCAACATCCGCTCGGTGATGGGCTCGATGGATCTCGACCAGGTGCTGTCGCATCGCGACGAGATCAACGAGCGCCTGCTGCGCGTGGTCGACGCCGCGGTCTCGCCGTGGGGCCTGAAGGTTAACCGCATCGAGATCAAGGACATCGTTCCGCCCGCCGATCTCGTCGAGGCGATGGGTCGCCAGATGAAGGCCGAGCGCGTCAAGCGCGCCGACATCCTGCAGGCCGAAGGCCAGCGGCAATCGGAAATCCTTCGCGCCGAAGGCGCCAAGCAAGGCCAGATCCTGCAGGCCGAGGGCCGCAAGGAGGCCGCGTTCCGCGACGCCGAAGCGCGCGAGCGCTCCGCGGAAGCCGAAGCCAAGGCGACGCAGATGGTCAGCCAGGCCATCGCCCAAGGCGATGTCGCCGCGCTGAACTATTTTATCGCCGACAAATACATCAAGGCGTTCGGGCAATTGGCGGATTCGCCGAACCAGAAGATCATCATGTTGCCGATCGAGGCGATGAGCATTCTGGGATCGCTCGCCGGCATCGGCGAGATCGCCAAAGCGACCTTCGGCGAAAGCGCCGCATCGGCCGCGGCCGCCGCGCGCCGCTCCTCGGTGCCGACCGCCGGCGCCGTTCCGCCGATACCGCCGCCGGCTCTGTCGGGCTAGCCCATGATCCCAAGCGCATGATCCGGAAAAGTGGGTACCGGTTTTCCGAAGAGATCATGCGCCGGAAATAGAGGATCTTACCATGACCGAGATGTTCGCAACGTTGGGCACCTGGAACTGGCTGATCTTCGGCGTCATCCTGATGGCGCTGGAATTGGTGGCGCCCGGAGTATTCTTGTTCTGGCTCGGGCTCGCGGCATTGCTGGTCGGTTTGCTGTCGTTTCTGATCACTCCGTCCTGGCAATTGCAGATCCTGATGTTTGCGATTTTTGCCGCCGCCGCGGTGCCGTTGTGGCGGCGCGTCGCGCGCAGCAATACCGCGGTCAGCAAGAGCAATCCGTTTCTCAACCGGCGCGCCGATGCGCTGGTCGGGCGGGTGTTCACGCTGGAAAAGCCGATCATCGACGGCTCCGGCACGGTGCGGATCGACGACACCATCTGGCGCGTCGCCGGCCCCGATGCGCCCGCCGGCAGCCGGGTCAGGATCGTGCAGGCCGACGGCGCCAGCCTGACGGTGGCGGCGGCTTAAGTTGGATTAAGTTTGCTCCAGCGCTCGGCGAAGCGATGCAGCGGCAGGAAAGTCTGAAGGAGTTCCCGCCCCGTCTCCGTGAGGCGATAGCCGCTTGCGGGGATCCGTTCGACAAAACCCGCCGCGCGCAATTCGGATAATCGCGCCTGCAGCACGGTGGGCGAAGCTTCATCGCAAGCCGCGCGGAGCGCGCGCGAGGTCAAGGGCTGCTCGCGAAGTTCCCAGACGATCCGCAAACTCCAGCGCCGGCCGAGCAGATCGAGCAGCGCCATGATCGGCCGGCCCGATTTCGAGCCGCGCACGGCGAGTCTTTTCATGGCTGTGGGCTGTTTCGGCATCGGAGGGTCGCCTTTTTAGGATCTTGCGGAGTGCTACAGATAATGTAGCGTAACGCTACGTTTAGTGTAGCACGGGAGACGACCATGTCACGTATCGCGCCGCTGGAGTCGCCTTATGCGCCTGACATCAAGGAGCAGTTCGACCGCATCATGCGCGGCGCACCGCCGCTGATGCTGTTTCGCGTCATGGCAGGCAACCCGCGCGCCTGGGAAAAATTCCGCGCCGGCAGCCTTCTGGACCGCGGCCCGCTGTCGTTGCGCGAGCGCGAGATCGCTATCGACCGTACCTGCGCGCTGACCGGATGCGAGTATGAATGGGGTGTGCATGTCGCAACGTTTGCCGATGCCGCGCATCTCAGCGACGAGCAGGTCCGCGCCACGGTGCTTGGCGCCGCCGACGCGCCCTGCTGGTCGACCGCCGAACAGGCGATGATCGCAGCCGTCGATGCGCTGCATGCCCGAGCCACGCTGAGCGAGACCGAATTCAAGGCGCTGTCGGCGCATTACGACGACGCGAAGATTTTTGAAGTTATCCTGCTCTGCGGCTTCTATCGCACCGTGTCGTATCTCGCGAACGGGCTGGCTTTGCCGCTGGAGGAAAAGGCGGCGCGGTTTCCGAAGGCCTAACCGTCATTTCGCGAGGAGCGTCATTTCACACACCGTCATTCCGGGGCAGCCCGCAGGGCTGAACCCGGAATCTCGAGATTCCGGGTTCGTGCTTCGCACGCCCCGGAATGACGGGAGTGGCAGGGTGCCGCTCCGCGATCTACGCCACGCCCGCCCGCAGCACGTCGTGAACGTGGACGATGCCGACCGGCTTGTTGCCCTCGGCGACGATCAGCATCATCACCGCGGGCTTCGACGCGGTGACGCTCTCGCGCATGATTTCGGATGCGAGCATTCCCGGCGCGATCGTCCGCGGATTTTTCGTCATGACGTCGTCGACCAGCGCGGTCATCAAATCGGGCCGCATCTGACGGCGCAGATCGCCGTCGGTGATGATGCCGGCAATGTCGCCGCTACCATCCACGATACAGACGCAGCCGAATCCCTTCGCCGACATTTCCACCAGCGCGTCCGACATCTTCGTGCCCATCGGCTTGATCGGGATCGCATCGCCGGTATGCATGATGTCGCGGACGAATTTCAGCATGGCGCCAAGCTTGCCGCCGGGGTGGAAATTGGCGAATTCCAGCGCCGTAAAACCGCGGCCTTCGAGCAGCGCGATCGCGAGCGCGTCGCCGATCGCGGCCTGCATCAGCGATGACGTCGTCGGCGCCAGATTATGCGGACAGGCTTCGCGCGCCTTCGGCAGCTCAAGCACGATCTGCGCGGCTTCGCCAAGCGGCGAGGCCGCATTCGAGGTCACCGCGATCATCGGAATGGCAAAACGCTTCGAATAATTGACGAGGTTCTTCATTTCCGGCTGCTCGCCGGACCACGACAGCGCGATGATGACGTCATCTTGCGTAATCATGCCGAGATCGCCGTGGCTTGCTTCCGCCGCGTGCACGAAAAACGCCGGCGTGCCGGTTGAGGCGAGCGTCGCCGCGATCTTGCGCGCCACATGGCCCGATTTTCCGAGCCCGGTGACGATGACGCGGCCTTTTGCCAGTCGGATCAGATCGACCGTCTCCGTAAATGCTGCGCCCAGCGCGCCGTCGAGCGCCGTGGCAATCGCGCGGACGCCGCTGACGCCGGCATCGAGCGTCCGCAAGGCGGATTGAACGGCTTCATTGGCGTGATCGGTCCCGGATGATTTTGTCATCAGCGGCTTCGGCTTGGGCATGTCTCGTTCCGAAAGGGGGAGGGGCATCGCTTTCGGCCCCGGACCCCTCCTTAGCACGGCCGAAAAAGCGTTGCGACGCGCAGGAGCGGCTCTCAACGGGTCATTAACCATAATTGTTTTAACTCCATTAACGACGTTTTCCGCCATGCGTTCGCGCCGGCGCGGAAGGCGGCCTGCAAGTGTATGAATTCGTTGGGGTATTTTGATCGTGATGGAGGGGCCAGCAAGGGGCCGCCGCAGGCGCGTGACGTTGTTACGTGCAGCCTTGCCGTGCCTGGCGCTGATCGCCTTCGCGAGGACATCGGCCGAGGCCCAGACCCTCACCCCCGACCTGTTCAGCCCGCAGCGCGACGGCTTCTTGACGGTCCAGAATTCGCCGTTGCGCAAGATTGGTGATCCCACTGCCGACTCCAGCGATCCCGCCAATGACCCGAAGCTTCGCGACAAGGACACCGACACGCCCGCGCCGTCGCGGATCGGCCAGATTCCGACCTATGGTCTGCCCGCTGCCAACGGCGCATCCGACTCCGGCTTCGATTCGCTCAACCGCACGCGCAAGAAGCCAAAATTCTATCCGGGCCAGGCAAAACCGAAACCGCCGCCCGGTCCCGGCACGCCTGCGCCATCGACGCCTGCAGCGCCTTCGGTTTCGAACGGGCGCGAGCGATTGGCGGTGCCGCCGTCGGAGACCGCCAACAAGTCGCCGATCCCACCGGCGATGGCGGGAACGGTCGTGGGCCAGCCGCCGCGCAAGCAGCTGCCGGTCGATAACGATCCGTTCGGCGCGGTCGGCGATTACGCCGGCGGCTTCCTGGTCAAATCGGCCGTCGAAGTTTCCGGCGGCTACGACACCAATCCCGGGCGGCTTCCCGAGCCGCATGGTTCGCCGTTCTATGTCGTCGCGCCGGAATTCCTGGCGGTCTCCGACTGGGAGCGCCACGCGGTGGTCGCCGATCTCAGGGGATCGTTCACGGGCTATGGCAACCAGATGCCGCTGACCGTCGACGGCGGGGTGTCGCCGGCGCCGACCGACGTCGACCGTCCCAGTTTTATCGGCCATATCGACGGCCGGCTCGATGTCAGCCACGATTTGAGCCTGACCGCGCAGACGCGGCTATTGGTTGCGACCGATAATCCCGGCAGCCCGAACATCCAGGCCGGGCTCGCGCGCTATCCGATCTACACCACGCTCGGCGGCACGTTCGGATTCGACCAGAATTTTAACCGGCTGGATATCGCTGCCGGCGCCACCGTCGACCGCACCTCGTACCAGCAATCGAAACTCACCGACGGCACGTTTTCCTCCAACGACGACCGCGATTTCAATCAGTATGGCGGCATCGGCCGGGTCAGCTACGAGCTGACGCCGGGCGTCAAACCGTTCGCCGAAGTCGAGGGCGACACCCGCGTCCACGACCAGCAATTCGACCGCAACGGCTTTGAGCGCGATTCCAACGGCGGCTACGCCAAGGCCGGCACCTCCTTCGAATTCTCGCGGATTCTGACCGGCGAACTCTCGATCGGCTACGCCGCGCGCAATTATGTCGACCCCAGGCTCGAGCGCCTGCAGGGCCTGCTCACCTCAGCCTCATTGGTCTGGAACGCGACGCCCTTGACCACGGCGAGATTCTATTCCGATACCCAGATCGCCGAGACCACGCTGCCGCTGACGTCAGGCGTGCTGGTGCACACCTACACCTTCGAGGTCGATCACGATTTCCGCCGCTGGCTGACGGCGATCGGCAAATTCACCTACGGCACCTACGACTACCAGGGCGATATCAGGCGCGACAAGAGCTACTCGATCGAGGGCGATCTGGTCTACAAGATGACCCGCAATCTGTGGCTCAAGGGCACGCTGCGCCGGGATATTCTGGACTCCAACGTGCCGCTCGGCAGTTCGGCGTCGACGGTGGTGATGCTGGGCGTGCGGCTGCAGAATTAGAGGGCGCGCTACTTGGCTATTTTCATGATGGCCGGACTTTGGCGCCGTGCGCGCTGCAATGCACTGCTTGCTGCAAAGTAGGTCGCTATAGCCGCGCACGTGCAGAGATTTCTATCGTTTGCCCGTAGGTTTTTCTCCGCTGCCCGTGTTGCCCCAAATTTCCTGTAGATCCTTCTGCAGTCGCTTTAGCGACTCTCGATCTTTCAACGCGTTACGGTAAGCGCGATTCATGATCCGCGGCCCTTCATCGTGATCGGTTGCATGGATCATATGATACATCACGCGGCCCTTCACCTCTCTGCTGTAAATTTCCCAACCGTATGCGTGCTTGTAGCCGAGTTCGCTCTTCATGCGGTCGCAAAACAACTGCATTCGTTCGCGGGAATGCATTCCCCGAAGTTTCTCGTAGTCACCTCGCCCCCACCATCTCTCCAAGATTGCTTTATCTTTCACGCCGGCCATTGAACGGTCGAGCCAGCCGGTAGCCAGGAAATAAAACAGTTCGATTTTATAGTCAGCTCTGTGGCGGGATAAAGTGACCAGCGTTTGCCACTCGCACTCGAAAGTGCGCTGATCTAAAAGGCAAAAGGTAGCGGTATTGTCGTCGATATTGCTGGTCTTCAGGAGTCCGGCAACGTTCGTGTTGAAATCCCCTGGCACAACCTCGATCGTTCGGTTTCGTACCTTCGGCTGCGCCGCCCTCAACTCTTGTAGCTTGACGATACCCTTTGGGTCCAATTCACAAAGCCAAAAATTGCGGAGAAACGCCGGTTTGGACTCTAGAACGAGTTTCGCGGCCCACGCGTCGTTCTTTCCTTCATATTGAGGACCGGCAAAACCATCGATGTAGGCTCCGTGCTTGGTAATCAGAACAAAGTAAAACAGGTAACGCTCGATAAGCTTGGCTTTGTTCTCGGTCCATATAGGCCGCTCAGCCGGCTTGAATTTGATCGGCTTGTCGGCCGGTGGTGGCAAATCTGCAAAGAGGTTGAATTGGCCTTTCATGCAACCGATGCTGGCGCATTAGGGAACCGACCTCAAGCAGCAAACGTGAGTAATCCTCTGGGATTCGGGAATTCTCTCCAAAGGCGATCGTCAACCAATCCGCCTCCCTTGCCATGCGTGTCCAGCGCCGCAGCCGCCTTGGGGTTCATCCCACTTTCGACTACCAAGGGGTTATTTTTGATTGCACCCCATTGCTTATGGAACGGAGCTACACCTAACCTACTACAATCGTTAATAATATCCCGGACCCACTGCGGATTCATGGGACGGGCGCCATGGCCGCTTTCTCCGCCGGAAATGAGCCAGTCAGGTTGAACGCCACCCTCGTGAAGGCGAACGGGTCCGATCGCTGGCTCATACGAGATAAACCGAACAGCTGCTGGTATTTTGCTCAGGGTCGGCCAACGTTGGTCAAACCTAGACTGATCTTCCGCGGTGGTACCGAGCCAAACGTTGTGCCGACCGGCGTCTCCCCAGTCGGCTGGCAGCATTTTCTTAATGTTTTGGGGCCGCTTCGTTAATAGCAGCCAATCAAGACTTGGCGTGGCCGCTATCAACTCGAAGAGATCCACCCGCCAGCGAGCCTCAGCTTGGTTATCGAACACGTCGGCTAGAGACGCGCAAAACACGCGCTGCCGACGGCTGTGCAATGCATGGAAGGTAGCCGCTCCAGCCTGCCATTTGAGCGGCGCGCGCCAGTATGCCTCCGATGTGCGACGCCGTGGGCTGTTGCCCCACTTCACCAAACCTGAGCGCTTGGACCATGATTCCGCGTAGCAGTGGTCGCACCCCGGGCTCACGTTCGTGCAGCCAACCCACGGATTGAAGGTATGATCCGTCCACTCGATCTTCGAATTCTGAGCCATGAGAGAATCCCTTCCACAGCAACAGAATCTCACAAATTCTTAGATTTCGTTACCTCGATTTTCTTCGATTTTGGTCCCTGTCGTCCCGGGCGCTAGGCCACGGGGACCGATCACGCGACTGAGATGAGACAATCGGCGCCACCCTCGGCGAACTGGGACGCCACGGCCGAGCTTTGCACCATCCGATGCACTATGGGTGCACATCTCATAAATGCCGTCTTCATTCACCGCGGCAAATTCGTCGTCCCCATCAGAAACTGGTCGATCGCGCGCGCGCACAGCCGGCCCTCGCGGATCGCCCACACCACCAGCGACTGGCCGCGGCGCATGTCGCCGGCGGAGAAGACGTTGGGGCGCGAGCTCTGGTAGTCGGCGGTGTTGGCGCGGACGTTGCCGCGCTGGTCGAGGTCGACGCCGAGCGTCTTCAAGAGACCCTCGTGCACCGGATGCACGAATCCCATCGCGAGCAGCACGAGCTGCGCGTCAAGATCGAATTCGCTGCCCGCGATCGGCTTGAATTTCTCGTCGACCTGCACGCAATGCAATTTTGCGACCTTGCCGTCGGCGCCCGAAAACTTCTGCGTCAGGACGGCGTATTCGCGCTTTGCGCCTTCGGCCTGGCTCGAGGAGGTCCGCATCTTCAGCGGCCAGTTCGGCCAGGTCAGCCCCTTGTTCTCGTGCTCGGGCGGCGCCGGCATGATTTCGAGCTGGGTCACCGACAGCGCGCCCTGCCGGAACGACGTGCCGATGCAGTCCGATCCGGTGTCGCCGCCGCCGATGACGACGACATGCTTGCCGCCGGCGAGAATATCCGGCGCGCCGCCGAGCGGCTCGTTGGAGACGCGCCGGTTTTGCTGCGGCAAAAAATCCATCGCAAAGTGAATGCCGGATAATTCGCGGCCGGGGATCAGGAGATCGCGCGCGGCCTCGGCGCCGCCGGTCAGCGCCAGCGCGTCATAATCGTTGAGCATCGCGCGCGGATCGATCGCGCCGGGCGACGTGCCGCCGACCGGGGTATTGTAGTGGAAGGTGACGCCCTCGGCTTCCATCTGCGTGACGCGGCGGTCGATGACGTGCTTTTCCATCTTGAAGTCGGGGATGCCGTAACGCAGGAGGCCGCCGGCCTTGGCCCAGCGCTCGAACAGATGCACATCGTGGCCGGCGCGCGCGAGCTGCTGTGCGCAGGCCAGGCCCGCCGGGCCGGAGCCGACCACCGCGACCTTCTTGCCGGTCTTGATCGCGGGGATTTCCGGCTTGATCCAGCCATTGTCCCAGGCGCGGTCGACGATCGCGCATTCTATTGTTTTGATGGTGACCGGATTGTCGTCGATGTTGAGCGTGCAGGAGGCCTCGCACGGCGCCGGGCAGATGCGGCCGGTGAACTCCGGAAAATTGTTGGTCGAGTGCAGGTTGCGCGAGGCTTCTTCCCAGTTGTTTTGATAGACCAGATCGTTGAAATCCGGAATCTGGTTGTTGACCGGGCAGCCCGGCGTGCCCGGCGCCACCGAGCCGGTGCCGTGGCAATAGGGAATGCCGCAATTCATGCAGCGCGCGGCCTGGTCGCGGGTGTCCTTCTCGCTTAAGGGAACGACGAATTCGCGATAGCTCTTGATGCGCTCGGCGACCGGCTCGTATTTGCGGTCGTGCCGCTCGATCTCCAGAAAACCTGTAATCTTGCCCATTAAAGCTTAAAACCTCTGAACCTTCTGTTTCCTGCAGCCCTTCCCGTCATTGCGAGGAGCGTAGCGACGAAGCAATCCATTGGCAGCCGCATTAAACCGATGGATGGATTGCTTCGCTACGCTCGCAATGACGGTTGAGTATCCCCTGTTGTCTACGCCCCGATCGCGATTTTCGGCTCGGCGTCGGCGTTGGCCTTCATTTCCTTCAGCGCGCGGCGGTATTCCACCGGCATCACCTTGCGGAATTTCGGCAGCCAATTCTTCCAGTCGGCCAGAATATCGGCTGCGCGCTTCGATCCGGTCAATTTGGCGTGGCGCGTGATCAGGATGTGCAGCCGCTCGATATCGGACTCCAGGAGATTGGCGAACACGTCGACCCGGCCGTGGGCTTCGAGATCGCCGCTGGCGTGATAGGCGTGCTCGTTGATCATCTCTTCCGAGAACACCGGTTCGAGCTCGACCATCGCCATGTTGCACAGTTTCGGGAAGTCGCCGCTCTCGTCGAGCACGTAAGCCACGCCGCCCGACATGCCCGCCGCGAAATTGCGCCCGGTCTTGCCGAGCACCACGACGATGCCGCCGGTCATGTATTCGCAGCAATGATCGCCGGCGCCCTCGACGACCGCGACCGCGCCGGAATTGCGTACGGCAAAGCGTTCCCCGGCGATGCCGCGGAAGTAACATTCGCCCTCGATCGCGCCATACATCACGGTGTTGCCGACGATGATGGACTCTTCCGGCACGATTCCCGAGTTGCGCGGCGGCTTGACGATGATGCGGCCGCCGGACAGGCCTTTGCCGACATAGTCGTTGCCTTCGCCTTCGAGATCGAAGGTGATGCCGCGCGCGAGCCACGCGCCGAACGCCTGGCCCGCGGTGCCCCTGAAGTTCACTTGAATAGTGTCATGCGGCAGCCCGGCATGGCCGTAGATCTTGGCGAGGCTGCCCGACAGCATCGCGCCGGCGCTGCGGTCGGTGTTGTTGATCTCGACGTCGATCTTGACCGGCGCGCCGCGGTCGAGTGCTGCCTGCGCCTTTTCGATCAGCCCGCGGTCGAGCACGGCCTCCAGATGATGGTTCTGCGCCTCGGCATGATAGATCTTCTGGCCCTTCTCTTCCCTCTGCCGGACGAACAGCTTTGAGAAGTCGAGCCCCTTGGCCTTCCAATGCGCCACCAGCGAGGACTGGTCGAGCATCTGGGTCTGGCCGATCATCTCGTTGAACGTGCGGTAGCCGAGCTGGACCATGATCTCGCGGACTTCCTCGGCGACGAAGAAGAAATAATTGATCACGTGCTCCGGCTGGCCGGTAAAACGCTTGCGCAGCACCGGGTCCTGGGTCGCGACGCCCACAGGACAGGTATTGAGATGGCACTTGCGCATCATGATGCAGCCGGCCGCGATCAGCGGCGCGGTGGCAAAGCCGAACTCGTCGGCGCCGAGCAGCGCGCCGATCACGACGTCGCGGCCGGTACGGAAGCCGCCGTCGACCTGGACCACGATGCGGCTGCGCAGCCGCTCGCGCACCAGCGTCTGGTGGGTTTCGGCGAGGCCGATTTCCCAAGGGCTGCCGGCGTGCTTGATCGAGGTCAGCGGCGAGGCGCCCGTGCCGCCTTCAAAGCCGGCGATGGTGACGTGGTCGGCGCGCGCTTTCGCAACGCCGGCCGCGACCGTGCCGACGCCGATTTCGGAAACGAGCTTGACCGACACCTGTCCGTCCGGATTGACGTTCTTCAGATCGTAGATCAGCTGCGCCAGATCCTCGATCGAATAGATGTCGTGATGCGGCGGCGGCGAAATGAGGCCGACGCCGGGCGTCGAATGCCGCACCCGCGCGATCACGGCGTCGACCTTGTGGCCGGGCAGTTGTCCGCCTTCGCCGGGCTTGGCGCCCTGCGCCATCTTGATCTGCATCATGTCGGCGTTGACGAGATATTCGGTGGTGACGCCGAACCGCCCCGAGGCGACCTGCTTGATCGCCGAGCGCATGGAATCGCCGTTCGGCAACGGCTTGAAGCGGTCGCTCTCCTCGCCGCCTTCGCCGGTGTTAGACTTGCCGCCAATGCGATTCATCGCGATCGCCAAGGTGGTGTGCGCCTCGCGCGAGATCGAGCCGAACGACATCGCGCCCGTCGCAAAGCGCTTGACGATGTCCTTGGCCGGCTCGACCTGGTCGAGCGGCACGGGGCGGCGCTTCTCGTCCTCGGCGGTCTTGATCTTGAACAGACCGCGCAAGGTCAACAGCCGCTCGGACTGCTCGTTGAGGATTTTGGCGAACGCCTTGTAGCGCTCCAGCGAATTGCCGCGCACCGCATGCTGCAGCGTCGAGACGGATTCAGCCGTCCAGGCATGATCCTCGCCGCGGGTGCGATAGGCATACTCGCCGCCGACGTCGAGCGTCGTCTTGTAGAGGAGCGATTCGCCGAAGGCGTCGTTGTGGCGGCGCACGGTTTCTTCCGCGATCTCGGCCAGGCCGACGCCCTCGATGCGGGTGTGGGTGCCGGCGAAATATTTCGAGACGAAATCCGCCTTCAGCCCGACGGCGTCGAAGATCTGCGCGCCGCAATAGGACTGATAGGTCGAGATGCCCATCTTCGACATCACCTTGAGCAGGCCCTTGCCGATCGACTTGATGTAGCGCTTGACGATTTCGTCATCATCGAGCGCCGACGGCAGGCGGTCCCTCATCGCAATGATGGTCTCGAACGCGAGATACGGATTGATCGCCTCGGCGCCATAACCCGCCAGGCACGCGAAATGATGCACCTCGCGCGGCTCGCCGGATTCGACCACGAGGCCGACCGAGGTGCGCAAGCCGGTGCGGATCAGATGATGATGCACGGCGGCGCAGGCGAGCAGCGAGGGGATCGGAATCCGGTCCGAACCCGCCATGCGGTCGGACAGGATGATGATGTTGACGCCCTCGCGGACGGCGGCGTCGGCGCGCGCGCAGGCCGGTGCGGATCAGATGATGATGCACGGCGGCGCAGGCGAGCAGCGAGGGGATCGGAATCCGGTCCGAACCCGCCATGCGGTCGGACAGGATGATGATGTTGACGCCCTCGCGGACGGCGGCTTCGGCGCGCGCGCAGAGCTCATCCAGCACCTGCTCGAGGCCGGCCGCGCCGAAACCGGCGTGGAAGGTGGTGTCGAGCGTGCGCGACTTGAAATGGGTGTCGGCGATTTCCGAGATCGAGCGGATCTTTTCCAGGTCCGCATCGGTCAGGATCGGCTGGCGCACTTCGAGGCGCTTGGTGGTGCCGGCCATGCCTTCGAGATCGAACAGGTTCGGCCGCGGCCCGATGATCGAGACGAGACTCATCACGAGCTCCTCGCGGATCGGATCGATCGGCGGATTGGTGACCTGGGCAAAGTTCTGCTTGAAGTAGGTGAACAGCTGCTTCGGCTTGTCCGACAGCGCCGAGATCGGCGTGTCGTTGCCCATCGAGCCGTTGGCCTCTTCGCCGGTCGAGGCCATCGGCGTCATCAGGATGTTGATGTCTTCCTGGGTGTAGCCGAACGCCTGCTGCCGATCCAGCAGCGGCAGGTTGGAGCGCATACCCTTGGTCGGCGCATCGGGCAGTTCCTCGAGCACGATCTGGGTGCGGTCGAGCCACTCGCGATAGGGATGGCTTTTTGCCAGTTGCGCCTTGATCTCGTCGTCCGGAATCAACCGCCCCTGTTCGAGATCAACCAAGAGCATCTTGCCGGGCTGCAATCGCCACTTGGTGACGATGTGCTCCTCGGGGATTTTCAAGACGCCCATCTCGGAGGCCATGACGATGCGGTCGTCGGATGTCACGAGATAGCGCGCCGGGCGAAGGCCGTTGCGGTCGAGCGTCGCCCCGATCTGGCGGCCGTCGGTAAAGGCGATCGCGGCCGGGCCGTCCCACGGCTCCATGATCGCGGCGTGATATTCGTAGAACGAGCGGCGCTGCTCATCCATCAGGGGATTGCCGGCCCAGGCTTCCGGAATCATCATCATCACGGCATGCGGCAGCGAGTAGCCGCCCTGCACCAGGAATTCGAGGCCGTTGTCGAAGCAGGCGGTGTCGGACTGGCCCTCATAGGAGATCGGCCACAGCCTGGAGATGTCCTTGCCGTAGAGCTTCGAATGCACCGAGGCCTGGCGGGCCGCCATCCAGTTGACGTTGCCGCGCAGCGTGTTGATCTCGCCATTATGCGCGATCATCCGGTACGGATGCGCCAGCGACCAGGTCGGGAAGGTATTGGTCGAGAAGCGCTGATGCACCAGCGCCAGCGCGCTTTCGAAATCCGGCTCGGACAGATCGGGATAGTATTTGCCGAGCTGGTCGGCCAGGAACATGCCCTTGTAGACCACGGTGCGGCACGACAGCGAGACCGGGTAATAGCCGGCGAGCCCGCGGTCGCGGCGCTGATAGATCGCCTGCGAGATCGACTTGCGCAGGATGTAGAGCCTGCGTTCGAAATCGTCCTCGTTCTTGATTTGGCTGCCGCGGCCGATGAACACCTGCATATGCGCGGGCTCGGTCGGCTTGACGGTGACGCCGAGCGAGGAATTGTCCGATGGCACGTCGCGCCAGCCGAGCAGCGTCAAGCCCTCGTCCTTGATCTGGTCGGCGATGATGCTCTTGATGACTTTGCGCCAGGCCGTCTCCTTCGGCATGAACAGCGCGCCGACCGCGTACTCGCCGGGCGCCGGCAATTTGAAGCCGAGTTCGGCTGCCTTGCGCGCGAAGAAGGCGTGCGGGATCTGCACCAGGATGCCGGCGCCGTCGCCGGCGCGCGGATCGGCGCCGACCGCGCCGCGATGCTCGAGGTTGCAGAGGATGTTGAGCGCGTCGCAGACGATCTGGTGCGACTTCCTGCCCTTGATGTTGGCGATGAAGCCGACGCCGCAGGAATCCTTTTCCAGCGAAGGATCGTAGAGCCCCTCGGCGGGCGGCCGCCAATCGTGCTCGCGGGCGGTTTCTTCCGGTTTCGAAGCCGCGGCCGCCGACAGCACATCTTGCATGATGTTTTCGCGCTCGAACTCCGACCCGCTCATCTCTTCATCCTCTCAATCCGGTAGGGCCTTGCCGGTAGGGCCTTGCCGGTAGGGCCTTGACCGTCGTGGTCGGCGCACCTTGGGCGTCCGCGGAACCCTACCGGGCCACCGCTCGTCCTCCGCGAGCCGCAATTTCATAATTTCAGGCCTGGGCGTCCAGCATCCCCGACGACGGACGGCCTTGCCTGCTATCTCTTGGGCGTCGCGTCTTTGGAGCCACGCCGCCTAGCCTTGCGCTGCAATCCCTGTGCCGGGTTTGCCGCCGCAATTGCGACAGTGATACTGTCCTAAATGCCACAATGCCAAATTTTTCTTTATCACACAAGCGGGTGAAAGTCGCCGCCCGCATGTCAAATCCGCGGTGCTGACAAGGCGGCCGCGCGGCCCTTACGGCTTTGCGGCGAACGCGCCGCGATCCGGCCCAAGCTAAGCCAGATTCAGTGCCGACATTGTTCCCCGGGACAGAGAGCGAAAAAATGGCTCTGGGCGTCGGGCTTACAGGAGCAGGCAATGAAGGTCACGGGATGGTTGATGTCGGCAGGGCTGGTGCTTGCGGCGACCGCCGCACATGCACAGACGTTGCCGCCAGATGAAATCGGCGGGCCGCGATACGCGCCGGTGTCCGACTTCGAAGGCCCCTATGCGGCGATGCCGCCGGAGGCGCCAGATCCGCGCTACGGCGCACCCATGCCGCGCTACGGCGGCCCGATGCTGGTGCCGCCCGAGGAGCTCTACGCGGTGCTGCGCGAGAACCGGTTTTCTCCGCTCGGAATTCCCAAGCTGCGCGGCTTCGTCTACGTGATTCCCGTCGTCGACCGCACCGGCGAGGAGGGCAGGCTGGTGATCGATGCCCGCTCCGGGCAGATTCTCCGCTACGTGCCGGCCCATCGGATGAGCAACAATTTCGAAGGGGATATGCCCAGGACCTACGGCCCGTCGGGGCCGTTGCCGCCGGTCAGTTCGATGAGGGGGCCACCGCGGCCGCCGGGCTCGGTGCCGCATGTCGCCAGCCGCGCGCCGCTGGTGCCGTTGCCGAAACCGCCGCCGGCGCACGCCGCCGACGTCAAGCCGCTAGCGGAGAAACCTGTCGCGCCGCCGCCGCAGCAATCGGCCGCGGTGGCACCGAAGCCGGCTGATGCCCGGCCCGCGCCGCAAGCCTCGGCACCTCCCGTGGTCGAAGCAAAGCCCGCCGCGCCGCAGATCTTGCCGACCCAGGAAATGCCGAAGGTGCAGGGGCTGGAGTAGGGGAGTGCGGGAGCCGCCGTTAATAAATACGCCGTCATTCCGGGCCTGCGCATCCAAGTCGGCTGTTGCCGACTTGGACCATGATATTGCCGAACTCGGGTAAACCCGAGTTCGGGTGACGCATCCCGGAATGACAGCGCTTAGGCTTTGCTACTTCTTCCGCCCCGCCGCAGCCAAAATCAGATCGGCCACCTCTTTCGGATGCGACACCAGCGACAAGTGACCGGCGTCGAGCTCTACCGTTGTCGCATTCATGCGTCTCGCCAGAAATCGCTCCAGGTCGGGATTGATGGTCTGATCGAGTTTTGACACCGCGTACCAGGATGGCTTGGAGCGCCAGGCGGCCATTGTGGTTCGTCCGCCGAGCAGCGTGGCGGCGGTAGGCTGCTGCACCGCATAAAGCACTTTTGCCTGCTTGGGCTCGACCCCATTGGCAAAGTATTTGAGGAAGGACTCCTCGGACAGTTGGGTAAATCCATCGTGCTCCTGCACGCCCGCCCGCACCGGCCCGACCGGAAACTTTGCGGACAGCGCGACAAAATCCTCCCCGGCATCGGGCGCGCGCGCGGCGACATAGACCAGTGCCGTGACCTTCGGGTCGATCCCGATCTCGCTGATCACGGTGCCGGCCCAGGAATGCGCGACCAGCACCGTCGGGCCGTCCTGCAGCGCCAGGGCGCGGCGGGTTGCCGCGACGGAATCCTCCAGCGAGGTCAGCGGATTTTGCACGGCGGTGACTTTTAGGCCGGCGGCCTGCAGCAGCGGAATGACCTCGGCCCAACTCGATCCATCCGCCCAAGCGCCGTGCACCAGCACGATGTTACGAGCCTCGACGGGCGCGACCGTCTGCGCCTGCGCCTCGAACGAGCAAAGCGCCGCGACCGCGAATGCGAGAAACAATCGGGCTAATTTCATCGACATAACTCCATGACGGAATTGTCTGCGAAGCGTTGCGCTTCACAGATGTTTTCGGCCCGGAGAGAGAGGCAACGTTACCAGCCATCACAGTCCTGTGAATCGCCGCAACGACGCCGCGAAAAAACGCCCCGGCTTCCCGGGGCGTTCTCGTATTCAACGAAACAACCGGTGTTACGCGGCGGCCTTGGCGGCCGAGCCGTCGACCACCTGCGGCGCAGCAGCGCTGCTGGAAATCGGAATGCTGCGGGGCTTCTTGGCTTCGGGGATCTCGCGCACGAGATCGACATGGAGCAAGCCGTTCTCGAGCGAGGCGTTCTTCACCAAAACGAAATCGGCGAGCTGGAATGCACGCTCAAAGGCGCGCGCCGCGATGCCGCGATACAGCACCTCGGCCTTGTTGTCGTTCTCGTTGGCGGTCTTTTCGCCCTTGATCGTCAGCGTGTTCTCCTTCGCGACGATCGAAAGCTCGGCTTGCGAGAATCCGGAAACCGCTACGCTGATGCGGTAGGTGTTGTCGCCGGTACGCTCGATGTTGTAGGGCGGATAGCCGGGGCTGCCGTCGGCGGCGGCCTGGTCGAGCAGCGAAAAGAAGCGGTCGAAACCGACGGTGGAACGATAAAACGGGGTCAGATCATAACGCATAGGGTAGTCCTCCATTGAGCGACTGTTTAAGTGAACCCGCCCCCATCGGGCCGGGCTTTTGTCTTGTGC